>JADMIO010888922.1_pt1 | contig 25476 bp, 18 predicted proteins | sample 8958161 | NCBI WGS metagenome assembly JADMIO01 (sample SAMN16585339, study PRJNA669376) | soil metagenome | isolation source: Crop rotation soil | place: USA: Cullars Rotation, Alabama | collected 2011
ACGCCGAGTCGTACTCGTAAAGTCCCGAACGGAACACGCCCGCCACGCGCACGCGCGTCGCGCGCGGCTCGACGACGCCCGCGCCGAACTCGAAGCCCGTCGCCCGCGACTCGGAAGAAGCCGCGCCCTGCTCCGAATTCTGTGCGCCCGTCCGCGGCGCGACGGTCAACACCCAGCCCTCTTCGCCCACGCGCGCGAGCCCCGTGCGCGCCGCGAGTTCCTCGCCGACGACGACGGGCACCGCGTCAGACTCCGGCCGCTCGTCAAAGAGCGCGTCGAGCGCGCCCGCGGTCAGGGCGGCGCGCACCGCCTCGCGCGCCCGCGTCGAGTCCTCGTCCACGGCGCGCAGGAGCGTGTAGGACGAGCCCGCGGGGCCGGTCAAAAGCGCGCCCTCGTACGTCGTCGCGGCGGCGTCGCGCACGCCTTCGACCTGACGGGCGCGCGCGGCGACCGTCCGCGCTTCGTCCATGCGCGCGCCGCCCTCGCGCGCGAGCGTGACGTGCGCCGTGCCGCGCAGGATTTTGTCGCGCAGCTCGTCGCGGAAGCCGTTCGCCAGAGCCAGCGCCACGACGAGCGCCGCCACCCCGCACGCAATCCCGACGACCGCCGCGACGGCCGTCCAACGCGCCACGCGCCGCCCGCGCCTCATCCGCAGATACCTGAGCGCGAGAAAGAGTTCGTAGGGCATAGAAAGAAGTAGACAGTTAGGATTGAGCCCCGGAGGGGCGGGATGTTTATAGCAACCGACGCTGTAATTTCTCAAAGCTCCGTCGGAGCGGCATGTCACATGTCGCCCCTGACGGGGCTCGGGTTCTATTAAATCACGGGCGCTATAAACATCCCGCCCCTCCGGGGCTCAACTGCCTACTGACTTCTACCTACTTCTCCACGACCGCGACCCACTGGCCTTTGCGCTCTTCACGGAAGACGACGCGGCCGCCGAGGAGGCGCACGGCGTCTTCGAGTTCGAGGCCGCCGTGAGAGGAGTAGAGGAATGCCACGTCGTACTCGGACTTTCGTTGCGCAGCCTGTTCGAGGGTGTCCGGCAGGAAGTTCTCGACGGGCACGACTTCGAGCGCGCGGGGCGTGTAGCCGAAGTAGGGGTTGCGCAGCTCGTCCGTGGCGGGCCATGACGTGAGCACGCGCGCGCCCGGGTACTTCTCTTCGAGGAAGTGCGCGGCGTCGCGGTGGAGCAGGACGAAGTCGCGGTAGGCGAGGTTCTCTTCCCACGGGAAGCTGTAGGCCGGGTTGACCGCCGTGCGGTAGACGAAGGCGCCGCAGACGACCGCGACGGCGAGCGGCCACGCGGGCACGCGCCGCCAGAGCGTCGAGACCCAGACGAGGACGACCAGCGGCAGCACGGGCAGCATGTAGCGCGCGAGCACCGCGCCGCCGACGAGCGAGAGCGCCGTGACGTGCGCGAGGACGAGCGCGGCGAAGAGGAGTTGGACGGGCACACTGATGCGCGGCCGTTCGACGCCGCCGTCGCGTCGCGGCTTCAGGAACATCGCGGCGAGGCCGGCGAGCGTGAGCGCCCAGAGGTTCATGTGCGCCGTGACGTGGCCGAAGCGTCGCCAGAGCGTGTCGAGCACGCGCGAGAGGTTGAGCGTGGACTCGACGTTGTAGCGGAAGTATTCCGGGTTGCCGAAGAAGTAGCCCGTGTGCGCGTGGTGGTACGCGAGCCAAAGCGCGAGCGGCACGCACGCCAACAGCAGCGCGAACGAATGCCACACCGGCCGCCTCTCAATGCAGACGAGTGCCGCCGGCCTCTCCTTCTTCACCAGAAGCAGACACAGCAACTCCCAGCCGAACAGCGTGAGCGGCACGAGCAACGCCGTCTCCTTCGCCAGCCCGGCCAGCGCGAGCAGTAAAATGCAGAAAGCGCGGCGAAAATGTGCTTCCCCCGCCTCTGGCGGGCCTTCTGCGCCGCCCCGCAATCCGATTGCGACGGCCCGCAACGCCATTGCGAGCCGTCGCAATTGAGTTGTGTCATCTCGCAAGTGAGTTGTATTGCTTTGCAAGTGAGTTGTATTGCTTTGCAACTCACTTGTATTGCTTTGCAACTGAGTTGCGTCGTCTCGCAACTGAGTTGTGTCGAGTCGCAATCGAGTTGCGTCGCCTTGCAACGGCGTTGCGTCGCGCGGCGGAAGGTAGAGGACGAGCGCCCACATCGTCAGCGCCGCCACCATCATGTCGAGGTGCGCGAGCGAGCTTTGGGCGAAGAAGACCGGATAGACGGCGGTGCAGGCGACCGTGGCGAACGCGACGCGCCGGTTCGTCAGCTTCTCCGCGAGCGCGAAGACGCCCGTCAGCGCGAGCGCCGAGACGGCGAGCATCGCGGCGCGCGTCACCCGGATGTGAAAGCCGAAGAGCTTCCACGCGAGCGCGAGGTAGGCCATCACGAGCGGCGGGTGCGCGTTCGAGAGCGTCGAGTGCGGGATGAAGGAGCCGTCCGCGTAGATGTCGCGCGCGGCCGGGACGAAGTAGCCCGCCTCGTCCCAGTAGTAAGGCAGCCCGAGCAGCGTCAGGTGCGACACGAGGAGCGCGGCGAAGACGGCGACGAAGACGGCGAGGAGGAGGAGCGGCGTGCGGGGCTTCGGTGTCAAGGTCGGGTGTGCGCGGCTTGTTATAAGGCCGGGCGCTGACGGCCGAACGTCTTTGAGCCCTGAGTCGTTCAGTTCTTCTTTTCGGAGGCGCCGGGCGGCGGCGTCAGCGACTCAATCAGCTCGTGTTCGAGCGTCGGGTCGGGGCGCTTGACCATCGTCAGGCGGTTGCCGCGCTCGTTGTACTCGACCACGTCCATGATGTTGTAGATGAGGAGCACGCCCCGGCCCGATGTCTTGAACAGATTTTCGGGGTCGCGCGGGTCGGGGATTTCGTTAACGTCGAAGCCCTCGCCCTCGTCCTCGATGGTGAAGCGCGCCTCGCGCGCCGAGAGGTCGGCGGTGATGCGGACGAGCTTGTTGTGGTCGTGCTTGTTGCCGTGCTTGACGGCGTTGACGAACGCCTCGTCCAGAGCGATGAAGAGGTTCGACGCGTCGGGCTTAATCACGCCGAGCGCCGCGACGCGCTCGATGAGGTAGTGGAGCACGCCGTTCATCAGGCTGATGTCGCTCGGCAGCTCGAACTCGATGTGCTCGCGGACGTAGGGCAAGACCTTGAGGTCTTCGACGAAGCGCAGCTTGTAGCCGAGCGTCTTCTCGACGATCTGCGAAAGCTCGTCGTGGTCGTAGGGCTTGCGCAGGTAGTTGGCCGCGCCCATCTTGAAAGCCTTGACGATGCCGGCGTGCTGCGCCTCCTCCGAGGAGACGACGACGGGGACGAAGAGCCGCTTGCGCTTGAGTTCGGAGACGATCTGGACGCCGGAGTCGGAGTACTCGGCGAGGTCGGAGATGATGAGGTCGAAGTCTTCGAGGTCGTCGCGCTCGACCGCCCCGGCGCGGTCGGCGGCCGTCACGACCTCGTGGCCGAGCGCCGAGAGCGCGTCGGCCAGAACCGCGCGCAGCTCGGCGTTCCCTTCAACGATGAGGATGTGTCGTCTCTCCATCCGCAAGCGAATTCCGCGGGCCTTTTAAAACGGGGAGGGCGCGGAGAAGCTCAAGATTCACCCTGTCCGAAAGCTTTCCGCCAACGCTGTACGACGCCGGGGCGGGCGCCGGTTTCAAAATATATCACGGGGAGTAGACAGTAGTCAGTAGCCAGTAGCCAGTAGAAAAACCCTTCTTAGCCGAATCGTCAGAGTGACAACGCCGACACGCAGGGCGGAGCCCTACTGACTACTGACTACTGACTACTGACTACTGCTTTCGTAGTCAACGTCCTCGATGAAGCGCGGCTTGACGGGGACGCGGGTCGTCTTCGTGGCGTTGGACTCGCGGCCGCCGCGCAGGGGCTTCGAGGTCTTGACGACGCGGACGCCCGTCAGGTAGTTGGTGCTGGTGCTCTTGCCGCCGCCGGCCGCGCGGTCGTACTCGCTCACGTCCTCGCCGATGAACTGGAAGCGGCCCGAGGCCGCGTCGTAGCGGAAGCGCTGCGTGAGGTCGGTCGCCTCGCGCGAGCCGCTGAGCTGGTTGACGTTGAGCACGCCGTTCTTAATCTCGATCTGGACGTTCCCGCCCTCCGGGTCGCCGAGCACGCCCGAGCACGTCGTGCAGCTCAGGAGCTTCGTCGCCACGGCCGCGCGCCTGTAGCCGCCGCCCGGCTGCGCGAGGAGGATGACGAGCGCGCGGTAGCGCGTGTTCAGGACGCCCTCGGAGTTTTCGACCGGCACGTCTTCGACGAGGCGGAGCACCGCGTCGGCCGCGCCGTCCTTGTTGAGGTCGCCCGCGACTATCCCGGCGTCCGTCTCAAGCTTCCAGCCGCGCGGCACGAACTCGCGCGGCTCGTGCCCCGACGCGGGGACGAGGTTCGTGTCGAGGAAGCGCCGCGGCTCGTCCTGCCGCGCCGACGCCCCCGCGACGAAGAGGGAGAGAAGAAGTATTGCCGACATGAAGAATGTTCGCATCCGTGTTTTGTCCTCTTATGCGTTGCCCCTCGGGGCTTGTCGTGACGTTGCTCTGATGGCGACCACGAGTCAGGAAGTTTGCCCTTCGCCCGTGAGCAGGCGTTCGAGTTCCTGCGTGGTCGGGAGCGCGGTGCGCGCGCCGAGTGCGCGGCACTTGAGCGCGGCGACGGCGCACCCCAAGGTCAGGCAGCCCTCTATCTCCTCGCCGCGGAGCATCCCGTAGATGAAGCCCGCGTGGAAGGCGTCGCCCGCGCCCGTCGTGTCGTGGCAGCCGCCGGGGACGTTGAAGGCCGGCGACTCGATGAAGACGCCGCCGTGGAAGACGACCGCGCCGCGCTCGCCCATCGTCATGCCGACGACGGCGTCGGGCCGGAGCCGCGTCTTCATCTCGACGAGCGCCGCGTGCTCGCCGTCTATCCCGGTCAGGCGGCGCGGGAACTCCTGCGAAGAGACGAGCACGTCCACGTGCGGCAGCAACTCCTCCAAGCCCTCGTAGACGTTGTCCACGTCGAGCGAGACGACGGTGCCGGCCGCGCGCGCCTCCCGCGCGACGCGTGCGCGTGCGCGCGTGTCGTGGCCGTCCATGTGGAGCACGCGGCCCTTCTGCGCGAAGCCGCGCGGCGCCTCCGACTCTTTGTAGTAGAGGCGCTCGTCCCTGTCCCAGATGACCGTGCGCTCGCCCGTGCGCTCGTCGATGAGGATGTAGGCGATCTGGTTCTCGGCGCCCTCGACGACCTCCGCGAATGAAACGTCCACGCCCTCCGCCCGCAGCGACTCAAGACCGAAGCGGCCGGCGTCGTCCGAGCCGAAGCGGCCGGCGTAGGCCGTACGCATGCCGAGCCGCCTGAGCGCCGTCATCGCGCTCGCCGTCTCGCCGCCCGCGCCGCGCTGGTGCTCGACGAGCCGAACCTTTGTGTCGTACTCGGGGTAGTGTGGCACGACGACGAGGTGGTCAACGGCGTTGAGGCCGAAGCCGACGGCGTCGAACTCTCTGGCGGGCGGGGGCTCGAAGGGGAATCTCACGGTTCGCGCCTACCCGCCGAAGACCTCGCCGACCGCGCAGGCGAAGCCGGGCAGTAAGGGCGTCTTGATTTCATCATTCGCCGTGAGCGTCGCGGAGAGCGCGAGCGCGCCTTTCTCCGGCCGGTAGATTTCGACCGTGCGCGCCTCGGGGTCTGCGACCCAGTATTCGCCGACGCCGAACTTGCCGTAGACGCGCAGCTTCTTCTCACGGTCACGCCGCGCGTTCTCGCGCCCCGGCGAGACGACTTCGACGGCCAGCGCGGGCGCGAGCTTGATGTGCGCCTCCGCGCCGACCTGCTCTAACTGCTCATTCGTGATGAAGACGATGTCAGGGATGACGCCGTTATACTTGTCAAAGATGACGCCCGGCGTCGGGAACACTTCGCCTATGGGGTTTACGGCGAGATAGTTGTCCATTCGCGTGGTCAGGTTTCGGATCACGCGTTGGTGCGTGAGACTCGGCGCGCTCGACACAATGAGTTCTCCTTCGATTAGCTCGTAGGTGTTACCGTCATCGTCGGGCAGCGCGGTGAGGTCGTCGATGGTCAGCAGCGGCGCGGTGTTCGTCGTCATAGAAAGCCTCTCTCTGCTTCGCTTTTGCCGGAACACTAGCACAACACGCGGCGGGCACGCCACACGTTTCCGCGGGCGCGCGGCCGTGCGCTAAACTGTCACCAAACAGTCGGCCTCGGCGCGAGAACCAGCGGGGTGATGCCCTTGACCCTCGAAGAGAAACTGAAGAACCTGCCCACGTCGCCCGGCGTCTACCTGCACAAGGACGAGGGCGGCAAGATCATCTACGTCGGGAAGGCGAAGAACCTGCGCAACCGCGTGCGCTCCTACTTCCAGTCGGGGCGCGGGCACGACCGGAAGACGCGCGAGTTAGTCCGGCGCATCGCCGACCTTGAGTTCATCGTCACCGACACAGAGGTCGAAGCGCTCGTCCTTGAGTCGAACCTCATCAAGCAGCACAAGCCGCGCTACAACATCCTGCTCAAGGACGACAAGCAGTACCCGCACCTCAAGCTGACCGTCGCGGAAGCCTTCCCGCGCGTGATGATTACGCGCAAGATTCAGCGCGACGGCGCGCTCTACTTCGGCCCGTACTTGCCGGCGTCGCTCGCGCGCCGCACCATCGACCTCATCAACCGCACGTTCCAGCTTCGCACCTGCGACATAGAGATTGACGGCAAGCTCCCGCGCCCGTGCCTTGAGTACCACATCAAGCGCTGCCTCGGCCCGTGCGTCAAAGACCTCTGCAAGCCGGAGGAGTACGCCGAGGCCGTGCGCGACGTGCGCATGTTCCTCGAAGGCAAGAACAAGGAACTCGCCGACGAGTACGGCACGCGGATGGAGAAGGCGTCCGAAGAGATGCGCTTCGAGATGGCCGCGAAGTACCGCGACCTGCGCAAGACCGTGCTCGCCGTCTCCGAGCAGCAGAAGATGGCCTTCACGCAAGACTTGGACGTTGACATCTTCGGCTTCCACCGCGAGGGCGCGCGCCTCGCCCTCCAACTCTTCACGATGCGCGAGGGCAAGATCGTCGGCCGCCGCGAGTTCTTCTGGGAGGACTTGCCCGACGACGACACGTTCGACGCGGCGTCGTTCCTCTCGGACGTGCTGACGCAGTACTACTCGACCGACTACGTGCCGCGCGAGATTCACGTGCCCGTGGACTTCGAAGACCGCGAGCTGTTGGAGAAGGCGCTGAAGGAACGCAAAGGTCGGCGCGTGCGCATACTCGACCCGCAGCGCGGGCAGAAGCGCGAGATGATAGAACTCGTCGAGAAGAACGCGCAGATCGCCTTCGAGCAGCGCTTCCGCGTGCTGAAGCCCGACATGGAGCGCGTGCTCGAAGAGTTGCAGGAGGTGCTTGAGCTGCCGCGCTTCCCCGCGCGCATCGAGTCGTTCGACGTGTCGAACATCTCGGGGGCCGAGAACGTCGCCGCGATGGTCGTCTGCGAGAACGGGAAGATGAACCGGCAGGAGTACCGCAAGTTCAAAATCAAGACCGTGGAGGGCTCGAACGACCCGGCCTCGATGCGCGAGGCGGTCTTCAGAAGATACAGGCGGCAGTTGGATGAAAACAATCCCCTGCCCGACCTCGTCATGATCGACGGCGGCAAGGGGCAGCTCTCGGCCGCCGCCTCGGCCATGCGCGAGCTAGACCTCGAAGCCATCCCGATGATCGGCGTCGTCAAGCCGCCGCGCCGCCACAACGAAGTCTCGCACCTGCTTCTTAAAGGCCGCGAGGACTCGCCCGTCTACCTCGACTCGCACTCGCCCGTCCTGCGACTCATCCAGTTGATACGCGACGAGACGCACCGCACGGCCGTCACCTACCACCGCAAGCGGAGGGAGCTGCGCGACTTCACCTCGGAGCTGACGGCCATCCCCGGCGTCGGCGAGCGTCGGAAGACCTTGCTTCTACGCAACCTCGGCTCGATACAGAAGGTCGCCGAGGCCACGGTCGAACAGCTCTCGCCCTTCGTCGGGCGCAAGACCGCCGGGGACATCTTCGAGCACTTCCGCCGCCAGCGCGCGCTCGCCGGCCAGACGGAGGAGACGCCGGACGGCGGGGCGGTCGTCGTCAAGACATCGGACGGCGAGGCGGCGGGGCTCCACCACCCCGAAGACCCGACGGTGATGACCGACGAGACCATCGCCGACGAACACATCGAGACGCGGCTCGTTGACCCCGAGGGCGAGGCGGAAGACTTGCAGCCCGTGCGCTCGGTTGACCACGAAGGCCAGTTGCGGCGCCGCAAGCGGGCGCGCAAGCGCGGCGAGCGCTCGACCAACCCGCACGCGGTCAGGCGCGAGAAGATGGGGGAGGAAGATGAGACGTAAGCTCGGGCGACTGCTGCTGCTGACGTTGGCGTTGTTGCTGCCGGCGTTCGTCGCGCGCGAGGCGCGTGCGTGCTCGTGCGCGGAGAGCGGCGCGCCGTGTCAGGCGTACTGGCAGGTGGATGCGGTCTTCGTCGGCGCGGTCGTCGGCGAGTCGAAGACTACGGCGGCCGGCGAGGCGCCGGACGGCTACCAGATGCGCCTCGTGCGTTTCGCCGTGGAGCAACCTTTGCGCGGCGTCGAGGGGTCGGAGGCCGAGGTGGTGACGGGTCAGGGCGGCGGCGACTGCGGCTACCAGTTCGAGCGCGGCGTGCGCTACGTCGTCTACGCCTACCGCGGCGACAAGGACGGGCGCCTCCACACGGGCATCTGCACGCGCACGCGCCCGCTCGCGGAGGCCGACGAAGACCTCGCGTACGCGCGCGGCCTCGGCGCCGCCGAGCCGACGGCGTTGGTCTTCGGTCAGGTCTTCAAGCGCAACTACGCGCGTGAGGAGGGCGAGTCGTGGCGCAAGCCCGTGGCCGACGCCGAGTTGACTATCGAGCGCGCGGACGCGGGCCGCGAGCCGAAGTCGGACTCGCCGCGCGAGTTGAAGACGGACGCCGAAGGGCGCTTCCGCGTCGAGGGGCTCGCGCCCGGCAAGTACCGCGTGACTTTGAAGGTGCCGCCCGGCCTCTTCTACGAGGACGGGAGCGGCGAGAAGCGTGCGGTCGTCCGCGAAGTCGAAGTGACGGCGCGCGGCTGCGGGCAGGCCGAGTTCTATCTCGAATCGGACACGCGCGTCGCGGGGCGCGTCCTCGAAGCGTCGGGCAGGCCCGCCGCCAACCTCAACGTCCAGATGAGGGGCGCGCCCTCCGACACGCGGAACATCAACACCTTCCTCTACGCGAAGACCGACGCGGAAGGGCGCTTCGAGTTCAGGCCCGTCCCGCCGGGCGAGTACCTGCTCGGCGTGCGCCTGCTCGGCTCGTCCGCCGAGCCGCTCCCGTACCCGCGCACGTACTTCCCCGGCACGCCCTCGAAGGAAGAGGCGGGCGTCGTCAAGGTCAAGGAGGGCGAACACGTCAAAGACCTTGAGCTGCGTCTGCCGCCGCGGCTCGAAGAGTACGAGGTGACGGGCGAGGTCGTCTACGAAGACGGCACGCCCGCGCCGGGCGCGAGCGTCTACGTGAATCAGACGGAAGACGACAGGACGGGCGACTTCAGGAACGCGCAGGCGGACGAGCGCGGGCGCTTCGCCGTGAAGGTCTACGAGGGCTTGAGCTACAAGATGAGCGCCTACCCGCGCGGCGCGACGGGGCCGGCCGCGCAGAGCCCGTGGGTTGACGTGCCGCCGCGCGGCGCACGCCCCGTCAGGCTCGTCCTCCCCGTCAGGAACTAGGAAGTATGAACGAGGAACGATGAACTGAAGACGACTGCCTTACAGTTCATCGTTCCTCGCTCCTCGTTCCTCGTTCAGAAGCAGTGGCTCTCGCCGCTGATAACGTCGATGCAGCCGCCGAAGCTGTCCGCCACGTCGTTGCTGTCGCGCGCGGCGAGCACGATGACGACGGCGGCGACGGCCGCGGCCACCAGCACGTAGAGCCCCTTGCGCTTGTCGTCGCTCATCTTACGCGGCTCGGGGTTCGGCGCGGTCGTGAAGCTCGCGCCGGCCTTGACGAGGTGCAGCCCGCCGCCCGCGCGCACTTCCGCCTCACCGCTCTGCACGGCGACGCTCGTCACGCCTTCGATTGACTCGACGCTGAAGACGGCCGACGAGCCGGCGGCGGACGAGACGGCGGCCTCCGAGGTCTGAACGGACGCCGCCGACCCGTCCGGGGCGTAGACGCGCACGCGCCCCGATTCGAGCGCGTAAGCCGCGCCCGCGCCGCCGAAGTCGAGCGAGAGGGAAGTTCGCGGCGAGAGTTCCAGACGGCCGAGCGGGCCGAGGTTGACGAGCGCGCGCGACTTCTCAAGGGCGGCGACGGCGCTGCCGGAAAAGACGGTCTGCCCCGAGGCGGCGGGCGAGCCGTCCACGTTCACGTCGCCGACGATGGTTAACTCGCCCGCGTACGCGCGCGAGGTGTTCGGGACGACGTTGGCGACGACCGCCGCGTGCGCGGCCGTCAGGTTCAGAAGCGCCGACGCGAGCAGGAGCGCCAGCGCGCGGAAAGCGGTGCGCGCGGCGGCGCGCGTGTGAAGGTACACCGGAGCCCTCCGCCGGGAGGCGCGGGCCGAAACTCTTTTCATGACTGTCTCCTAAGTTTGTAAGAGCCTGTAGCCGGGGAGCGTGCGTCTCGTCTGAGAGTTCACAGCCGGGGAGCGTGCGGTCTCATACGTCGCCGGCCGTCCGGGGTGCCATGTCCCTTAAGCCGACCGGCGCGCAGCGCGTTGTATTTTTTAAGAATCCCGGCCGCCTTGTCAATCGAAGCCCTCGCGAAAATTCGCGGCCCCCAAACCCGGCCTAGCCGTGTGCGCGCAGAGAGCGCGCGACGAGGCCGATGCCGCCCGCGAGCAGCACGAGCATGACGAGCGTGTTGAAGAGGCTGGTCGGCTGGAAGTAGACGCCGAGGTTGGCGATGACGCCGACGAGGATGATGACGACGCCGACGAACGTGAGGAGCCAGCCGGCGATTGACCTGCCGTTGAAGAAGAGGAGGCCGATGCCGAAGAGGAGCGGCAGCAGCGAGAGGCCGAAGGCGTTGTAACCCCAGAACGTCCAGTACCCGCCCGTCACCGTCACGCGCTGCGTCAGAAGGTACGCCCCGGCGACGCTCATCCCGAGCCCGAGCAGAAACTCGCCGACGCCCCCGCGCGTCCCGCCCGCGCCGCGCGGCTCCCTCTCGTCTTCGTCCATCAAGGGCCTCCCCGAATGGCATTGTACTTCTTCAGAATCTCGACGGTCTTGTCAACGGGCAGCGCCTCGACGCGTGTGCCGCCCCGGCCGGTGACGGTCGTCGCGCGCAGGAGGGAGTTGTAGACGGCCTCTTCGGTCGCCTCGACGCAGGCGAGGAAGAGCGGCGACATCGCGTCGTTCGGGAGGAGTTCGACGCGGCGCACGGCGGTCTCGCCGTGGCGGACGCGCGTCGAAGGCGCCGTGCTGAAGGCGATGACGTAGTCGCCGCTGCCGTTGGTCGAAGGCGAGCCGGTGCGCGCGAGCCCGAGCATCGCGCGCGCCGCCAGCCGTCGGAGGTTGCGCGCGTCGAGCGGCGCGTCCGTGGCGACGACGACGATGCAAGAGCCGTCCGCCCGGTCTGAGTTTAAGGAAGCTTCGCGGTCTGTGTTCGAGGAAGTCCCGGCGCGTTCGGCGTCGGACGAAGGCCGCGGACGTTCGCCCTTCACTCCGCTCTTGCGCGCGGGCTCAAGGTCTTCTTTGAGGAAGTAGCGGCCGAGTTCGCGCCCGAGCGGCGCGCCGTTCATCGTGAGCACGCCGCCGTAGTTCGTCTGCACGAGCACGCCGACGGTGTAGCCGCCCGAGCGCGCGGGCACGACGCGCGAGGCCGTCCCGATGCCGCCCTTGAAGCCGAAGGCGACGGTGCCGGTGCCCGCGCCGACCGAGCCCTCTTCGACCTCGCCGCCGTGCGCCGACTTCAACGCCGCGAAGACATCCTCGGCACGGACGTGCCGCCCGCGTATGTCGTTCAACTGCCCGTCGTTCGTCTCGGCGACGACCGGGTTGACGCTGCGCACGTCCTCGTTGCCGGGGAGCGCGAGCATCCACTCGACGAGCGCGTCGGCCACGCGCGGGACGTTGAGCGTGTTGGTGAGGAGAATCGGCGTCTCAAGCTCGCCGAGTTCTTCGACCTGCGTCGAGCCCGCCAGCTTGCCGAAGCCGTTGCCGACGAAGACGGCGGCCGGCACCTTCTCGCGGAAGAGGTTTCCGGCGTGCGGAAGGATTGCCGTCACGCCCGTCCGCACGTCTTCGCCTTTGATTAAGGTCGCGTGGCCGACGCGCACGCCCTCCACGTCCGTGATGGCGTCGAGCCTGCCCGCCGGCAGCACGCCGACCACGAGCCCGATGTCTCTCGCGCGCGGACGCTGCTGTTCTCCGACCTTCTGTGACATCGCGGGCGCGGCGAGCAGCAGGAGCGCGAGCGCCGTCCTCAACTTCCTCCGCCTCAACCCCTGCGGCCCTTCTTACCGCGCGACGACTTGCCCGAAGACTTCTTGGCGGAACCCTTCCGCGCGCCGCCCTTGCCGCCGCCCTTAGCCCCGCCTTTGCCGCTGCCTTTTGACGCGGACTTCGAGGCGGCGCGTGAAGCGTTCGAGGCCGTGCGTGAAGCGGCCGAGGTGGCGCGTCCCGCCGCGTTGCGCGCAGACTTCACGGCCTTGCCCGCGGCCTTCCGCGCGGACTTCGTGGCGCCGCGCGCGGACTTAGTCGCGCTACTCACGGCCTTGCTTGCGGCCTTCGTCGCCTTGCGCGCCGTCTTGGCCGTCGGCGTCTTGGACGCCTGACGCGTGACGCGGCCGGCGGACTTCGAAGCCTGACGCGCGACCTTGCCGGCAGACTCGGAAGCTTGACGCGCGACGCGGCCCGACGACTTCGGGGTCTTGCTCTCCGCGTCCAGAGCCTCGCTCGCGGTGACGCGCGCGGCGAGCGTCGAAGGGAGCGAGCCGGGGTCTGTGACGGCCTCCGACACGACCGACCCGACGGTCGAGGCCGCGCCCGACACGGTGTCGGCCGCAGAGTCCGTGGCCGCCCCGCCCACGTCCTTCACGGCCTCGGCCTCTGTGCGCGCCGTCTTCGTGTTCTCGCGCGCGGCGGTCTCGATTGTCTTCTCGGTCGAGGGCGCGGGACTGATGAGTTCGCCCGCCGCGGGGCTGACGGTCGAGACGACGCCCGCGGCCGTCTCAAGCGCGGAGTTCGCGAGCCCCGCGGCCGTCTCGCCCGCCTGACCCACGACGCCCGCCGCCGTGTCCACCACCCCGCCCAAGACTCGCCGCGCCGTGTCGAGCACGCCGCCGCCGCGCTTACCGCTTTTCCTCGTAGCCATCTTCACCTCCCCTTAGCTGTTGGCTTTTGGCTGTTAGCTTTTAGCCGGAGGCGGAGGTCGGGAGTTAAAGCTAAAAGCCAACGGCTAACAGCTAACAGCTCTGAATCACATCACACCGCTCTCGCGGAAGCGTTCGAGCTGCGTGTCGGCGAAGCGCCGCTCGCGCGCGTCGAGCAGGAGTTTGGCGGCGGCCGCGCCGAGGAGCGCGCCCAGCCCCGCGAGCGCGAGCAGGCCGCGGTGCGTCGCCGCCCAGAGCTGCGGGCTCGAAGCGGACGAGCGCTCGCCGAAGCCGCCGTGCGCGCCGTGGTCGCCGGGCACGGGCTCCCAGAGGTTGTCGCGGCGCCCGGGCGAGACCGGCTCTTGCGTCTGCTGCGCGTCGTAGCCCATGCGCGCCAGATACCAGTCGCCGAGCGCGGGCGCGACCTTATTGCCCACGATGGCCTCGACCGTCGGCCAGCCGACGTAAAGCTCGCGCCGCTCGTTGTGCGCCGCCCAGTAGATTGCGCGCGCGCCGACCTCGGGCTGATATATCGGGGGCACGGGCTGCGGCTCGCGCGGCAGGCGCGACTTGACCCAAGAGAACTGCGGCGTGTTCATCGCCGGGAGTTGTACCATCGTCACGCGCACGTTCGAGTTGTCGTGGATGAGTTCGGCGTGCAGCGAGTCCATGAAGCCCTGTATGGCGTGCTTCGCCGCGCAGTAGGCCGACTGCAAAGGGATGCCGCGGTACGCGAGCGCCGAGCCGACCTGCACGATCACGCCCCGGTCGCGCGGCAGCATTCTCTTCAATGCGGAGAGCGTGCCGTGGACGTAGCCGAGGTACGTCACCTCCGTGACGCGCCTGTACTCCTCGGCCTTCATCTTCTTCACCGGCGAGAAGACCGAGACCATCGCGTTGTTGACCCAAACGTCAATCGGCCCCAGCACGCGCTCCACCGTCTCGGCCGCGCGCTCGACCGCCTCGGCGTCCGACACGTCCAAAGGGAGCACGAGCGCGCGCCCGCCTAACTCCTCGACCTCGCGCCGCGCGGCTTCGAGCCCGTCGCGGCCGCGCGCGACGAGCGCGACCGAAGCGCCGCGCCGCGCGAACTCGCGTGCGGCCGCGCGCCCCACGCCGGCCGAAGCCCCCGTGATGACGACGACCTCCGCCCTCTTCGTCGGGTTACCCATCTGAACACCTTCTCCGTGCCTGTTCTTTGGAGCCATTGTACCCCGCGTTTGTTTCAAATCGGATACAAATTGTAAGAAGAAGTAGACAGTAGTCAGTAGTCAGTAGTCAGTAGTCAGTAGTCAGTAGCGCGCCGCGCCGCTGCTGTCGTTGACGCTGACATCGGGACGGTTCGGCAATGAATTTCTTCTACTGACTACTGTCTACTGACTACTGTCTACTGCTTTACTACCTCCCCGGCAGGAGGCTCGTCAGCGCGTCCTTGATGCGCTCGGCCCAGCCCGCCGTGAGCGACCACGGGCTCGGCTGGCGGACGACGTGGAGCGTGCCCTGCTTCTCAAGCACCTCGTAGTCGCTCGCGCCCGAGTCGTCGCGGAAGAAGCGCAGGCTCGCCGTCGCGCGGCCGACGCGCAGCCCGCGCAGCGTGATTTCGGGGAGCCAACGGGGCAGGTGCGGGTCTACGAGCAGGAGGTCGAGCGGCGCGTAAGGGTAGAGGCCGACGAGCGATTGGAGGAGCGTGAAGACGGCCGAGGCCGACCAAGCCTGCGGCGTGTTGGCCTGCGGGTAGAGCGCGGGGAAGGGGTGCGAGTGGTCGCGCTGGTGGCCGCTGAAGAGTTCGGGCAGGCGGTAGAAGTCGAAGAGCGTGGCGGCCTCGAACTGCGCGCGGGCTATCTGCTCGACGCGTTCGTGCAGCCCGTAGCGCAGGAAGGCGAGCGCGAACGTGCCGTTCTCGACCGGCCAGACCGAGCCGCGGTGGTAGCTGTAAGGGTTGAAGGCCGGGTTCTCGGACGAGAGCGTGCGCACGCCCCAGCCCGTGAAGAGGTCTTCGCGCATCAGCCGCTCGGCCGTGCGCTCGACCAGCGAGTCGTCCACGACGGCCGTCGCGAGACAGTGGCCGGGGTTCGAGTTGACGGACTTAATCTGGCGGCCCTCGCCGTCGAGGCCGAGCGCGAAGAAGCCCAAGTCCTCCATCCAGAAGCGCTCGTTGAAACGCTTCTTCAACTCGCCGGCTTCGTGAAAGAGCCGGCGCGCGGTCTCCTTCTCGTCGAGCCACCAGAGCACCTCCGACATGTGCAGCTTCGCCAGATACGCGAAGCCCTGCTCCTCGCACGTCGCCACGGGCGGCTCGACCGAAGTGCCGTCCTCGTAAACTATCGCGTCGGGCGAGTCCTTCCACGCCTGATGCTTCACGCCCTGCTCGGAGCGCGTCCTGTACTCGTAGAACCCGTCGCCGTCCGCGTCGCAATACTCGTCGAGCCAGCGCAGCGCCTTGAGCGCGGCGGGGACGAGCGGGCGCACTAACGTCTCGTCGCCCGTCCAGTGCCAGAGTTCGGAGAGGATGACGGGGAAGAAGCCCGAGGTCGTGACCGAGCCGTAGTAGCGCGCGCGCGGCGTGTGGCCGAGCACGGAGAGCGGGCCGGCGTGCGCCTCGTGAATCATCCGGCCCGGCTGCTCGTCGCGCCAGTCGTTCGCCTCGCGCCCCTGCAAGGAGGCGATGACGGGCAGCGTGCCCTTCATCATGTCGGGGCTCGCCAGCGCCGCCTGCCAAGAGGAGGTGAGCGCGTCGCGGCCGTAGACGGACGTGTAGATGGGCAGCCCCGCGGCCGCCACCCACGCGCGCGGGCCGAGGTCGAGGTCGTGGAGCCGCAAGCTCGCGAGGTCGCGCTTCGCCTGCTCAAGGGTGTTGGCGACCGCCTGCGAGAGCGTGTCGGCCCCCGGCGTCTCGAAGCGCGTCGCCTCCTCTATGAAGATTTGCTTGCGCCGGTCTAGCTCGTTGTGGGCGCCTTGGAACTGGCGGCAGTCGTACTGCGGCTCCATCCAATCGCCGTCTATGAAGGGCACGATGTTGACGCAGGCGTGCCACGTGGCCTGCGGCGCGAGTTCGACGCCGAAGCGGACGCGGCCGCGCTCGCGTTCGAAGGCGGGCGGCGAAGTGAAGTTCTCGAAGCGCAGCATGACGCCGCGGTGTAGAAGGGCCGTGCCCGCCTCGCCGCGGTGCGCGTAGGTGTGGGCGGCGCGGTAGTCGAACGACAGCTCCCACGCACGCCCGCGCGCACGCCACGCGCGCTCTATCGTCCCGTGCTGGACGCGCCCGCGGGCGGTCTCCTCCTGATCGGCGAAGTCGGCCTCGATTTCAATCTCGAATTGAAAGCTGACGGGTTGGCGCGTGAAGTTCGTGAGGTCTAAGTCCTCGTGCACGCCCGCGCCGACGTGGCGCGAGACGCGCAGCTCAAGGCTCTGCTCGGTGTCGGGCTTCATCAGCCCGCTGCCCTCGTCGGGCGGGCCGGGGTCTACACCCGGCGCGAGCATGATGTAGTAGCCGAGCCAAGAGTTCTGTTCGACGTTCGAGAGGACCACGGGGTGCGGCTCGGCCCCCTCGACGAGGTAGCGGTAGCGCGACAGCAGGCGCGTCTGGTACGCGAAGAGCCCGTGATCCGCGCCCTCCCTGACGAAGCCGTCGCGCCCCGTGGCGAGCACGGTGCGCCCCTCGCTCACGTACCGCGTGTCGTCGCGTGGCCGAAGCCGGACGAGGTAGTCGCGTCTGGACATCAGTAGTCAGTAGACTGTAGTCAGTAGACTGTAGAAAACCCATCCGCAGCCGAGGCGTCCGCAGTCGGCGTCCGCGCCCGAACAGCAGAGCCTACCGGCTACTGACTACTGTCTACCGACTACTTCTTCACAGTACGCTCCCGTGCGCGTCGGAGTGCGCCGAGCTGGTCGTGAGCGAGTTGGGCGCGTCGAGGTGCGCGCCGTCGTCCACGCCGACGCCGAGCCGGTCTACGAGTTCGCCGCCGAGCCAGCCCGTCGCGCCCGCGAGCGCGAAGGCGACGAGCGAGGCGACTATCGCGGCGGTCGTCGGCCGGTGCGTCGTCGCCATGACGGGCGAGTTGTAACGCATCCACAGACTCAGCGCGAACAGGACGAGCACGAAGACGTTGCCGACGCCGTGCAGCAGCCCGACCGACTTCGCTCGTGTTCCGTTCGGGATGGCGAGATAGTCGATCAGCCCGAACGGCGCGGCCAGAAGCCCGCCGACGATCCCGGCGGCCATCATCCAGAAGGCGACCGTCGAGATGGTGTTCGCCGTCGCGGGGTCGCTGACGAACAGGTAGATGATGTCGAAGAGGGCCGCCGTCCCCAACAGCCCGAACGGGAACGGGATGAGCATCTGGTGAATCGGGTGGCCGAGTGCCTTGGCTCTTGACTCCATAGTTTTCTCCCCTTTCTGTCCGTTTGCGCCCCCGATTTAATCGCAAAGATTTGTCCGCGAGTTCGCGTAAGTTTAAAGGCGAAGTGGCGGCGCGCAGGAAATTTGGTGCGGCGCGCGCGGCGCGTTTATGGTCTAATGTCCCGCAACGAACGGTTTACCGAAAAGCGACCAGCCGAGAGGAACGAACCCGATGAGCAAGAGGCGAGACGCGCCGGCCACACCGGACAAAGCGCCGGACAAAGCGCCGAACGACGTGCCGGCCGAGCCCGAGAGCAAGGCGGCCCTGCGCCGCCAGATGGAGGACGCGCGCGAGTCCATCAGCGAGACGGTCGCCGAGATCAAGTCGGTCGTCACGCACCAGTACGAGGAGGTGCGCGGGACGGTCGAGGGCGTGAAGGAGAGCGTCGGCGAGGTGCTCGACTGGCGCACGGAGTTCGAGCGCAACCCGCTCGTCTGGGGCGCGGGCGCCGTCTCCGTCGGCATCCTCGTCGGCTTCGGCATCGCGCGCGCCTTCGACGACGAGGAGAAGCCCGCGCGCCGCGGCCGCAAGAAGGTGACGACCGGCGAGCACGTCGTCGCCGAGCTTTCCGGCTTCGCCGAGGTCGTGCTCCCGACCATCTCCGCGAAGGTCAAGGAACTCTTCGGCCTCGACCTCGACGCCTACCTCCGCGCCGCCCACGAGCGCCGCCCCGAGCGGAAGCGCCTCGCGAAGAAGGGTGACGCGCGCCGTAAACCCGCGGGCGCTACTAAGAAAGACGCCGCAGCCAAACGCAGTCGGAAGGGCGCGGCGAAGGCGCGCGGCCGTCGCTGAACGCCGGCGCCGTCCCGGCGCACCGTCGGCCGCCGACACGTCGCCCCAGCCGTTAGGTCTCTGCCAAGCTTCAAGGAGAAAATCATGAGAACAGTCGGAGCCGTCTTACTCCTGCTCTGCGCCGCGACCGCCGCGCTGGCCGATCTGAAGGTGACGCGCAGGATGGGCGCGGGCGGGCACTCTTCGGAGACGACCGTCTACGTCAAGGGCTCGCGCCAGCGCACCGAGACGCCCGCGCTGACGACCGTCGAGCAGTGTGACCTGCGCCGCACGATTCAGATCAACGACCGCTCGCGCAAGTACGTCATCATCCCCGACCAGCCCGCGGAGGGCGAGGCGACGCCCGCGCCGGCGGCGCCGCAAACGTCGCGCCCGACGCGCCGCGGCGGGGTCGTCACGCACACCGTCACCATCACCGACACGGGCGAGCGCAAGCAGATGTTCGGCTTCAACGCGCGCCACATCAAGACCGCGACCGTGATGGACGCGCCGCAGGGCACTTGCAGCCCCGGCCACATGGAGATGGAGGCGGACGGCTGGTACATAGACATGCCCGCCGGCTTCAGTTGCGACGTGACGCGCGCGCCCTCCCCGCCGCCGACGCGCGGCGGGCGCCCCGACTGTCAGGATCAGGTTCGCACGAAGGTCGTCGGCACGGCGCGGCTCGGCCTCCCCGTCTCGATGACGACGAGGATGAAGACGGGCGGCGAGGAGGACGCGGAGACGGCGGCCGCGATGGCCGGCGCGATGACGATGACGCTCGAAGTCACGGACATCTCGAACGTCACGCTCGACCCCGCGCTCTTCGAAATCCCCGCGGGCTACACCGAAGTCGCGAGCATGCAGGAACTCTTCGGCGCGCCCTCCTCGGCCGAGATGATGCGGCAGGCGATGGGTGGCAACCGCACCGAGGGAGACGACGAAGGCGCGGAGAGGGGCGGGATGTCCACGCCCTCCGCGATGTCGAACGCCGCGGCGGCGGCGGCCGTCCAGCCGAAGAGGCCGGGCGTGGTGCGCGTGGGCGTCGTTCCCATCAACAACCGCTCGGGGCGCGAGGTCTCGGCCGAGAGCATGAGCGTGCAGCTCGTCAACGCCGTCACGGGCTCCGGCGTCGAGGCCGTCGCGCTCGCGGCCTCGGAACAGGCGGCCGCCGAAAGCGAGGCGCGGCAGAAGGAGTGCGACTACATCCTCTACACAGACCTCGCGTCGCTGAAGCCTGCGGCGGGCAAAGTCGGCGGCATGTTCGGCCGCGCGGTCGGCGCCGTGACCGGCTCGGAACGCTACGAGTCGCGCGTCGAGTTCCGCCTCGTGCCGACGGCGGGCGACGGGACGCGCGTCGAGTTGAACGCCAGCGCGAAGCAGGAGGGCGCGGAGGCGAGCGTCGGCGCGGCCCTCGACAGCGAAGCGAAGGCCGTCGTCGCGGCCGTGCGGAAGAAGAAGTAGGCGAGGAAGGATTCAACACAGAGACACAGAGGCACGGAGACACAGTCATCAGGAATTTCAAATTCTGAAAGCTGTGTCTCCGTGCCTCTGTGTCTCTGTGGTTAAAGCTCTCTTCCTCATCCCAACTCCTCAGAAGAGGAGCTTGAGGGCGAACTGTATCTGGCGCGAGGAGCCCGAGTCGCCGGTCGGGAAGCGCGTGTTGGTGATGACGCCGAAGGAGGCGCTGCCGACCTGCGCGGTGCGTCCGGCCACTCCGGGGCCGGGCTGGCCGAGGTTGGCGTGGTTGAAGAGGTCGAAGAACTCGGCGCGGAACTGCACGCGCACGTCCTCCCTCAACTTGGTGTTCTTGATGACGGAGAAGTCCGTGTTGTTGAAGCCGGGGCCGATGACGACGTTACGGCCGAGGCTCCCGAAGTGGTAGACGTTCTGCCCGCCGGCGAACGCGACCGGCAGCGCGAAGACCGAGCCCGACGGGCACGCGCCGCCGCGCGGGTCGCAGACGGTGTTGGTGAACCAGCGGCCGATGTCGCCGACGACCCCGACCGGGCCGACGAGGTCGGGGCGGACGACGTTGGCGAGGCCGGTGAAGGTGGCTATTCCGGCGCCCGCGCCGATACCGGTGCCGGGGATGGCCTGCGGGTTGCCGGCGAGGATGTTGATGGGGTTGCCGCTCTGCACCTGAAAGATGGTGCCGAACTGCCAGCCCTCGACGAGTTGGTTGCCCTTCCACGGCAGCTCGTAGAGCCCGCTGATGACGAAGCGGTGGCGCGCGTCGTAGTCGGAGAGCCCGCGGTCGCCGCGCAGGTTGTAGCTGTCCTGCACGACGACGCCCTGCGAGTTGAGCGAGTTGTAGTCGATGGACTTCGACCACGTGTAAGAGGCGTTGAACTGGAAGTGCCGGTCGAGCCGCTTGTCGGCCGTCGCCCACAGCGCGTTGTAGCTTGAGTTGCCCGTGCTCTCGATCTGCGTGATGTTACCCAGAGCCGTGCCGGGCAGGATGGGGCTCGAAGCGGAGAGTCGCGGGAAGGGGCGCACGCCGTTCACGAACTGATTGATGTTGCGCGAGATGCGCAGGTGCGTGCCCTTCGAGCCGAAGTAGCCGAGCATCACGCCGAGCGTCGGGGTCAAGGCGCGCTGCACGTTCAGGTTCCAGGACTGGATGTAGGCGTTGCGGAAGCCGTGGTCAATCGTGTTCGGCGCGAGCCCGCCCGCGGCGGCCGTCGCCTGCGCGTTCGAGAGGCGGATGTTGCCGGCGAAGGTGAGGGGCGTGGCGAGCGGCGGGTTGGCCGTCGGCCCCGTGACGGTGTTCGTCGTGGGCTGGTCAACCAGAATCGCGTAGGCGGCGCGCGCGCTCGTCTTGCCGTCGCCGAAAGGATCCCACGCGAGCCCGACGCGCGGCTGGAAGTTCTTGTTGTTCTGCCGGTAAATCTCGTCCACCCCCTGCCCGACGCGGACGAGCGAGGCGGTCGCGGGGTCGAAGACGACGAAGCGGTCGAAGCGCTCGGTCGGCGTCATGTTCCAGTCGTAGCGCAGGCCCATTTCGAGCGTCAGGCCGGGCCGCGCCTTGTAGTTGTCCTGCACGAAGAGGCCGAGCGCGCCCGTGCCGATTGAGCTGCCGCGGTCGCCGAGCGTGATGGAGAAGGCGTTGCCGAGGCCCGTCTGGAAGGCCGCGACGCTGCCGAAGTTGAAGGTGCCGGGGTCGAGCGTGAAGTTGTTGTTGTAGAAGCGCCGGAACTCGCCGCCGAACTTGAAGGAGTGCGCGCCGCGCAGGTAGTTCAGCGTGTCGGAGGTGACGAAGGTCGTGTCCGAGCGCCCCTGCGGGAAGTTCGACGGGCCGCCGATGTTGACGCCGGTGCCGCCGATGGTTATCTGCGGGATGCCTATCTCCTGATTGACGCCGACGTTGATACCTAACTCGGCCGGGTTCAGCGTCGCGTTCGGCGCGAAGGTGATGCGGATGCGGTTGAGGCCGAAGCGCGCCTCGTTGACGACGTTGGGGCCGAAGATGTGCGACTCGTTGAAGGTGAAAATCTGCCGGCGCGACTGGCGCGTGTCGCCGAAGCCGGGCACGCTGTTGTTCTGCAAGTTCGGCTCGCCGCGCAGGTCGCGCTGGAAGGCGTAGTAGCCGTGGACGCGGTCGTTCGCCGTCAGGTTGTAGCTCACGTCGCCCGTCCACTGGTCGATGTTGACGGGCGCCGTGCCCGAGCCGATGAAGCGGTTCGTGCCCGAGTTGGCCGCCGGGATGAACTGAAGTAGGCGCTGCGAGATGGCGTCCGTCACCCCGGCGCGCTGCGCCGCGTCGAGGACGATGGTGTTGAAGTTCAAACCCTGCCGCTGGCGCAAGCCCTCGTAGGAGAAGAAGAAGAACGCCTTGTCCTTGACGACGGGGCCGCCGAGGTTGCCGCCGAACTGGTTGCGCTTGAAGGGCGGCGGGTGCGGCAGGGTCGAGCTGAAGAGGTTGCGCGCGTCGAGCGCGTCGTTGCGCAGGAACTCGAACAACTCGCCGTGGAAGGCGTTCGAGCCCGAGCGCGTGGCGATGTTGACGACCGCGCCCGAGTTGCGACCGTACTCGGCCGAGAAGGTCGAGTTGTCGGCCTTGAACTCGGAGACGGTGTTGATCGACGGCTGAAAGGTGATCTGGTTCTGCACCATGTCGTTGAGGTTGATGCCGTTGATCTGGAAGTTGACCGTGTCCTCGCGGTTGCCCGCCGTGTTGAAGGCGAACGAGCCCTGCCCTCTGAGCGGCGCCGTCAAAAACCCGTTCTGCGGCGGCGCGACCGAGCCCGGGATGAGCAGGCCGAGGTCTACGAAGTGGCGGCCGTTGAGGGGAATCTCCTGCACGGTGCGCTCGTTGATGACGGTGCCGACCGAGGTCGTCGCCGTCTCGATGACGGGCGCGTCCGAGACGACCGTCACCGTCTGCGCGACGCTCCCCACGGTCAACTGGAAGTTCTGGACGACGGTGCGCGCCACTTCGAGCGCGACACTACTGACGACGTGCGTCTGGAAGCCCTGCGCCTGCACCTCGACGTGATAGTTGCCGGGCTGGAGCGAGGCGAACTGGTAGGCGCCCTCGGCGTCCGTCTCGGCGCTGCGCTCGGCGCCGGTCGCGAGGTTGCGCGCGGTGAGCTTCGCGCCGCTGACGACCGCGCCCTGCGGGTCGGTCACCGTGCCCTGAAGCGTCGCCGTGGACTGCGCCGACGCCGTCACGCAAAGGCCGAGACAGAAGGCCGCGGCGAGGAGCGAATTCCGAAAGCCGTTGCTGCTTTTCCTCTCGAACATCTTCGACTCTCCTTTTGACTGGCGGGGAGACTGCAACCGGTCTCGTCCGGACGGCGCGCGTCTTTTAAGGCAGGCGGCAAAGGTTCGAGGCGCGCGGCCGGCGAATAACTTCTTGCGACCCTCGGCTCGACGCGCCGCGAGGGGGCGCGTGCAGTGTGTAGAAGGTTTGGGCTTAAGAGGGATTCGTCCTGTCGTCGGCGAACCCGGGGCGTGCGGACGTGAGACGCAACGTTGGTGCCAACTGCGCGGGCGCGAGACTTCACACAAAGTCCGCGCCCGCGGCCCCGGCCGCCCTCCAAATTTCTGACGCCTCTCCAAAATTTTGAACTCGCCGCCCGCCGACGCGCGTGGGCGTTGCGCGCGTAGTGTGCGGGTGCTAAGTTCTGTCCGAACCCAAAACCGCGGCCACAACTTCCGAGGGGGAAAGACTATGGAGACAGATTCGGGTAAGACGACATCCGTCTGGATGGCGACGGGCGACGTGCCCGCGGGCGAGCCTCTGAACGCGGACGCGGACGCGGGCGTGTGCGTCGTCGGCGCGGGCATCGCGGGGCTCAGCGTCGGCTACCTGCTCGCGCGCGAGGGCCGGAACGTCGTCGTCATCGACGACGGCCCCGTCGCGGGCGGCGAGACCGCGCGCACGACCGCGCACCTCTCGAACGCGCTCGACGACCGCTACAGTCATCTTGAGCGCCTGCACGGCGAGAAGGGCGCGCGCCTCGCCGCCGAGAGCCACACGGCCGCCATCGACTTCATCGAAGAGACGGTCGAGTCGGAGCAGATAGACTGCGACTTCCGTCGTCTGGACGGCTACCTCTTCGCCGCGCCGGGACAGTCCACCGAACAGCTCGGCGAAGAACTCCGCGCCGCGCACCGCGCCGGGCTGACGGAGGTCGAGTACGTCGAGCGCGTGCCTTACGACGGTTACGACTTCGGCGCCGCGCTCCGCTTCCCCTATCAGGGACAGTTCCACATCCTGAAGTACATCTCCGGCCTCGCGCGCGCCTTCACGCGACTGGGCGGGCGGCTCCACACGCAGACGCACGCCGACAAGATTGAAGGCGGAGACAGGCCGCGCGTCACGACCTCCGCCGGACACACCATCACGGCGGGCGCGGTCGTCGTCGCCACCAACTCGCCCGTCAGCGACCTCGTCTCCATCCACACCAAGCAGGCGCCCTACCGTACCTACGTCGTCGGCGCGCGCGTGCCCCACGACGCGATACCGGCGATGCTTCTGTGGGACACGGAAGACCCTTACCACTACGTGCGCCTACAGACCGTGACGGACGAGGCGGGCGCGGCCACGCACGACGTGCTCATCGTCGGCGGCGAAGATCACAAGACGGGTCAAGCCGAAGACTTCGAGGAGCGCTTCCGGCGCCTGCGCGAGTGGACGCGCGAGCGCTTCCCCGCCGTCGAAGAGTTCGAGTACCAGTGGTCGGGTCAGGTCATGGAGCCTTCGGACGGCCTCGCCTTCATCGGCCCCGACCCTTCGGGCGCCGAGAACGTCTACGTCGTCACGGGCGACTCGGGTCAGGGCATGACGCACGGCACCATCGCCGGCATGCTGCTGCGCGACCTGATACTCGGCCGCCAGAACAAGTGGGCGACCCTGTACGACCCCTCGCGCCTGCGAACGGCGGTGACGCGCGACTTCGTGACCGAGAACCTGAACGTCGCCGCGCAGTACGCAGACCTGCTCACGGGCGGCGAAGTCTCTTCGCCCGAAGAGGTCGCGGCCGGCTCGGGCGCCATCCTCCGCCGCGGCCTGACGAAGCTCGCCGTCTACCGCGACGACGCGGGCGCGCTCCACGAGTTCTCCGCCATCTGTAAGCACCTCGGCTGCGTCGTCGCGTGGAACGACCGCGAGAAGAGTTGGGACTGCCCCTGCCACGGCTCGCGCTACGACGCAACGGACGGCCACGTCCTCAACGGCCCGGCCATCGAAGGGCTGTCGCCGGTCGAGGGATAACCTCGCGTGAGTCCGGCCGGGTTTGACGGGGTCGAGCCGAAAGGAGCCGATGCCCACTTACTGCGAAGTCGCCGCGAACGACCCGCTGCACAAGCCCTACCACGACCGAGAGTACGGCTTCCCCGCCGTCGAAGACGACGCGCTGTTCGAGAGGCTCGTGCTTGAGATAAATCAGGCGGGCCTCTCGTGGACTATAGTCTTGCGGAAGCGCGCGGCGCTGCGGCGGGCTTACGGCGGGT
>JADMIO011319562.1_pt1 | contig 25465 bp, 24 predicted proteins | sample 8958161 | NCBI WGS metagenome assembly JADMIO01 (sample SAMN16585339, study PRJNA669376) | soil metagenome | isolation source: Crop rotation soil | place: USA: Cullars Rotation, Alabama | collected 2011
CGGGCCGTCGGGTATCGGCGTCGCTGCGATTAAATCGTCGAATGTCCTGAAACGATGCTCAGATTCGGCAAGAGGCGCTGGTTGGAATTCGCTGCGGCTCGACAATTGTCTCGCCCTACCAAATAGTGAGCGGTCTGCGACCGCTTGGGGTTAGGCGGTGATTAAAAAATCACCGTTCCCAGCCAGGGCGATTGGAAATCGCTGAGAAGCGTGACCTGCAGCGACGATTTCTTTGGCAAAGGATCGGTGATGGCCACAGCCTTGCGGGCCGTCGGGTATCGGCGTCGCTGTGATTAAATCGCCGAATGTCCTGAAACGATGCTCAGATTCGACAGTCGCTGTAGCCACGGCCTTGCGGGCCGTCCGGTATCGGCGTCGCTGCGATTAAATCGCCGAATGTCCTGAAACGATGCTCAGATTCGGCAAGAATCGCTGGTTGGAATTCGTTGCGGCTCGACTGGGTCTCGCCCTACCAAGAACAGAGCGATAGGAATCGCTATCGAATAGCGCGACTCTGTCGAGCCGCAACGAATCCACTACCAAAAAATTCGCGGTCCAACTTTAATGCGGATTAGCAGTTAAAGTTTTGCCCTTTCGAATTTCACGAAACTCGTTGTAATCTGCGGTCAACTTGGCGGCGAAACGGCGGAGAAAAACAACAACATTGCACCACGGACGACGACCGGCCCGGCGCCGTCGTAAGATCGCGGCTTCCTATGCCGCGCCGCGTCTCCGCAGACATGTGGTGGCGGACGAACGATGGATGGTCCCAACTCGATGGGTTAAATTCGTTATCGGGATTTTTCTCTTGCCGCTCTGTGCGGTTTTAACCCAGACATTTTTTACTGTCTTCGCCAGAGCGACCTTACAGCAACGGCTTTGGGCCGCGGAAGAGTTCTGGTTCTTTTCGTTAGGAGTAATCCTTTGGCTGATCGCTTTCTTTGGTTTACCTCGGCCCCTGCTGATTTATGTCTTTGGCCACGAATTGACTCACGCGCTCTGGGCTCTCTTGATGGGAGGCCGGGTCAGCCGGTTCCGTGTCGGACGCGATGGCGGACATATCGTAACGGATCGCAATAATTTCTTGATCGCGCTCGCCCCCTATTTTTTTCCGATCTACAGCATCATAGTCATCGGCGTTTATGGTGGGCTCAGCCTGTTTTTCAATCTTCAAGGGTACGGACAGCTCCTGTATGGATTGATCGGGGTGACATGGGCATTCCATTTTACTTTTACTTGCTGGATGATCCCGAAAAAACAGACTGACCTAACGGATCAAGGAACTTTCTTTTCCCTGGTGATTATCTATTTGATGAACCTGCTTTTGCTCAGTGTAATGATGGTGTTGGCTTCGCCTCAAATTACTTTCGCCGGTTTCGGTCGGGATTTACTGATGAATGCAGCCAATTTTTCTCATTGGATCTCCGCAATGGTGCGTTGGTAAGAAAGATTCGCGAAACCCTAGCTCACACCAGCAACAAATCTCCAGTCACCCCTCCAGTCTTCAAACCGATCGCGCCAGCAGCTAATCTCCCGACAGCTCTCCAAGCTTCGGATCATTTGAATAAACCGCAAACGGCAACACCCTCATCGCCTCCGCCATTCTCACTCGCCCGTCGTTCACCGATAAATTACTCCGGGTGAAAATATCTTTCACCCCATCTACCGAAAACGCCTTCGGAAAATCAATCGTGGTATCCTGCCATTTCTCGCCGACTGGCGGAAAACCGACACGCGAGGCGAACCGCGGCGCCATAACGAGACACCATTTCCCTTCGTGTTCACGCGCGAACGCGATGACACAATCAGCCAAGGTTCCATTCGACGCCACTGGGATATAACTTCCCTGATGAAACAACGGCGCCTGTTCGCGTCGCCAGCTTAACAATCGTTGGGTCAGAAAAAGCTTTATCCGCCCATCAGGCCAACATTGCATCAACTCTTCCGGTGAAACACTTCCGAGGGAGCCTAGTAACTTTCGCCGGTAACAATAATCAACTGGCCGCCGGTTATCCGGGTCGACCAAACTAAAATCCCAAACTTCATTACCCTGGTAGATATCGGGCACGCCAGGCGCCGTCAGTTTCACCGTCACCTGAGTAAGTGAATTGATCGCACCGAGTCTCGCGATTTCTTCGGCCACAGGGAGAAAGAGAGGGAGAAATCGGTTTTTAGTTGAAGGATCAAGCACGCGGTTGATGAAGTTGCTGACTGCGGCGTCCCACTCTTCGTTAGGTTGAATCCAACTGGTATTCAACTTGGCTTCCTTTAACGCTTTCGCCATATAAGCCTGGATCCGCCGAACGTACTCCGGACAAATCTCTTTCACCGCTTGCCCAGACCCATCCATCGGCCATGTCCCCAATAACGTCTGGTAAAACAGATATTCCTCGTTCGCATCCGGCGCCGCTGTGTCATCCAAAATCCGTTTCGCCCGTCGATTCACCCCCCGCCAGCGCTGCAGACTGCTTCGCCACAGCTGGGGTACCTCCGAAATCGCCAGCATCCGCGCTCGAACATCCTCGCTCCGCTTGGTGTCGTGAGTCGATGTCGCTAACAACGTGGAAGGCCAATCGCGTTGTCGTACCAGGTTCTCCTGATGAAAGTCGTCTAACTGAATTCCGAATCGGGACGGTTCACCACCGACTTCGTTCAGCGCCGCCAACCGGTTGTAGATGTAAAACGCTGTGTCTTCCAAACCCTTCGCCATGATTGGGGCCGTGGTTTGTTGGAATTTCAGAACAAAATGCTCATGCAACTCGCGCGCTCTCGCATCCAGGTTCTCAGGGAACCGAAGCACCAGGATGTCGCGCAAAAAATTGAAGACAGATTCTTCTATCGCCGGATTGCGACGCTTAGCGGCTGCAACTGCGCGTTCAATGACAGCTCGGTCTTCGTCACTGACCGGTTGGCCGGGTGTAACATAAGTGCGGTAGACCGGAAAACAGGCGATCGTCTCACGAACAGCGCGGGCAAGAGATTCAAGGGTGAAATCGCGGAACCAACGATTTTCTTCGGACAACCGGTCAAGCATATCTCCGAGGACATTGATATCATTAGCCAACGCTAATCGCATAACGAGTCGCTTCTTGGCATAAGCAAGATGTCCGAAATGCATATTGTGTCCGATGAATCGATGATAGGTCTTAGTAATGAATTGTTCCGCTCCTGTATCGACCAACCCTCCCGCAATCAATCGCGCAAATTCATAGCCCGTCGTCCCGTGAACCGGCCAATCGCTTCGCAGCGTTTCATTGCCGGACAATATTTTTTCGACTAACAAATAAATGGCGCGTTTATCTGACGGCAGCGGAATACCAAGCGCTTCCGCGCAACTTGATTGCAATTTCTCGAAATATTCCTTCGGCAAATAAAGGCCATCCGGATGATCGATTCGCAAACCGGTGACTGCGCCTTGCTGAATTAATTCAAGCAACAACCGATGCGTTGCCTCGAATACTTCCGGCATTTCCATCCGAATGGCAGCCAGATCGTTAACATCGAAGAAGCGTCGGTAATTGATCTCCTCCGCTGCGACGCGCCAGAACGCGAGTCGATACGATTGGTCGTTTAACAATGAATCGAGCGCGTCGAAACTGCGCGGCTCACCCGACTGACCGTTGATAAATTGAACCGCCTCCAAAATGGCTGCTTGGACCTGCGGAGCATCCTGACAACGCCGGTCAAGTCGCCGCTTAATAATTTCCTTCTCGCGTGTTCGCTCCGCGATCCGTTCAGGATCGGTCTCGGTGCGGCGCGGCAAATATTCCAAAGCCGTGATGATACTTTGAAATTCGGCGTAAAAATCTTCCTCTTTATATGGCTCGAGCTTTTCGCGGGCAATTTCAAGAATGTGCCGATAAGTGCCAGGCGCGATTGGGAATTCGTGTTCATAATATCGGAGGCAGAACGATCCGGAATCGTAATGCACTTTCAGTTCACCCCGCTCTAGAACGCGCCCGTACTGATCGCCCAGAATCGGAAGCAAGACTTTGTCACGCAGTTCCGGCTTAAGCGGTTTCCATTGGATATCGAAGTATGGTGCATAACGAGAGCTAGGACCGTTCTCGAGCACGTCCATCCACCATTGGTTTAGACGCTCGCCAACGCCCATGTGGTTCGGGACGAAATCGACAATTTGACCAAGCCCATGTTGATGGAGCGCGGCAATCCAGGCATCGTATTCCCCTCGAGAACCGATGGCTTCGTTTAATTTATTATGATCCGTTATGTCGTAACCATGCAGGCTTTCCGCTCTCGCTTGAAAGTAGGGGGAGGCATAACAATCTGTTATCCCAAGCTCATTCAAATACGGCACAATTTCTTTGGCCTGCGCAAAGGTGAACTGCCGGTTAAACTGTAACCGGTAGGTGGCGGATGGGATCCGTGGGTGTTTCATGCCTTTCCGAATTCGGTTTTGCTCTTGGTCGTGGCCGTGAGAGGGACCGAAGATTTAGCCACTAATATACACAGGAACGAAGGAACAAGTGCCGCTCACATTCTTTCCGGCACCTGAATCCCCAGCAACTCCAACGCACACTTAAGAACGCGCCCAGTCAATTCGCATAATGCTAATCGCGAACTTCGAACCGGTTCTTCCGCCTTCAACACCGGACACGCTTCATAAAACGCATGAAAACTGTTCGCTAATTCGAACAAATAATTCGCAAGCACGTTCGGCCGAAAGTCATTTAGTACACTCGGTAAGGTCTCGGCAAACTGGCAAAGCTTAATCGCCAGACTTCGTTCCTCCGCCGTACCCAACTCGATCTTTGCTATCCCCTTCGAATCTACACCCTCCGCTTTTCGAAAAATCGATCGAATCCGGACATACGCGTTCTGCAAATAGGGCGCAGTGTTTCCCTGAAAAGAAAGCATCTTATCCCAGGAAAAGATGTAATCAGTCATCCGATACTGACTGAGATCAGCATATTTTACCGCACCGATTCCAATGATCTTCGCGATCCGTGCCCGCTCTTCCTCAGCGAGGTCTGGATTTTTTTCGTCCACCAACTTGCGGGCACGACTAACGGCTTCTTCGAGCAAGTCGCGTAACGGAACGTTATCGCCGGACCGTGTCTTCATCAGTTTCCGGTCCTCACCAAGAATACTGCCGAAAGGTATATGTCGAAAATCGGCTGACAACCCTTCGCGTCGCGCAATCTCGAAGACCTGTTTGAAATGGAGAATCTGCGGTGCACCAACAACGTACCAGCTGGTGTCAGCCTTCAGGTCGTCAACTCGATAATCAATTGTGGCCAGATCCGAAGTGGCATAGTTGAAACCACCATCGCGTTTTCGAATAATACACGGTTTGTCAGCCATCTCCGGAATATCCGGGAAGAAAACAACGACTGCTCCCTCGCTGACCTGGGCGATACCCGATTTCAATAAACGTTCGACCACACCGGGAAGCCGGTCATTATAAAAACTCTCACCACGCTGAATGTCATAATGAATATCGAGCACTTGATAGGTAGCATCGAATTCACCGAGCGAAAGACGAACGCATTCACTCCAAATCCCCACGTTCTCGGTATCGCCGCTTTGTAATTTTACCAACTCTTCCCGACAAGCCTCGCGCACCGCTGGATCGGCCGCGGCGCGTTCGTTGGTTTCCTTATAAATTCGGACGAGCTCCGCAATTGGACCGCGTTCGAGCGCTTGGCGATCGAGCAAATGTTTCCATCCGTAAATCACCATTCCAAATTGTGTACCCCAATCACCAATATGATTGTCGCGGACCACTTCGTGTCCGAGAAAGGAGGCGATGCGCGCCAGAGCATCTCCCAAGACGAGGCTTCGGATATGGCCTACATGCATTGGTTTGGCCACGTTGGGTGAACCGAAATCAATGACGATCCGATGTTTTGTTGCGACTTTGTCTACACCTAACCGCTCGTCCTGTAATAATTCACTCGTTTTCGAAGCGACGATTTCGGGCAACAAAGTGAGGTTGATGAAACCCGGTCCTGCAATTGTCGGTTCAGCGCACCATTCATCGATCTTTAGATGGCTAACGATATCTTGCGCAACCGCGCGCGGATTTTTGCCGAGCTGTTTCGCCAAACTCAATGCTAGGTTGACCTGGTAATCCCCAAACCGTGCGTCGGTCGCCGGCGTAACAACTGCCTCGGCTTGTAACCCGGCCGCTGCAAGCGCCTCGGCCAGCTTCCGCGTAAGAAGCGCCTGAAAAGTTTCCATTCGCCCTTACTTTTGCGAACGGTCGCGAAAGATTGCTAAAATCTCGTCAGCCGACTGAGCGTTGCCAAGGCTTTCGCGAACACTTCGATCGTTTAAGAATTTTGCAATCGAAGCGAGCGTACGCAGGTGAGTCTGAAATTGGTTCTTGGGGACAATGAAAAGGACAACAAACTTCACCGGTGCGTTATCGAGTGCATCGAACTCGATTCCTTGCGACGAACGCCCAAAAGCAGCGACTACTTCCTCTATTCGATCCGAGGAAGCATGCGGGATCGCGATCCCAAACCCGATGCCGGTGCTCATGGTTTCCTCGCGCTGTTTCAACGAGGCCAAAATGCTCTCCCGATCTTCCGCTTTTATTTTCCCGAGCCGCACCAACAGATCAATCAACTCAACAATAGCCGACCAACGTTCAACCGCCTTCATCTCGGGGATGATTTGCTCGGCTGAGAGTAAAGTGGCCAGAGACATGCGGTAAGGCCCGAATAGGGAGCGAAAGTTTATCTTGGCGCTCCTCGATGACAAGCGTGATTTAGGGGGATTACATCAGATTTAGCCACGATTAACACTAATAGACACGAAGATCATCCGAACTTCCCGGCTTTCCAGAACCCGCAATCCCCCAAGGCCCTGCACTTGCTTCCTTCTTCTCCTACACCGGATATGCTTCCGGAACTTCTGTCCACCGCTATGAAAACCCTGACTGTCCGTTCCCTCAATCCCCTCAAATTCGGTCTTCTCTTGTTGGTAATCGGCCAATGGGCCATCTCCGCTCCAGCCCAAGCGCAACCAGCCATGTGGGTGATCAAAGATAACGATTCAACGATCTATCTCATCGGCACGGTTCACCTCCTCCGTCATGGAACTGAATGGGATGCTACCAAAGTGAAAAAGGCCGTGACCGATAGCACCCAACTCTGGCTTGAAGCCGTCGACGTCGATGATCCCGTCGCAATCGCACCCGTAGTCGCGCAATACGGAATGGATATCGAACACCCGCTTTCGAGTAAATTGAATCCCACGCAAAAACAGAAGTTGGCCAGCGTCGCAGAAAGTTACGGTCTTTCGGCCGAAACGTTGGATTCGATGAAACCGTGGATGGCAGCCATGTTCCTCACTGTTTTGCCAATGCAAAAAGCGGGGTTCGATCCGAATGCCGGAATCGACCAAGTCCTGAAAGCGCAGGCCACAAAAGAAGGCGATAAAGTTTTTGGATTTGAAACCGCTGAGCAACAGGTTCGATTTTTTGCGGATCTATCTGAAGCCGATCAGATCGCGTTCCTTGAGCAAACTTTGACCGACGTCGAAAAAGGAATCGGCGAACTCGACAAAATTGCTGAGGCTTGGATCAAGGGCGATGTCGAAACAATTGGACGATTGCTCGATACCGAACTCAAAAAACAAGCACCAACGTTGTATCAAAAACTATTGGTCCAACGAAACGTTGCGTGGGCTGATCAGATCGTTAAGATTTTAAAAGGATCGGGCGTACAACAAATCGCAGTTGGCGCCGCGCATCTGGCTGGCCCGGATAGTGTGCAAGCGCAATTGGCTAAGCGCGGGATCAAAGTCGAATCGTACTAGGCGATTCCCAATCGCCCCTGGCTGGGAACGGTGATTTCTTAATCACCGCTAACTACAAGCGGTCTCCAACCGCTCACTAATTTGCAGGGGGCGCTTCTGCGAAGCGCCCTCGTGGCTACCGTATCCACGGGAATCGACATCTCAGCTATCACGCCTGTCGCCAAGACCAAGGAATGGGTATCAGTTGCCGAACCGCCCACCTAACGCCCTCGCCAACCCCCTAACGTAACAAACGGCAACACGTAATACGTCGAACGTCTGAAGGTCCGTCCCGCGTAACCCTCAATCTGCTCGGCTCGCCTTCAGCGCCCCGCTCAAAGGCGGACCTCAATGTTCGCTGGGCCAGTGCCCCAGGACATCAGCATCCAACGAAATCATCAGCGCTGAAAGCGTGCGACAAATCGTTGCATCGCTTGCGACACCGGATAACAATCACAGCTTTGAAACGCGCCTTCAGCGCTAATGGAACTAACAACATGAATTCCTGGGGCGTTGCCCCCGGCTAACATTGAAGCGTGCCTTCGGCACTAAACCCAAGATCAAATATCCGATTACGCGCATTCTGATCTGATCTTTCATGAAATCAGTCGTGCTCCTCACTTTGGTGCTGGAACATCCTTTACAGGAATACCCAGCCTTGGTGTCATACCTCTCCTCGTTTGATTGGTGTTATGTTTGTCCGCCTACGGCCACAACGTATCTGATGTTACTGCACGCCGAGACATCGGTGACCGAGATCAAGGCCACCCTCATACCCCACTTCGAACCTAATGATTCCTGTTTGGTCCAACAATACGAACCGACTGATGCAACCCTCCAACTGATCAACGCCTCATCCTCATGTCGCGATTGGTTGAACGCTCGAAATGTGATCAGTTAGTTTCGTGAAACTTCGTTCGCTTTTTTTGCGAGGTCGCTCTTCAATTCGCGTTCCCCTGTTCGGATGAAAACTTTTCCTGAGCCGCTTAGAAGTCTCACGACCTGGCAGCTGATGATTTCGCAGCTCGTGATCGGACTTGTTTCGGTTCTTCTCCTTGCCTTTGTAATTCGTTACCCAGATTCCGCTCATCGGCCGATGCCGCAACCAGGTCAACTCCTTTTGGCATTGATAGTCGCTGATACCGTCGCCATCATTACTCTCGGCGGGGCCGGTGTACAGAGCATGGAAGCCAAAACCGCGACTGCGATTATCTCTACTGTTCTAGTGTGGTTGTTCACATTGTATGGTTTGATATTTGTCTGGATCAACACCTACGGCACATAACGCGCGAACCCGTGATGAAAGAAATTTTTATCGAAAGCCCTGACTACGCGCTTCTAAACGGCAAAATGATTCTGCGAATCCCGCCCGACGGCGCCAGCGGCGTCGGCTGTTTTTAATAAGAGCTGTGACTACAAAGGCTAAACTGACGTTTGTTTGCACGCTTTCTCTTAGCGTCTGTCTCGCCACGGGCGCCGAAGACAAACCGAGCACGTATCACAATCCAATCGACAAAAAGGATTATCGCGCGAAATGGCATACTTACACCTCTGAAACGCCTGGCACTCCCGCGCCCGAAGGCAAAGTTAAGATGGGAGATATTCGACTGTTAACAGAACAGCCGATCTTCGACCGCAATACTACCGCCGAAAAACTCGTAACCCTGATCAAAGGGACACACGATCGTATTTCCAAGGCGGTCCCGCCCACCGCTCCCGGGTTTAAACTTCTGGTTCAAATCACTCTTACGCCTCGAAATCGACCCAAATTCGAGATGTTGCCAAAAGGCGAACCGCCTCAGAAACAATTGTTAGAATCCATTAGCGAAAGTCTCAAGAAAGCGCCTGATCTTCGATCGAAGACGGATTCGCTTCTGCTTCAGATTGATTTTACTGTTAGTGGCGCTAATCGTTAGTCTCGGCATCAATGCTTCCCAAAATTCGGCTACTGGCAGCGATCCTCTTACTGTTATCTTGCGTTATGCCACTAAGCGATTGCTCGCTCGTGCACCATGATACGCGAACGACTTACGGTTATGAATACACGTATGGGTTCGGACCACTGTGGGGAACCTTGACCGTCATTGCTTATCTCTGGCCGCTGATTCTCCTTCTTCTGTTTCGAAAACGAGCTAGTCTTCGAGTCCGCCTACTGTTGCAAACACTCGAACTTCTCTTGTGCGTAGGAACGATATATTGGCTCTACAATCTCGCGTCTGCCGGGAAACTACTCTACGGAGCCTACGTAGCTTTCGGCGCAGCGATAATATTTACGGTAGCCGGATTTTTGTTTGCGTTTGGCCGAAGTCCGCCTAGCGGCTCCAGTGAATCGCTTCTCAAAATGAAAGTTCCCATCTAAGCAGATGGGAACTGCAACCTCGGCGCTTTTATGAAGATCACGCTAATCGCATCATGCTTGTTGCTCTCTTCCTGCGTCATCCCAATTACGAAACAGGTTACAGTCGGTCGCCCTCTGAAAATCAGAGTGGTTGACGCTGAATCGAAGCGCCCAGTCGCGAATGCTAGTGTTTGGTTCGACGGCTGGCGCGAAACGACCGCACATACCGACGCAAACGGGACAGCAGTCCTAAACAAACGCCAAATCACGAAGACGTTCTGGATGCCACCGGCCCCGGTTGATCCGCCACCGTGGTTTCACGATTACACCAAGGCACCTTTGCAAATCGCTGCGCCGCAGTACCGTAGTTTTGTTATCCCAGCTACGTCGCGCGTTAAAGAAGTGCAGTTGATACCAAAGTAAAACGGCGGTTCCGTAATTAGTAAGTTGGTACGACCCGGATGACGACCAGTTCTTCGAAGCTGCTTGCCAACGAATCCAGGACCAGCCCGTTGTCAGTTAAAGCGTGTCTGCAAGTTGGTAGGGCGAGACCCTGTCGCGCCATGCCGAAGCTCGCGCGAAGGCAGGTCGCGCCGCAACGAATCCATCACCGATCCGTTGCCAAAGAAATCGTCGCTGCGGGTCACGCTTCTCAGCGATTTCCAATCGCTCTGGCTGGGAACGGTGATTTTTTAATCACCGCCTAACCCCAAGCGGTCGCAGACCGCTCACTATTTGGTAGGGCGAGACCCTGTCGAGCCGCAACGAATGGTTCACCGGCCCGTTGCCAGAGAAATCGTCGCTGCAGGTTACGCTTCCCGGCGATTCCAATCGCCCTGGCTGGGAACGGTGACTTCTTAATCACCGCCTAACCCCAAGCGGTCGCAGACCGCTCACCTCTGGTAGGGCGAGACCCTGCCTGCCATGCCGAAGCTCGCGCGAAGGCAGGTCGAGCCGCAACGAATTCAAACCAGCGCCTCTTGCCGAATCTGAGCATCGTTTCAGGACATTCGGCGATTTAATCGCAGCGACGCCGATACCCGACGGCCCGCAAGGCCGTGGCTACAACGCCAAGGAACGGCGATTGCCGAATCGCCGATCTAAACTGATGCGGCTCAGCCGCACACTTATCCGATTCATCCGTAGCGATGCCGATACCCGACGGCCCGCAAGGCCGTGGCTACAACGACTCGCGAATCTGAGCATCGTTTCACGACATTCGGCGATTTAATCGCAGCGACGCCGACACCCAACGGCTCGCAAGGCGATGGCTACAACGCCAAGGAACGGCGATTGCCGAATCGCCGATCTAAACTGATGCGGCTCAGCCGCACACTTATCCGATTCATCCGTAGCGATGCCGATACCCGACGGCCCGCAAGGCCGTGGCTACAACGACTCGCGAATCTGAGCATCGTTTCACGACATTCGGCGATTTAATCGCAGCGACGCCGACACCCAACGGCTCGCAAGGCGATGGCTACAACGCCAAGGAACGGCGATTGCCGAATCGCCGATCTAAACTGATGCGGCTCAGCCGCACACTTATCCGATTCATCCGTAGCGATGCCGATACCCGACGGCCCGCAAGGCCGTGGCTACAACCTACCCATTATGGCAATTGATAAATCTCCACCGACCCCACACCTGTCGTATTGTTCACTCCGCGAACAATCGCTGTGTACGGCGCAGCCGAAAGCATCTGAACTACGGCCGATTCTTTCGGATTAGTGGGCGCTAAACCGCTCGCCTGGATTTCCGCCTGATTCGGACTCGATCCCCAATCGTCGTTAGACTGTATCAGCGCAGCGTTTGCATCACGAAGCTCAAGAACAGGATCAGCCAAGGCATCTGAAATACCCGCGCCACTAAGCGAAGGACCAATTGCGCGGACCAAAATTCGTTTCGATTCGGTTCCTCCGAGGAAGAATCCTCCGATTAAGGCGTTAGGATCGATGTCAACGTGTCCGCGGGTGGAGATGTTAAGCAGAGTAGATCCTGGGCCGCTATCGAGGTCGTAAACCTCGACCAAACCGATACCGGTGGTGTTGTTGTTGCCTTGGACCACTGCGGTATAAGAGGCATAACTGGGATCGGATGGAAGCGTGGTCAGAATCGCGGCTTCGTTAGGTGAAGTCGGAGCGATCCCTGTATCTGTTATATCCTGGTTATTAGCGGCTTCGCCCCAGTTGTTGTTAGTTGCAACGATTGCACCCGTGCTATCGTGCAACTCCAGCACCGGATCTTCCAACGCTCCCGGTAACCCGGTCGAGGGTCCGATCCCGCGGATCATTAGCCGTTTCGGTGATGGCCCGCGCATGATAAATCCGCCAATCAAAACATTCGCGCCATTGCCGATTTGCATCCGCGTCGAAAGCTGAACTAATCGACCGGGGGCAGCCAGGACGTGGACAGTGAAATTTTGCGAGACCGGTGCGCCGTCAAAATCGGTTGCGGTCACCGTAAACGTGGCGTCGCCCACGGCATGAGCCGAGACAAGCAATTTGGTTCCACTGAGCGTGGCGTCAGCGATTGATGGCGCGCTGCTGCTAACCGCGAAGGTCAGCGGAGAAAATTGAGAGATACCCGGGATGGAAACGAGGTTGCCGACAACGATCGTGTTCGGGGGAGTGTAATTGCGTAACGGAATAGAACCGAATGGTCCGCCCGCATTATAACGAGGCAGCGCGGAAATCGCATCAACCGTGCTCATGGTGTTGTTAACTACGCGGCCAAACACGGTGTATCCGCCATTATTGGTATCGTAATTATTCGGCGGACCACCGTTATCAGCGAGATTGATAAACCACTGACTGGTTGCGCTGTTAGGTTGCCCGGAAATTTTCGCCATCGAAATCGTGCCGCGCTGATTTGAAATACCGGGCTCATTCTGAATCGAAGGAAACGCGAGCACCTGTGTCACGAGCAAGCTCGGCGGACTTGAAGGGTTAACCGTTCCGATAAAACCGCCGCCTTGAATAATGTTTCCCGGGGTTCCCGGAACTGAAACATGGATGAAACTCGAGGCCAGCTGGTTTGCGGTCGGGTCGAAGACGAAGTAACGCCCGGAGTTCACGTAATTGAGGAAGTTGGCGACGGTGATCGGTTTTTGTTGTCCGAAGAGAGCGAGATCGATTGAACCGAGGGATGTGCTAAAGCGGACTGCCGCACTCACGTCGGTGTCGGCGAAAGCGGCGGCAAGATCGACCGGTTGCGCTGCTGCACCGGCGTAGGCGGTGAAATCAGCAATCTGGCTGGTAACAACAGGCGGCGTGTTCTGCCCATTCGCGGTTAAGGCGAAGGTGAAGGTGAGAACGCTGGCAGAAATCGATAGGTAAATTTGTTTCATGAGGTGACGGCAGTTTCATAATCGAAGTCTGGATGGTGCGCCAGTTCGTTGTATTTGCCTATTTTCGACCGAAGAACGGATTCAGCGATTAACAATAGGGAAGCGTGTCATCGAGATCACGAAGATCATCATGTTGCACTCGCCTCGCTGGTCAAATTCGCCTGCGACCTACTTCTTTATCTCCAGATAGCTCCGCGCCACCACTTTTCCTGTGTCTGGTTGAATCTCTTCGATGCGCATCTGTTTTAAAAACCATGATCCCTCGATCTTTTGTGCCGATACCACTTCGAATCGCTTCGAAAGGTGACCCGTCCAATCGTATCCTTCCATTCGCATCAAGGCGCCGCCTTCTCTATCTACCCAGAGAAAAACATTCGAGTATTGCGACTGACGCGAGGGCGCTTTCAATTCCAGCTTCCAACAATTGCGGGTGCGAATTGAATCTTCGCCGGTAACGCGCGCATTTGGCCAGTAAAGAAACTTGAGAGCGAGATCTTCGTAGGTCACGCCTGTTCCGCGGACCTTTTGATTAAATTCAGCGGCGGTAATTTTATCGACCCCTCCCCGAGTTACTTCTTCTAACTTCGAATCGTTTTCCCCAAGGCGTAATTGCAACGTCAGATCGGGGTTAGTAAAAGCGTAGCGAATAACTGGTCCAGATTGCGTTAGACGAAACGGAATTACCTTCTCGTTCTCGCGCAGTTGTCCTTGCAGATCGAGTTGGCGTTGTGCTTGTTCGAGCCTGACCGAGGTGAGAATCTCCTTCGCTGAAGGAGGTTGGGGTTGCGCGGCGGAAAGTGACGAGGCGAGAGAGAGGAGAGCAGTCGGGAAAAGGAATGCGCGCATTAGTTGATGGAGTAATGGTGAGCGGTCGGTTACAGGTCTATTTGTGGTCATTGGTCTCTATTAGAACCTCTCATAAACGTTGAGTCTTGGAGTAGTAGGGTTGCAGGAGTAAGGTGAACGACTTATCAAGATCAGCAATTGGCAATCAGCCATCAGCCACAAGCTTCTGTAATGGATCAGGCACTTTTTCATTTGATTAACGAACAATGGACGAGTCCGACCCTCGATTTGTTCATGGCTGCCATTAGCAATTTCGATATTTGGCGGCCGTTCCTGTTTGTCCTTCTCCTTTGCGTAGTGATTTTCATGGGATTCAAAGGACGGGCCTTTGTTGTTTGTCTTTTGCTTACGCTGGTTATCTCGGATGTCGTTTTTGTTCGAACATTGAAAAGCGCCATTCACCGGCGTCGGCCGAAGCAAGCACAGGCCGTTCGCATGGTTCAACTCGAACAAACGCACCCCGCATTTCTGACTTTGTTTCGAAAAGTAACGATCCGGACATCAGATCAGACCGATCGCACAAAATCAGGGCCTTCATTTCCTTCCGGTCATGTGACTGACAACGTGATCATCGGCACGATTTGTGTGCTTTTCTTCCGGCGATGGGGTTGGCTTTATTTCATAGTCGCGGCGGCGGTGGCCTATTCTCGAGTTTATCTTGGCGCGCACTGGCCGAGTGATGTTTTTGCGACTGCATTCATGGCAGCTGGAGTCGCCTGTTTGATGATAGCGTTGTTCGAATTCCTTTGGCGCCGTTTCACTCCGCGCTGGTTTCCGGCGGTGTTTGAACGACATCCAACCTTGCTCGAGAAACCAGCTTCATGAGCACCACCAAAGCTGTTTGGATTTTTGTTTTGGTGTTGACCGCGATTCGCTTAACACTTTTGGGAACGATCGATCTCGAATTTGATGAAGCGCATTATTGGATGTGGTCGGAACGTTTGGCACCGGCCTATTTCAGTAAAGGCCCTGGAATTGCATTCGTTATCCGATCGAGTACCGCTATCTTTGGGAATTCGGAATTTGGCGTTCGCTTTTGGAGTCCAATCCTCGGCGCCGGGACCAGTTTACTCATTTATTATTTTGCCCGGCGCTTGTTCAATGGCTTGGTCGGCCTCTGGGCGGTGGTGGCGTTAAACGCAATTCCACTGGTTCATATCGGCAACCTGCTCATGACGATCGATCCGTTATCGATTTTCTTTTGGACCGCAGCGATGTTCGCTTTCTGGCTCGCACTTGAACGGAGCCCGAATTTCTCAGTCTTTTGGCCATTAACCGGTTTGTTGATAGGCTTAGGTTTTTTGTGCAAGTACACCAATGCGCTGGAGTTGATCTCGATTCTTCTCGTCCTGGCCTTGGTGCCGCGGTTGCGACGGGAATTCAAGCGGCCATGGCTATATCTGCTCTTGGTTATGTTCGCGATATGCACCGTGCCGCCGATTATTTGGAATCAGCAGCACACTTGGGCAACGTTGACTCATCTCCAGTCACGCGGAAACCTGAATCATTCGTTTGGCTTTCACTTGAAAGAGTTGATCGGATTTTTGGCGATGCATTTTGCGGTCTTTTCACCGTTGATCTTTCTCGGGATCGCCTGGGGAGTAATAGCGAATCGGCATCGGGCCTATCATCAATTCAAAGTGCTTTACTTGATGTGGTTTGGTTTGCCGGTTTTCCTCTTTTATTTTCTCATCTCAATTAATAAACAAGCAGCGCCCAATTGGGATGTCCTCGCGTTCGTTAGTCTCGGGATTTTGGCAGTGGCCTATTGGCAGGAGCGATTGACTTCCAATGAAAATTCAGGGAATGAGCGGTCACGCCCGATCTTCGCTACCGCTGTTTTGATTGGAGTTCTGATGAGTCTTCTCACGACGAACACCGATATTTTGCGCACGGTTGGGGTGCCGATTTTTCGACGTGACCCAGCGGATCGGATGCGTGGCTGGAAATCGATGACCGGCGCAGTCGAACAAATTCGGAGTGATTTTGAATCGCGGGTAGGTGAACATTTGTTTTTGATAGCTGATCAACGAGATCGCGCGTCGGAGTTAGCGTTTTATTTGAAAGACAAACGGCAGGAAGGCCCAGGCCATCCGCCCGTTTATATCGTCGAGTCGCAGGACATTTTGAATCAGTTTTCATTCTGGCCGCGTTACGACGAATTCGTGGACACTCCTGCGAAACCGGCACCATCAGGTGGAGACGTTTATACTGAGGAAGGTGGCATTAATCCATTTGAAGGACGCAGTGCGCTTTACCTGCAGAGCGGAAAGAGCGATCAATTGCCGCACAACATCACTGCAGCATTTCAGTCAACTGAGAAGGTAGCTGTTATTGAAGTGAAACGTTTTGAAGCGCACGTCCGCACGATGCAGGTCTTCCTTTGCCGAAAATATCGAACCCTGCCGTTATGACTAACGAAACTGAGAGTGCTTCGCCTGCGATCTCGGTGGTGGTGCCGTTGTTCAACGAGGAGGAGAACGTTTCGATTTTGCAATCGGAACTCGAAACAGCATTAGCCGGTCTGGATTATGAAATCGTTTTTGTTGATGACGGATCGAGCGATCAAACGGTGAACCGGATCAAAACCGAACCGCGCGTCCGGATTCTGCGATTTGAGAAGAATGCCGGGCAAAGCGCCGCCATGTATGCCGGCGCGCACGTCGCTCGGGGGGCGACGGTCGTTTTGATTGATGGCGATTTACAAAATGATCCGGCTGATATTCCAAAGCTCTTGGCGGAGATTAGAAATGGGGCCGATTTGGTTTGTGGTTATCGGGCTCAACGAAAAGATACGGCGACCAAACGAGCTACCAGTCGGATCGCGAATTTTGTTCGAAGCCGATTCACCAAGGACGGCGTCCGCGACACCGGATGTTCCTTAAAGGCAATGCGACGTGAGTGCGTTGAAACCTTGGTGCCATTTAAGGGGATGCATCGATTTATTCCGGCCTTGGTGAAAGGTGCCGGTTACCGGTTAGTCGAGATTCCAGTGAATCATCGGCCGCGAAAATTCGGAGAGAGCAAATACGGACTCGGGAACCGAGCGGTTCGTGCGACGGTGGATATGTTTGGCGTCCGCTGGTTGTTATCTCGTCGGTTGAATTATCGTCAGACAGAAATATCAAAAAAATAATCTTTGCTTATAGGAGCGCTTCTCCGCCTGGTAGGGCGAGACCCTGTCGAGCCGCAACGAACCCACCACCGATCCGTAGCCAGTGAAAACGTCGCCGCAACCTGGTAGGGCGAGACTCTGTCGAGCCGCAACGAATCTACCACCAGCCCGTTGCCAGGGAAAGCGTCGCTGCGACTGGTAGGGCGAGACCCTGTCGAGCCGCAACGAACCCATCACCGGCCCGTTGCCAACGAAAACGTCGCCGCAACCTGGTAGGGCGAGACCCTGTCGAGCCGCAACGAACCCACCCCCCCGTTCATTGTTAGGCGCACGCGTCGCTCCAACTAACCTCGCGATCGAAAACTATTGCAACTTACATCACAATTTGATTTCCTTGCGCCCCCCCCAATGAAAACACCCCGGAACAAATCAATAGTCCGGCGCGACTCTCTCGCGCCGTTCAGAGGGACAAGACTCCCCCAGCGACGGCATCTGCCCACTGGCGTCTTCATTCTTCTCAATCAGCCAACAATTGTTTTCCTGACCGTCTGCACAAACTACCGTCGAAAATGTCTCGCTAACGAGGCCGTTCATCAAGCCCTGCTTAAAGTCTGGCGTGAAGCTAATTTTTGGATCGTAGGCGCATACATGATCATGCCAGATCATCTTCATTTGTTCTGTTCGCCTACGCACGAAGAATCCGTTATTGAATCGTGGATTACGTTTTGGAAGCGACAGTTCGCACGCGAGTTAGTTTGTAACGCGCCGAAATTTCAACGCAAAGGTTTTCATCATCGCTTACGAGGCGACGAAAGTTATGCCGAGAAATGGAAATACGTTCGACAAAATCCGGTAAGAGCTGGATTGGTTAAGCGCGCTGACGATTGGCCCTATCAAGGAATTATTCATGAGCTACGATGGTAGGGGTCGGTCGGTCGAGAGAACGCTCGGATTCGCCAGTCGTTGTAGCCACGGCCTTGCGGGCCGTTGGGTATCGGCGTCGCTGCGACTAAATCGCCGAATGTCCCCAAACGATGCTCAGATTCGCCAGTCGTTGTAGCCACGGCCTTGCGGGCCGTCGGGCATCGGCGTCGCTGCGATTAAATCGCCGAATGTCCTGAAACGATGCTCAGATTCGGCAAGAAGCGCTGGTTGAAACTCGTTGCGGCTCGACGGGGTCTCGCCCTACCAGAGAATGTCGTGAAACGACGTTCAGATTCACCAGTCGTTGTAGCCACGGCCTTGCGGGCCGTTGGGTATCGGCGTCGCTGCGATTAAATCGCCGAATGTCGTGAAACGACGCTCGGATTCGCCAGGCGTTGTAGCCACGGCCTTGCGGGCCGTTGGGTATCGGCGTCGCTGCAATTAAATCGCCGAATGTCCTGAAGCGATGCCCAGATTCGGCAAGAAGCGCTGGTTGGAACTCGTTGCGGCTCGACATGTCCATCAGGAGTGACGCCGATACCCGACGGCCCGCAAGGCCGTGGCTACAACATTAGAGTTAGACGCGAATGTTAGAATCTCGCTTCGCCCTGTAGAAGGTTCGCGTTGCGAGTTCTCGACCTACCTACTCGGACTGGGCCGCCAGTACGATTTGCGCGAAGCTTCGTGGATCAAGGCTGGCCCCGCCTACCAACGCACCGTCTATGTCCGGTTTGGACATTAACTTTTGCGTGTTATCCGGTTTAACGCTTCCGCCGTACTGAATCCGCATTTTGTCCGCAGTCGTCTCATCGGAAATTTCAGCCAAGGTCTTACGAATAAAGGCGTGCGCTTCCTGCGCCTGCTCAGCTGTTGCCGTTTTCCCTGTGCCAATAGCCCAAACTGGTTCGTAGGCAATGACCGTTTCCAGCAGCTCCTTCGCTTCTAATTTCGCCAAACTGCCCTTGAGCTGCGTCCCTAAAACTTTTTCAACTTCACCGCGCTCGCGTTGTTCCAGTGTTTCGCCGATGCAAACAATCGGACGCAACATTCCTTCATGGGCTGCGTGCACTTTACGGTTAACGATTTCATCCGTCTCACCAAACAAAGTGCGTCGTTCGCTGTGTCCGAGGATGACATAACGAACAAACAAATCACGCAACATCGCCGGGCTAATCTCGCCCGTGAACGCACCTGATCGTTCCCAGTGCATGTTTTGCGCGCCGACCTTGATATGCTGTGCTTGATCGAGCCCGGCATTTACAGCTGCGATGGCAGTGAATGGCGGGATAATCACCACTTCAACATCAGTCGCTTCACCAATCTCCATCAAGAACGTCGAGACAAAGGTGGTCGCCTCACCTTGTGTCATGTTCATCTTCCAGTTCGCGGCGATAATTTTCTTACGCATTGATTTATTTATTACTTAAAGCGGCAATTCCCGGCAGATCTTTTCCTTCGAGTAATTCGAGGGACGCACCACCGCCGGTTGAAATGAACGTCATTTTGTCAGCCAACCCCGCTTGCTTCACGGCAGTGACGGAATCGCCTCCACCAATGATGGTCGTCGCCTCCGAACGGGCAAGCGCCTCGGCAATCGCGATGGTTCCTGTTGCAAATGCCGGGATTTCAAAAATTCCGACCGGTCCGTTCCATAAAACCGTTTTCGCTTTTGCGATTTCGTCTTCGAAAAGGCTGACGGTTCCATGTCCGATATCGACTGCTTGCCAACCGTCTGTAACTCCGCTCGTTTCCGAAACCCGGCTCGTGTTACGAGTGGTCGCTCCCGCTTCGATCTTGTCGGCCTCCACTGCGTCGACCGGGACAAGGAATCGGACCCCTTTCTTTTTCGCCAGGTCCATTATCTCTCGAGCTAGATCAAGTTTATCTGCTTCAACTCGACTGCTCCCGATCGGAACGCCTTGCGCTTTCCAGAAAGTGTTCGCCATTGCGCCCCCAATCAAAATCGCATCGGCTTTTTCCATCAACGCTTTGATTACGCCGATCTTGTCCGAAACTTTTGAGCCTCCCAGTATAACGACAAATGGTTTTGGCGGTTTGGCCAATTCATTCGACAAATATTGGATTTCCTTTTCCATCAAGAAACCCATCGCGGATTTCGGAACGAACTTCGTTATGCCGGCGGTGCTGGCATGCGCACGATGCGCTGCCCCGAAAGCGTCGTTCACATAGAGATCACCAAGTTTCGCCAACGCCTCCGAGAACGCAGGATCATTCGCTTCTTCGGCCGGCGAAAACCGGACGTTTTCCAGCAGGGTAACATCGCCATCTTTCATGTGAGCGATGATTTCTTCCGGAACGCTTCCGATTGTTTCCGGACTGAAAGCTACCGGGTGATTAATGAGCGTGTGCAGATGATCAGCCACGGGTCGCAGCGAATATTTCGGGACAGGCTTACCTTTTGGCCTACCAAGATGTGCCATCAGAATCGTCTTCGCACCTTGTTCGCGAAGATAATTAATGGTCGGCAAACTTTCGCGAACACGGGTGTCATCCGTAATCGCGATCTTTCCGTCGCGTTCTTCGGTAGGGACATTAAAATCGACGCGAACGAGAACTCGTTTCCCGCGCACATCGAGATCGCGAATGCTCAGTTTATTCATACGATGCAGCCCAACTCATAGGGAACGTTGGCCGTCGAACGTCGAACGTCGAACATCGAACGTCGAACGTCGAACATCGAACATCGAACATCGAACATTGAACATTGAACATTGGACGTTGGACGTTGGAAGTTCCGGAATTCGAGCCTCGAATAATCTCATTGCTCCATTACTCCATTGCTCCGCCGCTCGCGGTTGCTATTTCGAGAGCAGGTCCAACAAATCCACACAACGATTGCTGTAACCCCATTCGTTGTCATACCAACCAACGATTTTCACGAATTTACCGCCGTGGGTCATCGTTAGTTTGCTATCGAAAATGCAGGAGTGCGGATTCCCAACGATATCGATCGAGACCAATGGTTCGTCGCTATATTCGAGAATACCTTGGTAAGGCTTTCGAGAAGCCGCTTCTTTGAAAGCGGAATTAATTGACTCAACGGTCGCATCCTTTTCCAGGATAGCAGTGAAATCGGTAACCGACCCGTCCGGTGTGGGAACCCGGAACGCGCCGCCATTCAGTTTTCCATTCAACGCCGGAATCACTTCGCCGATCGCTTTCGCGGCACCTGTACTCGAAGGGATAATGCTGACTGCTCCTGCGCGGGCTCGACGCAAATCTTCATGCGGCAGATCGAGAATGCGCTGGTCATTGGTATAACTATGAATCGTGCTCATAAATCCGTTCACGATCCCAAAGGTGTCGTGAAGAACTTTCGCCATTGAGGCGAGGCAATTGGTAGTGCAACTGGCGTTCGATACGATGAAATGTTTCTTCGCGTCGTACGCTTCATCATTCACACCGAGACAGAGCGTGACGTCTGGTTTTTTAGCCGGCGCACTGATCAGAACTCGTTTGGCGCCGCCTTTAGTCATGTGCAGCTCCGCTTTGTCGCGGTTAGTGAAAAAACCGGTCGATTCCAGAACGACTTCTGCCCCAAGATTTTTCCAAGGCAAATTACCCGGATCTCGTTCCTTCAAGACCTTAATTTTGTGGCCGCGGACGATGATATTTTCCGGGTCATACCCGATTTCGCCATCGAATTTGCCGTGAACGGAGTCGTATTTGAGCAAATGGGCGAGGGTGTGGGTGTCGGTTAGATCGTTGATAGCGACGACGCGTTTGACGTCGCTTTGTTTCATCGCGCGGAGGACATTACGTCCGATGCGACCGAAGCCATTGATACCGTAATTTGACATAGGAAAAGTAAAAACCTGAGTGTTGAGAATTAAGAAGCGCTACCGGAATTTCGGGAGCGCTTATCTAACTAATTGCAGGGGCGCTGGAACGCAAGGGAAACGTCACCGCTGTAGCCACGGGCCTGCGGCCCGTCGAGTATCGACATCGACTGCTGCGTTGTGGCCACGGGCCTGGCGGCCCGTTGAGGGTTTCAGTGTTCGCGTTGAACGGATCCGCCGCATTTTCGTCCAATAATTGGCAATGAATTTCCGTTCTTCTCTCCCCGCTTTGGCGCTCATTATTGCTACCGCCTTCGCTCCTTTTTCCCTAAGCGCCGCCGCCCCACTAAAGTCGACAAAACGAATCACCATCCTAGCCCTAGGCGATAGCCTCACAGAAGGGTTCGGGCTTCCCCGCAAAGAAGCGTATCCTGCGCTGATTGCCGACAAATTGCGGGATGCAAAATATCGTTTCGAAGTCATCAACGCCGGCGCGACTGGCGGCACAACGGCTGGAGCTCTTCGCCGGCTACCGACGCTTCTTAATAAGAACAAGGTTGATGTGCTGATTTTGGCTCTTGGAATTAACGACGCCTTTCACGGAGTGCCGGTCACCGAAATTCGCACAAATCTTCAAGCGATCATCGATCAGACTAGAGCGAAAAATCCGGGGATCGCTGTTATTATCGCTGGCATGCAGTTGCCATTTGGTTCGAGTGGTTACCTGCAAGCCTTTGGCGAGATGTTCGGAAAACTTGCGGAAGAAAACCACGCATCGCTGATTCCATATTTGTTAGAAGGCGTGGGCGGGAATCCGGACTTAAACCAAGCCGACTTCATTCATCCGAACGCGGCTGGTCAACGAGTGATTGCCGAAACGGTCTGGTGGGTGCTTCAACCGATTGTGCAAAGGATTTCAAGGAGTTAATTTGGGATAGCTCCGAAAGACAAGTAAGACCGACCTAACGAAGACAGAGCGAGAAGCAACTGACCCCTGTGTCCGACACTCGACGGGCCGCAAGCCCGTGGCTACAGCGCTGCAATCGATGTCGACGGGCCGCAAGCCCGTGGCTACAGCATGTGGTCGATGTCGATACTCGCCGGGCCGCAAGCCCGTGGCTACAGCGCTGTGGTCGATGTCGATACTCGACGGGCCGCAAGCCCGTGGCTACAGCATGTGGTCGATGTCGATAATCAACGGGCCGCAAGTCCGTGGCTACAGCGCTGCAGTCGATGTCGATTCTCGACGGGCCGCAAGCCCGTGGCTACAGCATGTGGTCGATGTCGATACTCAACGGGCCGCAAAGCCCGTGGCTACAGCGCTGCAGTCCGTGCCGATGTCGATCTTATTAGTGCATTGATTTTTGAACGGCTACCACGCTAAACTGTAGTCGCCATGGATGCGTTTTCCAAATGATCGCAGCTCTTGCGGCCCTTGCCCCGGTCTATTTTCTTGACTGGTGAACAGCGTTACCAGTGAAACCATTCATCGTCCACGTGGAACCATGTTTTGGCTCCAGGTTGTTATCGTCGCTTTTTTCTTTGGCTTTGCCGGAATCATTCTTATCGCCGGCTTCAATTCCTCCACCGGTCCCGCCTTGGCTTTGGTGTCGCTCTTCTTCCTCGCGCTCGGTTCGCTTTTTCTCGTCAACCTGATCGGATTTGGATCACAACACGTAACTCTCCGAAACGACACAATTTCGTTCTGCCTCGCTCCTCTTGGAAATAACTTCGTGTTCCCGTGGTTGCTTCGACGCGAAACACTCCGATGGAACGAGGTTCGCGCAGTCGATGTGAAGACGCGAAACCTGGGTGGCCCGCAAAAGGTCTATGTGTTGCGGACGACCAAAGGCGATGTCGCATTCTTTTGGCCGCAATGGCCTGATGCAGAAACGATCGCGCAGGAAATTGTTCGTCGCTCGGGTGCAACCACTAGCGCCGAGGATATGGAACAACCTGCGGTGCCAGATCCAAGCAACTCGAGCGGGGCTCCCGCCGTTTCGACCAGCGAAAAGATGATGCGCGGTTGCGGAACGGTGACGATGATTCTCTGTGCCATCATGGCTTTGCTTTGCGTGATAGCATTATTCGGAGCTGAACCGGAAAAGCGGGGGTCAATCGCTCGCGTGTTCCTCTTTCTCGCCATTGCTGCCGCCGTTGGCCAAGGTCTGCGGCGATACCGCAAGATTCGTTAGGATAAGGATGAATGATTCCGAGATTCGCATTTATCACATCAGTCCCTTACGACGCAGCCTCCTCGCAATCGTCGTTGGGCCAATTATTTTGGTAATGCTTCTGTTCGGTCTTTATTTCTTTAATTCGTCCGAAGGCAAAGCATCACTCGCAACCGCAGGTTTGATCTTCCTTATCATGCTCCCGTTTCAATGGCTGCTTTACCGGACCAAGCTCACGGTTTCCGCTGCTGGAGTGTCCTTGAAACAAACCGGTGGCACTCTCCAAGCGCCGTGGAACGAGATCATCAGAATCCGAATCGACAAAGGACGCGAAGGCTTCGTTACAAGTGTGCCAATGACGGGAAGCGGCGCCGAGTTGTTCGCGCGCTTTCGCGGAATCGGTCAGCGCGGATCAGCCGCAACATACGACGACGAACAACGAGCGCTCCTCGAAGAACGCCGGTTCATTCCAATCGAAGCGTTTGGTTGGTACTTGCGTCGAGGAACGTTGTTTGATGATATTGTCAGGTTTGCTCCACAACTGAGTAAAGATTTGGAACCACTTGGCAGGTCACGAAAATGAAGGCGCAAAAAACGGCGAAACAAAAAACGCCGAAGACAAAACCTCCAACGGCGACTGAGGCCGAACGACAACTAAAAAGTTTCATCAACAAATTCAGTTCCACGAATCAAAAGGCGATTCGGGCCGCGCGAACCTCCTTGCGGAAACGGTTCCCCACTGCCTTTGAGTTGGTTTACGATAACTACAACTTTTTCGTGATCGGATACGGTCCGACCGAGCGGCCGTCAGAAGCAATTTTATCAATCGCCGCCGGCGCTAATGGCGTTGGGCTTTGTTTTATTCATGGGGCCAAGCTGCCGGATCCAAAGAAAGTGTTGCTTGGTTCCGGAAAACAAACGCGCTTTGTTAGGCTCCCTACCGCGGATGTCTTGGATCGTCCGGAGATTTCAAATTTGATTGATGCCGCAGTTGCTCGTTCGGCAAAGAAGTTCGGGCAGGGTGAGAAAGGGAAATTGATTATTCGATCGATATCGAAGAAGCAACGCCCGAGGCAGTGACCAAGCATCAACGTGTTTGGCCACGAGGCGCCAATCATCGATTCGATAAATTTCCAAGGAGCGGCGGATGCC
>JADMIO011367169.1_pt1 | contig 25464 bp, 18 predicted proteins | sample 8958161 | NCBI WGS metagenome assembly JADMIO01 (sample SAMN16585339, study PRJNA669376) | soil metagenome | isolation source: Crop rotation soil | place: USA: Cullars Rotation, Alabama | collected 2011
CCGGTCGCGCCGGTCGCGCTGTCGGTCGGCTCGAACGGGACGACCGCCGTTCGCGCCGCCCTCCTGCAGCGCGCGCCCGGCGCCGACCGCTCGCTCGGGCGGATCTACGACGGCGTCAGCGCGACCGGCGCGCGCTTCGACGGGCGCCTGCGGGTGGTGACCGTCGACCGCGCGAACGGCCGCCGCGTCGTCTTCGGCGCCCCGGGCGCGCCCGACGCGACGGTCGCCGAGGCGGTGCAGGCGTCGTGCTCGGTGCCGTGGATCTTCGCGCCGGTGCGGATCGACGGGCGCGAGTACGTCGATGGCGGCGTGTGGAGCAACACCAACCTCGACGTCGCGCCCGCGGGCCGCGACACGCAGGTGCTCTGCCTGAACCCGATCGCAAGCGTCGACATCGCGCTGTCGTCGCCGTTCGCGATGCTGCGTGCGCTGGCCGGCAGCACCGCGGCGGTCGAGACGCTGGCGCTGCGCAGCCGCGGCGCGCGGGTGCGGATGATCGGTCCCGAGCAGGCGACCGCACGGCTGATGGGCCCGGACCTCATGGACCCGCGCCTGCGCGACGACGTGCTGGCGGGCGGCTACGCGCAGGGGCTGCGGATCGGGCGCGGCCGATGATCTGGGTGCGCTACGTCCTGCCCGCCGCCGTCATCTTCGTCGGGATCGTCATCTTTGTCGCCGACCCGTCGCTCATCGGGCTGGAGGGGTTCGTCCTCTTCACGGCGGCGGGCAGCTCGATCCTGCTGCTCAACGTCCTGCACCGCATCGGCGTCGCGGGCGAGAAGGACCGCGACGCCGAAGAGGAGGCGCGCCGCTACTTCGACGAGCACGGGCGCTGGCCGGACGAGTAGCGTCGCGACCCGTCGAGCGCGCGCCGAACCCCGCCGACCGCCGCAGCGCCCGCCCGTGCCTGACCGAGCAGGGGCCGCGCCGTGCGCCGCCGGGCGCTCGCCACGAGCGAGCGTCTCGAGCGCGAGCTCGTCGAGGCCGTCGGCGCGGACGCCGTCGCCGGCTGCCGCGCGACGCTCATGGCGCTGCTCGCGCGCACCGGCGACGTCGAGGACGTGCTGGCACGGCGAGCGCGCATGACGTGGTGAGCCTAGGGCGTGCTGAGCGGCTCGCGCTCGGCGAGGTCGACGGCGCCGGCCGCCGCCTGTGCCTTGCGCACGACGTTGGACAGCGCGCGCACGTAGGCGTGGCCCGCGGCCTCGATGATGTCGGTCGCGACGCCCTGGCCGGAGGCCGACTGGCCCTCGAACTCGAGCACGACGGAGCTCTCGCCGAGCGCGTCCTGGCCGCCGGTGACGGCGTCGACGCGGAACACCCGTAGCTGCGCGTCGACGCCGGTCGCGACGTTGATCGCCCCGAAGACGGAGTCGACCGGGCCATCGCCGGAGAACTCGGCGGTGACCGGCACGCCGTCGGGCAGCGTGACCGTGACACGGGCCAGCGGTGGGCGCTGGGAGCCGGCCTCGACGTCGAAGCTGTCCAGCGTGTAGCTCGCCAGCTCGTTGCGCAGGTCGTCGGTGACGAGCGCCTCGAGGTCCATCGCGGTGACCTGCTTCTTCTTGTCCGCGATGTCTTTGAAGCGCTTGAACGCGAGGTTCAGCGCGTGGCCCTCGACCGTGAAGCCGAGCTCGGCCAGCGTCTGCTTGAGCGCCGCCCGGCCGGAGTGCTTGCCGAGCACGAGCGAGTTGGCGTCCAGGCCGACGGTGCGCGCGTCCATGATCTCGTAGGTCGTGCGTTCCTTGATGACGCCGTCCTGGTGGATGCCGGACTCGTGCGCGAAGGCGTTGCGCCCGACGATCGCCTTGTTGGGCTGCACGACGTAGCCCGACAGCCGCGAGACCAGCCGCGACGTGCGCGCGATCTCGGTCGTGACCGCGGTCGTGTGCAGGCCCGATGCGTCGCCGCGCGTGTGCAGGAGCATCACGATCTCCTCGAGCGAGCAGTTGCCCGCGCGCTCGCCGATGCCGTTGATCGCGCACTCGACCTGGCGCGCGCCCGCCAGCAGGCCGGCGTAGGAGTTGGCGACCGCGAGGCCGAGGTCGTCGTGGCAGTGCACCGAGACGATGACGTCCTTCAGCTCCGGGATCAGCCGGTACAGGCCCTCGAGGTAGGCGGTGTACTCCTCGGGCGTCGTGTAGCCGACGGTGTCGGGGATGTTGATCGTCGTCGCGCCCTCCTCGATCGCCGCCGCGCAGACCTCGGCCGTGTATTCGAGCTCGGCCCGCGTGGCATCCATCGGGGAGAACTCGACGTCGTCGACGAACGACTTGGCGTGGGCGACGGCAGCGCGCGCCTGCGCGAGGATGTCGTCGCGGTTGGAGCGGAACTGGTGGACGATGTGGATGTCCGACGTGGAGATGAACGTGTGGATCCGAGGTCGTTCGGCGTCGGCTACGGCCTTGGCAGCAGCCTCGACGTCCGGTGCTTGCGCGCGGGCGAGCCCGGCGATGATCGGCCCGTGGACCTCGCGGGCGATCGCCTGGACGGCCTCGAAGTCGCCCGGCGAGGCGATCGGGAAGCCGGCCTCGATGACGTCGACGCCGAGGCGGGCGAGCTGATGGGCGATCTCGAGCTTCTCGCCGGTGTTCAGCGAGATGCCCGGCGATTGCTCGCCGTCGCGCAGGGTCGTGTCGAAGATGCGGACGTGCTGCGGGTCGCTGCTAGCGGTCATGACGGTGCTCCTTGGTGGAAGGCTCGGGATGTGCTGCTTCTCAGTCGGTTTGCGGCAGTGCGGCCGCCACGCGTAACGCTCCCCCTAGCGGGGGAGCAGCGTAAGAAGCAGAGACAGTCCGAGGACGCGCGTCATGCGCGAGCGATTGTAGGCGATGGTCGCGGCCTTGCCCAGTCGGCCGTTCGTCGAGTCCGGCGACCGCGCTTCGGGCATTCTGTGCGAGATGAGCCGGCCATGGAGATAGCCGTGCGCTACGAGGAGCGCCACTGGTATCCCGACGAGGGCGGCGTCGTCTGGCTCGCGGGCTACACGCTCGTCGATCCGCAGTCCGGCCGCTACCTCGCGCGCGATGCTCCCGAGCTCGCGGCGCGCGGCCTCGTCGTCGCGGGCGTCGCGGGCGCCGCGCGCTTTCACGGCGACGTGCTGCAGTCCGACGAGCTTGCCCCCGGCGCGCCGCTGACCCTGCGCCGCGATCCCGGCAACGAGCACGACCCGCAGGCGATCGCGGTCGATGCTGCCGGTGGCGGCCAGGCGGGCTGGGTCCCGCGCGAGGTCGCGCCGCCGGTCGCCGCCGACCTCGACGCCGGGCGCCGGTGGTCGGCGGTCGTTCTGCGCGAACGGCGCGCCTCGCCGCACGACCCGCGCGACGGGCTGACGATGCTGCTGGCGCCGGCCGCGACGATCGAGCTGCGCGACACCGGCGGGCGCTGGTCATGACCCCCGACACCGGCTTTCCCACCCAGGACGCTCAGGACGACTTCCTGCGCGCGCGCCGCCGGCACGTCTACGCGCGGCTGGCGGCGGTCATGCGCCTGAACCCCGCCGACGTCGACGTCATGCTGCCGTTCGACGAGGTGGTCGAGGCGCTGGGGCGCGTCGGCGAGCGCGACCTCGGCGTGCACTCGATCGCGCTGGAGTCGGTCGTCGGCACAGTCGACCGCGGCAAGGAGTTCGACCGCGAATTTCGCCCGACGTCGTCAAAGGCGCGCACGCGCTTCGAGCGGATCGCCGAGGCGCAGCGGCGCGGCGTCTCGATGCCGCCGATCGACGTCTACCGCGTCGGCGAGCTGCACTTCGTCCGCGACGGGCACCACCGCGTCGCCGTCGCGCGGGCGCAGGGCCGTGAGACGATCGACGCCCATGTCGTCGAGGTCCTCACGCGCGTCCCGGCCGACCGCACGATGAACCTCGAGGACCTCCCGCTCAAAAGCCACGAGCGCCTGTTTTACGAGCGCGTGCCGCTGGCCGGCGAAGCGGCCGCGCGCATCTCGGTCACCGACCCCGTCCACTACGGCACGCTCGCTGAGGGCGTCGAGGCCTGGGGGCTGCGCCTCATCCAGCGCGAGCGGCGCTTCATGGACCGCTCGGAGGTCGCGCACCGCTGGTTTGAGGACGAGTACGTCCCGGTCGTCGCGATGCTGCGCGAGGCCGACCTCATCGGCCGCCGCGAGACCGAGACCGACGCCTACCTGCGGCTGTCGGGCGAGCGCTACCGGATCATGCGCACGCAGGAATGGAGCGACGAGGCGATCGAGCGCGTCCGGCGCGGTCGCTAGATTAGGCCGTCGCGGCGCAACTGGCGCGCGAGGATCGGCGCCGCGATGTGGATCCCCGGCGCCGAGAGGTGGAAGCCGTCGGGCGCCCGCACCGACGTCCGCCGGCCGCGGAAGACGATCGTCTGACGGAAGCGGTCGCCGGGCGCGATCGTGCGCGCGATCGCCTCGATCACGCGCACGTGCTGGTGAAAGCCGGAGGCGCCCAGGCGGATCGCGCTGTTGACCGCGTCGGCGATCGCGGCCATCCGCGGGTCCTTCGGCGCCGGCAGGGTCAGCCAGTACACCCAGCCGCGGCCGCCGCGGCGGTAGGTCGAGATCATCGCGGCCACGCGGCGCGCGTACTCGGCGATCCAGGCCGGGCCGCAGCACGGCTCGGGCGCGGCGCCCGGCGGCGTGAGGTCAAAGCCCTCGCCGAAGCCGAGGAAGACGATCGTCGCCTGCGGCCGCAGGCGCTGCGTCGTGGCGCGCGCGTGCGCCGGCCAGTCCAGCGCCGAGGCCTTCGAGATCCCGGTGCTCGGGTTCGGGTCGCCGATGACGCCGACGCCGCGCGGGCGCAGCTGGCGGGCGAGCACGTCGTACAGGCCGTAGACGAGCGAGTCGCCGGTCAGCAGCACGCGCGTGTGCGGCGCCGGGCGCTTCACGGCCCCCGTCGCGGGGGCCGTCGCCCACAGCGCGACCGCCGCGGCGAGCACCGCGAGCACCGCGACGGCGGCGGCGAGCGGCCGGGCGGAGATCGCGCGCGTCCTCAGGGCCCGGACGGCTCGGCGGTGACGACGGCGACGTTGAGAATCGGCGACCCGGTCGCGCCCCAGAGGCGGATCCACATCGGCAGGTACATCTCGGGGCCGCGGGCGGTGTCGATGCCGCCGAGGTCGAGGATCGCGTCCTCGGGCCAGCCGAGCTCCTGCAGCAGCTCGGCGACCTGGGCCTTGGCGGCGGCGTCGTCGCCGGACATGAAGATCGTGTGATGTCCGGGCACGAGCCCTGGCTCGACCATGACCGCGGCGGTCACGGTGTTCAGCGTCTTGACGACGCGCACGTCCGGGAACGCGCGCTGGATCTGCTCGCCGAGGCTGTCGTCGTTGCAGACCGTGAGCGTCGGCGGCATGCCCTGCGAGGTGTCGAGCGGGTTGGCGACGTCGATGAGCAGCTTGCCGGCGAGCTGCTCGGCGCCGGCCGCCTCGAGCGCCTGCAGCGACGCGGCGCCGGCGGTCGCGTTGAGGACGATCTCGCCGAAGCCGGCGGCGTCGGCGAAGGTGCCCTCGGTCGCCGGGCCGCCGATCTCGCTCGCCCACGCGACGGCCGCCTCGTTGCCGGCCGTCCGCGAGCCCATCCGCACCTCGTGGCCACAGCGCAGCAGCGCGCTCGCCAGTGTCTGTCCCACCCTGCCTGTGCCGAGCACGCCTATCCGCATGGCGACAAGGTAGCCCCCGGGCCTATTCGGGCGACGAGGGCTCCTCTGCCTCCGGCTGCGCCTTCGTCTCCGTCTCCGCCTCGGCCCGCGCCGGCGGCGCGGTCTCGTGCTCGGCCGCGACCGCTGCGCGGGTGGCCTCGACCGCCTCGTCGTGGCCCTGCTTGCCCGCCTTCAGGCTGGCGCCGTCGGCGGCGTCGAAGAGGTGCAGCTTCGCGGCGTCGAACCACAACCGCGCCGTCTTGCCCTCGGTGACCTCGGACTCCGGATTCAGCCGCGCCACAGCCTGGCCGGCGCCGCCGCTCGGGGTCTCGCTGATGCCCGAGTCGCGCGCCAGCTCGGCGAGCTCGTCGGAGTCGACCTCGCCGCCCTGGAAGGAGAAGTACGCGTAGATCTCCGACCCCATCGACTCGACGAGCTCGATCGGCGCGTCGAACTCGACCCCAGCCTTGTGGCCGGCGGGCGCGAGCTTGGCGTCCTCGAAGTCCTCGGGGCGGATGCCGACGATGACGTCGCCGGCGTCGCCGACGCCGTCCGGGGCGGGCACCTTCGCGAACGGTAGGTTGATCGTGCCGCCGCTGATGCGCCCGGCGAAGAAGTTCATCGAGGGCGAGCCGATGAAGCCCGCGACGAAGATGTTGATCGGGTTGTTGTAGAGCTCGCGCGGCGTGTCGACCTGCTGCAGGATGCCCGAGCGCATCACGGCGACGCGGTCGCCGAGCGTCATCGCCTCGGTCTGGTCGTGCGTGACGTAGACCATCGTCGTCGACAGGTGGCGCTGCAGCCGCGAGACCTCCGTGCGCATCTGCACGCGCAGCTTCGCGTCGAGGTTCGACAGCGGCTCGTCCATGAGGAACGCCTGCGGGTCGCGGACGATCGCGCGCCCCATCGCGACCCGCTGGCGCTGCCCTCCCGAAAGGTTCGCCGGCTTGCGCTCGAGGTGCTCGGTGAGGTCGAGGACCTTCGCCGCCTCGTTGACCTTCTGGTCGATCTCCGACTCGGGCACCTTGGCGAGCTTCAGCGCGAAGCCCATGTTCTCGCGCACGGTCATGTGCGGGTACAGGGCGTAGTTCTGAAAGACCATCGCGATGTCGCGGTCGCGTGGCGCGAGGTTGTTGACGACGCGGTCGCCGATGCGCAGCTCGCCCTCGGAGATGTCCTCCAGCCCGGCGATCATCCGCAGCGCCGTCGACTTGCCGCAGCCGGACGGGCCGACGAGGATCATGAACTCGCCGTCCTTGACCTCCAGGTTCATCTGCTTGACGGCCTCGGTGCCGTCGGCGTAGCGCTTGGTGACGTCCTGGAGCGTGATGTCGGCCATTTTGCGGGTCCTCCTATCCCTTGACGGCGCCCGCCGTGAGCCCGGCGACGATGCGGCGCTGGAAGATGAGCACGAAGATGATGATCGGGACCGTCACGAGCACCGCCGCGGCGGCGATGTTGCCGGTCGGCGCGGTGAACTGCGACTCACCGGTGAAGAACGCCAGCGCCGCGGGCACGGTCCGCGCGCTGTCCGACGACGTCAGCGTGATCGCGAAGATGAAGTCGTTCCAGGCGAAGATGAAGACGAGGATCGCGGCGGTGAAGACGCCGGGCGCGGCGAGTGGCAGGATGACCCGCGTGAACGCCTGCCAGGGCGTGGCGCCGTCCACCTGCGCGGCCTGTTCGAGCTCCCACGGGATCTCTCTGAAGAACGCGACGAGCGTGTAGATCGCCAGCGGCAGGGCGAACGTCAGGTACGGGATGATGAGGCCCAGGTACGTGTCGTAGAGGCCGAGCCGGCGCCACATGTCAAACAGCGGGCCGACGACCGAGATCGCCGGGAACATCGCGATCGCCAGCGCGCCGGCGAGGATCACCGTCTTGCCCGGGAAGGTCAGGCGCGCGATCGCGTAGGCCGTGAACGATGCGAGCGTGACGGCGATGACGGTGGCGATGAGCGCGATCGCGACGGAGTTGATGAGCGGGCGCAGCAGCGGCGAGTCGAAGCCGCCCTGGAACAGCGCCGAGTAGTTGTCGGTGGTCAGCGCCTTCGGGATGAAGCTCCCGTCGCTGACGGTGGCGGGCGTCTTGAACGACAGCGAAACCAGCCAGAGGACCGGGATCAGCGCGTAGAACATGACGATCAGGAGGGCGAAGCCCCACCAGCCGTACGCGCGCGCGCTGCGGTCCTGCATCGCTTATTTCTCCCCTTGCGACGGCACCGCGGTCCCGAAGCCGCGCACGAAGACGAACGCGATGAGCAGGACGAGGATGAAGATCAGCACCGACACGGCCGACCCGAGCCCGAGGTTCAGCCGCGAGATGAGCTGGTTGTAGCCGAGGATCGAGACCGACTCGGTGTCCTGCGAGCCGCGCGTCATGACGAAGATCGAGTCAAAGACGCGGAAGGCGTCGAGCGTGCGGAACAGCAGCGCGACGAGGATCGCCGGCTTCAGCAGCGGCACCGTGATGCGCCAGAAGCGCTGCCAGGCGGTCGCGCCGTCGACGCGGGCGGCCTCGTAGAGCCCCTCGTCGATCGTCGCCAGGCCCGCGAGCAGCAGCAGCGCCATGAACGGCACCGTCTTCCAGATCTCGGTCAGGATGATGACGGTGAACGCACTGGCGCGATTGCCGAACCAGGCCTTGTCGTCGGGTATCAACGGCAGGTGGTTGACGAACCCGCTCGACGGGTCGAAGGCGAAGAACCAGGCGAAGGCCGCGACGACCGTGACGATGCCGTAGGGGATCAGCACCGAGGTGCGGATGAGCCCGCGGCCGAACAGCGCGCGGTGCATGACGAGCGCGAGCCCCATGCCGAGGATCAACTCGACCGTGACCGAGATGACCATGACGAGCGTGGTGTTGAAGACGTCCTGCCACCACAGCGGCGAGGTCAGCACCGCGATGTAGTTGTCCAGCCCGACGAAGCCGCTCTCGTTGGGGAAGCGCAGGTCGACCTTCTGGACCGACAGCACGATCGCGTAGAGGATCGGATAGACGGTCACGAGCAGCATCACGAAGACGGCGGGCGCGCAGAGCTTGAAGGCGAGCTTGCGCTCCGCCTTCGTGCGGTCGCTGGTCTGCGCCGGGCCGCCGCGCTTGCGCTTTTCGGTCGCCGGCTTGCCGACCTGGGTGGGGGCCGCGGTGCTCAAAGGAGGCCCTCGCGCTTGACGGCCTTCTCGACGTTGTCGCGCAGCTTGTTGTACGCGGGCCCGACGTTGTTCGGATCGATCTTCGTCGTCGGGTGCACGGCGCGCTGGATCGCGAGCGAGAGGTCCTGGTAGGCGGGCGACTCCGACGGGCGCGGTGCGGAGTTGGCGATCGCATCGCGGATCTTGTCGGCGAAGCCGGGATAGACCTTGTCCATCTCCGGGCGGTTGTAGAGGTCCTGGCGCACCGGTGGCAGACCGCCGAGCTTGGCGACCTCGAGCTGATTCTCAGGCTTGACGAGGCACTCGGCGGCCGCGAACGCCTCGGCCTTGTGCTTTGAGTACGCGGAGACACCGATGTTGATGCCGCCGATCGGCGGCTTGGCCGGCTTGCCGGTGTCGACAGCCGGGAACTGCGCCGCGCCCATGTTGCGGAAGACGTTCTTGGCGTTCGGGTTGGACTTCGCCGACGGATAGACGAACGGGTAGTTGATCTGGAACGCCGAGTTGCCGGCCTCGAAGCCCTGCCGCGCCGTGTCCTCGGTGGAGGTCGTGAGGTTCGGTGCCGCGACGGAGGAGTGCGACAGCCGCCCGAGGATCTGCAGCGCCCGCTCGGTCGGGCCCTTGTCGAGCTTGACCGTCGTCGGCCCGGACAGCACCGACGTGCCGGCCGATTCGATGAGCTGGTTGACGAGCACGACGAGGCCCTCGTAGCGGTTGGCCTGGACCTGCACGTGCCCCCTGGCCTTCCCGAGCTTCTCGCCGATGTCGATCATCTGGTCCCACGTCTTGGGCGGGTTGGGGACGAGGTCCTTGCGATACCACAGCAGCTGCGTGTTGGACCAGATCGGGACGACCATCAGGCGCCCCTTGAACTGCGCGGTCCTCAGGACCGACGGGAAGACGTTCTGCGAGACGACCTTCGCCGTGCTCGCGGGAACGGGTGCGACCCAGCCGGCGTTGGAGAACTCGCCGGTCCAGACGACGTCGAGCCCGAGCAGGTCCATCGTGGAGTCCTTCGCGCCCAGCCGGCGGACGAGCTGCTCGCGCTGCTGGTCGGCCTGCGCGGGCAGGAACTCGAACTTGATGTTGTAGCGCCCGCCGGACTGCTTGGAGCAGCGGTCGGCGATCTTCTGCGGCGCGCCGCTGGGCTCGTTGAAGATGAACCAGCGCAGCGTGACGCCTGCACCGGAGGTGTTCTCGTCACCGCAGGCGACCAGGCCGCCGGCCAGCGCGATCGCCGCAAGGACCGTCAGGGCCCATGTTCCCCTCCGTCGCACGGCCACGACGTACCCCGCGACCTTCGTTGCGAATCACACATTGCCGACGCGGGCGAGAAAGCCCTCCCCCGGCCGCAACTTGGGCGGGGCAGGTGCCCCCGCCGGCAGTCGCGTCGCGTCGGTCGCGCGGACGATCGTGCCCGCCGGCGGCGCGGCGCGCGGACCGTCGGCGGTGTTGATCGCGACGAGATGGCCGGGGCCGCGGCGGTAGGCGAGGACGCCGTCGGCGGCGTCCTCCACGAAGCGCAGGCCGTCGCCGAGCGTGCGACGCGACGCGATGAGGTCGCGATACAGCGCGAGCACCGAGTCGGCGTCCTGCTCCTGTGCGGCGACCGCGCCGCCGGGGACCTCGATCGCCGGTAGCCAGGGCTCGCCGGTGCTGAAGCCGCCGTGCGGCTCGTCGTCGTCCCAGCGCATCGGGTGGCGGTGGCGGTCGCGGCCGGCGCGGTCGTCGGGCGGCTCGCGCCCGGGGCCGTCGGCCATCCCGAGCTCGTCGCCCTGGTAGACGAACACCGGCCCGGGCAGCGTCAGCACGAGCAGCGCCGCGGCCCGCGTGTTGCGCGCGCCGACGCGGTCGGGCAGGCGCGGGAAGTCGTGGTTGGACAACACCCAGGCGATGCGCTGCTGATCGCCGCCGGCGGCGAGCGCCCTGGCGATCGCGGCCCGCAGGGCGGGCGCCTGCCACGGCGCGTGCAGCAACTCGAAGGCGAAGGCGGCGTCGAGCTCGCGCAGGTAGGGCGCCAGGCCGGCCGCCGGCAGATAGACCTCGCCGACGAGCAGGGCGTCCTCGCCCGCGCCTCCGCGCAGGACCGCGAGCGGCTCCTCGATGCCGGGCGCGTTGCGGCTGTGGCGCTGCTCGAGCTCGCCGACGTCGCCGTGCTCGGGCAGCGGCGGCGGGCCGCTCGCGGGCGGATCGTCGCGCAGCTGCGGGTCCTTCAGGAGGCGATCGATCGCGTCCAGCCGGAAGCCGTCGACGCCGCGCTCGCGCCAGAAGCGCAGCGCCGCCGCGACGCCGTCGCGGACGTCGTCGCGGCGCCAGTCGAGGTCGGGCTGCTCGGGATAGAAGGAGTGCAGATACCAGCCGCGGCCGTGCGGGTCCGGCGACCAGGCCGCGCCGCCGAACGACGCCCGCCAGTTGTTCTGCGGACCGTCGCGATCAGACCAGACGTAGCGCTCGGGGTGGTCGGCGAACCACGGGTGCTCGATCGACGTGTGGCAGGGCACGACGTCCATGAGGAGCTTCAGGCCGTGGTCGTGGGCGGCCTGCAGCAGCGCGTCGAAGTCCGCCAGCGAGCCGAAGCGCGGATCGATGGCGGTGTAGTCGGCGACGTCGTAGCCGCCGTCGGCCATCGGCGACGGATAGACCGGCGAGAGCCAGAGCGCGTCGGCGCCGAGCGCGACGATGTGGTCCAGCCGCCGCGCGATCCCGGGCAGGTCGCCCTCGCCGTCGCCGTCGGAGTCCTGAAACGAGCGCGGATAGACCTGGTAGACGACCGCGTCGCGCCACCACGAGCTGTCGGCCGGTGTCGCCACCGGCCGATCATGCCCGCTCGTGGCGTCGCCTACGCCGTCGTCATCGCCACAGGGCGTCGCTGTGCGCCTCGGCGACGATGACCTCTGCGCCCACGAGCAGCGGCGCCAGCGGCAGGTTGAGCTTGACCCGCAGCGCGCGGACCGTCAGGCCGGTGTGGCCCGTCTCGGCCGCGTCGGGCACCTGCTCGTTGACGATCACGAAGCCGAGGCCGAGCGGCAGGGTGATGACCGTATTCGGGGGCGGGTTGGCCGCGATCGCCACGCCTGCGACGGTCAGGTTCGTGAAGATCGACCCGGTCGCGTTGGAGGACCGCGCCGAGGCCGACGCGGTGCTGTTGGATTGCGCCCGCAGCAGCGTCGCCTTGATGAGACAGGCCGGGTTGGCGATCTTCAAGACGCACAGCCCCGCCGTCTGGGCGTAGCTCGTCGCGCTGTTGGATGTCGCCCCGAGCGTGCCCTGGCTGTCGGAGGCGGCGTCGGTCGTGTTGACCACCCCGCCGTCGGCCGGCAGCGCGGACGCCGTGACGCCCTGGTGCGCCGAGCCGCCGGACGCCGGGATGCTCACGAACCCGACCCGGGCCGCGTCCGGCGCCAGCGGCTGGATGTCGGCGGAGGCGATGAACGCATGTCCGCTGACCGCCTTCGTCGGCGCGGCCGAGCAGAGACGCGTCTGCTTGTGGTCGGAGTGCGCGCGCGCCTTGGCGATCGTGATCTCGACCGGGGCTCCGCCGAGCGTGAGCAGGTTGCCGACGGTGCCGCCGGTGATGAACACGCGGATCATCGTCACCGTGACGTCGGCCGTGTACGTCCCGCCCGCGAGCTGACCGCTCGCCGGGCTGCTCGTCGAGCCGGTCTGCTCGTTGACCGCGACGTACGAACCCGCGCCGTAGAGCGCCTTGTTGAGCCCCTTGTCGAGCGGGATCCGCGCGCCGGGGGTCAGGTTCGTGACGCTGGAGCCGAGCACCTTGAGGTTCGTCGCCGTGGTGCCGGCCGCCGAGTACGACGACGCGTCACCGGTGGCGGTCGTCGAGGCGACGGACCGCACGACGTCGGCGGTCACGACGCCGCCGAGGACGTTGAGCCCGAGGACCTCCGAGGTGCTCGTCTGACGGGCGCCGAGCGACTGCGACACCCGCGAGGACGACGTCGTCGTCAGGACATCGGCCTTGGCCACGCTCGCGAGCCCGAGGACGCCGAGGATGTCCAGCGAGGCGAAGCGGTCGTTGCCCGCCGTCTGGCCGGGGCCGGTCTGGGTGCTCGACGCACTCGAGATGTTCGCGTTCAGCAGCGGGATGCCGAGCAGCGGCACGAACGCCCGCAGGCCGATCGCGTCGCCGTTGGCGTTGGCCGTGGACGGATCCGACGCCGGGTTGGCCGTCACGCACAGCGTGTTGGAGTTGATCGGCGCGTTGTTGTTCTGGTCGGGGCTCTTGATCGTCGCCACGTTGCAGATGGCACACGTGTCGACGTTCGTCACGACCTTGACGGTGAACGTCACGCTCGCGGCGGCGCCGCCGGGGGCGACGCTCGGGATCGTCCAGGTGACGTTGCTCCCGTTGACGGCGCAGCCGCCGGTGCAGGAGTCGTACGTCGTGCCCGCCGGGACCGTCTCCCCGATCGTCACGTTGGTCGCCGTCGCGTTGCCCGTGTTCTTGTAGGTCAGCGTGTAGACGATGAGGTCGTTCGCGACGACCGTCGTCTTGTCCGCCGACTTCACGAGCGACAGGGTGCGCGTGGACGTGATCGGGATCGAGACGGTGTCCGGCGGCGAGTCGGTCTGCCCGCCGTGGGCGGCCGCGATGTTCACGAGGTTGCCGCCGCCGTCGATCTCCGCTTGCGTGACGGTGTGGCTGCCGGTGCAGGTCGTCGCCTGGCCGGGGTTCAGCGTCGTCAGCGGGCAGGTCACGGTCGCGACCTTGTCGTCGGTGACCGTGACGGCGGTGATCGTCACGTTGCCGGTGTTCGTCACCAGGTACGTGTAGGGCACGACCTGGCCGGCCGCCGTGACGGTCGTCGTCGTCGACTGCTTGTCGATCGTCAGCGCCCGCGCCTGGATGATCGGGATCGAGACCGAGTCCGGCGGCGAATCCGTGTTGCCGCTGTGCGCGACCGCGACGTTCACGAGGTTGCCGCCCGCGTTCATCTCGGCGAGCGTGACCGTGTGGTTGCCCGTGCAGGTCGTCGACTGGCCGGGGTTCAGCGTCGTCAGCGGGCAGGTGATCGTGGCGACCTTGTCGTCGGTGACCGTGATCGAGTTCAGCGTCACGGTGCCCGTGTTCGTCACGAGGTACGTGTACGGCACGAGCTGACCGGCAGCCGTCACCGACGTCATCGTCGACTGCTTGTCGACCGTCAGCGCCCGCGCCTGGATGATCGGGATCGAGACCGAGTCCGGCGGCGAATCGGTCGCACCGCTGTGCGCGACCGCGATGTTGACGAGGTTGCCGCCCGCGTTCATCTCGGCCTGTGTGACGGAGTGGCTGCCGGTGCACGTCGTCGTGTCGTTGGGCGCGAGCGTCGTGAGCGGGCAGGTGATCGTCGCGACCTTGTCGTCGGTGACCGTGATCGTCGACAGCGTCACGTTGCCCGTGTTCTTGACGAGGTACGTGTAGGGGACGACCTGACCGGCCGCGGTCACCGACGTCGTCGTCGACTGCTTGTCGACCGTCAGCGACCGCGCCTGGATGATCGGGATCGAGACCGAGTCCGGCGGCGAATCCGTGTTGCCGCTGTGCGCGACCGCGACGTTCACGAGGTTGCCGCCGCCGTCGATCTCTGCCTGCGTGACGGTGTGGCTGCCGGTGCACGTCGTCGACTCGCCCGGGTTCAGCGTCGTCACCGGGCAGGTGACGGTCGTGACCTTGTCGTCGGTGACCGTGATCGTCGACAGCGTCACGTTGCCCGTGTTCGTCACGAGGTACGTGTACGGAACGACCTGACCGGCCGCCGTGACGCTCGTCGTCGCCGACTGCTTGTCGGTCGTCAACGCGCGCGCCTGCGTGACCGGGATCGAGACCGTGTCCGGCGGCGAATCCGTGTTGCCGCTGTGCGCGACCGCGATGTTGACGACGTTCTCGCCGGCGTTCATCTCCGCCAGCGTCACCGTGTGCTGCGCCGTGCAGGTCGTCGTCGCGTTCGGCGCCAGCGTCGTGACCGGGCAGATCACCGGCACATCGACGTTGTTGTCGGTGACGGTGATGCCCGTCAGCGTCGTGTTGCCGGTGTTCTTGACGAGGTACGTGTACGGGATGACCTGACCGGCGGCCGTGACGGTCGTCGTCGTCGACTGCTTGTCGACGGTCAACGCGCGGTTCGTCGTGATCGGGATCGAGTTCGTGTCCGACGTCGGACCCGTCTGATCGCTGTCGGCCGTCGCGGTGTTGTCCAGCGTTCCACCAGCGTCGATCTCCGCCTGCGTGACCGTGTGATCGCCGCTGCAGGTCGTCGCGATCGGGAGTTGCGACGTCGTGTTGTTGATCGGCCGGAGCGTCGTCACCGGGCAGTTGGTCGCCGGAACCCTCGGGTCGACGACCGTGATGCCCGTCAGCGTGGTGTTGCCCGTGTTGGACACCCGGAACGTGTACGGGACGATCTGACCGGCGACGGTGATCGACGTCGTCGTCGACTGCTTGTCGAGCGTCAGTTCCGGCGACTGCGTGATCGGGATCGTCACCGAGTCCGGCGGCGAGTCCGTCGCCCCGCTGTGCGCGACCGCGATGTTGACGAGGCTGCCGCCGGCGTCGATCTCGACCTGAGTGACCGTGTGCGAGCCGGAGCACGTCGTCGAGGCGCCGGGCGCGAGCGTCGTCGCCAGGCAGCTGATCGTGGAGACCTTGTCGTCGGTGACCGTGATGCCCGAGAGCGTCACGTTGCCCGTGTTCGTCACGAGGTACGTGTAGGGGACGCTCTGGCCCGCGCTCGTGACGCTCGTCGTCGTCGACTGCTTGTCGATCGTCAACGACCGCGTCTGCACGATCGGGATCGACACCGAGTCCGGCAGCGAATCGGTCGCGCCGCTGTGCGCGACCGCGACGTTCACGAGATCGCCGCCCGCGTTCATCTCCGCCTGCAGGACCGTGTGCGCCCCCGTGCACGTCGTCGACTCCGTCGGGGCCAGCGTGCTGACCGGGCAGGACACCGACGCGACCTTGTCGTCGGTGACCGTGATCGTCGACAGCGTCACGTTGCCGGTGTTCGTGACGAGGTACGTGTACGAGACGATCTGCCCCGCGAACGTCACCGACGTCGTCGTCGAGTTCTTGTCGATCGTCAGCGAGCGCGACTGGTTGATCGGGATCGACACGCTGTCCGGCGGCGAGTCCGTCGCACCGCTGTGCGCGACCGCGATGTTCACGAGGGTGCCGCCCGCGTCGATCTCGGCCTGCGCGACCGTGTGGCTGCCCGAACAGGTCGTCGACTGGCCCGGATCGAGCGTCGTCAGCGGGCAGGTCACGGTCGCGACCTTGTCGTCGGTCACCGTGATGCCCGAGAGCGTCACGTTGCCCGTGTTCGTGACCAGATACGTATACGGGACGCTCTGGCCGACCGTCGTGACGCTCGCCGTCGTCGACTGCTTGTCGATCGTCAACGACCGCGCCTGCACGATCGGGATCGACACCGAGTCCGGCGGCGAATCGGTCGCGCCGCTGTGCGCGACCGCGACGTTCACGAGATCGCCGCCCGCGTTCATCTCCGCCTGCAGGACCGTGTGCGCCCCCGTGCACGTCGTCGACTCCGTCGGGGCCAGCGTGCTGACCGGGCAGGACACCGACGCGACCTTGTCGTCGGTGACGGTGATCGTCGACAGCGTCACGTTGCCGGTGTTCGTGACGAGGTACGTGTACGGGACGACCTCACCGGCCGCGGCGATCTGCGTCGTCGTCGACTGCTTGTCGACGGTCAACGCGCGGTTCGTCGTGATCGGGATCGACACCGTGTCGGGCGCCGAATCCGTCGCGCCGCTGTGCGCGACCGCGACATTCACCAGGTTGCCGCCGCCGTCGATCTCCGCCAGCGTCACGGTGTGCGAGCCCGTGCACGTCGTCGTCGCGCCCGGGGCGAGCGTCGTCGCCGGGCACGAGACACCGGCGACCTTGTCGTCGGTCACGGTGATGCCCGTGAGCGTCACGGTGCCCGTGTTCGTCACGAGGTAGGTGTACGGGACGACCTGCCCCGCGGCCGTGACCGCGGTCGTCGTCGACTGCTTGTCGACCGTCAGCGACCGCGTCTGCGAGATCGGGATCGAGACCGTGTCCGGAGGCGAGTCCGTCGCGCCACTGTGCGCGATCGCGATGTTGTCCAGCGTGCCGCCGGCGTCCATCTCGCCCAAGGTCACAGTGTGGCTGCCCGAGCAGCTCGTCGAGGCGCCGGGGGCCAGAACGGTCAGCAGACACGAGACGGAGGCGACCTTGTCGTCGGTCACCGTGATGAAGCTCAGCGTCACGTTGCCCGTGTTCGTCACGAGGTAGGAGTACGGGACGACCTGACCGCCAGCCGTGATGAGCGTCGTGGTCGAGCTCTTGTCGATCGTCAGCGCCCGCGTCTGGACGATCGGGATCGAGACCGAGTCCGGCGCCGAATCGGTTGCCCCGCTGTGCGCGGCCGCGACGTTGACGAGGTTGCCGCCCGCGTCCATCTCAGCCTGGATCACCGTGTGCGAGCCGGTGCAGGTCGTGGATGCGCCGGGTGCAAGTGTGGTGAGCGGACACGACACGCTGGACACCTTGTCGTCGGTCACGGTGATCCCCGTGAGCGTCACGGTGCCCGTGTTCGTCACGAGGTACGTGTAAGGCACGGACTGGCCGGCCACCGTCACGGACGACGTCGTCGACTGCTTGTCGATCGTCAGCGACCGCGCCTGGATGATGGGGATCGAGACCGAGTCCGGCGGCGAGTCCGTCGCGCCGCTGTGCGCGACCGCGATGTTGACGACGCTGCCGCCCGCGTCGAAGACGGCCTGGCTGACCGTGTAGGAGCCGGTGCACGTCGTCGCGGCAGCGGGCGCCAGCGGGGTGGCCGGGCAGGACACCGACGCGACCTTGTCGTCGGTGACGGTGATGGCGGTCAGCGTCACGTTGCCGGTGTTGGTGACGAGGTACGTGTACGGAACGACCTGGCCGGCCGCGGTGATCTGCGTCGTCGTCGACTGCTTGTCGACCGCCAACGACCGCGTCTGCACGATCGGGATCGACACCGAGTCCGGCGGCGAGTCCGTCGCGCCGCTGTGCGCGACCGCGACGTTCACGAGGTTGCCGCCGCCGTCGATCTCGGCCTGTGTCACGGTGTGGCTGCCCGAACAGGTCGTCGACGCACCCGGGTCGAGCGTCGTCGACGGGCACGTGACGGACGCGACCTTGTCATCGGTCACCGTGATCGAGCTCAGCGTCACGGTGCCCGTGTTCGTCACCACATACGTGTACGGCACGACCTGGCCGGCCGCCGTCACCGACGTCTTCGTGGACTGCTTGTCGATCGACAGCGAGCGCGTCTGGGCGATCGGGATCGACACGCTGTCCGGCGGCGAGTTGATCGCTCCACTGTGGGCGACCGCGATGTTCACGAGATCGCCACCCGCGTTCATCTCGGCGAGCGTCACGGTATGCGAGCCCGTGCAGGTCGTCGCGACTCCTGGCGCGAGCGTCGTGACCGGGCAGCTGACCGATGCGACCTTGTCGTCGGTCACGGTGATGCCTGACAACGGGGTGTTGCCGGTATTCGTGACGAGGTAGGTGTACGCCACGACCTGGCCCGCAGTTGTGATCTGCGTCGTCGTGGACTGCTTGTCGATCGTCAGCGCGGCGGTCTGCGTGAAGTTCACCGTCGACGTGTCGGTCTTCGTGTCCGTACCGCCGCTGTTGGTCAAGGTGACCGGCGCCGTGTTGATCTCCTGGGCGACGGCGGGGCTCGCGAACGTCTTCTCGTAGAAGCAGGTGACGGTCTGACCGGCGGCGAGCGTCGTTCCGACGAGCGCCGAGCAGTTGACATCGGCCGCCGTCGCGGTCTGCAGCGGGCTGGCGACCTTGTTGTCGCTGATCGCGGAGATCGTCGCCGACGACGCGCTGCTGTTCTGGATCGTCAGCTTGTAGCCCACGGTGTACGGATAGACGGCGGCGGCGCCGACGGTCTCGACATCGGTGAACGTGCCGTTCTGGTTGGCGTCGTTGTCCTTGGTCACCGTCAGTGCGGGCGCCTTGACGTCGGTGAACGTGCAGGTCGTGACCTTGCCCGAGTCGATCCCCACGCCGGTGACCTTGTGGAGCAAGGCGTCGAACGTGCCGGTCGTCGTCGTGCCGTCCTGCTTGAGACAGCTGACGGCGGTCAGCGCCCAGCTCGCCGGCACCGTCTCGGTAACCGAGGTCCCCGTGCCGATCGAGACCGCGATCGGCAGCGTCTGGCTGCTGCCGGTGATCGTGTAGTTCGCCGGCACGCCGGCCGGGACCGGGCTGACGACGAACGGAAAGGCGGTGGTGGTGTCGGTCCCGGCAGCCTTTTTGATGACGAGGAAGCCGCTGGAGGGCGCGACGATGCAGTCCTTCGAGTCGGCGTTGCCGCCGTTGGCGATTGACGGGAACGCGCAGACGTTCGTGAAGACCGCGTTCGGGGCGTTGGCATTGAGGAACGCCTTCGTGATGACGAGCTCGATCGTCGAGTCGTTGGGGAACGCCGTCCCGGCGCTGAACGGATCGGTATCCGTGATGAGGTTGCCAGAGCCCGGGTCTCCCGATGCCACGAGCGTGCCCGCCTTGACCGCGCCCGCGGGAATCGCCACCGGAGTCGGGCCGGCGCACCGATCGGACTTCGTGTCATTGCACTTGAACGCGAGCGGCGAGCCGGCGCTCTGGATGATCGGCCCGGTCCCTTCGATCTCCACGCAAACCACGAAGTCGACGTTGCCGTTGCCGTTGGTGTCGTACTGCGCGCAGGCGTCGCCGCGTTGCGCGGAGAAGTTGATCTCGTCCCAGCTCCAGAAGAACTTCGAGACCGTCGGGTCGCTCTCGTTACGACCCATCTGCGTCAGGTCGCCCTGTCCGGGCTGGTCGTTGGCGCCGTTCTGGTCGAGGACGGTGAAGAAGCCGGAAGGGATCGCGGCGTCGCCGGTCGCCGCGCCGAGCAGGACCGGGATCATGAGGCTCGAGAACACGAGCAACGTCAGCGCGCCGCGGCGAACGGTGCGCCCGCCGACGCGCAGTCGCCGCGCGGAGCCCGCGGTGTGGTTGCGACGACGGTTGTTGCGCATGACGACCTCCCTTGACCAGCACGAAATGCCGGCCGCGAACCATCGCAACCGACTCGCCCCCCCTCGGGCCAGCCGCGGTCCTACGCGCGACCCCGATGCCACCTGCGGGCGTCGCCGACTATATGTCAGCTACGTACGAGCTTGGGTCTGCCTGCGAGTGATCGGCGACTTCTCGCAACACGTTGGCGAACCTCTGCGAGGTGAACGTGCTGAACGCCTGCGCGCCGGTCTGAAGCGCCGGCGACCCGCCTGTGCTCCGGATTGGCGAATCAGCCGCGTGTGAGCTGCCCGCGCACCACGCCGTTGGGGTATTTCGGGGTAATCAGCGTCACCCAGGTGTTGTTGACGCGAAACTGCGACCCGTAGTTGCGCTTGAGCTTCGTCTTGCCCTGCTGCCCGGGCTTGCACGAAGTGCACAGCCGGCCGATGACCGCGCCGAACTTGCCCGGTTTGCCGATGTGGATGTCGGCGATGACGCTGCCGGGCACCTTCGAGTAGGCGAGCTTCCAGGTCAGGGTGCGCCCATCGGTTCCCAGTCGCACGGTGAGCGTCGCGCGCGCGTTCTTCACGCCGGCGGGGACCTTCCACTTATGGCCCTGCGGCGTGACGACCTGCGATGGCGTCGCCGTGGCCTTCAGCGGCAGTCCGGGCGCGGCGACCGCGACCGTCGTGGCGACCAGACCGCAGCCCAGCGCCGAGGTCACGCACAGCCTCAAGATCGTCGTCGGTTGCATCCTCATCGTCCCGTCCTCCTTGACGCCGGTTTCTCACCGACACCGTGTTGCGGCCCCCGCCGGGCGTGATCGTAGCGGCCGTAACCCTCAGCGCGGGCGGATGATGCGCATGCGCGGATAGGAGCGAACGAACGCTGCGGGTTTGCGCAGCCGGATCACGAGCGTGACGCGGTGGTTGGAGCTCTTGCGCCGCAGACGGCGACGGTTGGCCGGCCCGACGCGGATCGTGTAGCTGCTGGAGTGCTTGGCGCGCAGTGAGAACGAGCGCTTGCCGAAGGCCTGGCGCTTGCCGTTCCAGCGGACCTCGAGTCGACCGACGCAGCGCGGCAGGGTCGCCTTCGCGCAGCGCAGCGGCCCCGCCACGAGCCCGCGGCGCGTGACCCGCAAACTCTTGCGCAGCAGCTGGATCGGCGCCGGAGGAGTGGCGATCGGGCTCTGCGCGACGCCGGGAAGCAGCCGGCCCAGGCGGGCGGCGACGATGTCCCACGCCGGGCGCTTGGTCCCGTCGGCGCGCAGCAGCCCCGTGTCGAATGCGTCGTTGGGGCCCCCGCTCTTGAGGCTGTAGTAGTACAGCCGCGTGACGCGCGTCAGGTGCGAGTCGATGTAGTCGAACATGAAGCGCGTGGCGTCGGCGGCACGCGCCTCGTCGTAGGGGAACGTGACGCTGCGGCCGTCGAAGTAGCGCACGAGCCCGGCGCCCTCGGTCAGCCAGATCTGGCCCGTCGTCACGGCCGCGATCGCGTCGGTGCCGGTCGTGCGCAGGTGGTTGACGTCCTCGTAGTTGTGGATCCCCCAGGCCTTCGGGGCGGTCGCGAGGAACGGTTGCATCGCGCGCACGTAGTTCGGCGCGTCGGTGCTGTCGAGCAACTCGGCGCCGAGGATCGTGCACGTCGGACAGGCGGACACCATCGCGTTGTAGAACTGCGCCGCCGCCTGCGGGCTGCCGGCGGTCGGCTGGCTGGCGACGTTGGCCTCGTTCCAGGGCCCGAACTCGGTGACGAACGGCCAGCGCGCACGGAACGCGGTGAATGCCTGCGTGTACTGCGCGACGGTCGGCAGCACGCAGGGCTGGCCCGGGCAGCGACTGTCGAGCGTGCGGCTGAAGACGACGAGCGGGCGCAGGCCGCGCGCCCTGGCGACGTTCAGCCAGGCGTCGACCGGGGCCGGGTCGGCGAGCGCGGCGTCCCAGCGGACGACGAGGCGCGCGCCGGTCATGCTGAGCTCAGGGCGCAGGCGCGCGTCCGCGAGGGACTCGGGGCGCTGGTCGCTGAGGCCGCCCAGGTCGAAGGCGGCGGCGGGGGCGGCGAAGGCGAGCGCCAGCAGGATTGCCAGCGCCGGCGTCCTGCCGATCATGCGCAACATCCGTTTCGCGCTCACGTTCCGTGACGATACGCGAGGCGGTCGGGCCTCGCGTTGCCCGCCGCCCGCGCCGCAGGCGGCGCGGTTGCGGCGGTCACGCAGCGTGGACTAGTTGTCGCCACCTCCGTGGCGACCGCCACCGGCGTCCTCGTTGTCGGTGCTCGGCGCGGACATCGACGTGTCGGCCGGCGTGACGGGCGTGACGGGCGTGACGGGCGTGACCGGCGTCGGAGCGACGTCGAACGCCTTCTTGCCACGGCGCCTGCGGTGGCGCCGACCATGATGAGACATCGTTGTTCCCTTTCGGCTCTTGGTGTGCGGCCTGTGAGCTATCCCCGGCTCGCGGCACAGTCTTCACGACGACCGGCAAAGATTCGGCAAAGCCTGTTTGCCGCCTGGACGAACGGACTACCCTCGCTGGGTGCGCGCGCTCCGAGATCGCTTCCGGGCGCTGCTCGCCACCGCCGAGAGCGGCGACGGGCTCGTCGCCGCCGCACCGCCGGTCCCGATCCGCGAGATCTTCCGGCGCTTCTGGCCGTACGCGCGCCCGTACCGCAAGTGGCTTGCGGTCAGCCTGATCTTCATCATCCTCGGGCCGGCGATCGACACGGCGATGATCTGGATGTTCAAGGTCGTCGTCGACGAGGTGCTCGTCCCGCGCAACTTCGACCCGTTCTGGTGGATCGCGCTGGCCTACATCGGGCTGACGCTGCTCGGCGGGCTGATCGGCTTCGCCGACGAGTACCTCTCGACGTGGGTCGGCGAGCGCTTCCTCCTGGACCTGCGCACGCGGTTGTTCGCGCACCTGCAATCGCTGCCGCTGGGCTTCTTCGAGCGCCGCCGCCAGGGCGATCTGCTGGCCCGCCTGACGGGCGACATCGGGGCGATCGAGAGCCTCGTCCTGTCGGGCGTCGCGGACTTTCTGTCCTACCTCTTCAACGTCATCTTCTTCACCGCCGCGCTGTTCTACCTGCAGTGGGACCTCGCGCTGATCTCGCTCATCGTCGCGCCGCTGTTCTGGGTCACGGCCAGGCGCTTCTCGCAGCTCATCCGGACGGCCTCACGCGAGCGCCGGCGGCGCAGCGGTTCGCTGACGGCGGTCGCGGAGGAGTCGCTGGGCAACGTCCAGGTCGTGCAGGCCTACAACCGGCAGGCCTTCGAGGTCGAGCGCTATGAGCGCGAGGCGGTCGGCTCCTACCGCGCCACGATGGCGTCGATGCGGCTGCGCGCGATCTTCACGCCGGTCGTCCAGCTCATCGAGCTGTTCGGTGCGCTGCTCGTCATCGGCCTGGGCACGTACAAGCTCTCCAACGGCGAGCTGACGCTCGGCGGGCTGCTGGCGTTCATGACGTACCTCACGCGCCTGTACGACCCGATCCGCTCGCTGACGAAGCTCACGACGACCGTCTACTCGGCGTCGGCGGGCGCCGAGCGCGTGATCGAGCTGCTCGACGAGCAGCCCACGGTCGTCGACCGTCCCGACGCCCGCGACCTCGGGCGCGCGCGCGGCACCGTCGACGTCGACGACGTCTCCTACCGCTACCCGGAGACCGAGCGCGACGCGGTCGCCGGTGTCTCGTTCTCGGTCGGCCCGGGCGAGACGCTGGCGCTCGTCGGCGGCAGCGGCGCGGGCAAGTCGACGATCGCCAAGCTGTTGCTGCGCTTCCACGAGCCCGACACGGGCGCGATCTCCGTCGACGGCCAGGACGTGCGCGGGCTCACGCTGCACTCGCTGCGCGAGAACATCGCGGTGCTGCTGCAGGAGACGCTCGTCTTCGAGGGCACCGTGCGCGAGAACATCGCCTACGGGCGCGCCGACGCGACCGCCGCGCAGATCGAACGGGCGGCGCGCGCTGCCGACGCGCACGAGTTCATCAGCGCGCTGCCCGACGGCTACGAGACGCAGATCGGTGAGCGCGGGCGGCGGCTGTCGGGCGGCCAGCGCCAGCGCATCGCGATCGCCCGGGCGATGGTGCGCGACGCGCCGATCCTCATCCTCGACGAGCCGACGACCGGGCTGGACAACGAGTCCACGCAGCGCGTCATGGCGCCGATGCGCCGCCTCATGGAGGGCCGCGCGACGATCGTCATCTCCCACAACCTCATGACCGTGCGCACCGCGACGGAGATCGTCGTGCTCGAGCACGGCCGCATCGTCGAGCGCGGCACGCACGACGACCTGCTCGCGCGCGACGGGGCGTACGCGCAGATGTGGCGCTCGCACGACGTCGATCCAGCGCCCGCCGCCGCCCCGGCCGAGTAGCGATGACCGGCGACGTGGAGCCGCCGCTGGAGGAGGGGACGCTGCTCGCGCCCGGCTACGAGGTGCGCTACCACGTCGCGCGCAGCCGCGTGCTCGACGTCTACGACGTCTGGAGCCACGAGCGCGACACGCACTGCGTCGCCAAGGCGCTGCGGCCCGACCGCCTGCACGAGACCAAGCCACGCCGGCGCCTGTACCGCGAGGGGCGCGTGCTGCTGGGCATGACGCACCCGCACATCGTGCGCGCCTACGAGATGCTCGGCGGGCCCAACCCGGTGCTCATCCTGGAGCCGCTGACCGGCGGCTCGCTGGACCACGTCCTGCGCAGCGACGGCCCGCTCGAGCCGGCGGTCGTCGCCGAGCTCGGCGTGCAGCTGTGCTCGGCGATGCACTACGTCCACGGCCGCGGGCTCGTGCACTCCGACCTCAAGCCTGGCAACGTCATGGGCGACCGCGGCTTCGCCAAGGTCCTGGACTTCAGCCTCGCGCGCGCTCCGGGGCGGGGCCACGCCGGACGCGGGACCGCCGCCTACATGCCGCCCGAGCAGGCGCGCGGCACGCTCGTGACCGGCGCGGCCGACGTGTTCGGCATCGGCGCGGTGCTCTACGCCGCCCTGACCGGCCAGGCGCCGTTCGCCGCCGCCGACGGCGAGCCGCGCTACCCGCAGCTCGCCCGCGACGCAGATCCCGTGCAGGAGCATCGTGCTATCGCGCCCGAGTTCGCCGAGCTGGCCGTCATCGTCGCCGACTGCCTGCGCCGCGACCCGCGCGAGCGGCCGACCGTCGGCGAGCTCGCCGACCGCCTGGACTGGCTGCTGGACGACGAGGACGAGGTCGGCTAGCCCAGCGCGACCGTGCGGCCGTCGATGAAGTCGTCGGAGGAGCTGATGATCTCGTCGAGGAGCGATTGCGGGACGGGGACGTCGGTGGTGAAGACCATCACCGCGTCCTGCTCGTCGCCGTTGCTGGGAGAGTGGCCGACCGCGGCGGAGCCGATGTTGACCCCGTGCTCGCCGAAGATCGTGCCGACGCGGCCGATCATGCCGGGCACGTCGCGGTAGCGAAACAGCGTGAGGTGCGGCTCGATCTGGAGGTTGAAGCGCTGGCCCCAGGCCTGCAGCAGGTGCGGGCGGTTGCGGTTGCCGATCGTCGTGCCGGCGACCGTCGTGCGCCCCTTCCCGCAGACGACGGTCACGCGGACGAGGTCGGTGAAGTCGCGTGTGCTTGTGCTTTCCAGCACATTGGGATCCTAAGCTTAGAATTCCACGTGGACAAGTTGTCGCG
>JADMIO010980253.1_pt1 | contig 25462 bp, 26 predicted proteins | sample 8958161 | NCBI WGS metagenome assembly JADMIO01 (sample SAMN16585339, study PRJNA669376) | soil metagenome | isolation source: Crop rotation soil | place: USA: Cullars Rotation, Alabama | collected 2011
GCCATGACGATTACGTGCCAACACTTTAGGGTCTCGTTCCCCGGCGAGGATCGCTTTAATGATCTTCATACCGGTAACCCCGGTGATGTCTGACACCACGTTCTGCAGTAACAGGTTCATTTGTTGTAAAGCTTTCTGCATATGTTGAATGTGCATGCTAGCTGCCTGCGTGAGCATCTCCTTTTGTCGTAGGTAGCTGCGCAACACACAAACTTCATCAGGAGGTCGAAACGCGCCTGCTAATAACCCATAAGTGTGCAGTTGCTGAAGCCACTGACAATCCAGCACATCAGACTTACGGCCGGAAACGTTCTTAACATGACGCGCATCGACTAGCTTTACTTCAAAGCCACGGCGTTCGAGCACTTCGAACACCGGGATCCAGTAAACCCCAGTCGATTCCATGGCCGCGCTGGTAACACCACACTTTTTTAACCAGTCAGCCAGCGCTTCCAGGTCAGCAGTGAAGGTGCCAAACTCGCGTACCGAAACATTATCGCGACCTTCTGGTACCGCCACCAAATGCCGTTCCGAACCGATATCAATACCGGCGGCATTGAGGTTGATATGTCGTAACTGTGTTGGCAACTGGCTGATCTTGAATTTTCGCGACTTTGCTTTCTTGCGGCGCTGGGCCATGGAATGCTCCTTTGCAAGAGATTAACTTGCAAGCGCAGGGAAGTGACAATTCGCATTCTTCTTAACGGGATATTACCCATTTCAGAATGGATAATTCACCAATGTTATCGACGCCATCCCTGAGACCAAACTCCGGATCGGGCACAAACGCGCCAGTGGAGCGACGGCCTTCTCGACCTGCAAGTCGTCGCATCCTAAACTGTTGTCGACACATTGCCAAAGTTTCTTCTGGTTATCTGCTTGTCGTAACAAGCAGCGACGCTCCGGAGTGAGGATCGCTCGGAACTTTGACTGGATCAGTATCTCCAGGGAGGAAGTGAAATGAGCAAGTTAACATTTGCCAGTATCGTACTCGTCGTCATGCTTGCCTCATTGACAACGATGGCCCAGGAACAACACGTCATTAAGCCACCTCAAACAGTTATTAGTGAGATCGTAGAAGGAATGCCTAAGGGTGAGAAACAACAAGTGCGCGTTCTTACCGCAACCTTCCAACCTCGCGACCACACTTTGTTCCACACACACCGTTTTCCCGTAACTGTTTTCGTGTTGGAAGGCGCATTTACTCTTGAGAAGGAGGGTCGAGAGCCGATCACCGTAAAGACTGGACAGGCGATGCTGATGCCGCCGAACGTAAAGATGACGGGATATAACAAGAGCACTTCGGATCCATTAAGGTTGGTGATCTTCTACGTAAGTGATCCGGATACTCCTTTCCTTGATGCGATCCACTGACGAGAGTTGATCTTTGTACTTTGTGCTTTGCTCTGGCAATTCTTCATGAGACAAACTTGGCAGCAGTCAGTACCACCTCGCGGTAGCGGGTGGGTACGCAGTCTCAAAATCAATCGACAAAATCGACTCCGTACCCACCCGCTACCGCGAGGTCGTACCGACTGCTGCCAAGCGTGATTGCGGCTCTGCGGCGCTCCGATTATTCTCTGTCGTTACTTGTGTCTTCTGTCAGTAATTTCAAACTTTGATAATTCATACACAGCGCTAGAAAGGTAGAACTCATATGAAGCCCCGAACTTTTCTTGCTCTTGTAGTACTGTCTTTGACAATCACCACCAACGCACAAGCTCCAAATCCTCTGTACCTGCGTGAAATGCCAAGCGAGGAAAAGGTGGTTCGTGAAATCCAGGGGAGTGACCCGATCGACACCATCGCGCGGCAGGCGGGTACGTTTGACCAACTGCGTTCGATTCTTCAGGACCTGGCCAGTGCTCAAAATCGGAGTTCAAGCAATCTCTTACCTGATGAGAAAAAGATTTCGGATTATTATGAGGTTCTTGCTACGCGCGCATGGGAACGCGTGTACGCAGCGACGAGTAACGACCGCAAGCGAAGATTTCAGCTTACGAGCTACTCAACGAACCCGGACTTCAAAGCGCAACTATTGGAGAAGTTCTTTACGCCTAACTTTCGAAATGTTTATGCGAAGGCCCTGCAATTCCTGATCGACAGGCACAACAGACCACCAACGGCCCAGCCACAACCAATGCCTCGTCCCGCAAACCCCGGGGGAAATGGCGCAACGGATCCCGGCACGCTTGAAATCCGACGCTGCGTGACTGCGGGTCGAGATCCCTTGCAGTGCTTCGGCGAAGTATTCCAGGGCGGAATGAAAGCTATGGTTGGGGGAGATCAAGGTCTGGGTTCTGCGTTCGGTCAGACCGTGCCAACTGGTCTACGGATGACAGGGCTATACGGCGATGGGCACTTTGGTCTGTCGTTCACCGAAGACACTCTGTGGGTTACTTGTAATCAAGTCACTACGCAAGCCAACTACACTGTGGCGATGAACAACGGTCAGGTCGTAATTAATACAACTCCCGGTCTTGAAGGGACGAAGTTGGGAAACAAGCCATTCTCGTTAGACTTCACTCCCGAAGGGAACATCGTGAGGACAGGAACTATACAAATCACAGCCATGGTGCCGGCCCCAGGATCTCACCCACAAGCGCAGCAAACGAGACGGCGATACATCTCTGAGGAAGAGGCCAGACATGCACCTTACTGGGAAAACCCGCAACGCGATGCCGGGGGAAACCCATATGTCGATGAGCCCATCACGAATGGAGGACCGATGGTTAGCAAAACAGCGACTTGTCAAATGGGCACTGACCGGCCGCTGAGCAGTGTTGGTCCAACATATGCCATGAACACCCTCAATCCACTGCTGAATGTTCTGGGCGCAGAGATGATGAGCGGCGCACCGTGGAAACAGCGTTCAGCAAAGGACAAGGCATGGCCCGGTCCCGGTCTTCGTTTACACGGAGAATACGATGGACCGGGTGGACTGAGTCTGGAGTTCCATGAGGATACTGTTGTGCTTGGTTGTGGAGAAACCTACCTGGCAAGCAACTATGCGATTCGAGATGCGAACAGTCAGTGGATCATCAGTATCGACAATCGAGGCAATCCAGTCACCTTAGCACTTGGTCCAGGACGGAGCATTTCCGGTTCAGGTCCGATTCGAGTTAACGGCAACGCATTTGTCGGTGATAGGAACAATGGAAACGGTCCGATGTTCGCGGCTTCGATGGCAACTTGTGCGAGTGGAACGTTGAACCCGGCAAGGTAACAGAGTCGGCTTGGATGGAGTCAGTACCACCTCGCGGTAGCGGGTGGGTACGGAGTCTGTGTTGTTGATTGAGTCGAGACTGCGTACTCACCCGCACCGCGAGATGGTACTGACTCCAGCCAAGCAAATCCATTTTATTTGAGGAAGCGTTCAGTAAATTAGAGACATGAAACCAAACTTACCTCCACGGCGTATTGCCACGAGTTATTCATTTCGCACCTTACAAGTAGAGTCTCACTTTTGAACATTCAACCGATCGGAAGAGTTTGAATATGAACAACCTGATGACTAACAGTCTCGTGCCGAAGGCCAGTGTGATCTGCACGCTATTATTCGTATCGTTCACCACTCACGCACAGGATCTCGCCTGGCCGCAATTCCGAGGTCCGGAGTCAAACCCTGTCGGAACACATGCGCGACTGGCTGAAAGCTGGTCGAAAACTGAGAACGTGGAATGGTTCCAGGAAATTCCCGGACGTGGCTGGTCTTCACCCATTGTGACTGGCGGTAAGGTGTACATCACAACTGCAACCACAGATGGAAAATCAAAGCCACCACAGATCGGGACTGAATACAGTAACGAGTATGTAGCAGAGTTACAAAAGCAGGGTCTTTCGATGGAGGAGATAGTCAAACGAGTTACTGAGCGGGATATCGAACTACCTAACGAAGTAACGCTGCATTACTTTCTCTATTGTATGAATCTGAAGACCGGCAAGGTTGATTGGACGAAAGAGTTTTACACAGGGCGGCCGCCGGGCGGCCGCCATCGCAAGAACAGTTTTGTCTCTGAGACGCCGGTAACGGATGGCAAGTTCGTCTACGTTTATGTCGCGAACCTCGGGTTGTGGGCATTCGACGTGAAAGGCAAGCAGGTTTGGACTACTCCTCTCGAAGCAAACCCAATGTATCTCGACTTGGGAACGGGAAGCTCACCGGCTCTTACGGGAAACTTACTCATCATCCTTAACGACAACGAGAAACAGCAATACATTGCGGCGTTCGACAAACAAACCGGCAAGCAGGCCTGGCGCACGAATCGAGACATTGGTGCTAAGAACCAAATGATTCGTTCGGGATGGAGCACGCCCTTCATCTGGCGTCACTCATTGCGAACCGAGATCATCGCGGTTGGTCCCGGTGACGTTGTTAGTTATGACCTTGCCGGAAAAGAACTCTGGCGCATGTCTGGAATGTCAATGTCGACGGTTGCCACGCCCTTTGCTTACGACGGTTTACTTTACGTCAACGGTGGGCGAGGCCGCGCGTTCTTTGCGATCAAGCCAGGTGCTTCGGGTAACATTTCTTTGAAAGAAGATCAGACCTCGAATGAATATGTCGTCTGGTCGCAACCGCGTGCGGGAACTTATCTGCCATCATCGCTCGCGTACCAGGGATCCGTGTACACATTGACTGAAACCGGGATCTTGAATCGCTTCGATGCAAAAACCGGGAAACAGATCTACAAGACTCGAATCGATCCGGCGGCATCAGCCTTCACAACCTCTCCGTGGGCTTATAACGCAAAGCTCTTTTGCCTGAGCGAGGAAGGCCAAACGTTTGTGATCTCAACCGAGAAGGAATTCAAGCTGCTGCATGTGAATGAACTCGACGACATGGCGCAGGCATCTCCAGCGCTGGTTGGCGAACGTTTGTTAATACGCACTGAACATCGGCTTTATTCGATTCGACGTAAGGTATGAGCCACAGTTGACTAAGCTAGATATGCCAAGAATACAAACCAAGGAGCTACTAAATCGAATTTCTGAAGGAGACTTCAGCGCCATCAGGTTAAAAGGCCTTCAGGATGGGACCTTCTATCTCCTGTTCGACAGTCCTGACGGGGTATTTATTCTTGAGAACGAAGACGGATCGATGAAATGCTATCCCAAGGTTGACCATGCCTTGACGTGGTTGAAGCGGATGACCAATTTGAAGACAATCGTAGTTGATATTGAGATTTGGAAAAGCGACAGCATTTGATTGAGACGCAGCACCTTTAACCACTAAGACACGAAGATAGTAACTGCAGCTATGGACCTTTGTGTCTTCGTGGCTTAGTGGTTAAGCTTTTGATCCTAGTTCGAAACGAGGCAAGGTCAGTGACGAAACACATTGGGATTGTTGCCGGTAGCGCTGAAGGAGCGGCACTCTGTTATCGCACCATTTGTCTGGAAGCGCCCGTTTTCATGGGTGAACACAATCACCCGGAGATAACCATGAGTTCGATCCCGCTTGCTGTGCACATGCGTCACATCCGGGCGAACGATTGGAAGAAGGTGGGCGACCTGTTAGCCGTTTCTGCACGGAAGGTTGCGAGTGCGGGAGCAGACTTCGCTATCTGTCCCGACAACACCTATCACCAGGCGTTCGAGTACTTGATGCCTCAATCGCCGATTCCGTGGCTGCACATTGCCCGGGCCGTTGGCGAGGAAGCTGACTGCCTGGGCTACAAACGCCTCGCCGTCTTAGGAACGAAGTACCTGATGGAAGGACCGGTCTATCCATGGACCCTGGCGGACTTCGGCATTGAGCGTGAGATACCGGAGTTGGAAGACAGAGTGAAGATCAACCACATAATCTTCGATGAGTTAGTCAACGGGATATTTTCCGAGCCGTCGCGCCTGTATTTGAATGAAGTGACGAACAAATTAAAGGCACAGGGCTGTGATGCTGTCGTGCTCGGTTGCACGGAGCTGCCGCTGATAGTTCGCAGAAATGATTGTCCGCTGCCCACGTTAGACTCAACTCGTTTGCTGGCAAGGGCAGCATTGAGAAACGCACTGGAAGGTTAGATACCAGCAGCATGGAAACACTCCAAATCAGCTGGAATCTTCTCTCAGTATAAGCGAACCAGAACAGTTGCCGTTTCCACGCCATGAAGAGTCTACGTTGAACTACAAAGATCAGTCTTAACCCGCTGGAATGAACTGCTGGAGATCGAATTGGAAGCTTGCCGCCAATCCGGAAGCTTGGACGTCGGCACACACCTCGTCGCGGTGGTCGCGAAGAAATCCTAAATATTTATGGGCTCCCTGTGGAACCTACGTCGGAGCCATAGTGGATAACCCCTTTTACTAGCTCGCCTCCATACCTTAACTTCATTCTGGAGGAACTATGAATAGACAAGTCCTTCGGATTTTGGCCTTCGGACTGACCTTCGTTGTTGCGATAACCTTGTCATTGCTTTTCAAAGGCGTCAGGCCTCAACCTGCGGCACCTTCGCAACCTGTCTCACGCACGACTTCAGTTACGTCCGACGAGATAATGAGGGTTCTGATGCCGAACGGCGTGACGGGAGACGAGACTCAGTTGTCAAAATTCAACCGTGACGAAGCGTTAAAGGCTCTTAAGGATGCGAAGCGGAATGCACTGGGCCCGCGAGCAGTTGGGATTGTTTTCCTACTGGCAGCGCTGAACGAAGACTATCTTACAAATAGGACCAGACTCGTTAACGAATTGGGCGAATGTAATCAACTTGCATACCCGCAAAAGAGGGAGTGTGCTTACTACATTTCATCCTATTTAATGACACTTGTTCGGCGCGGAGATACTAGTTTGTTGCCGTACCTCTTCTCGGTTGCTGATTTGGCCGATGGTGCTTTCTCTGAGGAGTTGGGCAGTTTCTACTCTGACACTCTGAGCGAGCACCCAGAGGAATTTCTGCTGACATTAGGCGCATATTCACACGAGTCGCAGCAACACATCTGCTGGTCGGCTGCAACTGAAGATGGGAGCGGTATGAGCGACGAACGGTTTCTTGAAGTTGGGCAGCTGTTGCGGAAAATAATGGTTCAAGCAAACGATCCTCGTGCCCGGGTCGCAAAGAATTGCTGGAGAGTTATCGAACATACCAGATCTCACATCTCGCGATAAGATCTGTTCGCGGTGATGGACGTAGATAGCTTCCTTCAAATGTTTATTCAGTGGGTAAGTAAACAACAACTCGCCGGGTAGTCAGCGAAGGCTTTAGAATCCTCTTTGATCCGAAGGGTATACTCGAAGCCTTAAAGCAGCAGGTGAGAAGTATGACAATCGATCACCTAATACTAAACGTCAACGAAATTCCATCAAGCATAGACTTCTACGTTAACGTTCTTGGTTTTAAGTTGGACGGAGATGAAGGGCCTTTCACTGTGATTAGAGTCGACGCGAACTTTGTCTTGCTGTTAGGACCTTGGGGGACCAAGGGTGGTGAGCACTTAGCCTTCGCATTGTCTCGCGTCGCATTTGACCAAACCTTTGCAAGAATAAAAGACAAAGGAATTCCCTACGGCGACTCGTTTCACTCAGTCGGCAATAATCTTGGGCCAGGCAATGAAAACGGGGCTCGAGGTCCTGGTCCAACAGTGTATTTGAATGATCCAAACAAGCATCTGATTGAAATTCGTACTTATGAGTAAAACAAGGTCAAGAAAAAGTACAAGTAAGGAAGGGCGGTTTACCCCCGCTTGTACCCGATCTAAATAGTTTGGTGAACAGCGGGGGTAAACCGCCCTTCATTACTTGTACTTTCTTGCTTGTACTTTTAGCTTCGTGCTCTCTTTCATGGCTTCATCACAATTGCGCAGGACAACCACTACAATCAGAGCTCTTCTTACGCTAGCCGTACTGCTCGGTTTTACGAGCTCCGAACATGCCCAAGGCAACAGGCAGTCGACATCTCTAACTCCCACGCAAATCAAAGAGGCTGAACGAAAACTCTCCGAGCTCGGTTACTGGACCGGACCAATCGACGGACGATTTGATGAAGCGTCGCGCTCAGCACTTATTGCATTTCAGAAATTTGAGAGTAGGCCACTGACGGGAGAACTAACTCTCGAAGAGCTCGAGAAAATTCGCCACAGTACTTCCCCCGAGGCAAGAGAAAGCGGGTATGAGCACGTCGAGATTGACGTCGATCGCCAGCTACTCTTGTTTGTCAATCAAGAAGGCGCCGTCAAAGTTCTCCCAGTCTCAACCGGAAGCGGCAAGCAGTTTGTCGATGAAGGTCAAACAAGCGTGGCGTATACGCCGCGTGGCCGGTTCGTCGTCTATGAAAAGTCGCACGGCTGGGAGTACGGACCCCTCGGGTCACTCTATTTTGCCAACTACATTAGCGGCGGCGTGGCAATACACGGAAGTCGAAACGTTCCAACTCAACCAGAGACGCACGGCTGTATTCGCGTCCCCGTGTTTGCGGCTCGTGAACTAAGTCAGTTGATGCGGCTGGGAACAATCGTGCTTGTTTACGACAAAATTTCTTTCGTATCGGGAAAGGCGTGGGCCGAGAATCCAAAACTAAAGCAGACAGCAAGCATTGAATAACTTCCACTCCAGAGGAGTGAAATGTTTATAGATCTCGGAAAATAAGGATCAGGCACTCCTTTAGGAGTGCGACCAGAACAACTGTGATTCCGATGGATTCAATCAGCCATTTCAGCTTGTTTGTTCGTGAAGCATTTCTCGACAAGAGCGCGTCTGAAGATATTGTTGCCGCAATGTGTTCGAGTGAAAGTGTTCCAGCAACTACTTACGGGCGAACTGAATCCGGTTCCATCGATCACAACGTCAGAAGATCTCTTCGACACAAGTTACCGCCTAACATTGTGAACCTGATCAAGAATCAGCTGATTGAGTGCACCGCTGAAATCGAAGCACATTTTTCGGTCAAGATTCGCGAATGTGAGGAACCACAGTTTCTGCACTATCGCATTGGTGATTTCTTTGTTGCGCATCAGGATGGGAATACCGGGCTGCTGCGTTTGGATCAAGAGAACAGGCGAGTTTCAGTGGTCCTCTTCCTGAGCCCAAGCGATGCTCATCGTGGCGGAGAGTTGGTCTTTCATGACTATCGCGAACAAAGACGTTTCGCATTTTCGATGGAGAAAGCCGGAACGTTGGTCGCATTTCCGTCAGAGACAACACACGAAGTCACTCCCGTAATTAGTGGTGAAAGGTTTTCTATTGCGTGCTGGTATCGGTAAGATTATAAGCGACAGATTAGACTGTTCACCCAGATAGTCTATTCGGAAAACATGAACATTATGTGTGTGTTCGTTTGGCTAAACCTGATCGAACTAAGACCCATGACACGATGCATCTCAGCGATCATTTGCTCTCTGTTGTTGATGGGGATCTCACTAAGCCTTCCAATTGCTCTCCAGAAGCGGCCGCCTTCTGACAATACTCGCTCGAATGTGAAACCCAATGATGACGAGGAACGAGCAAAGATCGCGGCTGACTGTGCTACGTCGGGCAGACCCAAGCCAGAACTCGAAAAGAATATGCCTAAGAATTCGCTCCTATGCGGGAAAGCAATCAGTTTGCCAAAGCCTTCTTATCCGGCAGAGGCCAAGGAGAAGCGAATAGCAGGGGTGGTCTCGATTGAGGTAGTGATCGATGAAACGGGAAGAGTGATCTGGGCAAAAGCTATTGAAGGTCACGAACTGCTGCACGAAGCGGCGATCAAAGCAGCGTGTAATGCACGATATTCACCGATGGAGATCTCTGGTCGCGCAGTCAAGGCCGGTGGCGTAATCACTTACAACTTCGTCAAACAGTGATGTCCGTCCTCAAACTCCGTAGACTCTGCTTTCAAAACATCAATTGAGACAGAGAGTTCTTATGAAACCAATTTCTAAAACAGCATTCTATTGCTGTGGTGTTCGGATGCAGGATGCTGAACGCAGCACCCCGGTTTGCAACGACACTTATGCAAAAGTGTTTATGAATGAGGAGGGTCTAAACATCCTCGCAGCCTTCAAGGACGACGTTAGACCGAACGAATCCAACGTCGCGCGTCATCGAATTATCGACGACCTCCTTCAACACGAGCTTGATGCTGACTCCGATCGGTTAATAGTACTCATCGGCGCCGGCTTCGACACTCGCGCTTTCCGGCTTAACGGTGGCTCGTGGGTGGAACTCGACGAACCACAAGTCATTTCGTATAAGAACGAAAGACTTCCCAGTGAAAAGAGTCCAAATAAGCTTCAACGAATTCCCATCGACTTCGCTTTCGAATCCGTTGAAGACAAGCTTGCAGGGTTTTCGAATAGATCGGCAGTTATTGTTATCGAAGGTGTCTTCATGTACCTCGAGGAACAGAACATCGACAGTTTGCTGCAGACCTTAGGCAGGCTTTTTCCTAAACATAAATTGATATGCGACCTCATGACACGCGAGTTCTTCGAGAATTCTGGAAAGACGATAAACGAGAAGATTACTGGGATGGGCGCTCCATTCAAGTTCACTCCAGATAAACCTGAAGAGCTATTTCTAAAAGCTGGTTACGAATTGATTGACAAGATATGCATCATCGAAAAATCCGTAGTGTTTCAGATGCCGAACATGCCAGCGACTGTCCTCGACGGTATTCGTTCATCGTTACCTACCGGCTATTCAATTTTTGCATTTGAAAAGAAGTAAGAACGATTTCAAGTAGATACTGAACATGCCTAAAAAGAGAGCTGTGCCGATGATTCATGTGCCCGACGTTCTCGCGACCGTCGAGTGGTACAAAAATATTGGGTTCACAGTCGATAACACGTATGGAAATGATGGCGATGGATTTAGCTTTGCCATTCTTTCTTTCGGCGATACTCAGGTCATGTTCAATCAAGGCGGGAGCACCAGTACAAGCAAGCGGCGTGAGGTTGACTTGTATGTTTATACCGAAGGTGTCGATCAACTTTATGAGCAATTAAAAGATAAAGTAGACGTAATCGAAGGACCTCACGACACTTTCTACGGAATGCGCGAGTTTATCTTCCGTGATCTAAACCGGTTCTGGATCACATTTGCGCAGTCAAGTGTGTTTGTAAGACTCATGAGTGGCGTGCAGGAAAACAACATCGAAGCCATAGGCAGCATCCTCGCTCAGGAAAGTCTGAAACCAGAAACTCTTACTTCCGCACTGGCAATCAGCACCAGTACGGAAATGACAACGCTTCTGACAAACGCAGGCGCGACTCCACCGGCCAAGGTTGGTACCGACAAGCTAAAGTCCTATGCGGGCAGCTACAGGAAAGATGATTTTCAGGTAAATGTGACGTTCGAAGACGGCACTCTGTTTGCGGCGCCAGGTCGACAAGCGCCGCTACGGTTGGTCGCTTTAACCGAAACCATCTTTACGCCTATGTATCTCGATGACTTCGGAAAGATCACCTTCAATACTACGGAGGGTAAGGTGACCAGCTGCACGCTTCATGAAGACTCGTCGTATGCTGTGCAACTCGAGCGTGTTGCCCACTGACCATCAGCTTCAAGTTGACAAGCTCCGCGTTTACCGCATAACGTGCCTTCGCTCTATCACTAATTCTTAGCGGAGGAATCAATTACATGGGACTGCAAGTTCTCATTCAACAAGCGGGTCCGTTACCAATCAAGGCGACATTTAATGCTCCAACCGACGCACCAATGTATCTGGAAGTTAACGGTTCAGTATGGTCACAAAGTGAAAACACGATGATTGGGATCTCGGTTCAAGTCGACAATAATGTGCTCGGGCAAGCGCAGATATTTTCCAATGGCAGCTCAACGCATCGTACGGCGGTGCCGGCATATTTTGAACTGAAACTGGATCAAGGAACGCACGCTATTGTGCTGGCTAACTATGGCGGAGTCTCCGACAGTAACGACTCCTTTACCGCTGTCTTGCACTACTGAAAAAGTTATTTCTTAACAAACATCCTCGAAAGCACCCTCGCCTTTCGTCGATCTTCCCGAAGCAAAATAAAACGAGCAACTCTAACCTCGCGTCGAAAACGTTCGCGATCCCAAGGATCTCGACTCAATCCAACTGAACTGGAGATACCAACATGCCTGGAAAGCTTACTGACCAAGATTATGTTGCGGCGGCAAGTCTGCTAAAAGTTGATGTGCCAGCTATTAAGGCAGTCGCTGAAGTTGAGAGTAGTGGTGACGGTTTTCTTAGCGATGGCCGAGTAAAAATACTTTTTGAAGGACATCAGTTCCACAAATTCACAAAGGGCGCCTACGCCACTTCTCATCCCACCATCTGTTACAAGAACTGGACGAATAAGTTCTACACGAAGGGACCAAACGCGGATGTGCGAGGCGCCGGTGAGCTGGCTCGCCTGGCAGAAGCCATGGCACTCAATGCACATGCAGCGCTGCTGTCGGCAAGCTTTGGGAAATTCCAGATTATGGGCTTTAACTTCGCGCTTGCGGGCTTTGTCACTGTTGAAGATTTCTACAATGCAATGCAGGTCAGTGAAGCCGAGCACTTGAACGCGTTCTGCAACTACCTAAAAAACAATGCTATCGACGATGAGCTGCGGGCTCACAATTGGGCAAGCTTTGCGTTTCGCTATAACGGTTCCGGCTACAAGAAGAACCAGTACGACACGAAGCTGGCGAAGGCGTATGGGAAGTATGCGGCGTAGTTAGCGATAAGGATAAAGGCGGAAGGAATTTCAGATTTCAGATTTTAGATTTAAGATTTAGTCAGTAGTCAGTAGTGTGAAGATAGGACCTATTGGACTATAACTTCTGACCACTGACTACTGACCCCTGACTAAATCTTAAATCTGAAATCCTATGCCCGAGTTTCCCGATATCGTCGTTTACATTGAAGCTTTGGAAAAACGAATTCTGGGTGTGCGGCTGAACCACATCCGAATAGCTTCACCGTTTCTCTTACGCACGGCAGTTCCTCCGCTGAGCGCGATCGAAGGTCAAGACGTAGTTGCTTTGCGACGTCTGGGCAAACGGATTTGCTTTGGCTTCAAAGACGAACTGTGGCTGGTCCTTCATCTGATGATCGCAGGACGCCTGCATTGGTATTCGGAGAAAGCGAAGGGCGCAAAGTCACGTGGCTTGGCATGGTTTGATTTGGCCACGGGCACTCTCGTTCTTACCGAAGCCGGTACGCAGAAACGTGCCTCACTTCACCTGGTCAAAGGAAACGAAGGATTGGCCAAACTCGATCCTGGTGGACTGGAAATATTTTGAGGCCGATCTCCAGCAGTTTGAGTCAGCACTCTTAGCTCGAAACCACACTCTCAAAAGAGCCCTCACCGATCCTCGCATCTTCAGCGGAATCGGCAATGCATATTCTGATGAGATTCTCTGGGAAGCAAAGCTATCGCCATTTGCTCTTACTCAGAAGTTAACCACCCCCGAAATTGAACGGCTCTTCACAGCGGTAAAAACTTCGTTGACTGCATGGGTCGAGCGCTTGCGTGCAGAAACCGGAGATAAGTTTCCGGAGAAGGTCACCGCGTTTAGACGAGATATGGCTACACACGGCAAGTACAAAGAGCCATGTCCTCGATGCGGCACAAAAATTCAGCGTATTCGCTATGCTTCAAATGAAACGAACTATTGCCCGAATTGTCAGACCAGCGGGAGGCTATTAGCAGATCGGGCACTGTCACAGTTATTGAAAAAAGATTGGCCGCGCTCGCCCGAGGAATTAGAGAGTCTGGTGTCCGATAAAATTTAAGTTTGTCGAGTCCAGCTGTGCCTCAATCCCGATCTCATTCTCACCACGCTTCGGAGTGTGTGAAAACTAGAATCCCGTTCGTGTGTTTGGTTCGTGTGAGTTCGAACAAAACACCAAATGGCTAATAAGCTTTTCACGCACATCTGAAGCCAGTGAGAATGAGATTAAAAACTTTTGATGCAAGCGTATCACCCCTTTGCCACCGCAATTTCACCGAGCCTCGCCCTGATGACTCGCAGGTAATCTTCAGGCTTCAGTAGTATTTGTAAACCGCGCGCACCTCCCGAAACCGAAACCACATCAAACAACTCAATCGTCTCGTCAACATATACCGGGTAGTCCTTTTTCGCAGCAAGTGCAGTCACGCCACCGCGGATGTAACCGGTTAGGCCAAGTAATTCTTTGATCGGTACCAGAACAATTTTGCGATCCGCGGTGAGAGCAGCCAGCGATTTCAGGTTCAACTCCGCATTGCCGGGAACTACTGCCAGGCAGACCCCGTTGCGATCCCCGCGTGCGACCAGTGTTTTGAAAACCTGTTCGGGTGGTAAACCAACTTTCGCTGCAACGCTCTCAGCCGATAAGTCACTTTCATCAACTTCGTATTCACTGAGTTCGTAATCAATCGATAGTTGATCGAGCAACCTTACAGCATTTGTTTTGTGTGGCATTGATCAGGAGCCGGGATGATAGAGATTGTCGCTCCCCACGTCGAAGACTCGATTAAGTCGTGCGCGATAATTCTCAAAAGCCCCAGACCAACCCGGGCACGTGCATCTGCTGCTTAACGGGCGTCAGGTCCTTACCAACATCTTGCGCATGACTCCATAAAACCAACGCAGGTGCCAGGGCGCTTGATTCTTTTCTAACCCCTCGATTCGGTTCATATTCTATTTCCGATCCGAAACACGAAGGTGCTTGGTTGTTTGATCAGTCACACTGAAAGGTGTTGACAGGAACTCATTCGTATTTGCAGCACGCAGGGCTTGTGGCTCGACGCCTTCTCCAACACTCTTCACCTCCTTATCGCGGTTAGCTATCTCGACCAGTTTCTTGCTGACTACAACGCCATTGACTATCAAAGCCACGCCGACAAAGAACGGAATCAAACCCACGGCCCAAAGCCGGGTAAGAATCACCGCAGCGTCGCTCGTAACGCCACTGTTCAAGACCAACCCTTGCATAAATATGAACAGAAACAAGATGAGTGCTATACCAACGCTGGTCGTGATCACACCTGCTTTTATTTCGTTGTAGCGCTTAACTTCCGGCGTTAAGCCACTAGCGACCTCGATCGCCGCACGTCGTCGTTTCTGTTCTGCGTGCGACATGAACATTTCAGCGAGCCACGTCTTGCTCCAGTCAAAGTCTTCCGCCTCCCGTACGTCGAGTGCCTGGCGAACTGCCAGCAAATTCGCGCCGCAAACAGTGCAGAATTTCACATCATCGGTTTGGTTTGAATTGCATCGTGGACAAATCATCGACTATCACTCCTTCCTTGTTTTGAAGGATACGAGAAGTTATGTGGAGATGTTCTTCTGCATCGTGCTGGGAGCGCAGGCGTCCTCGCCTGCTTCGTTACCAACTCAACCCCGTGTTTGGGAGCAATGCAGGCGAGGACGCCTGCGCTCCCAGGACGACGGTTCAACCGACTAGTTGCGAGTACCCGAGCCATTTCCTCAGATATGCCATCTGACCGACGTGATAGGTCTCATGATAGTTAAGAAAAACAATCGCGCCGCGTTGGGTTTTATCGCCCGCTGGCACTGGAAAGGCGCTCGGCTTCGAGAGTTCCTCATCCGTAAGCAACTTGAGACGAGCCATCAACTTTTCTGTTATGCCTTCCCATAAAAAGACGATCTCTTGAATCTCCGGGTATGAAATATTCGAATCAATCGTAGCGCCGCGCTTGAATAGTTCGGACCAGGGATTCTCTACATCTTCACCAATCATTTTGGTCAACGAGCCACGTGAAGTCATTGCGTGTCCCGCAATCCATATAAGCGGATTCGATCCGTCGTGCGGGCGCTGCAAGAGATGTTCGCGGTCGATGCCATCGAGCGCTCGATGAAACAGAACGTCGTTAGTGTGAAAGAGTGAGCTGATTGTCGAAATGATTGCGTCCATAGTTTCCTTTCTGGGAGCGCAACGAATGTCCGATATGCTTTAGCTTGTCGTGACGTAACCAACCAAGTCCCAGGAATAAAGCGTTCTTAGAAATTCGGGGCTTCGTTGGTTGCGGTGACGACAAGCTAAAGCATATCGGACATCCGCGCTACAACAACTCGAGATCCTTGCCAAGAAACTTGGCGTAACTCGCGGCGGCGTCGTGGAAGTCCGTTTTGTCTTTACTTTTCAAACGAATGAACGGCTGCAATTTGATCTTAACAGACGACCGGCCCAATACTCGTTCCCAAACTCCGACAGATCGGCCATCCATGACCATAGGCGGATCGAATACCAAACTGGTCTTACCTTGCAAACGATTAGCGTCTGGGTGTACCGCTGCGCTGCGATCTTTGTATGCAATGAAGTATTCATCATAAAGCGGCAGCATGTGAACTCGTCGAGCTAACGATTGCTTCGATGGTGCTTTCTCAGTAGAAAACCAATACTGCCGATCGTTAATTGATCTGCTTTGTAACCGGCAACCATTAATCTCAATCCCACGCCTGGCTTCAGCTATCTTCAACCCACTCCACCACACAAAATCGTGCACAGTCGCAGGTCCACGAGTGCTGAAATACCGCGACGTGATCTCACGAAGCGCTTCGTCGCGCTCGAGTATTCTTGATCGCGGCGCGCGCTCTGCCAGGAGAGCGTAGGTGAATTGATTGCCTTTTCTTGCGCCGCTGCAAATGGCTCCATCAAGTTCTGCATGAAGCAAAATATGTCCGAACCTTGTCGAATCACCTGGTTCAATACCGGCCGTCGTAACCGCATCACGTAGCTCGGCGCGCGTGAGTTGTCGCCCTCCTGCAAGCGCCTTAGTTATCACTTTATTCGTTCGGCGCAAGAATCTGTTATCAAGTCCGGCTTTTCGAAAATAAGAATTGCAAGCAGCACGCACTCGAGGAGCAGTCAGCTCCACCAGCCAGCGAATATCATCAGCAGAAACGAGATGCCACGTTGGGCGCATCACGTGAAGACGCAGGATTCTTCCATCCGTTAAGGCCTGCTCAACTTGATCGTTGTTGCAGTTTCTCGTGCGTTGGGCCAACGCCCACTTGGCTCCAGCGTAATCCTGGCCTTGAATTGCGACGAGCGACTTTAGAACTTCAACAGGATCTTTGAGTTTTTGTGACGCAAGGTGTTGATTGCGCAATCGCTGTTGGCAAATATCATTCATTGAAATGTCAGTTTACCACGCGAGACCTGGTTGAAATAAAATCCAAGAGCTATCCGCAAATTACACAGATTACGCAGATTTGAAATCACCTGGGTTCATTCAAAAACAAATCTGCGTAATCTGTGTAATCTCTGGATACCTCTTTTCTGCCTTTGTGTCTTGGTAGTTGGGATTAACTAGCAATCTAAGTTACGCTGAACACAGGAGGAACTTTTACATGTCGCGCCATTTTTCATTTGATGAAAAGGCTTATCAGTATCTTGTAAATACGTCTGTGCGAGAACCTGACGTCGCACGTCGCCTAAGGGAAGAAACGCAAAAACTTCCGCAGGCGCAAATGCAAATCGGTCCTGATCAAGGACAGTTCATGCAGCTGCTTGTTCAGTTGATGCGAGCGAAAAAGACGATCGAAGTTGGTGTGTTCACCGGCTACAGCTCACTATGGGTGGCCAACGGTTTACCGGATGATGGTCGCATCGTGGCGTGCGATGTCAGCGAAGAATACACTGCGGTGGCACGGCGCTATTGGAAAGAGGCCGGGGTAGATCACAAGATCGATCTCCAGTTGCGACCAGCTGTAGAAACTCTCGATGAACTGCTATCGAACCAGGCAGGAAGTTTTGATTTCGCGTTTATCGATGCAGACAAGACGAATTATGAGAACTACTACGAACGAATCCTAAAGCTGATACGTACAGGGGGATTGATTGCTGTAGACAACACTATTTGGTCAGGACGAGTGGCGGATCCGAAAGAATCCGACGCGGACACGGTTGCATTGCGGAAGTTTAATGAGAAGCTTTACGGAGATGAGCGAGTTGGGTTGAGCATGCTGAGTGTCGGCGATGGGTTGACGTTGGCGATGAAGAGGTAAAGTTACATAGCCGCTCTTCTCTGCGCTTCCTCTGCGTTCTCTGCGTCTCTGCGGTTTCGATCGGACTGAATTATGTAAAACCGCAGAGACGCAGAGAACGCAGAGGAAGCGCAGAGAATAGTTCGAGCAATCTGTTATCTGCCTATCCGAAAATCTATCCTGTACAATTCACTTTCCCCATGAAAGAAGCACGCGAGGAAACAATCGCACATTACAGGATTTTGGAACCCATTGGTGCGGGTGGAATGGGTGCCGTCTACAAGGCATACGACAAGAAGCTGCATCGTGTTGTTGCTCTGAAAGTCCTTCCAAACGAATACGTATCACAACAGGATCGTCGCCGTCGTTTCTTCCAGGAGGCACGCGCAGCCTCAGCTCTTAATCATCCACACATCCTTACCGTTTATGAAGTAGGAGAAGACGAAGGCAAGCCTTACATCGCGATGGAGTATATTGAAGGTGAAACACTAAGGCAGAAGATCAGAGCTCGCAGCTTACAGGTCAAGCAGACACTTGACATTGCGATCCAGATTGCTGACGGCCTTGCTAAAGCACATGACGCCGGCATCATCCACCGCGATCTGAAACCCGAGAATTTGATGATCAGTCGCGACGGCTACGCCAAGATTCTCGATTTTGGTCTTGCCAAGCTTGTCGCGCAGCGTGAACGCGCGCTCGCTGCGGATAGTGCACAGAAAACGTTACTGCGCGTTGAAACCGAATCCGGTGCTCTGATGGGTACGGTCAATTACATGTCGCCCGAACAGTTGTTGGGGCAACGAGTGGATCACCGCTGTGACGTTTTTTCCTTCGCCGTCGTCTTGTGTGAAATGATCACCGGCGCTGCTCCGTTCGTTCATGAGAATCGCATTGACACGATGCACGCAATTCTTCATCGCGATCCCCGCCTTCCGGATGGGAATCATCCGGACGTGCCTGCCGACCTTCAACGCATTTTGATCAAAGGCCTGGCGAAGAACCCAAAGGAGCGCTATCAAACAGTTGTTGAATTTGCGTCGGAGCTCCGCGCACTCAAGCGAGATCTCGATCTTGGCAAAGCGGTACCGCTTGGCGCTGTGCGCACCAGGCTGGTGCTCAAACGAACTTCCACTCTTGTCCGTGAACGTGGAATAGACTACGAAACCGAACTCAACGAAGCTCAGCTAAAAGCCGTTAAGACAACTGAAGGTCCACTCCTCATCGTTGCGGGCGCCGGAACCGGAAAAACCCGCACGCTTGTTTATCGCGTAGCGCGTCTGATTGAGATCGGCGTTAAACCAGAATCGGTTCTCCTGCTTACCTTCACTCGTCGCGCTGCCACCAGCATGTTGTCACGAGCTGCGGCTCTTGCAGACGCAAGATGTCAGCGAGTCTCGGGCGGAACTTTTCACGCGCTCGGTCACTCAGTACTAAGAAAGTTTGCGGAGCAAGCCGGCGTTCAGCGCAACTTCACCGTTCTCGATCAAAGTGATACTGAAGACTTAATCGATCTCATGCGGCGACAGATAAAACTTGCCAAAGGCGAACACTTCCCCCGCAAGCGAACCGTCGCCACTATCTTCAGCATGATGGTGAATAAGGTCATCCCACTGAAGACAGTTTTGAATCAGGAGTATCCCCAGTTTCTCGATCAAAGAAAGAATCTTGAGGCGCTCTTCAAGTCGTTTGAAGATTTTAAGCGCGCCAAGCAGATGCTGACTTACGACGATCTCCTGGTTCGATTCAGAGAAGCACTGGAAAACAGCCCGGTGATGCGCGAGCAACTATCCGATCAGTACCGTTACATCATGGTTGACGAGTATCAGGATACGAACAAGCTCCAGGCTCAAATCGTGAAACTTATGACGACTCGGCACGACAATGTTGCGGTCGTTGGCGACGAGTTCCAGTCGATCTACTCCTTCCGCGGCGCAAGTCATCGCAACATGCTCGAGTTCCCAAAACTTTTTCCAAAGGCCCAGATCATCAAGTTGGAGGAGAACTACCGGAGCACGCAGCCAATACTTAACGTGGCCAACTCGATCATGGAAGACGTGAAGGAGAGCTATAAGAAGCGGCTCTTCTCCACAATCGACGGCGGTGAATCGCCTGTAGTCGTCAGCGCGCACGACGAAAACGAACAATCCAGGTTTGTTGCTCAACGAATTGACGAGCTTCGCGAAGCGGGCACGGCCTTGAATGAAATCGCAGTTCTATTCCGGTCGAGTTCTCATTCCTTCGATCTGGAAATTGAACTGGGTAAGCAGGGAATACCCTTCCGGAAGTTTGGCGGAATGAGATTCGCGGAATCAGCACACATTAAGGACGCTTTGTCGTTTTTGAGAGTGACAGTAAAACCGTCTGACACATTGTCATGGTTTCGCATGCTGAAGTTGATAGATCACGTCGGTGATGCAACTGTCTATCAGATACTGGAATACCTCGGCGTCGAACAGAGAGACTTCCGATCAGCACGAACTAAGGAAGCCTTATTCAAGAAACTCCATCGCTTCCCCGGTCGTGCAAGTTATCAAACTCAACTAGTTCGACTCGCGCGCGTGCTTACGACCGTATCGGAAAGCAAAACGCCCGGTGACCAACTTTCCGCTGTGTTACGTTTCTATCGACCTCTTCTAAAAAACAAATACGACGATGCCCAGCGCCGAGGTCGCGATCTGGAACACTTGCAGACTATCGCAAAGCGTTACAAGAACTCGGCCAAGCTTCTCGAGGATATCGCCATTGATCCAACCGATGCTGTGGACGGCAACGCGGGCAGACGTACAACCGGGTTCGTCACCCTGTCGACCGTGCACTCTGCTAAAGGTTTGGAGTGGAATCATCTCTTCATTATCTGGATGACGGATGGATGGTTTCCATCGAATCGCTTTCAGGATGAATTTGACGATCTGGAAGAAGAACGTCGCCTTCTGTATGTGGCCGCGACACGGGCAAAGAGCGATTTGACTTTCGTGTACCCGGTTAACGTTTATCGCGGTCCTGAAGCCGACAACACGCCAGCCCTCTCTCGCTTCCTGGAACCAATTCCCCACGATGTTCTCGCCCACGCGAGCCTCGACTAGTCAGAACCGAAACGCGGTAGCGTCGGGTCCCGTTTCCAGGCTGCTCATGCATGTGCACCGACCCGACGCTACCGCGTTTCGGTTCTGACCTCTTTATGCAACAATGCCACATCACATAACAATCGGGAGGTAACGTTCATGCGTTGGAGGGGCGAACGCGAAAGTAGCAACGTTGAAGATCGGCGTGGCATGTCCGGCGGCGGCCGAATAGCCATTGGCGGAGGACTGGGCACACTCATAATCATAATAATCGCAGTGCTACTCGGTGCGGATCCGCGGCAGATTCTGCAGCAAGTACCAAACGACAGCGCGCCCTCAACCTCACAAGCCCCCAGGCCCGGTAACGCCGAAGAAGAGGAACTGAAGAAGTTCGTTTCCGTAGTGCTCGGGAAAACTGAAGACGTTTGGCAAGACATCTTTCGGCAAAACGGAAAACAGTATCGTGATCCAACCCTCGTATTATTTACGGGTGAGGTCCAATCAGCTTGCGGCCTTGGAAGCGTCGCATCAGGCCCGTTCTATTGTCCCGGCGATCAAAAGGTTTACATCGATCTGTCATTTTATGAAGAGCTGCGACGACGGTTCAGATCTCCCGGCGATTTCGCCCAAGCCTACGTGATCGCTCATGAAGTCGGTCATCACGTCCAAAAGTTGCTTGGCATCTCTGATCGAGTTGATTCAATGCAGCGACGGATGAGTGAAGTTGATGCCAATCGGTTGTCCGTGCGATTGGAATTGCAAGCCGACTTCTTCGCTGGAGTGTTCGCCCGTTATGTCCAGAAACAAGGTTTACTTGAAGAGGGAGATATCGAGGAAGCTTTGAACGCGGCAAGCGCAATTGGCGACGATGCGATTCAAAAGCAAACCTCGGGTCGAGTCGTTCCTGATTCATTTACTCACGGAACTTCTGAACAACGTCTGCGCTGGTTTCGCAAAGGGTTTGATACCGGCGACATCAGACAAGGCGATACTTTTTCAGCAACGAATCTTTAACGTCTCAATGTCCGATATGCGTCTGTCTTGTCGTGACATTAACAACACGAGCCATTATTGAAATCTAGCAGCCTATTGCTAACGTCACGACAAGCTAAAGCATATCGGACATTAAGACTGCTGAGACCCGAGAGAGAGACATTCTGGAACGAAACAAGGTCTACTAGGTTTAATTGAAACAAACTCTTCGATCGGAGCTGACGCATGCGCCTACTAATTCTGCCGACCACACTTGCAGCCGTTACGTTGGCTATCGTGGGCCAACAGCCCCTTACGTCGAACTCTTCGAATGCTTCGACACAAACAACAATCAAAAAGTCTGGTACCCCCTCGGCAAATTGCCCCGATATCGACGAACTTCGTAAGAACGCTGCACAGCTGAGCGGCGAGAATCAGCGACTCAAAAAGAAAGTTGCAGATCTGGAGAGAGAACGATTGGTCACGCCGATCCAGGAGCAGCTCGAGAAGGAAGAACAAAGAGGAGAAGCATTACAACACCACCTGTTTGAGATCGCTGAAAAGGAAGGTCCTTTGTCAACACGAATGGACCAGATCGCTCAGCAACTCAGCCCCGAAGCAATCGACAGAAGTTTGGTGGGAGTCGGATCGTTACATCCGGAAGATGCCCGCGAAGACATCAGAAGACGACTCACCAACGAAAAGACCAGAATCCAAACTCAACTCGATCTTTTGAAGCAGGATCAACGTCGAACTCAAGCATCTCTCGCAACTACTGACGCGGCGATTCAACGTCTGAAACAAAGACTACTGGAAGCCCAAAGACCTTAAGGGGATCTCAGATCTCAGATCCCAGATCTCAGATCTAACCCGGTGCGGAAATGAAGCTGCGATCCTGGGATCTGGGATCTGAGATCTGGAATCTGAGATCTGTGTAGGACAAACCCCTACAACTTCCGTCGCTATTCCCCTACAGAAAAATCATCCATTCTGCGATTGTCACAATCGGCTTGAGACGGCACACTCCGTACTTTTTGAAAGGGAAGTGGGGAGTAAGTTGAAAGAAATACGAATTCTGATAGCAGACGACGCACAAAACGATCGAGAACAACTTCGCAGAACCTTTTCACAAGTACACCAGTTCTCCACTCTCACCGTTCGTAATACTGGCGAAGCAGCTGAACAAGTAAAACTACTCCAGCCCGACGTCGTGGTCCTGGACACCCAGATGCCACATCGTAGCGGCCTGCAACTCCTGAAAGAAATCCGCCGTCATGGACCCCACGCTGTCATAGTTATGTTCACGGCGGATCCATCCGTACTGCTAAAAGAAGTTTGCTTTGAAGCGGGAGCGAACTTCTATCTTCATAAGACTCAGCTAAGAGAACTTATCGACATCTGTTTTGACCGCTTAGCGCAGGTAGAGCGACGGTAGGCGGCAACCGCATCGCGTCGGTTCTTCTTCTAGGAAAGAAGAAACCTGCGCGACACCGAGCGTGCGCGCGTAAGTTTGAAGGGGACGAACGCGCAACGCTCGGTGTAGTTTTGTGCCGGATGTCCGATATATCGTGACAAACGGGTCAGAACCGAAACGGGGTAGCGTCGGGTCCTCCGAATACAACGATCTGCTTGGTTGAGGACCCGACGCTACGGCGTTTCGGTTCGGACCCGTCACCACACTCAAACTGCAATCGATCCCTCTGACGACTGCACTATCTGGTACGTTGGTGATTACTTAAAAAAGGGCGCACCGTTTTATTCAAACAGGATCGGAGCATTTCGTTTGCCGGGGGTAACTAACCAATGCGGTGTGATTTTCGTGTTGATTCATGTGATTCGTGGATCGCGCTTTTTAGACCCGGAGCAGAGGCGATCCTCGAATCACACGAATCAACACGAAAGGGATCGTTCATTTCATCATCTTTCCATCAATCAAACGCCAGACAGCTAACGGGTTCTCCTCTTTCAACTCCTCTGGCAAGGCCGAATCCGGAAAACTTTGGAAGCAAACCTGTCTGGTAAAACGAAAGATCGCTCTTGTTCCAACTGACGTAGATCTACCGTCAGATGTTGCTGGATAAGGACCGCCGTGCACCATTGCGTGACACACTTCAACTCCCGTGGGAAATCCATTGAACAAAAGTCTTCCTGCTTTTCGTTCCAGGATATGCAACAGTTCGCTATTAGTGGCAAGTTCTGCTTCGGTGCCGTGGATGGTTGCAGTGAGCTGTCCCTCCAGAGATTGCACCAGCGCCAGCAACTGATCTTGATCGTCGTAGCTGACCATCAGCGTTGTTGGGCCAAAGATCTCTTCACTTAACGCAGTGTTCGCCAGATATTGAGTTGTCCCGATTTTGAATAATGCCGTCCCGGCGGCACAACCAGCTTCCGCGGATTTCTGCATCACAGTCGCAACACCACTTTGACCACTTCGGCCAGCCACACCTTTCTCATAACTCGATCTGATTCCGGGCGTGAGCATTGTCTGATCCGGTGTCGCGGTCATCAACGCTCTAACTTTTTCTACAAACTGATCCGCATCTGAGCCGGAAGGTAAGAAAACCAGTCCGGGATTTGTGCAGAACTGGCCGGCACCGAGTGTCACGGATGCATGCAGCCCAGTTGCAATTTGATCCGCTCGTACACTCAAGGCTTCGGACAAGATTACGACCGGATTCACACTGCTCATCTCGGCGTAGAACGGGATCGGCTCAGGTCGCGACGACGCAACATCAAACAGCGCTCGTCCTCCCGCACGTGACCCGGTAAATCCACCTGCTTTGATTAGCGGATGCTTTACCAACGCAGTGCCTATTTCGCTTCCTGATCCGTAAAGGAGTGAAAAAACACCTTCGTGAAGTTCACATTGACGCACTGCATCAGCAACCGCGAGGCCAACGAGTTCGGATGTGCCTGGATGCGCGTGATGCGCTTTGACGATGACAGTATTGCCCGCTGCCAGGGCCGATGCTGTGTCACCACCGGCAACTGAGAACGCGAGTGGAAAATTGCTGGCGCCAAAAACTACAACCGGACCCAAAGGACATAACAACGAGCGCACATCAGGCTTTGGAATCGGGGTTCGATTTGGATCGCCGTGATCTATTCGAGCGTTAACCCATGAGCCTTCTTCGACAACGTCCGCGAACAATCGTAGTTGATGGCATGTGCGAGCGGTCTCGCTTCTTATGCGACCTTCTGGTAAACCAGTTTCACGTGTTGCTCGGAAAACGAGCGTGTCGCCAAGAGCTTCGATGTTCTTAGCTATCTGACGCAGGAAGGCGCTCCGTCGTGCGCCGGTTGTTTGCGAATACGAATCAAATGCTGCGCTCGCCAGCTGCGCGGCCTGATCAACTTCAGCAGGCGTTGCACCGTGATATGCCGGTTCGAGTGTTTCGCCTGTTGCGGGATTGAAGCCATGAAGAATGACACTACTGGCCTCTCCTCTTCTTGCGCCAATGATTGATCTTCCGATTAGTTCCATCGCGTCTCCTTGGTGTCCGATATGCTTTAGCTTGTCGTGACGCAACCAACAGAGCCCTAAGATTCA
>JADMIO011638387.1_pt1 | contig 25462 bp, 25 predicted proteins | sample 8958161 | NCBI WGS metagenome assembly JADMIO01 (sample SAMN16585339, study PRJNA669376) | soil metagenome | isolation source: Crop rotation soil | place: USA: Cullars Rotation, Alabama | collected 2011
GCCGCGACTTCAAGTCACGTGAATTCCAAGCTTCGGATCCCACTGTGCTGGAAAGGTGACCGTCAGTCCGGGCGTTCCACGGCCGGGAGCGGGACCGTCTCCATCGTCTGGCGATTGACGTTGAAGACCGTGCCCGGCATGTGGACGCGGGGGTCGTGGTCCGCGAGCGCACGGAGGGCGTCGAGGTTGGCGTCGGGATCCGCCGCCAGCTCGCTCATCGTGTCGAAGATCGACAGGTCGTCCGGGATCGGGTCGTCCGGTTCCCAGCGGTCGCCCCACACGTCCCAGGGCAGCATCTCGACCTTGTTGAGCGCCGTGACGTCGAGCCGCAGGTTGCCGGCGATCCAGAACACCCCGTGCTCGTCGATCGCCGAGAGCCCGAACCGCTCGGCGTCGACGATCCCGTCGCGCCAGTCCCGCCACGCCCGACCGGCGGTGACGAACTCGTCGTCGCGCAGATCGAGTGGGTCACCGCCGAACCCGATCGCGCCGATCCACGCCGCGTCGAGCTGCGCGTCGACCATGACCCACCGGGCCTGCTCGTCGTCCCAGTACTCGGCGACCCAGTGGTCCTCGAAGTATCCGGGGCGGAAGGTCGCGCCGAACCCGCAGCGGGATCGCGCCGGAACACCGCACGCGCGCAGGATCGCGACGGTGAGCTTCGCGAACGTGTGGCACCGCCCCGTGACGCGCTGCTCCGGCGCGCGCACGGCCCCGAGCGGAGCCGGGTCGATCGCCGCCGCCCGGGCGAGGAGCTCCGCGACGGGGCGGACGTTGATGTCGTCGGCACGCTCGGCCGACAGCTCGACGCCGTAGAACGGCTGCGCGGCCAGGTCGTAGACGAGCATCCCCTGGACCGCCTCGACCACGGACGCGATCGACGGCCGGCCGTCGGCGGTCCGATCGACGACCAGCTCGTGGTCTCCGAGCGCGGTGAACGGGCCCGGCGTCGCGTACCACGCGCGCGCGGCGGCGCGGTCCTCGGCCGCGGTCGTCGCCACGTCAGCCGCCGGTGCGGGCGCGGATCATGGCGTCGGCCCAGCCGACGTCGGGTCGGGGGCGACGGGCGAGCGTGGCCGCGACCGCGTCGGGCACCTCGATCTCGAGCCGGACCAGCGCACCGCCGAGCGACTTCCCGAGGTTGTCGGACCGCAAGGACTTCGGGCCGCCGCCGCCGAGGGCGGCGCGGAGCACGAAGTTGAGGGCGCGGACGTTGGCCGCTTCGTAGCGCACGACCTCACCGCGGACCATCGAGCCGAAGTGCGCCTTCACGCGTTCGGCGGTCACCTCGCGGACGATGAGCTCGTACCCGGTGTCGTCGTAGGCGAACAGTGCGACGTCGGCGGTGTCGCCCTTGTCGCCCGCCCGGAACCCGCAGAACTCCCTCAGCGTGATCCTCATCGCGTCACCTCCTCCGTCCGACCCGACGCATCAGACCTCCTCGACCACGACGGTCACGTGCGGGTCGACGAGCGCCTTGTCGACGAGCGTCGGCCAGATGCCCAGCAGCTCCGTCGGTGCGCCGCCGCCGCGACCGATCCCGGTCATGCCCGCCGGCGGCGCGCTCAGCGCCAGCGGCACGAGCTCGCGACCGACCGACGCCGCGGCGCGCTGATCGGCGCACCGCCACGCGATGCGCGCCACGCACTCGGGCGGCTCCGCCGCGGTCGCGGGCACGGTGTCGCCGCCGAGGGCATCCACGCCCCAGAGCTCCACCTCCCAGTCGTCGACGGCGATGCCCGCCATCTCCACGCGCTGCATGAAGATCGCGGTGAGGGCCTTCGCCTTCGCGGCCGCGTCGGGCCAGGAGAACGCGACGCGGGTCTCGCCCGACCAGCCGGCCGGATACGCGAGCAGCGCCTTGTAGGTGTCGGTGGCGGGCGTGCCCCGGACGTCGGTCACCTGCACGCGGTCGTCGCCGAGGTCGGTGAACGTGGCCGAGGTGAAGTCGGCCACGACGTCGGGGGCGAGGTAGGCGGCGGGATCGTGGACCTCGTAGAGGAGCTGGTGGCGCACGGTGTCGACGTCGACCCGCCCGCCCGACGCCTTCGGCTTCGTGATCACCGCCGTGCCGTCGGCCGCGACCTCCGCGATCGGGTACGGCAGGTTCCACGGATCGGGGATCGTCCACCAGTCGCCGCTGAAGTTCCCACCCGCCACCTGGCCCGAGCACTCGAGCAGATGCCCGACCAGCACGCCCGCGGCGAGCCGGTCCCAGTCGTCGCGGGCCCAGCCGTACTCGTGGATCAGCGGTGCCAGGAACAGCGCGGCGTCGGCGACGCGACCGGTGATCACGACGTCGGCACCCTGCGCGAGCGCGTCGGCGATCGGGAACGCGCCGAGATACGCCGCGAAGAACAGCGCGTCGGCGCCCATTGTCGAGAAGTCGGCGCCGGTCTCGACGTTCGCGAGCCCGGACGCGCTCGCGCCGCGGACCGCGTCCAGCCGGGGCATCAGGTCGTCGCCCATCACGGTCGCGATCTTCAGACCGGAGACGCCCGCGGCCCGCGCGGTCTCGATCGCGGCGTGCGCCGCCGCCCGCGGATTGATGCCGCCCGCGTTCGTGATCACCTTCGTGCGGCCGTCGATCACGGCCGGCAGCGCCGCGCCGAGGTAGCGGGGCAGGTCGCGGGTGTAGCCGAGCGACTCGTCGCGGGCCCGGTCCTTCTGCAGGATGGCCAGCGTGAGCTCGGCGAGCGCCTCGAGGCAGAGGTAGTCGACGCCGTCGTCGATCAATCCGGCGACGGCACGCGGCGTGTCGCCGTAGAACCCCTGCCCACCCCCGATGCGGATTCCGGTACCGCTCACGTCGCACACCGGGTCGACGCAGACCCGAGCCGGAGCGAGGAACGAGCGGAGGCGAGCAGCCGCGGAGCGAGCTTCGTCCGGCAATCGCGCGGAGCCGCGAGCGGAGCGGCCGAGCTGTCACGCATGGGTGGGCGCACGGCGGTGGGACCAGTCGATCGACCGCTCGACCAGGCCGGCGACCTGGAGGAGGAGGTCCTCCCGACCCGCGGCGGCGACGAAGTGCGCACCGATCGGCAGTCCGTTCGCGCTCTGGGCGACGGGCAACGAGATTGCGGGCTGGCCGGTCTGGTTGGCGACCGGCGTGAACGGGGTGAACGTGCCGGCCCGGCCGAAGCCCTTGACGGGATCGTCGGGCGTCTGGAGCACACCGAGCTCGGGGGGCAGCTCACCGAGGGTCGGGGTGAGCAGGAGGTCCCACCCGTCGGCCCACCAGGACGTGAAGCGGCGCGTGAACGCCCCCATCGCGCTCAGCGCGTCGAGGAGCTCGCCGCCGGTCACCTCGCGGCCCCGCTCGGCGAGGAACCAGGTGAGCGGCTCGACGTCGTCGGGCGTGACGTCGCGGCCGATCCGACGGCCGATCGCGATCATGTTGGCGGCCGCCATGGCCGACCAGATCGGGATGAACGCGGTCATGCGTTCGGTCTCGTCGAACGCCGGTGGGTGCGCCCGCTCCACGTGGTGACCGGCGGAGTCGAGGATCCGGGCCGTGCGCTCGGTCGCGGCGACGCACTCCGGGTCCGCCGGATCCGACGTGCCCGGCATCGTGGTCATCAGCCCGATGCGGAGCGGCGCGGGTTCGATGTTGACCTGCGACGCGTAGCGCGACGCCGGCGTCTCGGGGACGACCGGGTCGCCCACCTCCGGTCCCGCGACCGCGTCGAGCAACGCCGCCGCGTCGCGGACCGACCTCGTCACCGCGAACTGCACCGAGAGGGGACGCGCCAGCTCGTCGCTCGCGGGGCCGACGGACGTGCGCCCCCGTGAGGTCTTCAGGCCGACGAGGCCACAGCACGCAGCGGGGATCCGGATCGACCCGCCGCCGTCGCTGGCGTGGGCGAACGGCAGCATGCCCGCCGCGACCGCCGCCGCCGCCCCGCCCGAGGAACCGCCGGCGGTGCGGGAGAGGTCCCAGGGGTTGTGGGTCGGGCCGAACGAGAGTGGTTCGGTCGTCGGCATGATGCCGAGCTCGGGCGTGTTGGTCCGGCCGACGACCACCAGGCCCGCGGCGCGGAATCGCGCCGCCAGGTGCGACGTGACCGGCGCGCGGTAGTCCTTCTTGGCGAGCACCCGCACGCCGTCGTAGGACGGTTCACCCTCGAGCGTGCACGACAGGTCCTTCACGGCGAACGGCACACCGCGGAACGGGCCGTCGGGCAGCTCGCCCGCGGCCTCGGTCCGGGCCCGCTCGAAGCGGGTCGTGGTGAACGCGTTGACCGCGGGCTCGAGCCGTTCGATCCGTGCGATCGCGGCGTCGACCAGCTCCCCCGCCGACAGCTGACCGAGGCGGACGAGCTCGGCCTGGGCCGTCGCGTCGAGCCCGGCGAGTTCGTCCCCCATCACTGCCTCCCCAAGGTGGTGCTACACGGCGAAGATCTGTGGACGCCGATCCGCCCACGGCATCGCGCGCTCGAGCTGCGCCGCGAGCCCGAGCAGCAGGTCTTCGCGGTACGCCGCCCCGACGAGCTGCACACCGATCGGGAGGCCACCGTCGCTCATCGCGACCGGGACCGACATCGCGGGCTGGCCGGTGACGTTGAACGCGGCCGCGAACGCCGCGTACGGCGTCTGCAGGATGGTGGCCATCCCGGGGTCACCGTCGACGGGGTTGAGGAGGCCGAGCTCGGGCGGCAGCGCGGCCAGCGTCGGCGTGAGCAGGACGTCGTAGGCGTCGTCGTCGTGCCACCAGGCGAGGGTCCGGCGGGTCCACGCGTGGGCCGCGGCGATCGTCTGCTGGTACTGGACGGCCGAGACCGAGCGACCGGCTTCGGCGAGGGCCCACGTCCCCGGCTCGACGTCGTCGGCGGTGACGGGCCGGCCCGCCATCGCGCTCAGCTCCTCGACGAGCCCCAACGCGTTGGACGCGACCACGTGCAGGAACGTGACGACGAGCTCGGTCTCGTCGAGCGCGGCCGGCGACGCGACCTCGACGGTGTGCCCGAGCGACTCGAGGGTCTTCGCCGTCGCCTCGGCCGCGGCCGCGCACTCGGCGTCGACCTCGCACATCGCGGCGATGGCGTCGGTCCGCAGCCCGATGCGCAGGGGGCGAGGGTCCCGGCCCGCCGCGGTGGCGAACGGCCGCGCAGGCGGGGGTGCCGTGTAGGGATCGCCGGGCATCTCGCCCGCGACGACGTCGAGGATCGCGGCGGAGTCGCGCACCGTCCGGGTGACGACGTGCCGGGCGACGAGGCCGTTCCACACCTCACCGTCCTGTGGACCGACCGACACGCGGCCGCGCGACGGCTTGAGTCCGACCAGTCCGCACTCGCTCGACGGGATGCGGATCGACCCGCCGCCGTCACCGGCGTGGCCGACCGGCACCAGCCCCGCCGCCACGGACGCGGCCGAGCCACCACTCGACCCGCCGGGACCGCGCGTCGGGTCCCACGGGTTGCGCGTCGCGCCGTACGCGTGCGGCTCGGTTGTGGTCTGGAGGCCGAACTCGGGCGTGTTGGTCTTGCCGACGATGACGAACCCGGCCGCCTCGAACTTGTCGAACAGGTAGGAGCTGTCCGGCGCGACGTACCCGATCTCCTTCAGGAGCTTGTTGCCGAGGTGCAGCGGTGCGCCGGCGAGCTGGCCGTCGAGGTCCTTCACCACCATCGGCACGCCGGCGAACGGGCCCGTCAGCGGGCCGGTCGCCCGGGCGCGGGCGCGGTCGAAGAGCGGATGGATCACCGCGTTCAGCTGCGGGTTGGTGGCCTCGATGCGGGCGATGGCCGCATCGACCAGCTCGGCCGGCGTGGCGTCGCCGCGGGCGACGAGGTCGGCCTGCGCGGTGGCGTCGGCGACGGCGAGTTCGGGACGGTCGGTCACAGCGGCTCCGGGGACGGGATCAGGCACACACCGGGGGGCGGCGGGCGGCCCATGGTGCCGCAGCCTCGAGTTGGGCGGCCACCCGGATCAACAGGTCCTCGCGGCCGAAACCGGCGACGAGCTGGATCCCGACCGGGAGCCCGTCGGCGCTCCAGTGGAGCGGCAGGCTGATCGCGGGCTGCCCCGAGATGTTGCTCTGGGTGGTGAAGGGCACGAACGCGCCGGCGCGGATGAACCCGGCGAGCGGCGCGTCGGCCGGCCCGGCGAACGTGCCGTGCGGCGGCGGCGGTTCACCGACGGTCGGGGTGAGGAGGAGGTCGTAGCCGGCGCCGGCCGCGGCCGGGTCGGCCCGCCACCACGTGGCCGCGCTCCGGGCATCGGCCATCGCCTCGACGACGGTGGCCATGAAGCCGGGGCCCGACACCTTCCGACCCATGGTGGTCAGCGCCCAGGTGAGCGGTTCCATGTCGGCCTGGGTCATCTCGCGACCGACCTTCTCCTGCCAGTCGTCGATCATGTACGCCGTCTCGGTCGCCCAGACGGAGCTGAACCGCAGGACCCACTCGGGGTCGGCCCACTGCATCGGGAACGCGGCGTCGACCTCGTGGCCGAGCGACTCGAGGAGCGCGGCCGCCGCGGTGACGGCCTGCACGCACTCCGGGTGCAGCGCCGACTCCCCGGTCGGGTCGGCGTCCAGGAACCCGATGCGGAGACGTCCCGGATCCATCCCGACCTCCGCCGCGAACGGTCCTGCCGGCGTCGGTGCGCGCGCCGCTCCGACCGACCGCGGCGCACCGGTCACGTCGAGGACGGCTGCGGTGTCCCGCACGGTGCGCGACACGACGTGCTCGCAGATGAGGAAGTTGGAGATCTCGTTGAGGTCGGTCCCGTCGGGGACGCGACCGCGCGTCGGCTTCAACCCGACGAGCCCGCAACACGCGGCGGGGATCCGGATCGAACCGCCGCCGTCGTTGGCGTGCGCGACCGCGACCATGCCGCTCGCGACGGCGGCCGCCGATCCACCGCTCGACCCGCCCGGGGTGTGCCCGAGCCGCCACGGGTTGTGCGTCGGACCGTAGGAGTCGGGCTCGGTGGTGGGCAGCAGACCGACCTCGGGGGTGTTGGTCCGACCCAGCACCACGAACCCCGCCGCGAGAAATCGCGCCGCCAGCGCGTCGGTCCGCGTCGCGTGGTAGTCGGCGTCGCGCAGGAACCGCATGCCTTCGTAGAGCGTCTCGCCCTCGATCTCGCAGCTCAGGTCCTTGAGCAGCAGGGGGACGCCGCGGAACGGCCCGTCGGGCAGCTCGCCCGCCGCCTCGGTCCGCGCCTGCTCGAAGCGGTCGCGCACCACCGCGTTCAGCTGCGGGTTGACCGCCTCGATCCGGGCGATCGCCGCGTCGACGAGCTCGCTCGGCGAGACCGCGCCCGTCCGGACCTGCTCCGCCTGCGCGACCGCGTCCATTGGGTGGAACCTACATTTTCCGGGGCGGACCCGCCCCGTGGCCAGAGCCGGAGCGGAGCGGAGGTGATGGACGAGCCATCACGGCGTCACCACCCGCGCAGGTCGATCGGCCACGACTCGACGACGTCCGCGTCGTCGACGACCTGCATGCGCTCGTGGTACGCCACGGTCGGGTCCACGTGCGCGGGCCACACCCGGATGCGGTCGCCGACGCGCACGGCGGACCCCGGCCGGAACGTCAGGTGCTCGTCGGAGACGATGAGCACGCGGCCGTCGTCGTCGAGCGACGGCGGGCCGTGGTCCATCCCGAGGGCCTTGAGCCCGCAGTCGGCGACGGCGTACCCCTTCGCCACGCTGATGACCGTCGCCTCGATCCAGAACGCGCGCACGAACTCCGGGATCATCGGTGCGAAGGCGGTGTCCATCAGCGCGTAGGAGCCGGCCTGGATCTCGGTCGCGACGTCGTTCAGGTCGTAGGTCCCGGTCGCCCCGGCCGAGACGACGTCGCCACCGACCGCGTCGTGCGCGGTCGCGAGGACGGCCATGGCCGCGGCCGTCGCCGCCGCGCGCTCCGCCCGGTCCTCGTGGAGGTAGACGTGGCCTTCGTACCCCATGACGCCGCGCACCTCCATCCCGGCGGCCCGGGCGCGCGCGGCGAGGCGGGCGGCATCGGCGGGGTCACAGCCGCACCGGGGGAGCCCGACGTTGACGTCGATCAGGACCTCGCGGATGCCGGCGGACGCGGCGGCGTCGACGGTCGCGTCCGAGTCGACCGCGATCGTGACGCGCGCGTCGCAGTCGGCCATCGCCCGCAGCCGGTGGGGATCGACCGTCTCGTTCGCCAGCAGCAGGTCGGCACCGAGACCGGCCACCGCGAGTCCGAGGATCTCGCGTGGGGTCGCGGCGGTGAAGCCGTGGTGGCCGACGGCCGCCTGCCGGTGGGCCAGCGCCGTGGTCTTGTGGGCCTTCACGTGTGGCCGGCACGCCGGCCCGGGGCGGGCGGCCGCCATCGTGCGGAGGTTCGCGTCGAGGCGGTGGCCGTCGACCACGAGGGCCGGGGTGGGCAGGTCGCCGAGCTTCATCGGGGGTCTCCGGGGCGCGGGTCTGGCGGCGAACCGGGGCGGGTACCGGATCTGCGCGAGCATGGCACGGGACGAGAGGGAGTCCACGTGACGGAACGTGTGCGTTCGGCGGGTTGGTATCCCGACCCGTGGGGCACCGATGGCGAACGGTATTTCGACGGTGGGGCGTGGGGTCGCGAGACGCGTCCGGTCGGGGGGCCGCTCGAATCGGCCGCGGCGCCGACGGCTGCGGCCGACGGTCCGCCCGACCGCCCAGCCGCCGTCTCGACCGGCGCGCCGGGTCCCGCGGCGGGCGACTGGCCGGCTGCGACGCTGAGCGACCCGCCGACCACGGCGACGCCCGGTCCGCCGTCGGACGCGGGCCCGGGTGCGGCGCCTGCGGCGTGGCACCGCGACCCGTGGGGTCTCGCCGCCATGCGGTGGTGGGACGGCGCGCAGTGGACCGGCTACGTGAGCGGCCCGCCCCCGACGCGGGGTGGACCGCCGGATCTCGTGGGCGAACGCGCGCTGGCGCGCTGGCTGCGCCCCGCGCTCGTCTTCGGCGGGATCGCCCAGGCGGTCAACATGATCACCTCGGTCGATCAGGCCCAGTGGGTCGTCGACCACTGGAGCGCACTGACGCGCAAGGGCGGGGGCGAGATCCCCGCGATGCCCCGCACGACGGCGAGCTCGCTGGGTCAGCTGAGCGGGATCGTCGCCCTCTCGGTCGCGATCCTCTTCATGCTCTGGTTCTACCGGGCCGCGAGCACCGGTTGGTCGTCCGGACTCCCCGCGCGCCGGGGCCCGATGATCGCGACCTTCGCCTTCATCATCCCGGTCATCAACCTGTGGTGGCCGTACCAGGCCGCGCTCGACATGGTGCCGGCCGACGACCCGAACCGGGGCGTCATCCGCCGGTGGTGGGTGCTCTGGCTGGGCGCGATGCTCTGCGGCCTGCTCGTCTACCCCGCGGCTGCGATCTTCACCGAGACCGCGGCGCGCGTCGTCGCCGGCGTCGGTGCGGTCGCGATGCTGGTGGCGGCCTCCGCGGCGCGTGCCGTCGTCGAGTACGTCACCGCGACGCACGAGCAGCTCGGCCGCGTCGCCGCGGCCGGCTGAACGCGCTCCGGCTCAGGTCCCCGTCCAGCGGGGTTCGCGCTTCTCGGCGAACGCGGTCGCGCCCTCGATCGAGTCCTTCGAGGCGAAGACCTCGAGCGCGAGCTCGATGTTGCGCTTCCAGGCGTCGTCGTCCGAGAGGTCCTGGGCTTCGCGCACCATGGTGAGCGAGTTGCGGATCGCCAGCGGCCCGTTCTTCGCGATCGTGGCCGCGAGCTCGAGCGCGGTGTCGACCACCTGGTCGGCCGGGACGATGCGGTTCACGAGGCCCAGCTGGAGCGCCCGCGGCGCGTCGATCGGCTCGCCGGTGATGGCGAGCTCGGTGGCGACGGCCAGCGGCACCCGCTTGGGGAGCCGGATGAGCCCACCGGCGGCGGCGAACAGGCCGCGCTTGACCTCGGGCAGGCCGAAGCGGGTGTCGTCGGCGGCGACGACGAGGTCGCACGACAGCATGATCTCGAACCCGCCGGCGAGGGCCGCACCGTGGACGGCGGCGATGATCGGCTTCGGGAAGTCGCGCGTGACGATGCCGGCGAAGTTGCCTTTCGCGGTCGCCATCTCGGCGCCCCGCCCCGCGGCCACGAGCTTGAGGTCGGCGCCGGCGCAGAACGTCTTCCCGTTGCCGGTGATGACGACGGCCTGGACCTCGGGGTCGACCTCGAACTCGTCCAGGGCGGCCTCGACCCCGGTGGCGAGGTCGTTGTTCACGGCGTTGCGCGCCTCGGGACGGTTGAGCCGGATGATCCCGACCTTGTCGCGACGTTCGACTTCCACTGCTGCCATGCGGCCTCCTAGAACGGGTCGGCGGAAGGTATCGGAATCCCGGGTCCGGCGTCGGTGGGGGGCTCGACGGGCTGCCCGGCGACGAGCGGGGCCGACGGTTCGTCGATCGCGTGGGCGAACCGGGGGGCGCGGACCCGCAGCGCGACCAGCGCCAGCAGCATCAGCCCGGCGGCGATGATGGTCGTCTCCCGCAGCCCGATGACGTCGGCGACCTCGCCCTGGAGGATCGCGCCCAACGGGTAGAGGGTGCCGAGGATGAGGGCGAGGATGCTCACGACCCGGCCCCGGATCTCGGTCGGCGCGCGGAGCTGACCGATGCTGAGGAAGCTGGACAGGGACCCGAAGTACACGATGGCGACGAGGAACAGTCCGACCGCCGCGAGCGCGAGGTTCGGCATCAGCGAGTAGATCGTGAGCGCGCCCGGCAGGCTCCAGACCGTGGCCACGAGGACCCTGCGACTGCCGAACCGGGCCGCGAGGTTGCCGAGGCCGAGCGCCATGACGACGGCGCCCAGCCCGATCGTGGCGACGAGCACCGACGTCCCGAACTTGCCGGCGTCGAGCACCTCCAGGCTCATGTACGGCACCAGAGCGATGAACGGCGCGGCGAGGAACGTCGTGAGGAGCATGTACCCGACGACGACGCGCAGCCCCGGATCCCGGCGCGCGTACCCGAGGCCCTGCTTGATCGAGCGCAGGATCGAGCTGCCGTCGGGGTTCGGCTTCGGGAGCCGCAACGCCATGATCGCGAGGATCACCGCCACGAAGCTCACGGTGTTGATCCCGAACACCCACGCGTAGCCGCCGAGGCTGATCGCGACGCCGGCGAGCACCGGTCCGACGATGCGGCCGAGGTTCCACTGCGCGCTCGACAGTGCGATCGCCCCGACGAGGTCCTCACGCGGCACGAGGTCGGGCAGGACGGACTGGTAGGCCGGGAACCCGATCGCGTTCGCGCACCCGCTCGCGAACACGATGAGCGTGACGACGGCGGGACTCGGCGACCCGCCGGCCACGAGCACGGTCAGGAGGGCGGCGAACCCGACCTGGATCGTGGTCGTCGTCAACAGCAGCGCCTTGCGCGGGAACCGGTCGGCGAGTGCGCCGCCGACCGGTCCGAGCACGCCGCCCGGGACGAACGCGGCGGCGGCCACGAGCCCGGTCCAGCCCGCCTCCTTCGTGCTCGTCGTGACGTACACCCCGATGGCGAACGCCTCCATCTGGGTGCCGACGTTGGACAGGAACGCGCCGGTCCAGAAGGCGGCGAAGACGCGGTGGCGGAACGGGGCGAAGGGGCTGGTGGCGCCGGCGCGTCCGGTCTCGCTCACGCGAGGGTCACGCCGGGACCCACGTGCCGTGGAACCCGTAGGGCACGCGTCGGGGGAGCGCGACGCGCGCGACCGGCCCCCGTGCGACGTCGGTCGCGTCGAGGACCGCGAGCTCCGAGCTCTCGGTGCGGTCGTCGTAGGTGAACGTCAGGAGGTAGCCGCCGTCCTCGTCGTCGGCCGCGGGCACGAACAGCCACTCCCCGGAGTGCACCGCCGGTGCGGGGGACCAGCGCTCGCGTCCGCCGGTGCGGTGGTCGCGCTTGATGACACCGCCGAAGTCGACGGCGCCGCCCGGGTCGCGTACCTCGACGAGATAGTCGTAGCGGTTCTTCCGGCCGACGCGGCGCGGGTCCCGGCCCGGGAGCTCGCCGGGACGGTCGGCCTCGACGACCTCGTCCCGCACGCGGCCGGTGGCGGTGTCGACGGTCCAGCGGCGTTCGCTGAGATCGCCGCCGAAGGCCTGCCCGGGTACGAACATCGACGACAGGCGGCACACGTCGAGCACGACGGTGTCGCCGTCGCGGTGCGCGTTGACGCCGTGGAACACGTAGCACGGGTCGATGTCGTGCCACGTCACGTCGGTCGCGGGACCGCCGAGCGGCATGATCCCGATCCGGGCGCCGGCGTCGGGATCCCAGTGGTACGGGAACACCCCCGAGTCGGGGTCCTCGATCCACTTGGTCGCGGCCTCGAGGTCGAAGAGGACCGGGAGGTCCCAGAACACCGCGTCCCGGTCGGTGATCGCGAAGTCGTGCATCATCGTGGACCGCGGGATGTCGACGACCTCGGAGTGGACCAGCCGACCGTCCGGCTCGGTCACGTGGTACGTGAGGAACGGCGCGGTGAACCCGTAGCCGAACGAGTGCAGCCGGCCGGTGGCCGGATCGATCTTCGGGTGCGCGGTGAACGCGCTCGTGAGCGCGCCGCCGAAGTCGTGGATGCCCTCCGTCGCGAGGTCGTCGGACGAGATCCGGTACGGGAACCCGACCTCACCACTCGTGAGCAGCGCGCCGCCGTGCCAGAACGCGGACACGTTGCTCTGGGTGGCGGTGCCACCCGGGACCTGCGCACCGAAGCCCTCGCCCGACTCGTACAGCGCGGTGCGCACGTACCGGTTGCGGTACGAGGTGGCCTTCCCGTTCTCGAGGCGGACGCCGTGCACCATCCCGTCGCCGAAGAACCAGTGGGTGGAGTCGTCGTGCTGGGGGTTCGATCCGTTCCGGACGTACAGACCGTTCAGCTCCGGAGGCAGCGCACCGGTGACGTCGAGGTCGAACGCCTCCACCTCCTCGTGCACCGGCGCGAAGTTCCCCTCGAGCCACCACGGCGTCGTGGGGTCGGCCGGCGCGGACGTGGACGTCGGGCGCGAGCGGACGCCGCCGGCCCGGGAGCCGTCGGAGGAACAGGCGCTCAGCAGGGATGCGAGCGGGATGGTGCCGGCGGCCAACGCCGACCACCGCAGGACGTCACGACGACTGGGACCGGGGACCGACATGGCCCGGATTCTGTCAGCCGGCGAAGTCGTCCATACGCGGCACGAAGATGGGCATGACGACGATCTCGGGGCGAGCGGGCCCGTCCCACTCGTAAGCGGCGATCCGGGCGGCGCTGCGGCGGCCGGTGGCGGCCCGGAGCACCTCGAAGGCGCTGGTCCGCAGGGTCGCGCTCGGCGGGTCGTCGCCGAAGGTCTCGGACCAGAGGTCGGTCTCGATCCGCAGGGTGCCGTGGCCGGCGTTCCGGTGGAATGTGCCCATGTGGTTCGCCATCCAGTGGCTCCCGATGTGGACCGCTGCCGAGTCGCGCGCCCCCGGGGCGTCGAGCGCGTCGCGGATGTCGTGCTCGTGGGTCACGGCGTCGGCGACCATCTGCCCCGCGACGGGGCCGAAGTCGGGGATCAGCGGCTCGACCTGGGGGCTCGTCTGCTCCCACTCCTCGATGAGCGCGAGGGTCGGCAGGTCGCGGCGCGGCTCCACCTGCGCGTCCGTCCACTCGTCGCTCGCCACGCCGTCGAGGCGCCCGGCGAGGATGTCGGCCGGCACGCCCACGAGATGGGCGAGGACGTCGTGGACGCGCCACTCGGGGGTCGCGGGCGCGATCCGCTCGAGCTGCTCCGGGGTGGCCGCCCGCACGAGCACGGTGACCCGGCCGCGCAGCTCGCGGTAGGCGTCGGGCAGGTCGGGGAGCGTGTCGGTGGCGGTCATGCGGCGATCCTCTCGTCGTCGGGGATTCGGTACCGGCGCCGGAACCGGATCAGTCTCCCCGGACGCGCCGGGCCGCCGCGCCGGCGCGCACGCGGATCTCGTCCTCGTCGTCGACCCGGCGGTCGCGCATGAGCACCCGGCCCGCCACGACGACGGTCTGCACGACGGCACCTGTCCCCGAGTAGACGAGGCCGTCGACGAGGGGCGCAGGCGTCATCTCGGCGAGATCGACGTCGACGAGGGCGAAGTCGGCGGGCTCGCCGACCGCGAGCGGCGTCCCACCGAGCCGGGGCGCGGTGGCGCCGGTCGCGATGGCCCACGCATCGGCGGCGGGCAGCACCGCGGCGTCGGCGGCGGTGTGCTTCTGGAGCAGCGTGAGGAGCTTCAACTCGGAGAAGAGGTCGAGTGAGTTGTTCGAGGCGGCACCGTCGGTCCCGAGCCCGATCGCGATGCCGGCGGCGCGGGCGGCCGGGTACGGGAAGGCGCGACCGACGGCGAGCTTCATGTTCGACGCGGGGTTGGTGACGACGGTCGCGCCGCGGGCGGCGACGAGCTCGAGCTCGGCGTCGTCGAACCACACGCCGTGCGCGAGGACGGTCCGGTCGGAGAGCAGCCCGAGCCGATCGAGGTACTCGGCCGGCCGGCAGCCGTGCGCGGCGATGCAGTCGCGCACCTCGTCCTCGGTCTCGGAGAGATGGATCTGGACCGGGACGTCGCGTGCCGTGGCGAGCTCGGCGACGAAACGCAGCGTCGGCTCGTCGACGGTGTAGATCGCGTGCGGACCGAGACTGGGCGTGACCCGGTCGCCGTATTCGGCGAGGCGGTCGAGGCCGTCGGGTGCCGCTTCGGGCCGGGCCTCCTCGGGCGCACCGTCGAACCCGAGGAACACCTGGCTCACGGTCGCGCGCATCCCGCTGTCGACCACGGCGCGGGCGACCTCGAACTGGAACCAGTACATGTCCCAGAACCGGGTGGTGCCGGCGCGGATCATCTCGAGGCACGCGAGCCGCGTGCCCCAGTAGACGTCGTCGCGGGTGAGCTGGGCCTCGGCCGGCCAGATGCGCGTCTCGAGCCACGGCATCAACGGCAGGTCGTCGCCGTACCCCCGCAGCAGCGTCATCGCCGCGTGACCGTGCCCGTTGACCAGGCCCGGGATGATCGCGAGCCCGCGGCCGGCGACGTGCTCGGCGCCGGGATCGGCGGTCACGTCGGGGCCGATCGCGGCGATCACGCCGTCGACGGCCCGCACCGCCACCCGCGTGCCGTCGAGCACGACGTCGGTGACGCAGAGCGCGGTCACGGCCGGGCCAACGCCGGGACGAGCGCGTCGAGGTCGGCGACGAGCCGGGCGCGGTTGGCCGCGACCCCGGTCTGGAACTCGTCGATCGTGAGCGGTGCGGTGCCGAGTCCGTTGGCGAGGTTGTCGACCACGCACACCGCGGCGTACGGCAGTCCGACCTCGCTGGTGAGGATGCACTCCGAGGCGACGGTCATCCCCACCAGGTCCGCCACCCGCGTCAGCGCCCGCACCTCGGCGGGCGTCTCGAACCGTGGCCCGCGCGTCTGCGCGTACACGCCGCCGTCGACGAGCGGCGTGTCGGTCACCGCGCGCCAGGTGTCGCGAACGACCGTCCGCCAGTCGGGATCGAAACCGGGAACCGCATGGCTGCGGGGGTCGTCGTGGTACGCGGTGGTCTCGTTCGGCGCGTAGCAGTCGTCCGCCGACACGCAGGTGCCGACGGGCCAGTCGGTGCGCAGGCTGCCGACCGACGACGTGGCGAGGACCCGGTCCACGCCCGCGCCGAGCAGCGCGGCCACATGGGCGCGGTGGTCGATGCGGTGCGGTGGTGACCAGGTGTCGAGCCCGTGCCGCTGCAGGACGAGCACGCCATCGACCTCGAGCATCGCGATCCCGCCGTGCTCGACGCGCCGGCCGTCCCGGGCGAATGCGCTGTCGCGCAGCGCCGATCCGGTGATCACGCCCAGGGTCACCGCCCGAATGTACGGGACGTGCGCGTCGCCGGTCGCGGTCAGCCGGAGGAGAGGGCGCGCCAGAGCGCGGGGTAGCTCCGGTACTCGAGCCCGGGCTGCACGTACCCCGTGCGGACGAGCTCGGCGTGCAGGCGGGGGAGGTTCCGCATCGGGATGCCGGAATCGACGTGATGCGCGAGGTGCCACCCGGTGTAATACGGCACGATCGTCAGGCGGGCCGGGAGGTGCTGGCGCACCGAGTGCGTGGTCTCCCGCCGGTCGCTCGACCGGTGCATCCCGCCGTGCTCGGCGATCGAGCGCAGCCGGTTGATCACCCGCCACACGGTGAGGTGCGGGAGGAACCAGAGGATGAAGTACATCCACGGGTGACCCGCGACGGTGAAGAGGGCGAGCATCACGATCTGGGTCGCGAGGATCGACCGGGCCGCGCGGCGGACGGCCTCCGGTTCGGCGGCGACGCCGCGGAACAGGCCCTTCGTGAGCTTCCACCCGGTGATGCCGAAGGCGTCGCGCCGCAGCTTGCGGATCATCGAGTCGCGCGGGATCGGGTAGCCGCGGTACAGCGGGATGTCGGGCTCGTTCGGTCCGAACTCCTCGCGGTGGTGGGCCATGTGCCCGCGCCGGTACAGGTCGATCGGGACGAAGGCCGGGTACGCGACGAACCACTTCCCGATGAAATCGTTCGCCCTCCGGTTCGAGAACAGCAGCCGGTGCGCCGACTCGTGCATCAGGATCGCGAAGCGCGCGTGGATCGGGCCCATGACGAGGAACGCCGCGATCCAGACGAACACGTTGTCGAGCTGCGCGGTGACGACGAACACGCCGATCGTGATCGCATACAGCACGACGACGTTCATCGCGTTGTGGACGTTCGGGATGCGGCGGAGCTGGTCGCGCAGGTCCGGGCGCGGCTTGCCGTTCGGTCCGATCGGACCGGCGGCGTCCGGGACGACGAGCAGGTCGCTCGTCGGGAGCAGCGTGGCGGGCACGAGCAGATGTTACGATGATTACGTCATGCGTAGCAATCCTGTAACACCGCGCCCGCTGTCGGCCCGCTCGGTGATGGCGAGCCTGCTGCTCGGCCGGCGCACCGGTCGGGCGGCGGGGCGGGACCTGGTGCGCTGGTGCGCGCTGTTCGGCATCGCCCCCGGCACCGCCCGTGTGGCGCTCCACCGCATGACCACGGCGGGTGAGTTGGAACGGGTCGACGGCGACTACGTGCTCCAGGGTGCCCTGGCGCGCCGGCGCGCCGAGCAGGAGACCAGCCTCACCCCGCACCGGCAGCCCTGGCAGGGCACGTGGCGCATGGCGGTCGCGGTCGGCGACGCCCGCCCGGCACCACTCCGGGCCGGGACGCGCGCCGCACTGCATCGGGCCCGCATGGCCGAGTGGCGGGAAGGTGTGTGGATCCGTCCGGACAACGTCGAGATCCCGGAGACCGCCGGATGCGTGTGGCTCGACGCTCGCCCCGACGCCGACCCGATCGAGCTCGCCGCCGAGCTGTTCGCGCCCGCCCGGTGGCGCACCGTCGCCACCGATCTGGTGGCCGGACTCCGTGACGCGACCGCGGCGCTCGCGCACGAGCCCGAAGCCGCGCTCGCACCTGCGTTCCTCGCCGGCGCGGCCGCGCTGCGCCACGTCCGTGCAGATCCACTCCTGCCCGACGAGTTGCTCCCGGCACCCTGGCCCGGCGACGAGCTCCGCGCCGCGTACGTCGCGTACCAGCGCGAGTTCGCGGCCGTCGCGCGCGCGTGGTTCCGCGCGCCGGCCGCGTGACTCAGGCCGCGCCGGCCGCGGCGTCCTCGCGCTTCTCGTCGTAGTCGCGCCGCGCGGCGGCGATGACCGTGCCGTTCGACGCGGCCCACTCGGTGAGCGCCTGGAGTGGTTCGAGCACGGATCGCCCGAGATCGGTGAGCGCGTAGTCGACCCGCGGTGGCACCGTCGGGTGGACCGTCCGCGACACGATGCCGTCGCGTTCGAGCTGGCGCAGCGTCAGGGTGAGCATGCGCTGCGAGATCCCGTCGATCGAGGCCTTCAGCTCGCTGAAGCGCCGGCCCTGCTCGCCGAGCAGCGCGATGACGAGGACGCTCCATTTGTCGCCGACGCGGGCGAGGATCTCCCGGACCACGACGCACGTCTCGGACGGCTCGCCGGCGGGGCCGCTCGCGAGGCCACCGCCGTGTTCGTCGGGTACATCGGAGTTGCTCGGGAACACGAAAGTGCCTTCTTCCCAGGTCGGAGATGGTTCCGTATGGTGACTCAGTACCGAAAGCATACCGACCTCACGGTTCGGAACCAACCCCCCATCGGCCAAGGAGCCACCATGACCACCGACCTCGGCACCGCCACCCGCCCGCTCGCCCTCCGATCCGGCCGCTGGACCGTCGACGCCAGCCACTCGGGCGTCACCTTCGCGATTCGCCACCTGGGCCTGTCCAACGTCCGCGGTCGTTTCGACACGTTCGACGCGACCCTCGACGTCGGCACCGACCTGGCGACGACGGTGCTCGCGGCGACGGTCGACCTGGCCTCGGTCGACACCAACAACGCCGACCGCGACGCCCACCTGCGGTCGACCGACTTCTTCGCCACCGACGACCACCCGACCCTGACGTTCCGCTCGACGCGCGTCACCGGAGCCGGCGAGGACTACGAGGTCGTCGGCGACCTGACCATCGCGGGCGTGACCAAGGAGGTCGAGCTCGAAGTGGAGTTCCACGGCACGGAGGTATTCCCCGGCGACCAGAGCACGCACGCCGGCTTCACCGCGACCACCGAGATCCGCCGCAGCGACTTCGGCGTCGACTTCGGGATCGTGGCCGGCGAGAAGCTGCTGCTCGGCGACAAGGTCAAGGTCGAGCTCGACATCCAGCTCGTGGCACCACTCGACTGAGCGAACGCCTCAGGCCGTCCGGGACCCGAGCTCGGCGAGTTCGACGATCGCAGCCGCAACGTCGGCTTCGGCGACGGCCATGTGGATGTGGCCCCCGTCGAGCTCGCGGACCGGCCAGCCGCGGGCGCGCGCCGCGTCGGCCTGCGGGTCGAACACCGGGCTGAGCCGCAGGTACGCACCCGCGGTCACGCGCCGCTCGGGCGCCGGTGGTGTCTCCAGCACGGACGTCACGGTCACGCGTGGCAGCGCGTCCGTGAGCGCGGCGCGCCGGTCGGGATCGGGGACGAGCCCGGCCCATGCGTCGGGCCCCCACCACTCGGACCACGGTGGGAGCACGCCGTCGACCGCGATCGCCCGGACGTGGGCGTGGAACCAGTCGTCGGCGGCCTCGGGCAGCACGTCGACGGGGAGTTGGGCGTCCACGAACACACACGTCGTCGGACCGGAGCGGTGGTCCGCGACCAACGGGACGAGCCGGCCGGCCGCGCTGTGGGCGACCAGCACGACCTCGTCCTCGGGGACCTGGGCCGCGATGCGTTCGACGTGCGCGGCCCACGTCGGCGCCGGCGCGTCGGCGGGCGCGAGTTCGGGGACGACGACGGTGTGCCCGCGTGCCGTGAGCACCTCGGCGACCCAGCGCCAGCACGCCGGACCGACGAGCGGGCTCGCGACCAGGACGAACGTGGGCATCGGGCCGAGCTTCGCGCGCCGGGTGTGAGCGCTACCGTTCGCGCGTGTCCCGGGCAGGCAGGTGGCGATGGTCGGTCGGCGTCGCGGTGGTCGCGCTCGTCACGGCCGCGTGTTCGTCCACGGACGACAGTTCGGCGGTCCGCACCGTGCAGGCCGAGTTCACGGTGCCGGCCGGGACCAGCGCCGCCGATGCCGCCCGCACCGCGGCCGTGATGCAGGCCCGCTACCGGGCGCTCGGCGCCGCCGACACCGATGTCGACGTGCGGGGCCGCCGATTGCACGTCTCGGGTCCGGCGGCGGTCCGGCGGTTCGCCGACGCCGTCGCCGGCCGGGGCGAGCTGGCGTTCCGACCGGTCGAGGCGCTCTTCACACCCGGGATCCCGGTGACGGAGGCCGACGGCGTCCTGCCCTCGGCCGACCCGACCTCCGACCTCCGATACCAGGTGGGGCCACCGGGGCTGGTGGGCGGGGTCGAAGCCGCACGGGCCTACGACCAGGGACCGAACGGCGGGGGATGGGTCGTCGCGTTCACGCCGACACCGGAGGGCACGAAGGCCTTCAACCGCATGGCACGTGACCAGTACGACCAGCCGCCGCCCCAGAATTCGGTGGCCTTCGTGCTCGACGGCCGCGTGCAGTCGGCGCCGGCCTTCATGACGAGCTCGTTCGACGGCGATGTGCAGATCAGCGGCAACTTCACGCAGCGCGAGGCCGAGCAGCTCGCGGTGGTGCTCCGGAGCGGCGCCTACCCGGTCGCAGTGACCCAGGTGCGCTGACGCGTCAGCGGGCGGGTGTGAACTCGCACGGCATCCGCTTGATGCCGTGGATGAACGCCGACTGGAGCATGTCCGGCTCCGCGGTGATGCGCAGGTCCGGCAGGCGCTCGAAGAGCTCCTTGAACATCACACGGATCTCCCGCCGGGCCAGGTTGGCGCCGAGGCAGAAGTGCGGTCCGCCGCCGCCGTAGCCGAAGTGGGCGTTCGGCGACCGCGTGATGTCCAGCGTGTACGGGTCGGCGAACTGGCGCTCGTCGCGGTTCGCGGAGTTGAACCACATGACCACCTTCTCGCCCTCGGCGACGGGCCGGCCGTTGATCTCGGTGTCGCGCGTCGCCGTCCGGCGGAAGTGGATCACCGGCGTGCCCCACCGCACGATCTCCTCGACCGCGTCCTGGGCGTAGCGGTCGAAGTCGCTGCGCCACAGCTGGTGCTGGTCGGGATTGTTCTGCAGTGCCCACATGCCGTGGCTGATCGCGGTGCGGGTCGTCTCGTTGCCGGCCACGACGAGCAGGATGAAGAACGACGCGAACTCCGGCACCGTGAGCCGCTCGCCGTCGACCTCGGCGTGCATGAGGATCGACGTGATGTCGTCCTTGGGGTTGGCGAGCCGGTCCTCACCGAGCGCCATCGCCATCTGGTGCAGCGTCATGAACGCCGCCATCAGGTCCTCGATCGACTGCACGTACTCGGGGTCGCCGACGCCGAGGATCACGTTGCTCGCCGCGAACACGTCCTGCTCACCCGACGGCGGCACCCCGACCATGTCGCAGACGATCTGCAGCGGGAGCGGCGCCGCGATCTCGGCCACGAAGTCGCACTCGCCCTTCTCGGCCACCGCGTCGATGACCGACGTGGCGCGGACCTGCACCTGGTCGAGGATCTGGTTGAGCGCCTTCGGCGTGAAGCCCGACGCGACGAGGTTGCGCAGCTTCTTGTGGCGCGGGTCGTCCATGTTGATGATCGACCCGATGAACGCGGCGATCTCCGGCGGGATGTCGACGAGGTTCGTGCCGCCGTGGCTGGAGCAGAACAACTCCGGATGGCGGCTCGCGTACATGATGTCGTCGTACCGGGTCAGCGCCCAGTAGCCCGTCGCCTCCTGGTCGCCCTCCATCGCGGTCATGCCGTCGACGGCGGGCGCGGGGTGGAACGAGATCGGGTGCTCGTCCCGCAAGTAGCGGAACACCGCTTCGCGCTCGGCGTCGGGCGCGGCCCAGAACTCCGGTGCGCTCAGGTTGATGTCGTCGATCGACAGGTTCGGCATCGGATCTCCCGGGTCGGTTCCGCGTCGAAAGTAGCGTGCCCGGCTCATGCGCTACTCCGTCGGCCTGCCCGTGGACCACGTGACGATGGCGGACGAGTTCGTCACCGGCGACGCGATCGCCGAGATGGCGGCCGCCGTGGAGGCTGCCGGGCTCGACGCCGTCTTCGTGACCGACCACCCCGCACCGGACGACCGCTGGCTCGCCGGCGGGGGGCACCACGCCCAGGAGCCGCTGATCGCGCTGGCGTTCGCGGCCGCCGCGACCCGCCGGGTCCTGCTCCACACCCACGTGTACGTCGCCGCGTACCGCAACCCGTTCCTCGCCGCGAAGGGCGTCGCCACGCTCGCGAACCTCTCGGGTGGCCGGGTGATCCTCGGAGTGGCCGCCGGCTACCTGCGTCCGGAGTTCGCCGCGCTCGGCGTCGAGTTCGACGCGCGCAACGACCTGCTCGCCGAGACCGTGACGCTCATGCGCCGGGCGTGGACCGAGACCGGCGTCGCGGTGGAGACCGACCGCTACGCCGCGCGCGGGGTGACCCAGCTCCCCCCGCCGCCACCGGTGCCGATCTGGATCGGTGGCAACAGCGCGGCGGCGATGCGTCGTGCGGTCGAGCTCGGCGACGGATGGTCGCCCTTCCCGAACCCGCCGGCCGCCGCCCGCGCCGTGAAGACCCCGGCGATCACGAACCTCGACGAGCTGGCGACGCGTCTCGACGCCGCGCGCGCCTACGCCGACGAGATCGGACGCACCACGCCGCTCACCGTCTGCTTCGCGCCGTTCGCCACCGGCGACGACCACGGCGCGTTCGCCGAGCTCGGCGTCGAGTGGCTGGCGGTGCAGTTCAACGGGTGCACGACGCGCGCCGAGTGGCTCGAACGCGTCGCCGCGTTCGGCGCTCAGGTGCGCTGATCTCACGCGAGCAGGTCGGCCCGCTCCCTGAGGTCGTCGCGGTACGCGGGGGCGGCGATGTCGGCCAGCGCCTGGGCGCGCTCGCGGACGGTGCGGCCCCGGAGGTGCGCGACGCCGTGCTCGGTCACGACCATGTCCAGTTGGTGGCGGGGGGTCGTGACGATCGCACCCTCGGCCAGCGCGGGGACGATGCGGGAGATCTCCGCGCCGCTGACGACCGCGGTCGAGCGCAGGCACACCAGCGACCGGTCCTCGAGTGACAGCCCCGACTGGGCGATGAAGTCCTCGTGGCCGCCGATGCCGGAGAACTGTCGGCCGCCGATGGTGTCGGCCACCACCTGACCGTGCAGGTCGACGCTCAACGCGCCGTTGAGCGTCACCATCGACCGGTTCTGCGAGATCACGTGGGGCGCGTTGACGACGTCGACCGGGAGGAACGCGACCTCACGGTTGTCGTCGAGCCATTCGTAGAGCTCCGCGGTCCCGGCGGCGAAGGTCGTCACCGAGACGCCGTCGAACTGGCCCTTCCGCCGGTTGGAGACCTTGCCCGCGAGGTGCAGCTGCATGAGCCCGGTGGTGAACATCTCGGAGTGGATGCCGTATTCGCCACCCTCGCCGGTGGCCAGCAGCCCCATGACGATCGACGGGATGCCGCCGATCCCGGTCTGGAGCGTCGCGCCGTCCGGCACGAGGTCACGGATGTGCTCGGCAATCGCGCGGTCGACGTCGCTCGCCGGCGCGTCGGCGATGACGAACGGCTCCCGATCCGACTCGACGAGCACGTCGATCTCGTCGAGGTGGACGCGGTGCGGATGCTCGTCGGAGCCGTACGTCCGGGGAAACCTCGGATTCGCCTCCACGACGAGCAGCCGGTCCGGGTCGGCTCCCGCCGCGTGGATCGCGTCCACGGTGGCGCCGGCGTGCAACGAGAGCGAGAGATTGCCGTCGGCGTCGGGCGGGGTCGCGACGGTCGCCACGACGCGGGGCGCGAACTGCTCGGCGATGCGTGAGAACCGGCGGAAGTCGGCGGGGACGAACTCGACGTGCGCGCCACTGTCGACCAGGAAGCGCTCGGCGGGCCCGTAGAACCCCGAGAGGTAACGCACCCCGGGCTTGGTGAACACCTCGTAGAGGTCGACGAGCAGTGCGCCGAACACGGTGAGCTCGGTGAAGTCGTCGCGACCGCCGAGCGCGTGGAGGAACGCGCCGGGTTGGCCGGGGCCGAGCGGGATGCCGAGCCGGTCACGCGGCTCGACGAGCCCGGCGGCGTCCTCGGGCGTGAGCGTGCGTGGAGCCATGCTCGGACGCTACGGCGCCTCGCGTCGGCGGCGGGCGACCGGCCCCGATCGTGCCGAGCCGCGCGTGAGGTCAGGGGAGGAGCTCGAGGCGCACCTCGACGCGTCCGGCGTCGAGGAACGCGACGAGCGCGCGTGCCTCGGCGAGCACGGCGGACCTCGTCGCCTTCGGGAACCGGCGGAGGTGGCGGACGGTGAGGGCCACGCCGTCGCCCGAGCCACCGGCGGCCGTCGGCTCCGTGCTCCACGTGCCGGCGACGCGTCCGTCCACCAACACGGTCCCGCGCGGCGGACGTCCGATCGTGAGCCGACGGCGGTCGTCGTCGGTGCCGAAGCGCCGGCGGTCGGCGTGGCTCAGCAGCACGTTGTCGTACTCGGGGAGGAACCGCGGTGGGGCGTCGACGTCGGGATCGGGACGCGGCGCGTCGGGAAGGTCGTAGAGCTCGCGGCCGTCCTCGTCCCGCAGTGGTCGCAGGTCGCGTTGCAGGCGGTCGATCACCTCGCGCATCCCGGCGAGTCCGATCCACGCGCCGAAGTCGGCCGCCGTCGCCGGACCGAACGCCGTGAAGTACCGGAGCGCCACCTCGTCGATCGTCGCGGCGGACGGTGGGCGGCCCAGCCACGCCTTGGCGGTGACGACGGTGACCTGCGCCGAGCGCTTCCACAGCCCGCGCGGCGGGACCTGCACCAGCGCCAGGTGGTTGCGACACGCGTAGGCGAGCGCGGCGGCGTCGTGGTCCGGGAAGCGTGCCGCGAGCCACGACTTCAACTCGGGTCCGGTGCGGGGCTCGGCGAGGTACTTCCCGGCGGCGGCGAGGATCGGGGCGAGCTTCACGTTCCGCAGCGCCGGCGCGTGGTCGCGGTGCCGTTCGAGCTCGCGATCGAGGATGGGTTGCACCAGCGGCCGCACGCGCTGCGCGTCGTCACCGGTGACGAGGTGGATCGTCCCTCGCATCACGACGATGCGCACGACCGCGCGCTCGACCAGCAGGCGCGACAGCTCGTCGGGATCGAACTCGTGCGTCCGCGACCAGAGTGCGAGGTACGGATCCTGGGGCAGTTGCGCCTGGAGCCCGACGAGATGCCGAACCGTCTCGACGACGGGCCGCGACTCCCGTTGCAGGAGCTGCTGGCGAGCGAGCGTCGCCCGGCTCAGCGCGCGCCGGGAGAGAACGTCGCTGCTCATACGCCCTCGAACCTAGGTCCGGTCGGTTCCCGCAGCGTCGGGGCCGTCCGACTCGAGGCGCTTCCCCATGGACACCGCCGCGTCGACCACGTAGCCGAGCCGTTCGTAGAACGCGAGCACCTCGGTGTTCGTGTCCCGGACCTGCAGGTTCACCTTCGGGCAGCCGCGCGCGGCGAGCCTCGTCTCGGCCTCGGCCATGAGGGCGCGTGCGGCGCCGTGGCCGCGACGGTCCGGATCGACCGCCAGATAGTTGACCCACCCCCGGTGGCCGTCGTAGCCGGCCATCACGCTGCTGATCACCGTGCCGGCTTCGGTGCCGACGAGGAACAGGTCGTCGGCGACCGAGACCTTGCGCGCGATGTCCTTGTGCGGATCGTTCCACGGCCGGGTCAGCTCACACCGTTGCCACAGTGCGACGACCGCGTCGGCGTCGCTCACGGCGAACGTGCGGATCTCCATGCCCGAGTGTGCCATCGCGCCGGCGCGTTCCTAGGTGACTTCGGTGCCGTCGGGTCGCAGGACGTGGAGATCACGGCCGTCGAATTTGATGGTCCAGCCGGGTCGGTGCGCGACATGGTGGTGGTGGTCGCAGAGTGAGACGAGGTTCTTTCCAGCACATTGGGATCCTAAGCTTAGAATTCCACGTGGACAAGTTGTCGCG
>JADMIO012752907.1_pt1 | contig 25461 bp, 20 predicted proteins | sample 8958161 | NCBI WGS metagenome assembly JADMIO01 (sample SAMN16585339, study PRJNA669376) | soil metagenome | isolation source: Crop rotation soil | place: USA: Cullars Rotation, Alabama | collected 2011
CTTTCCCAGTGAAGCGATCAATCTCGGAGGTTGGATCAATTCAGACCAATGGGAATCGCAACCCTGTTTATCTCCCGACAAACGTGATCTGTACTTTGCCAGCCGCCGTCATGGAGGGCTCGGTGGCAGCGATATATACGTATCGCATCTGCAGGCAAACGGAAAATGGGGAGAGCCTGAAAACCTCGGCCCCGGGATCAATACCAGCGGCGATGAACAGTGCCCTTTTATCCATGCCGACAACCAAACACTTTATTTCACTTCCAACTTCTGGCCCGGCTATGGCGATGACGACTTGTTTCTTACACGCCGTGGGCCAAATGGCGTTTGGAGCAAACCAGAAAACCTGGGCTATCCCATCAACACTATCAGCAAAGAAGGAACCCTCTTTATTACTGCCGATGGTACCACAGCTTACTATTCCAGCGATCGCAACGATAGCAGGGGCGGACTGGATATCTATAGTTTCGACCTTCGCGAAGACGTGCGTCCGAATAAAACACTTTGGGTGAAAGGACAGGTGTTTGATAAAAAAACTACCAAAGGATTACCTTCTGCAGTAGAGCTGATCGAACTTAGCAGCAAGAGAGTGATCTCGAAAGTGCAAACCGATGAACTGGGCAATTACCTGATCACATTGCCGGTAGGAAAAGATTATGCATTCAATGTAAACCGCAGAGGCTATCTTTTTTACTCGGACAATTATTCGTTGAGCAAGGAAGCTCCTGATTCGGTATATCAAAAGAATATTCCGCTTCAGCCGATCGAGGTAAATGCAAGTATTGTACTCAACAATATCTTCTACGCCGTTAATAAATACTCATTGGATACTTCGTCTCAGGTAGAACTGGATAAGGTAGTACAGTTACTGGCTGAAAACCCAACCCTGAAGATCGAGATCAGCGGCCATACGGATAATACCGGCAAACCTGCAGATAATCTTACGCTGAGTAACAACCGTGCAAAAGCCGTTATCAATTATCTGGGAACTAAAGGCATCTCCGCTACACGGCTTTCCTATAAAGGCTTTGGTGCTACCAAACCTGTTGCGGATAATAATTCAGAAGCAGGCAAAGCAAAGAATAGAAGAACAGAGCTTAGAGTGGTTGCAAAGTAAGACTCCCCATACAGCACGAAACTTTAAACTTATTAAACTTTAAACCTTTTAAACTTTCATTGCAGTTCAAATTCCTGTCGTTACATTTGATCCCGTGAAAATGAAATGTGATGAAACAGGAACTGCTATACCAGATATCTCTCACGCTTATTCCAGGCATCGGAACTGCACAGGCGAAAATTCTAATTGACCATTTCGGTTCGGCTTCAGCTATTTTTCGTGCCAGGACACGTGAGTTAATGAGGATCGATGGCATTGGTGAAATAAGAGCGGCCGCTATCAAAACATTTACGGATTTTCAAACTGCAGAACAAGAAATGCAGTTCATCGAGAAAAACAGGATCAAACCTTTATTCATCACCGACCCGGCCTATCCTCAACGCTTGCTCCATTGTTACGATCCTCCTACTCTTTTATTTTATGAAGGCAATGCGGATCTCAATCATTCAAAGATCATCGCCGTCATCGGCACACGCAACAATTCTGAATACGGGAGACAACTAACCGAAAGGTTTGTTGAAGGAATTGCAGAACAAAATGTACTTATCGTCAGCGGTCTTGCATTTGGCATCGACGGTATAGCGCACAAAGCTTCATTAAAAAACAAACTGGCTACAGTGGGTGTGCTGGCGCATGGTCTAGACCAGTTGTACCCTTCCCAGCATTCCATACTTGCCCGGGATATGGTGCGCGAAGGTGGAGGATTACTCACAGAATTCAGAAGCTCCACCACTCCGGACAAACATAATTTTCCTACCCGCAACCGCATCGTGTCCGGAATGAGCGACGCTACCGTGGTGATCGAAACGGGTATCAAAGGAGGCAGTATGATCACCGCGGAACTGGCCAATGAATACAACAAAGATGTGTTTGCATTTCCCGGCAGGGTCACCGATACAAAAAGCGCAGGCTGCAATCAACTTATCCGCAGCAACAAAGCAATACTGCTTACGAATGCCAGCGAATTGATCCAGCTAATGAACTGGGATCACCAGCAAAAACCTGCAAGCAAAAAACAGAAAGAGATTTTTATCGACCTCACAGACGATGAAAAAAGCGTGATGGCCATTCTTTCCGAAAAAGAAAGCACCCACATCGACGAACTTAACATTAAAACCGCCCTAAGCAACAGCGCTATCGCTGCTGCAGTACTCAGTCTCGAAATGCAGAATGTGATTATTTCACTTCCGGGCAAAAGATACCAGCTTGCCTGATGTTAATTTACAGCAGGAGGCCACCTAAGCGTATCTCTTTACGTTTCAGGGTGCTGCCACACACCGGTTTGTGAAAACTACCTGATAACAATTTGTTTAGGCAACGAAATCCATTATTTTATTGTCTGGATACTTGACAAAACTGCAATTACGTTTATTTTGCAATCATGCCCCTGAAACCAGCTTTTTTACTGATCGTTCTGTTCTTGTTTTGCCGGCTAACCTCGATGGCACAACCATGCACCACGCTGGGGCAGACACCTCCTACTGCCTTTCCCGTTTGTGGCACCACGGTATTTCAGCAAACTTCGGTACCTCTTTGTCAAACCAACAACCTAACGGTTCCGAATTGTGTAGATGGAGCGAACTATGCGAATAAAAATCCTTTCTGGTACAAATTCACCTGCTATGTTTCAGGCACACTTGGCTTCCTGATCACTCCATTGGCAGCCAATGAAGACTACGATTGGCAGCTTTGGGATATTACTGGTCGCGATCCGAATGATGTGTTTACCGTCACTTCGATAATAGTTACCGGCAACTGGGCTGGCACCTACGGCCCCACTGGTGCGAGTGCAGCAGGCTCCAATACACTAGAATGCGCTTCTGCTCCGGCCGACAACCACAACCCATTTGCACAGATGCCACAGCTTATCGCAGGACACGAATATATATTACTGGTCAGCCACTTTACAGACGGACAAAGTGGTTACAATCTTGCCTTTGGTGGTGGTACTGCCGTGATCACCGATCCTAATATGCCGAAGATGCAAAATATCAAAGCTGATTGCGACGGAACCACACTTACGATAAAGTTGAACAAGACCATCCGGTGCAATAGTCTTGTTTTAAACGGGTCAGACTTTACTATTCCGGGCGGTCCTGCTGTTACAGCTGCTTCCACTACATCCTGTGCATCCGGTTTTGCATTCGACGAAGTGACCCTTACACTAGCAACACCGCTCACCAATGGCAGCTATGACCTTGAAGTAAAGAATGGCGACGATACCAATACACTACTTGACATTTGCGGAAATGCCATTCCCGTAGGATCTAAAATTCCATTTACCTACAATGTACCGTTGCCAATACTGGCAGACAGTGTAGGCAAAGTAGGCTGCGCACCCGACTCGGTAAAAGTATATTTCCCTAAAAAGATCCATTGTGCTACAATTGCTGCAAACGGAAGCGACTTCACCGTTACTGGTCCGAGCATTGTTACTGTAAATGGTGCTTATGGAAAATGCATCGATGGGCAGACAGAAACAATCACCGTCACTTTTGCATCTCCTGTCGTTGTAAAAGGAACCTACCAGGTGAATCTGAAAGCAGGTGTGGATGGTACTACTGTTATAGATGAATGCGGGATCGAACTGCCGGTTCACTCGCGTCCTTTCACTGCAGTCGATACGGTGTCTGCAGAATTCAACTTCACGATCGACTTCGACTGCCGCAAAAACACACTGGTGTTTACACACGATGGCGCGCACGATGTGAATAGCTGGAATTGGGTGTTTAATGATACTGTCACTGCAACTACTCCGTCACATACTATAAAATTCCTTTCGGCCAGCAATAACACCATCAAACTGACAGTCAGCAATGGTATATGCAAAGATTCGGTGACGCAAACGTTGAAGATGGAAAATGAAGTAAAGGCCGGATTCGATATGCCACCCGTAATATGTCCTGAAGATCCGCTGATCGTAAAAGATTCCAGCAGCGGCTTCATCGATACATGGAGATGGACATTCGACATAATGGGTACCAGCACGCTGGAAAATCCCGACCCTGTTCAATTCCCATTGACTAATATTGAAACCTATTATACCATTCGCCAGGTTGTTACCAACAATACGCTCGGATGCAGCGACAGTTTGAAAAAAGTATTACGGGTACTCGACAACTGTTATATCGCCGTACCGACCGGCTTCACACCCAATGGCGATGGGCTAAACGACTATCTATACCCCAACAATGCCATCAAGGCAGAGAACCTTCAGTTCAGCGTATACAATCGCTGGGGGCAAGTCGTATTCTCTACGCGCAACTGGCAGGAGAAATGGGACGGAAAGATAAAAGGAATGCCACAGGCCTCAGGAGTATATGTTTGGTTCCTCCGCTATACACATCGGGATACGAAAAAGGAAGTGTTTCAAAAGGGAACGACTACTTTGATAAGATAATAGGCTTTGTTTTTCACTTATCGCCACCCACTAAAACACTGCACCATCCTTTCCAACTCCTTATTGCTTATTTCTGATTCCTTCTTTTCAAAAAAAAATGATTTTGCCCATAATTACGCGAGAACCTATCTTTGCACATGGCAACAAGAAATACTGCCCGCGCAGGTTCAGCGCCGGCATCCGCAAGCTCCAAATCCCCCAAATTTTACGGCGAAGGACTGACATTCGATGATGTGTTATTAATGCCCGGCTACAGCCAGGTGTTACCCCGCGATGTAAACATTAAGACCCGTCTTACCAAAAACATAACTCTCAATGTGCCATTGCTTTCCGCAGCTATGGACACGGTTACGGAAGCGGCGCTCGCCATGGCGCTGGCTCGTGAAGGCGGCCTCGGTATCCTGCACAAAAACATGACCATCGAGCAGCAGGCCGAGCAGGTTCGCAAAGTGAAACGAAGTGAAAGCGGCCTGATCCTCGACCCTATCACTTTACCCGAAACCGCTGCAATCGGAGATGCCACGAGGCTGATGCGTGAAAATAAGATCGGCGGTATTCCCATTCTCGACAACAATGGCAAGCTGGCAGGTATCCTCACCAATCGTGATCTACGCTTCGAAGACGACCGCAAGCGCAAGGTGAGTGAAGTGATGACAAAAGAAAACCTGATCACAGCTCCCGAAGGCACCGATCTGAAGAAAGCAGAAAAAATATTGCGCCAGCATAAGATCGAAAAGCTGCCGGTAGTAAATAAATCAGGCAAACTGATCGGATTGATCACCTATCGTGACATCCTGCAGTTCTATAGTTTCCCCAATGCATTAAAAGATGAATTCGGCCGCCTGATGGTGGGTGCCGGCGTCGGCATCACCAAAGACTTTCTCGATCGCGTAGCCGCATTGCAGCACGTAGGCGTAGATGTGATTGCGCTGGATAGCGCACACGGTCATAGCAAAGGCGTGCTGAATGCCTTGAAAGATGTAAAGAAGAATTTCAAAAAAATGAATGTGATAGCAGGCAATATCGCTACAGCTGCTGGAGCAAGAGCTTTGGCAGATGCCGGAGCCGATGCAGTGAAAGTGGGAATAGGACCCGGATCTATCTGTACCACACGTATCGTGGCTGGTGCCGGTGTACCACAGCTTACTGCTATCATGGAAGCCCATTCGGTATTGAAACAAAAAAATATCCCGCTCATTGCCGATGGCGGTATCCGCTATACGGGAGATATGGTGAAGGCGCTGGCAGCAGGAGCCGATTGCGTGATGATGGGAAGCATCTTTGCTGGTACCGAGGAAAGCCCGGGTGAGACCATCATCTACGAAGGAAGAAAATTCAAAGAATACCGCGGTATGGGCTCATTAGGAGCAATGGCAACCGGAAGCAGTGATCGTTATTTCCAGGATCCTGAAGAAGACGTAAAGAAATTCGTTCCGGAAGGTATTGAAGGTCGCGTGGCATACAAGGGATATCTCAAAGAGGTAGTGTATCAATACATCGGTGGTCTTCGTGCAGGTATGGGATACTGTGGTGCACAGGATATCAGCGAACTGAAAAATGCCACATTTGTAAAGATCACCAATGCAGGCATCCGCGAGAGCCATGCTCACGATATCGAAATCACGAAGGAGGCTCCGAATTATAGCAGGGTGTAGGAAATACAGGATGTTGAATGTTAGATTTTAAAAAATAAACGCGCAGCAATGCAATTTTGATTAAATGTCGTAGAGACGCATTGCATGCGTCTCTACCATCCAACATTCAACATCCATCATTCAACGCCTCTCTCACTCCTCTCCCACATCAAAGATAATCACCTGCCTGTGATATGCTTTTACCGGGTAACCGTTTTGAATGCCGGGTTTCCATTTGTCTGCTTTCTTTAATACACGCATCGCCTCCTGCTCCATTCCGAATCCAACATTGGTAAGAGGTACGAGATCGCTTACCCTACCGTCTTTATCCACTACAAACTGGATGATGACTTTGTATCTTCCAACGGATGCACCATTATTTACAGGAACATTTCCGTTCAGGTATTTCAAAAGAAACTTTTCCCAGTTGCCATCATATCTCGCAGGTATTTCAACTGTTTCGCGTGGCAGATTATCATCTTCTTTCTTTTCAATGATTCCTGTTCCACCTGTCAATTTCTTATCAGGCTCCTGCAGTCCAACATCATCGGGGCCATCAACGTCTTCCTTGCCAATACCCGCTATATCCAATTCATCTTTGCTTGGAGGTGGATCAATCACATCTTTTTCAGTAATGCGTAAGGTCGTAAACTGTTCAATCCTTGCGGGCGGTATCTCTGGCTTCTTTGCGGGAGGAGGAACAGGCTCGGGCTCCTTTATTTCGGGAATCGGAAGCTCCTTAATGATCACACCGCCAGTTTTTTCTGCAGGCGCCTTCGCAGGTTTCAACGTATTACCCAATACAGCACCGCCAAAAACAATACTTGCAATAGCCGCCGTGATCAGTAATGATTTCTTAACCCTCTCCGGATAAGTTTTGCGAAGATCATAAGCTCCATACGATTTGTTACGGTCGTCAAAGACCAGGTCCAGCAGATCGCTGGACAGGATTTTGTTGGTATCCATGGCTTAACTTTTTTGTTATAATAAGATGGCAGGCTTTAATTATTCCATAAGAATTATTTTTGAGCAAACTTTCTTCTTGAAACGATACCTCCATCTCTTCGCCGCATTTGGCTCTGGCTTGCTTCTCTGGGCTTCATGGCCAATGTCTCCACTCACCTTACTGATATTCGTTGCGTGGACACCATTGCTTTGGATAGAAGATCATGTAAGGAATTGGAAAAAATTATTCGGCCTTACTTATCTCACCATGCTCACCTGGAATATCACCGTCACCTGGTGGGTATGGAATGCTTCATTGCCCGGAGCACTCGGCGCTTTCTTTGCCAATAGCCTTATCATGTGCGTGCCGTGGCTGTTGTTTTATTTCACAAAAAGAAAAATGGGAAGATGGATCGGCTATGGTTCGTTGATCATTTACTGGCTCGCATTCGAGTTCATTCATCACAATTGGGAACTGAGCTGGCCATGGCTCACACTGGGCAATGTATTTGCCACGCATCCCGGATGGATTCAATGGTATCAATACAGCGGCACTGCAGGTGGTACATTATGGGTATTGCTCAGCAATATACTCGTGTATGCACTTCTGAAGGAGGTAAGAGCATATGGCCGAACAAAAATTTATTACACGACTGTATTCGTGTGGGTGTTGCTGCTCGTAATACCTATTATCAGTTCACGGATCATACTCGGCGGGGAAAAGAAAATTGCAGAAGCTGAATTGGCCACCGCAACTAAGAACGTAGTGATCGTACAACCCAATATCGATCCATACGAAGAAAAATTTAGTGGTGATGTAGAATCTCAGATACAAAAGCTGATCGTGCTTTCCGAACAAAAGATGGACAAACAAACTACACTTGTTGTTTGGCCAGAAACAGCCATCCCTGCATCTGCAGATGAAAAAGATATCCGCAACAACCGGTTTTATGCTCCTATATGGGCATTTATCAATCGTCATCCATTCACCAACCTGCTCACTGGTATCAATAGCTATAAAGTGTATGGAACAGAGAAGACAACAAAGACAGCTAGATTCGATAAACCCAGCGGATTATATTACGATGAATTCAATACAGCAGCATTTCTTACACCGGATACCGCAGAATTTTATCACAAAGCCAAATTAGTTCCCGGAGTAGAAACCTTACCTTCTTTTCTGGGCTTCCTTGGCCCTGTATTCGACAACCTGGGTGGCACGAGTGGTACATATGGAAGAGATAAACAACGCAAAGTGTTTGTACCATGGGACAATCATTTCAAAGCTGCACCTGTGATCTGCTATGAAAGCATCTATGGTGATTATATTACTGAATACATTCGGCGTGGCGCCAACCTGCTTACCATTATGACCAATGATGGATGGTGGTTTGACACACCGGGGTATAAACAGCATATGAACTATGCGCGGCTTCATGCTATTGAAACACGCAAGTGGGTGGCACGCAGCGCCAATACCGGGATCAGCTGTTTCATCGATCCTTTGGGCAATGTCATCGATCCACAGCCATGGGATACAGCCTCATCCATTAAATTAGCTGTGCCAGTAGACAACAGGTTGACATTTTATGTGCGGCATGGCGACATCCTTTCGCGGGCAGCAGTAGCTGTATCGCTCCTGCTGATTGCATTGAATTTTGTGTTGTGGATCATGAAGCGGGTGAAGACATCAAAAAACAAATAAGGTATGAATAAGGAAATTGTGGTACAGGGTAAAAGAATCTTTTATCGCACAGAAGGTGAAGGCAGACCTGTAGTATTAGTCCACGGCTTTGGCGAAACCGGTGATGTATGGGTTAATCAGGTAGCATTTCTCAAAGACCAATTCCGCCTCATCGTCCCTGACCTTCCCGGCAGCGGTCAATCAGAAATGATCGACGACATGAGTATGGAAGGCATGGCAGAAATCATAAAAACGCTCCTTGAAACTGAACATTTCGGGGCCAGGGCAGAAAATGGTGCGGGAGGATTGGAGGAGGATGCGATTGTTATCGGTCACTCCATGGGTGGCTACATAACCCTCGCTTTTGCCGAAAGATATCCCCAATACCTGCGGGCATTTGGACTGTTTCATTCCACTGCATTCCCGGATACAGAGGAGAAAATAGCCACCCGCCGCAAGGGAATTGGGTTTATGAAGGAGCACGGCGGCTTCGCCTTTTTGAAGAATATTGTCCCCAACCTCTTTTCACCGGCCACGAAAGCAGAAAATCAGCCACTTATTGACGGTTTTTTGGCCTCCCTGAACAACTTTTCAACCGAATCTCTCGTTTCATACTACGAATCAATGATCAGGCGGCCGGACCGGACTGCCGTCCTGAAAACCACCAGAAATCCTGTGCTCCTCATTATGGGAAAATACGATACCGCCATACCTCCCGACGACGGGTTGAAGCTAGGCAAGCTGCCTGAAAAAGTGTATATTCATATCCTTGGCCAATCCGGGCATATGGGTATGCTGGAAGAAGCGGAACGCAGCAATCAATTACTACAAAAATTCGTAACAGACGCCTGGAATTTTTGATCCGATCGATGAAACGTATACTACTTATTATATTGACTCCTCTGCTGCTGGCGACCGCTGCCCGCGCCGAACATATTACCGGCGGAGAAATGTATTATACGTTGATAGATACATTGGACAATGGGAATCTTCAATACCGCGTCACTCTCAAACTATATCGCGATTGTTTTTCGGCAGGTGCACAGCTTGATCCCAGCGCTGCAATAGCGGTGTTCGCCAAAGGTGGAGGTGGAATGGTTTGGAACAGTTCCATCCCAATGCGGCAGCCTAAAGAAACTTTATTACTGAGCACTCCCGGCCCGTGTATCACCAATGCACCTACCGTATGTTACGAAGTAGGATATTATGAATTCCTGGTAGACCTGCCACCCACCGCCCTTGGGTATACGATCGCTTACCAGCGGTGCTGCCGCATCAATGGCATCAACAACCTGCTTGGCTCCGGCAATACCGGTGCTACCTATACTGCAGACATTCCTGGATTCAACATACTGCCCAGTGCCCCATCGAACAATAGTGCAAAATTTGTTGGAGTCGACACTGTGATCGTTTGCGGTGGTTACCCTTTTACTTACAGCTTCGCAGCAGTCGATCCTGACCAAGGTGATATTCTCAGATACTCGTTTTGCGATGCATGGGTGGGTGGTAGCTCTGGCTCAGCAGCAGCATCACAGCCAAATCCTCCCGCGGCTCCTCCTTATTCAAGCGTCAACTATGCTTCTCCCTATAGTTCGGGAGCGCCGCTGGGCTCAAATGTTTCTATCAATCCTACCACAGGTTTGATCTCTGGCATTTCCCCTCCACAGGGTATCTATGTAGTAACGGTCTGCGTGCAGGAGATCCGCAATGGTGTTGTCATTGCTACCCAGCGCAAAGACGTACAGATAAAAGCAGGAGGATGTAATCTTGCAAAGCCACAGCTGAATCCTGAATACATCACCTGCGATGGCTTCTCGTTTAGCTTTACTCATCCTTCCAATGCCCTGATCCATACTTTCTATTGGGAGTTTGGTGATCCGGGAAGTGGTGCAGCCAATATTTCAACTGATCAGAATCCTACACATACTTTTTCTGCAGCCGGTGACTATACGATTAAGCTCGTTACCAATCGCAATGGCGATTGTTCCGATTCTACCACTGCTGTAGTCAGAGTATGGCCTGGCTTCTTTCCCAACTTTAATTCATCGGGTGTTTGTCTTACCAATCCCGTTCTGTTTGCGGATGCCACTACTACCAATTGGGGAGTAGTGAATTCCTGGAGCTGGGACTTTGGTGATCTTTCATCTTCTATCGATACATCACGTATCAGAAATCCACAGTGGACCTATGCCGATACCGGATTCAAGAGTGTGCGACTGATCGTTACAAATAGCAAAGGCTGTATCGATACAGTCACAAAAGATGTACATATTATCGACAGACCACCGATCACCCTTGCTTTTAAAGATACATTGATCTGTATACCGGATGCTGTAACCCTACAGGCATCAGGTACCGGCAATTTTAGCTGGGGACCTGCAGTCAATATTGTTAATGCCAATTCTGCTACGCCTACTGTCAACCCTACAACCACCACCACTTACCAGGTCACGCTCAACCAGGCGGGCTGTATCAATACCGATACTGTGCGGGTACGGGTAGTGGCCTTTGTAACCCTGGTGGAAATGGGAGATAGCACTATTTGCGAGACTGACCATGCACAATTACATGTTGTCAGTGATGGCTTGCATTACCAGTGGACTCCCGCAGCCATGCTCGACGATGCTGCTTTGCAAAATCCGGTTGCCATTTCTGGTGTCAGCCAGGTTTATACTGTTACTGCCAATATCGGAACCTGTACAGCAACAAGAGATATAGGAATTACAGCAGTGCCTTATCCCCGTGCCAATGCAGGTCCTGATTCCACAATTTGTTACAACACTCCTGCAGCATTGCATGGGTCGCACGATGGCTCATCATTCTTCTGGTCGCCTGTTACTTCATTGGTCAATCCCAATACGTTGAACCCGACAGCCTATCCTCCAAAAGAAGGATTTAATAATTACGTACTCACTTCCCTGGATACACGAGGTTGTCCAAAGCCTGGCCGTGATACGGTCGGCATCACTGTATTGCCACGGATCCGCCCGTTTGCAGGCAATGATACAATGGTGGTAGTAGGCCAGCCATTACAATTCAACGCAGAAGGCGGCGTGAGCTATGTATGGACTCCCCCAACTGCATTAAGCAATCCTAATATCAAGAACCCCATTGCAGTATACGGTCCGGAAATAGACAGCATACGTTACGTTGTCGAAGTATTCAACGAAGCAGGATGTTCAGATACTGCTGATGTAAAAGTCACGATCTTCAAAACTGTTCCCTATATTTTCGTGCCTACAGGCTTTACACCCAATGGCGATGGGCTCAATGATGAGATACGGCCGATTGCAGTAGGTATCGCGCAGATCAAATACTTCCGCATCTTCAATCGATGGGGGCAGATGGTATTCCAAACTACCACTAACGGACACGGCTGGGATGGCCGCATCAGTGGCACACCACAGGGCAGCAACGTGTTTGTCTGGATGGTAAGTGCCGTTGATTATTTAGGCAAACCGATCTTCCTGAAAGGAACAGTTACCCTTATCAGATAGAGTGTTCTGCCAGTTCCTTATTCCTTATTTCTGATTTCCTATTCCTTATTTCCTTTCTTACCTTCCCATTTCAATAACCCACTCCATTTCATGTCAAAGATCGTTTTCATCACCGGCGCTACATCCGGTTTTGGTAAAGCCAGCGCGGAGAAATTTGCTTCTCATGGTTTCGATATCATTTTGAACGGCCGCAGAAAAGATCGTTTGGAAGAACTCTGTCATTCACTCGAAACCAAATTCAACATAGCAGCATTCACGTTGCCATTTGATGTTAGGAATGAAAAAGATGTATTGGATGCCATCAACTCGCTTCCGGCAGAGTGGAAGCATATAGATATTCTTCTCAACAATGCCGGCCTTGCATTAGGTCGTGATTACTTTGAAGAAGCCAGCCTCGACGACTGGAATATAATGGTGGACACAAATATAAAAGGATTTGCATATGTGGCCCGGACAGTTTCGCGATTAATGGCTGAGCGTAAGCAGGGACATATTATCAACCTGGGGTCGGTTGCAGGCAAAGAAATATATGAGAGGGGTAATATGTATTGCGCTACCAAGGCAGCCGTTGATGCATTGAGTCATGCCATGCGCATTGATCTGCTAAGGCATAATATTAAAGTGACTGCTATTCACCCGGGTGCAGCGGAAACTGAATTCTCTCTTGTTCGCTTCAAGGGCGACGAATCCACTGCAAAGAGTGTTTACAATGGTATCACACCGCTCACCGGCGAGGATGTTGCCAATGTGATTTATTATTGCGCTACACTTCCCCCTAATGTTTGTATCAATGATCTCACACTGACATGTGTTCAACAGGCAGATGGGATTTACTTCTACCGAACGTAATGTCAGTTCACAGTTTATAATTCACAATTCACAGCCATTCTTTGCTGCCGGAAAAGTTTTTTCTGGCATTGGTATATTCATACTGTGAAATGTGATTGTAAACTGTGAACTGAATTACAGGTTTTCTCTTAGAGATTTCTGAGAAAAATGTTGCACCATCGGATTTTTTGCATTAATTTAAAGGTCCCCCAATATTCCTCCATTGCTTCAGGCTTGATCCTTGCCGTACTTTTCCCGGGAAAACTACCCGATCCGTATTAAATAGAGTTGACTTTAATCCAATTATCTAAAGAAATAAAACAGACCAAATTATCTTTACAATGAGAACCCAATCCTTTATAAAACCGAATATGAAGAGTACGCCATTCCTGTTGCTTCTTGCAGCTTTCACCTGCTTTACAATCACCTCCAACGCACAGGATGTAATCCGCCAGCAAAGTTGTCATGACGATCTTATCAGTAAACAAGTAGATAGCCTTAAAAATATTTATGGCAAAGACGGCTTCGTTCTTCTCAAAGAAGCATCGATTGCCATGGAGAGCGAATATGAAATGCCTGTGATCATGCCACTCACCCAGGGCGCCTGGTACCAGTTTGTATTCATCGGCGATTACAGCTCACGCCTTTACGAAGTAAGAATGTATGACTGGAACGAACGGCAAGTTATCTTCCAGCAAAAAAAATGGGGCGAAATAGATGGCAACATCATCTCCTATTCTTACGTACCCAAATTCTCCGAGTTTCATATGATGAAACCCGTGCAGGTGAATAAGAAGAAGAAAAAGAACCTCTGCGGATATGTGATGCTCTTCAAGAAGGCAGGTGCCAATGAAGGGAATGCGAGCGTCTCGCACTAATAAGATATCAAGGCCATCAGGCCTTTTTTTATTGCCATTATGGCAACTGCTCCAAAAAGAAAACCTATAAGGTACTTCCTTCTCATCAGCAAGCTGACTCTCTGGAAAACCTTATAGGTTATACGCCTCATCAATGTTGGGAAATTGGGAAATCAACATGAACCAGTAAACTGCGCTACTGATAGTGTGATGTGAGACAGTCTCTCTGAAATATTTCGGCCTGAGGGCAGTCGCCAATTCCGAAATCTCCCAATTTCAAGAACTTTATTTCAAGACCGGTACTCCAACCAGCAATTTGAAATTCTCTATTACTGTATCGATATCTGCCTGCTTCATTGGAATATAAAGCGGAAGAATGATACTGTTATCCGCTGCTTTTTCCGACACAGGCAATTGTGCATCTGCATACTCTGTCTTATAGGCCGTTTCGCGGTGCGTCGTCACAATCCCACGGCGGCTCGAAATACCCAGATCCAGCAACTTCTGCATGATCTCATTGCGGCTTAGCGGACAATTATCTTTCAGGTAAATACTATACGACTGATAATTGCTGAAATAACCTTCCTGCTCGATCGGCAGGTGAATGCAGTCAATTTCCTTGAACGCCTGATTGTATTGAGCAGCGATCTTTCTGCGCTCTTCTACGATCCAATCCAGCTTCTCCAGTTGCTTGATACCCACTGCAGCCTGAATATCCGTCATCCGATAATTATATCCTACTTCAATGTGATCTTCGAAGATCAGCTTGGATGACTCATGTCGTACACGGTCGTTCACCGACATGCCATGCTGGCGCAGCAACTTCATCCGGTTGTAATACGCTTCGTTGTTGGTAGTGATCATACCACCATCACCGGTTGAAACAACCTTTCTCGGGTGAAATGAAAAACAAACCAGCTCTGAATGACTACCGATCTTCCCACCCTTATAAGAAGAACCCGCCGCACATGCTGCATCCTCGATCAGTTTCAGATTGTACTTATCTGCCAGTTTACTGAATGCATCGATATCAGCAGGCATACCGATCTGGTGCACCAGCAGGATCGCTTTTGTCTTTGCCGTGATCTTCTTTTCGGTATCTACCGGGTCCAGGTTATAGGTCTCCGGTATCACCTCTGCAAACACTGGTTTTGCGCCTACATACTTGATAGAATTCGCAGTGGCTACATAGCTCATCGACGGGCAGATCACTTCATCACCTGCCTGCACACCTGCTACGATCATCGCCAGGTGCAATGCCGTAGTACAGTTCGAAACTGCTACCGCATACTTTGCACCCGTATAAGCGGCAAACTTCTCTTCAAACTCTGCTACACGCGGGCCCTGGGTGATCCATCCGGTCAATATTGTATCGTATGCCGCCTGCGCTTCATCAGCGGTCAGGTAAGGCTTGGCTATAGGTATCATGCGTTGGTTGCAATTTTAATTTTTTCAAAATACCACTGGCTCAGCTCTTTCATGCCTTGCTCCAAACTTACAGTGGGTGTAAAATTCAATAACTTTTCTGCCTTAGAGATATCAGCCAATCTGCGGCTTACCGGGTTCACCGAACTTTCATCACGGAATTCAGGCTCCAGCGTCGAATCATTTACTTTCAGCAATACATCGAGCAATTGCCTCAGGCTCGTCTCTTCACAATTACCGATGTTGAATGCTTCATCGGTTACATCAGACTGCAATGCAGCTACGTTTGCCTTGGCTATATCTCTAACGTATACAAAATCCATTGTGGTAGATCCATCACCATAGATCAGCGGGCTCCTGCCATCGCGGATACAATCCAGCCATTTGATCATTACTTCAGTGTATTTTCCATCTGTATCCATGCGTGGACCATAGGCGTTGAAATAGCGGAGCGCTACATAATCCAGTCCGTACATGAACTTATAGCTGCGGAACAATTGCTCACCCCACATCTTGGCTGCACCATAGAAGGTCTGGTTGTTGTATGGATTATCCGTCTCTGGCGTTGGGAAATGCTGTGCCAGGCCATATACCGATGCACTGGAGCTATAGATCACTTTCTTTACCTTATGCTTTACACACAGCTCGGCTACTTCGAAAGTCGACTTCAGCATCACATCAAATCCATCACGTGGATTGGCAGCGCACGCATTGATGCGCAGGGCGGCCATATGAAATACGTAGTCAGTTCCGGCAATGCATTGCTCCAGCAGCGCCGTATCGCGCATATCGCCTTCGTGCAATTCGATAACAGGGTTATCAATAAACGACTTCATGTTCTCCCGGCTGCCCCTGATGAAATTATCGATGATAATGATCTTCTTTGGTTCAAGCGGAAGCAGCTGCTCTATCACATAAGAACCGATAAAACCAGCGCCTCCCGTTACGAGAATAGTACTTCCTTTTACTTTGTTATGCATATTTCGGACTATTTACACTTAATAATACGATACCAGAAATGATCAGGCTGAACCCCACAAATGAAACAAGGTTCAACTGATCTTTGAAAATATAATACCCGGCCAGCACCGTCAGCATGAAATTGATCCCTACCGCTACCGGTATGATGAAGGTGAAGGCTCCGGATGAAAGAGCTTTGAACAGGATCAGGGCCGATCCAAAAATTATCGCAAAGGCCGCGATCACCTGGAAGTGCAACAGGAACTGCACCCAGTCATTAAAGGTAGTCAATACCCTGCCCTTCAGATTGTATTTGATCAGGGTAGTACCTGATACATTGAACAGGGCATATAAAAAACAGATGATTATAGCTTTTGTCATGGCTGCTCGATTTCTATTATCTCGTCGATAATGAATACAGGCCGCTTGCGGCTTGCATCCAGTGTCCGCCACAGGTACTCCGCAATAATGCCCAGCGAAATATTCGTGATCCCAAAGCCGATCATAGAAATAGCCATCAATGCTGGCCAGCCGAGTGGAAGGTCATCAAAAAATATCTTCCTGAAAAAGATATAACCGGTCCACAGCAAACCGAGTATGAAAAATGCAATGCCGATCAATGATACAGCGCGGATCGGTGCAAAAGAAAAAGCAACAAATGAATCGATCAGCAGTTTGATCTTCTTTGCCAGCGTCCATTTCGATTTTCCTGCCTTACGTGCAGATTTCTGGTATTCTACAAAATCCTGCTTGAATCCAAGGTTCAGTATCTGGAGAAATACACTCGAATTGCTTTCTACATTCCTGTTCACAGCATCGGCCACCTTCCTGTTAAACAATACTACATCGAAACCCTTGGTAGGATAACGTTTGTTCACGTATTTCTTCATCAGCCGTGAATAGAATTTTGAAAACTGCTTTTCAAAAAAGGAATTCTGTGTACCTGCACGGTTGGCCCACACAATATCATTTCCATTCTGCTGTTTCGAATACATCGTGGTGATATTGTCGATCGGGTCCTGAAGGTCAGCATACAGGAATGTTACATTCTTTCCTGAGGAATGCATGATACCTGCTCTCAATGCAGCATGCGAACCGTAATTCTGAGAAAAACTGATGACCTTGGTGCGGCGGGGAAACTTTGTCTTCCGGATCATGTCTACTGAATTGTCAGTAGACCCATCGTTGACAAGAATGATCTCGAAATCGATTTCCTTCCGCTCTTCGGTGAATTTCACCAGCTCCGATCCCAGGCGATCGATGTTGTCCTCTTCATTGAGAAAAGGAACGATTACGGTAATGTCTGGCGACTGGTTCATTGTTTTGGTTAAGTTTAGTTCAAGTCAAAAAGTTAAAAAACTTTGGTGTGATGACTTTGGGTACGGTATACTGTTTTACTTCTTGGGCTGTATTTCTTTTGCAGGATTTCCTGCGATCTTCGATTGTGCCGGCACGCTCTTCAATACATTACTTCCTAATCCGATCAGCGTATACTCTCCGATCGTAATACCGTTCATGATATTCGTGCCGCTACCGATATAACAATTCCGTTCAATGGTGGTGCCGCCTGCAATAGCTACATTACAACCGATCAATGTATAATCCTTTACTTCTGCGTCGTGATGGATCACTGTATTCGGAAGAATGCACACATGGTCGCCAATCACTGCATTGCTTGTGATCACCACGCCGGCCATGATCAGGCAGTTGGCTCCCACCTTTACATTCTTACCAATGCTGGCATTGGGATGTACTACTGTTGCCAGCCTTTCCTTAGCGATCTTCAAAGAACCGATATGATCCTCTCTCTTCTTATACGAAACCGAACTTCCCGGCACTGCCAGCACTTTCGCATCTTTGAATTTGTCGAGTGCCGAGCGATCATACACCGTGTATCCATACTTCGTTGGTCCCTGCTTCTCCGGAGTATCGTCAACGAAGCCGATCAGTTCATACTGCCCCCCTACGCAATCCATTGCTTCCAGCGCATTGCCATTGAACGGAAATATAAGCAGCTTCTCCACGCTTAATAACTGTTTAATGCTTTGATCACCCTGTCTACATCTTCATTCGACAGCTCCGCATACATCGGCAACGAAATACAATGAGATGCCAGGTATTCTGAATGCGGGAAATCACCTTGCTTGTATCCCAGGCTGGCATACGCCTTCTGCAGATGACAGGGAACGGGATAGTGATAAGCAGGCATGATATTATTTGCTTCCAGGTGTTTCACCAGTGCTTCTTTATTCTCTGTTGTCACTACAAACAGGTGGAATACAGATTCTACTCCTTCAGGTTGCGCCTGCATCTTGATAGCAGGGTTCTTGATCTCACTCAGATACCGTGCAGCAATAGCCTGTCTCTTCTTGTTCCAGCCTGGCAGGTATTTCAGCTTCACACTCAGTGATGCGCCTTCCAGTCCGCCCATGCGGTAGTTGTATCCAACTTCATCATGGTAATATCTTACTACAGAACCATGATTGCGCAGACTCTGCAAATGCTTTGTGTATTCTTCACTGTTGGTAGTAAGACCACCAGCTTCGCCACATGCACCCAGGTTCTTACCAGGGTAGAAGCTAAAGCAGGCCATTTCACCAAAGCCACCGATAGGTTTGCCTTTGTACACAGCACCTTGTGCCTGTGCAGCATCTTCGATAAACTTCAGGTTATGTTTTTTACAAATAGCAGCCACACCATCGATATCGAATGGCTGACCATATAAGTGTACACCGATGATCGCCTTTGTCTTTGGAGTGATCTTCTCTTCGATCTTTGTCACATCGATCTCCCATGTATCAGGATTGCAATCTACAAATACGGGAGTAGCGCCTGCATGACTTACGCCCCATGCAGTAGCGATAAAAGTATTGGCAGGAATGATCACTTCATCTCCTGCACCGATGCCCAATGCGAGCATGGCCAGGTGAAGTGCAGTAGTACCGTTGTTTACGCCAATCGCATACTTAGCATCGCAGTACGAAGCAAAGCTCTTTTCAAACTCTTCTACAAATGGGCCACCAGAGAAAGCCGTTTTCTCATATACTTTCTCAAAAGCAGCGAAAATTTCATGTTTGATCTGCTGGTGCTGACCTTTCAGGTCCAGACAGGGAATCTTCCTTTCCGCAACAACCGGAGAGGGTGCAGGATTAATAGTGGGTTGGGTTGCTTGCTGTATCATTTTTTGTTGATTATTATCATGTGATTATAAGGAATGTTCGTAACGTTTTTGAGTACGTAATTATCGTTGCCCGAGAAGATGTCCTTGCCGAGGTCCAGGTAACCCTGGGGAAATCTTACACAGGCACCACGGTCGCCTTTGATAATGCGGCGCGCAATGAAATTCTGGTTCTCTACAAACACAGGGTCCACTGTCACCACCATACCACCTTCGTTCAGGTGCTTGTGAGCCGATTGAAGAAACTTTACACAGCTCTCATCAGACAGGTGATGCAATACACCGATCGCGAAGATCACGTCGGCCTTTGCCAGGTCGGGTGTAGTATTGATATCTGCTACGAAGAAAGAAGCCTTGCGATTGCTGTACTTGATCGTAGCATTCTTGATATAATCGGGATTGAAATCATACCCGGTGTAATTAACTGATTCGGGCAGGAAGTCGAGCAGCCGGCCATTGCCACAGCCTACGTCCATCACTGCCTTATTTTCGAGTGATGGCAACAGGCTCAGCGTTTTCCTGTACAACTTATAATCGCCCACCATGTACTGGAATGTTTTATAAAAAACATTCAGATCAAGGATCTTTCGTACACCGGTTGAAATATGACTCTGCTTAGCCATGGTTAATGCTTTACTCATGATTATTTCTTTAAGGGTCTTGCTGGATTACCAACTACAACTGTATTGGCAGGAACATCTTTTGTTACTACTGCACCGGCGCCTACCAGAGCATTCTCTCCGATTGTGATCCCGGCCAGGATGGTAGCATTGCTGCCGATAGAAGCTCCTTTCTTAATGTGCGTTTCTACCACTGCCCAGTCTGCTTCAGTCTGCTGGCTACCATCGGCATTGGTAGCCCGGGGAAACAGGTCGTTCGTGAACATAACGCCATGCCCGATAAAAACATTGTCCTCGATATGCACGCCTTCACAGATAAAAGTGTGGCTGGATATTTTGCAATTCTTTCCGATAAATGCTCCTTTCTGGATCTCTACAAATGCTCCTACCTTGCTGCCATCATCTATGCTGCATCCGTATGCATTTACAAAATTGAAAATGCGTACACCCTCTCCCACCTTTACGTTGTTCAAACTCTGCCTGTCGTTATTGACTGTGATCGTTTCCATTTATTTTATTTTAACTTCTTTACCGTTGTTTTTGATCGACTGCTGAGAAGCTTCGAGAATGTTCACTACCTGTCTGCCGAGATGAGCATTGGCAAGCGGTTGTCTTTTCTCGATGATCGATTGCACAAAATCTTTCGCTACACCTGCAAGCGCTTCCTGGCTGTTCAGCTTCGGGATGTATACATCACCGGTACGGTAGTCCACCATCACACGGGTCTTCTCTTCATCTGTCTTGTGATTGAAGCCTGTATCGTACACCCTTACTTTCTCTGATGGCTCAAGGTCATTGTACACGATCATCTTCTTGTCTCCACCGATCAATGTCTGGCGCACTTTCACCGGCGACAACCATGATACATTGAAATGCGCGATAAAGTCAGAAGAATAGTTGACCGTCATATATGCAATGTTCTCGATATTATTGTTGGTATGAGAAATACCTGTTGCATTGATGCTGATTGGCGCTTCGGCGATCAGGTAAGTAAGGATTGAAAGGTCATGCGGCGCAAGGTCCCATATCACATTCACATCCGGCTGAAACAAACCGAGGTTGATACGTGTAGAATCGAAATAATGTGGTACACCTACTGTCTTATTTTCTACCAGCTCTTTCATTTTCTGAACGGCGCCGGTATACAGGAACGTGTGATCGGCCATTAGTGTCAGACCTTTTTGTTCGGCCAGCTCGATCAGTTCATCCGCTTCTGCTACGGTAGATGTCATGGGCTTTTCGATCAGCACATGTTTACCGTTGAGCAATGCTTTTTTAGCAAGAGGAAAGTGAGTGAAAACCGGTGTAGCAATTACTACTGCATCGATAGAAGGATCGTTGATGATATCATCTGCAGATGCTACGCCATTGATGGTGGGAAATATTTTCGATAGTACAGACAGTCGTTCGGGACGGCCATCTGCTACTTTTTTTACTGTACAATTTGCTGCACTAAAGAAATTTCTTACAATGTTGGGACCCCAATATCCGTAACCAATAACTCCTACGTTAATATTTGCCATTTTTCTGAAACAATTGAATAATTGAATAATCAGTTTAATTGGCTTCAAGGATCCTGGACATAGGGTAATTCAGCGAGCCCATAGACCTGTATACACAGCTCTGTGGCAACAAACCAGGATATGAAAAATGGAATAAACTATAGGAACATGGGTACCTGGGGGATATTGGCGTTTAAAAAGAGAGATCCGGGGGAACCGGAACACTAAGCTAATGAACCTTAGCGTGTTAAACGCAACGGGGTCAAAAGTATAAAAAATAAATTTTTAATCCTACTGTTTAGGGAAATAAAATTAATAACATGAAAATCAATAGGATTTCAGGCTTTCTGCTACTATTTTTATCCGCTGATAACCACGCCTGTACAGGGTTTGAGCGGTCATCCGCCGAAACATGAAACTTCTTAAAGATGAAAGTGCAATGAAAAATAGTCTATCGTCCAAAGCTCTCAACCCAAAACTGTTCTTTTCACTGCTTTTCCTGTACCAGCTATTTTTTACGTTTCAGGGCCTGGACCTGTCTGACGAAGGCTTTTTTGGTACTTTTTACCAGCAGATATTCAATCATCCCGACTCGGTTCAATACAACTTCATGTTCTGGCTCTCTGGAGTGGTCGGCGGAGCATTCGATTATATATTCGGCGGCCTGGGAATATGGGGACAACGGCTTTTCGCTACACTGATCACTACTGCCACTATCATTCTTGTTTATAACCTGCTGAAAAAATACCTGGACAGAGGCAGGCTGCAAATTGCTCTGTTCATCGTATTGGTGACGATGAACAACCAGACCAAAGTATTTCACTACAACTTTCTTTCTGTTCTATTATATGTGACCACAGCCATTCTTTTATTTAAAGGATTGCAAAAAGGCAAGAGCATTTATCTTTTTCTAAGCGGTCTTTGCATTGCACTCGACACATTTACCCGCATACCAAGTGTGGTAAACCTGGGATTGGTATTGGTAATTTTCTACTATGGCTGGTTATACAAAACAAAATTTCTCGCACAGCTGATAGATGCTGTTGTATTCGGCGCAGGTTTTGTAGCGGGCACCGCGGGTGTATTGCTGCTGATAAAACTCGTTGGTCACTGGGAGGTATTTGTCAATGCACTCATACTTGTAAGAAAACTGGGAAGCGGCGCCGAAGAAAGCGCCTATGGGATATCGGCTCTGATCATGCAGTTTTTCAACGCCTATTATGCGTCATTCAAAGTGGCGGTGATCGTATTGATCATCCTGGCCATTGCAGTGATCATCGTCTACTATCTGCAAAAGACATCCTGGTATCGAAAGTGGATGTCGGATCTGGTGAGATATGCTGTACTGCTGGGTATCGGCTACCTGGTGGTGACACGTGTGATCGACAACTATGTGATGCTTTATTTCCTTACCGGCTTCTCGCTCATTGCCGGTGCGCTCATCGTTTTCAGCAATGCAGAAAAAGAGATAAAGGTACTCGCATTCATCGGCTGCTATATCCTGCTGGCCTACCCGCTGGGTAGTGGTGCCGGCTTGTATTCGGTAGGTATATATTCATTATGGTTTGCATTCCCTATTGCGTTTGACTACTTTTTTCATCAGCGCTTTCTCGATGCGCGTTATACTATGGGCAGATTCAATATACCGTTCAATATCGCGGCATTTGCCAATGAACGTCAGTTGCGACACCTGAAGAATTTCGTGGCCATCGCCTGTATCATCGCGGGACTATTTTATTCATGGTATTATCCTTTCTTCGATTACCATGAACGCAGCAAAATGGTCTATACTACCAATAGTAAGTACCTGAATGTATATACCACGCGCGAGCGCGCCACGGTAATGAATGAACTGTTGACGGAAAGTGCCAAATACGTGAAGCCCGGAGACTATACACTGGCCTATCACTCCATCCCAATGTTTCATTACGCTACACGTACGGTTCCATTCGTTCACAATTCCATGCCCTGGTTTTATCAGGCGTCAGTGTTCCGGGAGGAACTCGACGGAGCGGTAAAGCGTACCGGCATATTCCCCGTAGTGGTAATGCAACGAAGAAAAACGGTGGGCAAAGCCGGTAGCACCTGGCCGGATCCGGCACCATACTATGATACTGCCTGGTATAAGAAGAATTGGCCACGTGATAGCACACTCAATTCATTTCTTGAGACAAACCACTATCAAAAGGCATGGGAGAACGAGATGTTTACGATCATGGTGCCCCAAAAAACCCCATAGACTGCCCTCCGCCCGATAGTTAAAACCATGGGCTGCTTCCTCGAAAAATTGATGAGAAAAAATTGGAAGGGATAGAGTTTTTTACTAATTTGCTAATAATATTAGTATTCAAATACTAAATATCTTATGCTAATTCAATAAATGTGCAGTATGATAGCGGCAGTTAAAATTGACAATTTTTATACCACCTGCGAACAGCAGTGGGACGAAACGCTGAGTGGCAAACCAGTCTTCATTAAATCAGCTCACGATGGCTGGCGGCTTGGTCGAAGCGATGAAGCAAAGGCATTGGGCATTGACTTTGCATTTCAACCCTTCCTGGTAAAAAAGAAGCTTAATAGTAAGAGACTAAGGCTGGCGTCCTTCAACTATAGTTTGTATGAGAGCATGTCGCAGCATGTGATGAGTGTATTACGCTCTATTGTACCCGCAATTGAAATTCATTCGATCGACCAGGCATTTCTGGATCTGTCAAATCTGGAATACTTTGACATCGTTACGCTGGTCAACACATTAAAAGAGAAGGTAGCAGCGATCACCGGTTTCTCTGTCACTGTTGGCATTGGTGCCAACAAAGCACTGGCCAGGCTGGCAAATGATCAGCCATTGGACGAGATCGTTAAGATCACAGGCGAGACTCCACGACCCGCCTTACAGGATCATATACGGTCTGCACGCTCGCTTGATGAACTGGCAGGCTTCCTCAAAGACCTTCAGCAACCACTGGCTGCCCATGCCGCAGTATGTGCACGCCAGCTAAAAAACGACCAACGCGCTGCACGCAGGTTACATGTGTACATCCAAACCAACCCGTTCTATACAAAAGACAAACAGTGCATTGCCGCGGTGACCATGCCGTTGCATGTTGCCACCAACAACAATCACGAATTGGTTAAATATGCTATGCGTGCGCTACAGATGATCTACCAGCCGGGGTTCAAATATCAGAAATGCGGAGTCATCGCATTGGACCTGGTGCCGCAGGAAAATCATCAGCTCGACCTATTTACCCTGCCCGCTTACGAAGGAGCCGGTTCACTCCATAAAACTCACCGTAGATCGAACGATTGGGCTGTTCAATATGATTTATTTGGCAAAAAAGATATTGCCTGATCATGTTCAATCCATTCGCCACATACGATACCAAATACCTTGATCAATTCAGAAAAAAAGGTGTAAAAGCCTTTGTGAAGCAAACCTATAACCGCGGCCGGGATCTTTCAGCGTCAAACCCTCTCCCTTCGTTTCTCCTCACACATTATGTGCAGTTGCCCATGGCATACGAACATATGAGGGCTATTCAGCGTGATCCCGGTAAAAAACTGCTGCTACTAAATAATCCGGCAGACTATTCCGAACTGTCGCGTATGGGCCTGCCCGGTGCTGGTATCCACGTCTATATGCAGCTTGCAGTTTCCAATGTGGTTCCTAAGATGAGGCGCTGCATCGATCAAAAGACACGGCATTACATTTCACGGCACTTAGGATGGCGGCTTACGGCCCAGGAAATGATTCAATTTTCGTTGCGTATTATTTTTGGCGAAATTTACGTGACGCTTCACCACGAGGGGAAAG
>JADMIO012947969.1_pt1 | contig 25461 bp, 12 predicted proteins | sample 8958161 | NCBI WGS metagenome assembly JADMIO01 (sample SAMN16585339, study PRJNA669376) | soil metagenome | isolation source: Crop rotation soil | place: USA: Cullars Rotation, Alabama | collected 2011
CGCGACAACTTGTCCACGTGGAATTCTAAGCTTAGGATCCCAATGTGCTGGAAAGGTTGGAGTTCGACTTTGTCGTGGCTCCGGGTGGCGATGTACGAGCGATCAAATTCCGGGTCGAAGAGGCCGACCGGATAACGCTCGACAAAACGGGTGATTTGCATCTGGCCGTCAAACAGAGCGAAATGACTTTGCATAAGCCGGTGATCTATCAACTGACTGATCAAGGTGATCGCCGTGAAGTGAAGGGCGAGTACGTTATTAAAGGCAAAGAAGTCCGCTTCAAGACGGGCGCGTTTGACGCGCAAAAGCCTCTTATCATTGATCCGGTGCTCTCCTACTCCACGATGATAGGAGGGGGTGGTCACGAATATGCATCCGGGATTGCTCTGGATTCATCAGGCAATGCGTACATCACCGGCTATGCTCAATTTGGGAGCTTCCCGACGACGCCCGGCGCCTTTCAAACCACAGGTTCGGGCTCCGGCACTGCCTTCGTGACCAAACTTGACCCGACCGGGAGTACCCTTGTCTATTCAACCTTTCTCAATGGCAGCAACTCCTCCATAGGGAACGCCATCGCCGTAGACTCATCCGGCAGTGCTTACGTCACCGGCACAACGGATTCGAGCGATTTTCCCACCGTGAACCCGATCAGAAGCAGCACAACTAATTTTTATAAGAGCACAGACAGCGGCGGGCAGTGGAATAGTCAAGTGATCGGCGCACCCACCCTGAGGATAGGTATACTCGCCATTGACCCGCTCGTCCCCAATACCATGTATGCTGGAACGGGTCTGAACAATACGGGAGGTATTTATAAGACAACTGATGGTGGTAACACCTGGGCTGCACTCAACACGGGCTTTAGCAATGCTTTTTGCAGGGCGCTCGTCATCAATCCGACGACACCCTCAACGCTTTACGCCAGCCTGGGCACGAATGATGATACGCCAAACAGCGGCCTTTATAAGAGTACTGATGGCGGGAGTAGCTGGGCGATACTCACAAACGGTTTGAACTCAGAGACGGTCAGCGCCCTGGCAATTGACCCTTCGTCGCCGAATACCTTGTACGCGGGGGTGTCATTTGTGGGAGTGTATAAGAGCACAAACGGCGGTGCTTCCTGGGTGAATTCCAGTACCGGTATCACTTTCGGAGGAACCGGCGCTATTGCCGTCGATCCGGTGACCCCTCAGAACGTTTATCTGTCGGCTGGTGGCGGCGGCATCTTTAAGAGCACAAACGGCGGCGGCAATTGGGCTCAAGTCAATAATGGGCTTACAACAACACTTGTTCGTACGCTGAACATTGATCCGGCCGCGACCATTTACGCCGGTACATCTGGAGGCGGCGTCTTCAAGAGTACAAACGGCGGCGCCAACTGGACAGCAGTGAACAACGGCATCTCCGGCTTCATTCAGGTTAGCTCGCTGGCGCTCAGCTCCTCCGCTTCATCGACACTCTATTTAGGCACAGCAGACGGAAGGATGTATAGAACCACCGACGGCGGAACCAACTGGACCAAAGTTTATGAGACACTGACGCGGACCGATTTTTCGGCATTGGCGATCCGCCCCGGGTCATCAACCACCGTTTATGCGGGAGCACAAATCGGCGGCGGCTCCCTTAATGATGATGAGGCGTTTGTTACCAAGCTGAATGCGAGCGGCTCCGGTCTGATTTATTCAACCTACCTGGGTGGCGGCGGCGATGATACTGCCAATAGCATTGCGATTGATTCGGCTGGAAACACTATTGTTGTCGGGCAGACTGCCTCGTCAAGCTTTCCCGCGCTCAACGCTTTCCAGTCTACTTTGTCCGGGGTCAATGACGCCTTCGTCACGAAGTTCAATCCGACAGGCAATGCACTGCTATATTCGACTTACCTTGGTGGCAGCGGCACCTTAGATAACGCCTATAGTGTGGATGTGGATGGCGCAAACAATGTCTACATCACAGGCTGGACAACCTCAGCCAACTTTCCTACCCTCAACGCCTTTCAACCGGCCATCGGAAGTCAGTTCGAAGGAGATGCCTTTGCGACCAAGCTGACCAGCAACGGCTCACTGTCTTATTCTACTTTTCTTGGTGGTGAAGGTCGTGACATTGGCTACGGCATTACTGCAGACGCGTCTGGAAATGCCTACATCACAGGACTGACAACTTCAACCAGCTTCCCAGTGGCGAATCCGATTCAAGCAATTAATGGCGGTGCTGCTGGAGATGGCTTTATTACCAAACTGAATAGTACCGGCTCGGGTTTAATCTATTCGACCTACCTTGGTGGTTCCGGTTCAGATATTGCGCGTGGCATTGCTATTGATTCGGCGGGCAACGCTTACGTGACCGGTACCACAGGCTCGACAGATTTCCCGATTCTACCCGGGGCGCTCAGGACCAAAAGCCCTTTCTTTCGGTCAACAGATGCGGCTGGCAATTGGAACCACGACAACTACGGGTTGAAAAGTGACAACATTACTGCCCTTGCTGTGGACCCGGTCACGCCATTAACCATTTATGCAGGGACATATGGCAGTGTTTTCAAAAGCACGGATGGCGGGCAAAGCTGGAGCGCAATCAACAATGGGCTTGTGAAACCTTCGGTAGTGGCACTGGTCGTCGACCCAGTAACCCCGTTGACGCTATATCTGGCTACCAGATTCTCCGATTTCAGTAATAGCCGAGGCATTTATAAGAGCACGGATGGGGGCAACACCTGGACCGCCGCCAGCATCGGACTGACCAATCAGGACGTACTATCACTCGCCATCGATCCGGTAACTCCTTCCAAACTGTATGCTGGTGTCTATGGCAGTGGCGTTTTTAAAAGTACAGATAGCGGCAAAACCTGGGCGGTGCAGGCCAGTCAGACGCTTACATTCATTCAGACAATCGCCATCGATCCCATCACGCCGACCACCATCTATGCAGGCGCTACCGGTTCCCCCGGAGGCATTTTCAAATCTATCGACGGCGGGATCAACTGGCAAAAGACTGTCAATGGCCTTCTCAGTGATTCCACGTACAATTTGGCGATAGACCCGCAAATACCGTCAATCATCTACGCGAGCACCAATCAGGGGATATTCAAGAGCACTGATGGCGCGACCAGTTGGGCGCCCTTCGCTTCAGGCTTCAGCGGCTCGATCATCATCGACCCGGTTACGCCAACCACACTTTATATAGCGTTCAGCGGCCTCAATGGAGGTGTGTTCAAGAGTACAGACGGTGGTAATAGTTGGGCGTCGGCAAGCCGAGGACTGACGTACTCCTTCGTTTCCTGTCTCGTCATCAATCCGAAGGCTCCAGCGAAGATTTACGTGGGGGCAAACGTATACCCGAGTGACGATGACGCCTTCGTCGTTAAGCTCAACTCTTCGGGCAGCACTCTGCTCTATTCGACGCTCCTCGGCGGCAGTCCCGGCCCTGGCGATTCTTCCAACGAAAATGACGCAGGCTATGCCATCGCAGTCGATTCGGCGGGCAACGCTTATGTTGCAGGAGCAACGCGCTCACCCGATTTTCCTGTTACTCTCAATGCCTATCAACCGTTCAATCGTGGTTTCACCGACGCCTTCGTCTCGAAACTGACGATGTCCTACATCATCAGTGGGCATGTGTTGGACGCGAATAATGCTCCAGTGAGCGGCGCGAGCGTCATTCTGGATGATGGTGTCTCTCTGAACTCTGTGGTAACGGAGAGCGATGGCGCTTACCAGTTCGTGCGCCTGCGCGAAGGCGGGAACATTACGGTCAGCGCCGCGAAACCTCATTTCATTATGACGCCACCGTCGCAGAGTTTCAGCAACCTGCACGGCAATCAGACGGTCAACTTCATTGCCACTCCGACGAGTGCGCCTTTCTATACCATTAGCGGCCACGTCATCAATAACAGTGCCCTGCTCGCCGGCGTAACCGTAACCCTTAGCGGCTCGCAGTCAGGTGTCACGACGACCGACAACAATGGTGCTTACTCATTCACGCTCGCCAGCGGCAACTATACCCTGACGCCTTCGCTGCTTGGCTTCACCTTCACACCGCCAAATCGGACCTTTAACAACCTGAGCGCGGACCAGACTGCAGACTTTGCGGCGACCCAACAGGGATTGGTGGTGACAAGCGCCAACGATCACGGGCCAGGAACGTTGCGGCAGGCAATCATGGATGCGAACGCCAACCCTGGCATGGACACAATCGTATTCAACATTCCGGGCACCGGGATTCATACTATCAATTTGCTGTTGGCACTGCCGGAAATTACCGGCCCGGTCGTGATCGACGCAGCCACACAGCCTGACTATACGGGCACACCTCTTATTGTGCTTAATGGATCCGGGACAAACGCCAGTGCCGGCTTCAGGATCAGTGCCGGCGGCAGTACCATTCGCGGGTTTGTCATTAACAGATTTAACTCGGGACCAGGGATCCAACTTTTCGGCGGCAGCGGCAATGTAATTCAGGGGAATTATATTGGCACAGACGCGACAGGGACTGTGGGTAGCAGCAATAACAGCGGTATCGGGCTCTTCCACTCCTCAGACAATTTAATCGGCGGCACCAGTCAGGCGGCGCGCAATGTCATCTCCGGAAACAGCTTTGACGGGATAGAGGTGAACGGTTCGGGAAACCGGATTCAGGGGAATTATATCGGTACGAATGCAAGCGGCACAGCGGCGCTGCCAAATGGTATCTATGGTATAGAGATTGTCAATTTTCAGGGCTTTCCGAGCACCAATAATATGATTGGCGGAACGACGCCTGGTGCCGGCAATCTCCTTTCGGGGAACCAGTATGGGATCCAATCCTATGCCTCAGAAATCGTGATTCAGGGAAACCTGATTGGAACGGACGCGACCGGCACGGCGGCGATTGGCAATGGCACAGGCATTTCAGTGGGAGGCTTCAACAACCTTATCGGCGGGACTGTTCCCGGCGCCCGCAACATCATTTCAGGTAATGCTGTTGGCGCTGAAGTTTTCGGTATGCAGGATCGTGTCCAGGGTAACTTCATCGGCACCGACATCACAGGGACAGTGGCACTCGGCAATACAACTGGTGGCGTGTCGTCAGCAGGTCACGCGCTAATTGGGGGGACCACTCCTGAGGCGCGCAATATCATTTCCGGCAATGGCGGCGCCAATGTTTTATTGGGCTACAATATTGGGGGTGAAGACGGATCCACAGTGCAGGGAAACTATATCGGCCTCGACGTGACGGGAAGCGTCGCTTTGCGCAACACGAACTATGGCATCCTTGCTTATGACTCGAATAATCTGATTGGCGGGACAGTGCCCGGAGCCAGCAATGTGATTTCGGGCAACGGGATAGGCATACAGATCGGCGGGCTTACTACGGCAACCCTCACTGGGAATCTAATACAAGGTAATCTCATCGGTCTGAAGGCCACAGGCAATGCGCCGCTGCCAAACCTTCTGGATGGCGTGGCTCTTTCTACCGCTGCCGACAATATAATCGGTGGCGAAGGTAATGCGGGCAATATTCTTGCTTTTAACGGCAGGAGTGGGGTCAGGGTTTGGTCAGGCACAGGAAATGCGATTCTTAAGAACTCTATCTTCTCCAATGGCGCTCTGGGCATTGACCTTAATGGTGACGGGGTAACCCCGAACGACACAGGTGACGGCGATACGAATGCTAACAATTCTCAGAATTTCCCTGTGTTGTCTTCCGCAATCAGTAATGGGGCCAACACAGCTATTCGGGGCACCCTCAACAGCACAGCCAATACCAGCTTTACAGTAGAGTTTTTCTTGAATACGGCTTGCGATAGCAGTGGGAAGGGAGAAGGTCAAACCTTTATAGGGGCTATGCTGGTCACGACCGATGGTAATGGAAATGCTGCCTGCAATGCTACCCTTCCGCTGGTTCCCATGGGCCAATTTATTACAGCTACGGCGACTGACCCTGCGAATAACACCTCTGAATTCTCACAGTGTGTTCAGGTTGCTATGTCCTCGCTCTCACCGACCAGTCAAAGCTTCAGCGCAGCAGGCGGCAACGGCTCCTTCAATGTCAGCGCTCAGGGTAGTTGGACTGCCATCAGCAACGATCCCTCCTGGGTCACCATCACCTCAGGCAGTTCCGGCACTGGCAATGGCACGGTCACCTTCTCGGTCGCCCCTCATTCAGGGTCAAGCCCTCGCAGCACAACAGTAACTGTCAACAATGATATTTTCACTGTTCTGCAGGGCGGCAACTTCGCTGACGTCTCATCTGGGCATCCTTTCTACAACGAAATCGGCAAACTCTATGCACGTGGTGTTACCCTGGGTTGTGGGGACGGCAACTTCTGCCCGGATCAGATAGTAACTCGCGATCAAATGGCGGCTTTTATCCTGAGAGCGCGAGGAGAATTCAGCCCGCCAACGCCTGGTTCGCAGCGTTTCCTGGATGTGTCGCCGTCAAACCCTTTCTATAATTTCATAGATCGGATGGCGACCTTGCAGATTACCCTTGGATGCGGAGATGGCAATTACTGTCCTGCGAATCCAGTGCAGCGTGAACAGATGGCAGCATTTTTGATCCGCGCCTTACACGAACCGGGATACGTTCCGCCCGTGCCTGCTTCGCAACGCTTTGAAGATGTGCCGACATCGAATCCATTTTATGGGTACATCGAAGAAATGGCAGTGCGGGGGATCACATTGGGTTGCTCGGCTACGATGTACTGTCCGTCTCAACCAGTGACGCGGGCGCAGATGGCAGCCTTTTTAGTCAGGGCATTTAATTTATAAGCGTGCTTTAGAGTTTGCCCTGTTTTTTCAATCAGTGAAAGCGCCTCTGTATATAATGCCTGCCTTATCTATGGAGGTGCTAAACTGCCTGTTGAGAGGCTTGATTTTGCTTGAGTCTCACTCGAAATCACATTCGTTTGAGACTCTTTTCTGCCGCACATAAGTACGAAAGAATTTCAATAGGTATCATGCCAAATGATCTTCGCTCTCAAGGATTCTCAAAAAGCGTGAGTCTAAGGTTTCAAGCAAGACCTTATCCAAGTGAATCTCGTATGTATTTGCAAGCGACGCCATTAATTCTTTGCTCCAGGTCCAGGTTGATTGATAAGCCTTTTCAAGGCTCTGTTCCTGTAGACCTCCGGTACAGGTAACGTAACGATCATAAGCGGCTTTTGACAGATCTTTTTCAAGATTTCGAAATGCCCGACTTTCAGAATGGAGAATCTTTCCTTCTTGTATACGTATTAACCATAATAATAGTCTTTGCACCATTCCAAGCGTATCAAGGGATCGAGCGCGTTCACCGCGCCCCAATTGATCGATTCCGGATAGCATTGTATTAAGCAGATTGTGATAAAGCGTAAGCAGGCTCTCATGGGATTGTCGATCCGGCCCTGGGCCTGACAAATAGTCCAGATATTTTTGCATTTCGCCGGTACGGTCAATAATGCGCATGGAATCTGTATCAGGGAAACTGGCTATTTGTCTGAATGCGCGAATGCTTGGCATATCAGATGATTTTAAAAAATGAAATTCACCCCGAATAAGATTTTTAAAGATGGCCACGCTCATCCCCTGAGGAGTTACGAAATAAAGAAAAATCGGCGCGATTTGTCTAACCCATTCAACCTGATCAAATGTTTTATATTCACCTTCATCAAGAAAAAGATAGAATTCTATATCACTAAACTCATCACCTTCTTCTCTGGCGAATGATCCATACATCAAAGCCGCCACGATTCTCTGATCTTCGTAACATAAATGACGGACTCGGTCTATCATCTCTTCCTGAATCAACTTCTTAGTCATAATCGTTTTCCTTGGTGAATTACAATTTCAAGAGCTAAGCGACTCTGCATCCAAACCTGTTTGTCACTTGCAAGTAAAAGTGTTTCGTTAATTTCTGTGAAGTTGTACAAATGCAGGTCGCTTAAGTGACAGGTGATATGAGGATTACAAAATCTCTTGTTCGATGATGAGTAGGTCTGCTTCTCAAACAATCCCGGCTCCGAAGAATTGCTCAGCATCTAAAAAGCAAATCCGCTTTTTAGATGCTGAGCAATTTCTCTTCACGGGTGATCAGGCCAGGATGGCTGAATATGGTTTCATCAGCCATACATGCGGGCGATGATTTTGATTATTCATGCCGAAGCGCATGAATCGGATCAATTCTGGCTGCCCGACTGGCGGGGATGACGCCTGCAATGATGCCAACGATAATCAATATCACTGTAGCCAGCAGGATTGTTGTTATATCGGTAGCACTTAAACCATAAACCAGAGTGGTTGCATATTTGGACAGAACGATAGCAGCGCCTATCCCTATCACGCAGCCAATCATAATGACCTGCATTGCCTCTCTTAAAACCATCCAGATCATTTTGCCTGGTGTAGCGCCAAGTGCTATGCGTATGCCCAGTTCATTTGTGCGCCGTGTTACTGTATAAGCCATTGTTCCATATAGACCCAACGACGCCAGAAGCAGAGCCAGCAGCCCAAAGAATGTGGAAATTGTGGCTATCAATCGCTCTTTCGTAAGAGACTCATTGACTCGATTTGAAAAGACCTCAAAGCTGATGGGAATATCTTTTCCGAGGTTTTGAATATCTCTGCGAATCGCCATTGCCAACCTCTCTGGTGGTTGCAATGTGCGAATCTCCAGAGTCAGATTAGAGTTTGCAAGAAGTTTCGGATCTTGCAGATAACAGAGATAAGCAAGGTTTTTCGTCGGTTCTTGAAGCTTCTGATATTTGGTGTCTTTTACGACTCCGATCACTTGTAGATTCTGGCGAGCCGGATTGGTACCTAAACTAATTACCTTGCCCAGCGAATCTTCGTCTCCAAAGTATTGCTTTGCCATGCTTTCACTGATGATGACGGCTTTTTGAGCCGTCTCGTTATCTCGCAATTCAAAATCTCGCCCTGCTATTTGCGGAATTTCCATAGTTTTAAAGAATTCCGGACTGATGACATTGATATAGACTCGGGTATTTTGAACATTTTGCGGAGTCTGTCCCCCTATGGTAATCGAATCTGTCCAATACCCTCCCTCTCTGGCCAACGGAGGAACTAGCGAAAGGCTTGTGCTATGGACTCCCGGAACGTTTGCAGATTCCTGCTGAAGCCGCTGATAATAATCTGTGAGGCGTCCTGTCGGGTAACGTGCGGCCAGGGGATCAACATAAGATAACATCAGATTATCGCTGTTGAATCCCGTATCAACGGATGTCAGATTGCGTATACTGCGCACAAAAAGTCCGGCGCCTACAAGCAATACAAGAGACAGAGCAACCTGAATTACCACAAGTGATTTGCGTAACTTCACACTTAAAGAAGAGCCTCCCACACTGCGCCCCGTCTCTTTAAGCGCATCAATCGGGTCAACACGAGTGGAAGAAAATGCAGGAACCAACCCAAATATCAAAGCCGTCAAAGTGGCGATAGCAATCGTAAAAATGATAACACGCCAGTCTATACGGAGATTGATCTGTATTGGGTTCGTGCTTGTCGAAACCAGATCAACAAGTAATTTGCTGCCCCAATTTGCCAGCAACAATCCCACCAGTGCCCCCATAAATGCCAGAATCAAACTTTCAATAAGCAATAGTTGAATCAAATGCTTGCGCTGGGCGCCAATCGCAAGACGTATGGCAAATTCCCGCTGTCGCACAGATGCTCTGACCAGTTCCAGATTTGCCACATTGGCGCAGGCGATTAACAGCACCAGAGCAACCATAGCCATCAATAACCAGAGCATTGTCGAGAATTCGATGCGCAACGGCGAATAACCAGAGCCTCCAGCCTCCAGGCCTATAGGTCGAGAAAGAAAATTCTGCTGCTGGTTAGCAGGTATGCCGTTGGACACAAGCTCCTGAAGAATACCGGGCCACAGGCTTTTTACCTCACTTTGCGCCTGTTGTATGGTAATCCCATCTTTCAATCGCGCCATAATATGCAACCAGGCGTAGGCAGGAGCACGCAATCTGTCGCGTACAGCGGGACGCATTTGTGAAACCACTTGAATCGGTAAAGTAATATCGGGACTTCTACCCGCAGCCACACCATAAAAATCCTTTGGCGTTACCCCTACAATTACAACGGGTGTCTGTTCAATTAAAATACTCTTTCCCAGGACGGAGTTACTCTTTTGGAAGCGGGTTTCCCAGCAGTCATAACTGATTACAGCAACCGCATTGCCGCTATTTGGCATATCATCTTCGGAAAGAATCAGGCGTCCCAGAACCGGTTGAACTCCGAGTGCTGAATAAAAATCTCCACTAACCGTCAACCCCCAGGTATTTTCCGGCTCTCCATCCCAGTTCACATAAAAGCGATCTGGCCTCCAGGCAAAGAGTCCGGAAAATGACTGACTGGAATTTCGCAATTGCTCAAAAATCGGATAGGAAAAGGTTGGTTCCTGGAACCAGACCAATTGATCCGGGTCTTTTACTGGCAACGTCTTTAATACAAGTGAATTGATTAGACTAAAGATTGTGACATTGACTCCAACTCCCAGAGCCAGAGAAAGAACTACAGCCGTTGCAAACCCCCGGCTTGTTCGAATCCCGCGTAACGCGTAACGCACATCTTGCGCCAGCCTGCTGAATATTCCTGAGCTGTTCATGGGCTTTATCTCCTCGTAGTTATATCAGTTGCAGGATAGCGATTGTTATCCTGCCTGAGTTAGGTCTTCATCTGTTGATCAATTCGTTCCCGATTTTTGCCGGATTGCGACAGATCCAAAGTGACAAATCTAAGCTCACTTGTATAGCGTTGGCCTTTGGCATCCGGCAACCATATCTCTTCAAGACTTGGCACCATCTCTGACAATGTTATGGGTCGGTCTGGCGTATCCGCCATAGCGCTCTGGCGCACCGCCTTTGTGAAAATATTTACGCAATGAGGACTGTCAAAATCCAGGAAGAAAGGCTTTACCTCTGACGGAGCCTTTACAAAAACAAAGCGTGGTAAGCCTTTCTTCCTGGCCCATCGCCTGACTGAGAGAAATCGTGCAGAATCAATTTTTTCTTGAGTGAAGTCAAGATCTTTAGCGTTGAAAGACCAAGATTCACGAAAAACAACCAGCTTGTCAATAGTGATTCGCGGATTATGAGTGCTAGGACCGAGAATCTTGAAACTGTTGACGATCTTTTGTGCAGCCGCATCACAGAGAATCTCTTCGACACCAAAGCGCAATTTTCCGTCTCGTGTTCGCACTATTAAACTCCCTCCGTCGTTTTCTATCAGTAGTGAACCGATTGCCAGCATCGGCGATCTGGAGTTATTGACAGGTTCAGGAGCCAGTTCCAGATGATAATCTGCGGGTGAAAACAGCATAGGAGAAGCGCGCGAGGTATTTCCCCTGAAATTTTTCGGAATAATTGGCACGATGCGAGCCCCTTGATCAAATGCAGCCGCGCGGTAAAGATCTTCCGGCAGTGGATGCTGCAAGACAAAGAGTTGTGTGTTTAGCGTATTGACACCGACGTGCATTTTTCCCAGAACAAATTGGTAATCCCCTCTTGCAATTGCCTCGGGACCGGAAGCCGCAATCATAATGTCAGGACTGGTATAACGTATGGATGGCCATCCGGAATTCGGAACTCTAAAAGTTTCAGCAACAGCCGACTGCAATTGTTCACTGCTGTATTCTACACGATTAGAGTTTTCAGCAATCTGGAATATCGCCTGCCATTTTTTCTGAAACTCGGCTTCAATTGCGGAACTGAAGTCAGTCTGGTCATGCCAGAACAGCGGACAGGCCAAATACCAGAAACTCAGGAAAGGCAAAGTCTTTGCACCTGATTTACCGGCAATCTGCGAGAAGATGTCTTTGAAAATCTGGTTGTACTTTACCGCAAGCTGGTAAGTACGCCAGCGAACACTGATTAGCAGGAGTGACAGAGGTGAACCAAGCGTTTCAAGCATCGCCGGGCCGATTTGCACATCAATATCTCTGCGACAATCTTCGTATAACAGAGTCCTGCCCGCATAGGTCTGGCCTTCCAACTGTGTGGCTGCTGACCCGGTCAATCTTGTAAAACTGGTTTCTATCCTCTCAAATGCCTGATTGAGTTCTGCTGCATTGCCGCTGGCTCTGGCAATAGCCTCTTTTGAACTCTCTATTTCATCCAGCGCGCTGATTGCCGTTTTGATATGTTCTCGTCATCTATACGCGACAGAATTTGCCGCAGAGACTTTTCCGGATAGGCTTCAATTGGCACTTCGAGATTCCAATTAAGCAATCCGCGTGTGTGCAAAGATCCGATAAGGTTGTAAACCTCTGTTTCACTTTTCAATCCGCTGGACCCTGTATGTATGAATTCAAGAGCAATCTCTTTTGCAGATCGTACCCCATTGCAGGCATGAAGTAAGGCTGCCTCCTGTGGGTTCAGGATTAATGGCTTTCTAAGTGGAATGTGGACCGTTCGCCCAACCAGATGAATATGATGCATCAGACGCGGAGCAACCCATTTCAAGATTGCTTTGTCTTTTGCTAAGGCACTGGCAAGTTCATCCATGCACCAGACCTCCATAAACACCTTTGGTGAGGCTAGTAACTGGGGACCAGGCTTAACTGATATAGGTGGCCCCTCTCGACTAAGCCGCACCCAACCGACCGGACCAAAAAATCCGACCGTGTCATTCTTCGTGCAATAACGCTGTAAATACCTTGCAACCATCTCTTCATTGCGCCTCTGTTTTGAAGACCTGGAATCTTTTTCGTCCTGATGTCGCAGCAAAGGATCAATACCTGTATGTAACGCACGACTGTTCTGCCATATGATGGCTTCACGAAATTGTTCCAGGCGAGCTGTTTCATAGATACGGTTTGCTATGTGTATAGAGTCAGCCTCAAAGCTTTGCTCATAGTCGCGGCGCGCTGCCTGGACTCGTAGATCTGCGGCGCTTACTGTAGCGATTACTTCCTGTATGGAATCTATGTTGGTCGGAGAAGGCACCTTGCATTTTTTCAAAGACTTAAAGGTTTTGAGTAATAACGGTCTGTTTTCCGGTGAAGCGCTTTGCAACTGTTCTGAAACTATGCTGAGCGCCTTTATATTTGCGGCCTGCAACTGTTCTTCTGCTTCAAAAAGTTCGTTGCAATCTGCCACACGCCTGCCAGATTAAGCACCTGTTTTGCAGGAAAGCCTGTGCTGCGAAGACATACCCATCGCCATAGTTTCCATTGCCCGCCAGGGAGAGAAATGAGGTGTTCCGGCATTGCCATTTCTTGGTCTATTTTTGAAATTTTTGTAACTTGAGACATTTATATACTCCGTAGCAATTGCACAATGGATCAAGCTGATGTATCAGAAACTCCATAGGAAGAGTGCATAATTCCGAAAGAATCACTTAAAATCTTTTCATCAGTTTCGATTACACGATGAAGATCAATCGTGATAATGCGGTCCGACTTTAAAATCGTACTTAAACGATGAGAGATGATAATTGTCGTAATATTGCGTGTGAACTGTTCCAGCATGTCTAAGAATGCATCTTCTGTAGCCATATCGAGTGCGCTGGTTGGTTCATCCAGAATCAGTATGCGCGGGCGGCGCAGTATCGTGCGCGCCAGAGCTACGCGTTGACGCTCTCCGCCCGAAAGCCCTGTACCACGCGGGCCTAACGGTTCGTCCCAGCCATGTTTCAGGCTGCGAATCAGGTTGGTCAATTGGGTTTGTTCCGCCACCCGCTCAAGATCACGTTGCGTAGCATGAGGGTTGCCATAAAGCAGATTCTCTCGCAAGGTTGCATTAAATAGTATGGGATCCTGAGGAAGTAAGGCGATTGTTGAGCGAAGGCTGCTCAGTTTAAGGTCACGAACATCCTGTTGATCTATAAGGATGGCTCCATCACACACATCGTATAACCGTGTGATCAGTTTCGCCACTGTACTTTTGCCGCTTCCGCTTGTGCCAACCAGAGCAATGCGCTCGCCGGGTTTGACTCGAAAACTGGCACCTGACAGCACAGGCTTATGCGCGCCATAATGAAAAGATACGTCTCTGAATTCAATATCACCAGGTGTAGATTGTTCCAACCGTAAGGCGTTTACATGATCTTTGATTAAGGGCGGCGTCTCCAGCAGATCCAGTATGCGACGAACGCTGGCTTTGACCCTGTGTAACCTCGAAGAAATATCCACAGCGCCGCCAAGCGGTTCAAATAAACGAATGACATAGCTGTAAAAAGCAACCAACCCGCCTATGCTCAAAGAGCCAACAATGACCTGATAACCTCCATATGTCAGGATTAAGACCATGCACAGGGCAGCGATAGACAAAGATAGAAAGCCGAGCACAATTTCAGATTTCCTGCGATTAATCTGTGCTTTGGTCAGGTTTCCTGTCAGGTTGGCAAAATGGCTGGCATCTGTTTCTTCTTGTTGAAGAAGTTGGATCTGAACCATTGCGCTGAGATGTTCCTGCAGAAAGCCACTGATGTTGCCAGCCAGCTTTTGTACCTGATCAGAGCAGGTGCGCAGGCGATCGTGATAGCGGCGACGGATAAATAGATAAACCGGAAATAAAGGCAGGACGGCACAGGTCAGCTTAACGTTCAACACCAGCATGATGGTAACAATCATGGTCGCAAGCATAATCAGTCGCAGGCCTGCTGGAATAAAATCACCCCCAACCTCGCCAATCGTTGCAATATCCTGTTCCATCCTATGCTGGGTATCGCCAACCGGCCTGTTTTCATGATAATCCGCCGGTAGTATCTGTACGTGACGCAGCAAGTCCAGGCGTATGTTAAATACCATCTTTTGGGTTGCTTTGCTGGTAAGCAGGCCACCAAGACCGCCAAAAAACAGGCGCAGAACGTAAGTGGCCAGCAAAGCGCCGGCCATCACTGGCAACCATCGCAGGTCGCGTTGTATTAAAATATCGTCAATGAGCCATTTCATGATGAGAGGATCAAGTAGGGCCGACAGGCTGCTCAAGGCGATGCAGATAAAACTGGTAAGGTAAAGCCATATAAAGGGACGGCTCTGCTTCAATAGCCATTTAAATTCGCTGACAGATTTTCTGCTCATAACTCTTCTGAATGCGTCTTAATTGTGAAATCGGGTTTCTATTCCGTCAGGCTCGAAAATCACAACTGCGCACGGGTGGTCTACAATGGAAGGGATTGGCGCTCAATCATTTTTTGATGTGAAAAAATACGCGTTGATTGACAGATTTGCGAAATAACGGTTGCCCAATCTCCTGGCTGTGACTGACGAAACAGGGTCATAGATGGATACCAGGGTGTATCCTGGCGATTTAACATCCATCTCCAACAGGAGACAAACGGCAACATCAGATAGGTAGGTTTGCCAAGCGCACCGGCAAGATGCGCCAGAGAAGTATCCGCACTAATAATCAGATCAAGGCAGTCAACAGCCCCCGCTGTATCTCTATAATCTCCAACCTGCAAATCGTGAATATTGAAATTGATTCCGGCCTGGCGCAGTGCCTCCATATCTTGGCCAAACTGTAAACTGTAAAGCGTTACGCCAGGGATTTCCGAAAGAGGTTTTAATTGCTCTAAAGGAATGCTTCGGGAAGTGTGCGGATTATAATGGGATTTTGGACTGCCTTGCCAATTCAAACCGACTCGCAGATTATTGTCTTGATTGAACTGTGTGCACCATTTCCGCTTAATCTGCGAGGGCACATGCATATATGGCACTCGATCGCCTATGGTTTCCCAAGTCCAATCAAAAAGCAGACTGCTGAAGGCCGGACGGCAATAATAGTCAATGGCAGGGCGGTCTTCAAATTTGCTTATGACCAAATCTACACCAGGTATTGTATGCAATGCCGATTTCAAAGATTTTGCACATTGCACAACTACGGTTGCTCCGGCTTGCTTCAGAAACCAGGCAAAGCGGCTGAAATGAATGGCGTCGCCATCTCCCAGAATATTTACGACAAGTATCGTTTTATTCTTTAGCGATGAGCCTTCCCATTCGGGAATACCCTGTGTACGAGAAGGGGCTGACAAAGGCTTTGCCTGACGCTCTGTCAGGTAAGAGCGATACTCGGTTTGCGCTGCTTTACAGTCACCCAGTTGAATAAGATGTTGCAGATAAAAGGCAAGTGCCCAGGGATGATTTGGGGCGATCTCATACGCTCTGCGATAACAATGTGTGGCATCTTCCACATTGCGCAAACCGAGTTCTGTCTCACCAAGCCCATAAAATGTATCTGCTTCAAGCGCACTCATATCCATAGCCAGCAAGTGCTCCTGACGCGCCTCTTCATATCTCCCGTATTTCATCAGCGCTCTGGCCATCCCCTTATGTACCTGTAGAGAGTTTGCCGTTGTACCAAGCAATTCAAATATCTGTTTTCTGGCATCTTCCGCGCTTTGCTGTGCAACCAGCAGACAACTTAACGATATATAACTCATCAGGTGTTTCGGAGATTTCTCAATCGCATCTTTGAACATCCGCAACGCTTCGTTTGGCGCATTCAAGCGCTCTGCATAAATCAACGCGAGATTGTAATAAACCTCTGCCTGTTCAGGTGCGAGTTTAAGAGAAGTTCGGAAATAGTCGATTGCCGCTTCAGTTTGATTCAATGACAGTGAGGCCTGGGCGCAATGGTTATGGTATTGCGCTTGTTGGGGCTGTAATTTTACAGCTTGGCGGAAATACTTTAGAGCGAGTTTAGGTTTATTTATTTCAGCAAGCGCCAGACCGTAGGTATTCGTCGCCAGAGCGCGATCCTGAGACGTCTGAAGTGCTTTGCGCAATTCCGTTAGAGAATTTGACATATTATGTATTCCTGGTTGTCGAGTTCGTCGGGCGAGCGTTCACCAGAGGTTTCCAGGCAAAAATAGAAACCCTTCATATATGTGGTGATTGCAGTTTGAAAAAGTGTCAGGCCGTCAATCTGGGTGTCACAAATTCTTCCGGCAAAAAACCGGAAGAATCATGCAGGGTGATCAGAACCTGCCGAATCTTTATGCAAGCAAAGTCTGCAATTGGGTTTTTGTCAGAATTCCAAGTTCCAGAAGCCTGCGAATCGAGTTGTCATATTGTTTGCGAACGATCTTTTTGCCCTGCACATCTGTTGAGCCTTCTACAAGCTTGTCATACATTTGCTGAAAAGTCAGAAGCCCCTGACTCAGTTCAATGATCTTCAAATCAACCGGTTCAAGCGGATGAACCAGGCCGGATTGGCGGGCTATGGCAAATAGCATGGGTATTTCTGACGAAGCAAAAGCCGGTGTATTTTCCAGTACATTGACGAAAAGCACGGCTCCGGAATTTGCTACATAGGCTCGGTCAATGAGAAAGTCTTCTGAGTATTTCGGGCGTTCAAAGTTATCGAATTCAACCGTCCAATCCTCTCTGGTGGGGTCAAGCAGTTGACCAAAGGCATTGGGGCCAAACTTTGCTGTGTAAAGTATATCTTCCGGTACATCAACCAGAGCTACTTCAGGATACATGGCCTGTATCTTCTGCATGGCTGTTATGGTTTGTGCCTGAGGTTGCTTGGGATTAATTTCTTCATACTGGAGGTGGTACCACTTCTTCTGTGGATTGCCGATAATTTGAATTCCATATTGAGCCGGGTTGCTGGCTATCGGGCTGCCCCGCAAAAGACGAAACTCACCCACATCGCAGCGTGTAAGTTCGCGCCGATGCTGACGAACGAACTGGTAAGTCTCTTCAGCATCCTCTGGTGTCTCGGTCGGGAAATTACCAAAAACCCCGGCCTCGACAGCGATTCCCGCCTGGTGGCACTTGCCCAGGATATCTTCAATGCGTTCGCGGGTTGTTCCCTTATCCATCAGATTTAACAGGCGCTGGTTTACACTTTCCATCCCCATATACAATCTGACGCAACCTGCCTTGTGCATAACCTCGAAAAGATCGTCGCCCATTCCTTTCTCGAATCGAGCCACTGCATGCCATTTGATTTGAACGCCGTTCTCCAGTATGCCTTGTGAGAGAATACGCAAATACTGGGGCAGCATGACATCAGATTCAAAACAGAAGACATCTTCTCCGGTTTCAGCTTTAATCTTTTCCACATCCTGCGCCACAAGATGAGGCGCGCGCGCTCTGTAAGGAGCCAGCTTGATGAAAGCATAGTTACAGAATGTACAGCGGTTAAAATAGCATCCTCGTGTTGGCACCATACAGATGATTCGCTTGGGTGCCAGATAGCGATCAAGCGGCAACATCGTAAAGTCAGGTGTTGGCAGCCAGTTTAAATCAACCTTGTAAGCCGGGTCTTCCTGCAATCGAACATCCTCGTTTTGATACAGGATGAAGTTTCGAACGGTTTCCATGGAACGTTTGCCTTCTAACCCTTGCAGCAGTTCCACAAAAGTTTCATCCGCTTCGCCAATCGCCACCGAGTCAATCCACCTGCCGAAGCGTACATCTGTAGCCAGCACATGCTTGCCCCAGGATGGCACAGGCCCGCCCAGCGTAATATGGATTTCAGGATTGCGGGCTTTCAGCAATCTGGCCAAGATGAAAGCAGGAATTAATTGTGAAAAATATGGCAGAGAAAATCCCACAACATCCGGCTTGTGCTTGAGGATTTCCAGGATTGCCACATCCTGAAAATATCGCGTCAGAAGTCCATCTTCATCCTGAGAAATCGCCGCTTCGATTTCGTCAAAAGAGTCGTAGCTGGCAAAAGAGTAGGAATATTTTCCGAAGCTAATTCCCGGAAAAGGAGCTGATAACAGCGAACAGGCTCTGGTGAAGATTCGTTTGGCAGAAAGTAACGAAGAGGGATTATAGAAACTACGCGAATCTCTCAGAATTTGCTTTGCTTCAGAGATATGTTCAATCACTTCATCTGAAGATTCCAGAACCTGACGAAACGCATCTTGCGGATGGATATCTGCCGGGGTGCTCCCCTGATACGCGCTATCCTCATTGATGCGGTTTTTCAGCCATTGCCGGGCTTCGTGTAACGAATCAGGACTGAGCAGGTCATCAAAGGCTTCAAGATTTATATCTCGTAAAAAAGTATTTTCATAACCTGCCCGTTTCAGTATGGCTCCTAATAAAGGTAAAGCGCCATATGGCAAAGCCGGATCAGCACAAGGTGGGAAGACTAAAACGATATTCATATAACCTCCTGATTTCGATGTCACGATATCGATATTCTTGCCCTAATCGTTGCTTTGATGATGGGCAAGAAGTTGACTGAGCATTGATAAGCCCAGGAAATTGAAATGAGTCTCATTGCATTTACTTGCAGTGTGAATCAGCGCTCCGGAAAGCCTGAAAAAAACAATCTTCGTCATGTTTTCGAAAGGTATCAGTTCGTATGTAAGGGTTTGTTCGGTAACTGAATTGTCAGGCGTCGGGTAGGTATCAAATAAAAGAGTTTCGGGAAGACATATCAAACCTCAACTCTTGTCCTAATCCTGCCTGCCTGCTTCTTCCTGGAAAAAAATCTGGCAGGCTTTATTTGCCAGCGTTAGATTGCCGCCAACTCTGATTTTGCCCTGTAGAAAAGATTCTCCGGCATTCAATCTGCCGCTGACAACATCCAGCAGATCATCAGCCGATATGGTGATTGTACAATCGGCTGTGCTGTCACCAGCGACCATATGTCCTGCTTCTCCGGTCAAATCCACTATCCAGGCTTGACTGCCAAGCTCAGGGATAAGGAATTTGCAATCTCCTTTCAGCCCTGCCAATTGTTCTTTCTGCTCTCTGACACGTTGCGAAATATGGTCGGTAAAAATCTGCTTCACGACATCTGCATACCTGGACTGTTCTTCCGAAGAGTCGTTGCGATATGGGGATGGTGTGAAATCCCAATCTTCTTCGACAAGGGGATAATCCAGTTTTGCAAGCAGTTGATTCATTCTCTCTAACTGTTGAGCCGGAATTGCCCGAAGTGGTAATTTGGAGCCTTTGCCGATAGAACTTTTTTTAATTCGCTGAGAAAAATTGATTTTAATATCTCCGGGACCGGCATCATGTTTAGCGGAAAAGACCTCAGTCAATATTAAAGGATTCCATTCTACCTGCAGAAAACCGAAGAGTGATTCCATGGTTTGAGACGGATCTCGCACAATGGATTCATATTTTAACCGGTAACTGTTGGTCGGATTTGCCATCTCGAACTTCATCATTTCACCTGTCTTATCAATCCAGCTTTCTATCATCGCGCTGATAATATTTTCGGGATTGCGGTGAATATAGCGCACCAGATCGGGATACCATCCGTGAGTGTTTGCCTCGATTAGCGAATAGACTACATCCATGCAATTGCGATACAGACAGATATATTTTCCTTCGGGAAAGACGCGCCCCAGTATCCGCAAATGGTTCACATTGCCCGGAGTTTTTTCGCACCAGATTGGCTTTTTCCTGGCTTTCGCATAAGAATCCATCAGTTCAAAAATGATACGTCTCACTTCCTCCAGAACGATTTCTTCTCTTCTGGCTCTGTCCGAAACTGCGGCTATCTGTCCCTTTGTATAATTGATAGTTTGGTATAAATCTCGACACAACTGACCCAGTGATAATTCGCCGGGACAGGAAATGTCCGCATGCGAATCAAGGATGTACCTCAATAAGGTTGAGCCAGAGCGAGCGGTTGAAATAATAAAGCTTGCGCGGGATTGCGTGGTTGATTCTCTGTTATTCATTTTCTTTACCCTGTTCAGTAGTGCAGCCACAAGGCGGCTGTGCCTGTCAATTGACGGCGAAATTGCAATTGACTGATCTATGTATCTTCTCAGGCAGTCCCGGACGAGCGGCAAAATCTACCTGCCTGCGTATCTATATTTACGAAGAGATGGAGCCCGCAGAAGATTGCATAACCCGGCGGGCAAGGGTGCAAATGTTGCGACATATTTCAGGGGTTGAGCAAAATTTCTTTTTCCCCAAATAGCCTCTCTGCCTGAATGCCGCGACTGCGACATTCTGAAATCAGTTTATTGGATTCTACAATTGGTCTGGAATGCTCTGTATATTGCAGGCTCATAACATAGCCCAGCCAGGGTTCTTGTCCCATTGCATAAACATAAACATCTTTACAGTTAAAGCGATTAACAATATCTATTGCCTGTTCGTAATTAGAACCAGCCAGCCGTCTGGAGTCGTCCATCGCGCGTTGTATTTTCTGCGTTAACAGAGGCCCATATAGCCAACTGAGCGGCGCACCATCGCATTCCATGCCTAGAAATAAAGCATCAACATCACCAATGATTGAATGAATCTCTTTGTAGAATTGTGGTTCGATGTTACAAGAATCGGCAGCGAATAACAGCGAATGCTTTCCGAGTTTAACCAGATACGCTATCTTTGTGCGTACATCCAGATCACAATGTTCCCCTAGAAATGGCAAGCCCATAATGAATCCTTTGTCGATTTCAATCGTATCCATCTCGGGCAGTTCAATGGCATTCTTAAATCCTGCGTTTTTTAGAATCAGTTTCAGTGAAGGATCTTGTAATGATCCGCCACCTCTTGGAACAATGACGGTTTCCACTTTATGCCTGATCTGTAACAATGTCTCTAACAATACATGATCCTGATGGTCGTGAGTGATAAGCACATAATCAATCTTGTCCGGTAAATCCGCGTAGGTATAACGAGAGATTTCGGATTCGTAGGTATAGCTCAACACAGGGTCAAAAAGCATGTTTACGCCCGCTGTTTCAATCAAAATGCAGGCATGCCCAAAGTATCGCCACCGGACTCCGTTGCCTTCGTATGACTGATATGGACGCGGTGCCTGAGGTGTGAAAAATGATTGAAATAATTCGGCGGACTTTGCCGGCATGTCAAAGAAATCTTGAATATAACCCATTGTTCTGGCAGAGGATTTGGTACGGAAAAGCTCGTCTATACTTTCGTGCCGGTAGGGAATTTTCAAGTGAACGGATTGATTGTCCTCCAGTCTGGGGGTGCTTAATATGAAAGGGCGATCATCGCTTTGCGCGATAGACAGCATAAAGCTCTGCGCCGATTCGTCGTAGTATTTAGATTTATAGAGAAGAGGTTCGATCAATCGATAGGACGGATTATTGTTTAAATCATAAACCAGTTCCACTCTTCCTTTAAGAGCATCGGGCACAGATTTGTACAGCGGTTGTAAACTGAAACCGTTGGCATCGGTTCGCAGCAAAGTATCCAGTTCTCCTATGGCAGCTGAAAGTTCAATCAGTGCAGAGCGTTGTGATTTGGTTTGATCCCTGAGGGCGCGTATCTCATCAACCCTTTTACCCTTATAATCAATGAATGGCCCGCCGAGCATCTTGGGGTTTTTGACCGCATTGGCATGAACCTGAGGCGCATTGATATAGGAATCCATAATTTTAAGATGTCGTTCAGAGACATTTCTGCAAGCAGTAGCAGGAGCAATCAAATGAGACCAGGCATACCACTGATCGAATAGAGGTTCTACTTGAATGTTAGGCTTGAGAAAATAAGATCCGTTATTCATAAGAATTCTACTTTTACTGTTTGGATTAAGTGAAATTTTATCGCTACAGACTTTCTGGTAGTGATTGACGTTCTATCGAGCTGCTGCTTCCAGGCAGCTCGATAATTGTTGAGCTATATGTGGAGCATTTGCACCGCTTACGAAATTTTCATGGTCAGCATCAAAAGTGAACACATCAATCCCGCCAAGCGCTACCTCTTTCCAGCCATAGTAATAGTCAGTATGGTTGGAAGACGCACTTCTAAAGAGAGTGATTCGTCCCGCATAAGGTTTTGCCCTGTACATCCTTGCCGCATGTTTATTCAACACAGTTACTCGAATGAAACGCTGGAGTTGGTCAGCGGTAATATCAAGCGGCAGGCTTCCGGATTCTTTGAGATGGTTCAGATACAACAAAACCTGCTGATCGAAACTGAGATTTTCAATTGTCAGCTCAAGTTTATCCGTCAAATATTGAGCTAAATAAGATTGTTCGGCCGCCAGCAATTCTTCTTCAGTTAAAAGATCATCAACCGGATTTTGATTTCGGGGACTATCCATTAAAACCAGAAGTTCTACTGGTTTACCTTGATGGGTCAATTGTCGGGCAATCTCAAAAGAGACAGGCACTCCGAATGACCAGCCTCCCAGATAATAAGGTCCATTTGGGTCTACATCTAAAATATCCTTGATATATAAATCTGCCATCTCTTCAACGGTCTTAAGAGGTTGTTGGCCAATATCCAGACCGCGTGACTGCAAAGCAAAGAACGGTTGCTCCGGTCCCAAACAGCGAGCTAAAGAGATATAACTGTGTGCGACTCCACCTGCTGCATGAACACAGAAGAAAGGCGGTTTGCTACCATAAGGATTGATAGGCGTAATTGAAGAAGGAGGAGTAAGCGAGACTTTCTGCCTTATGAAAGCAGCCATTAAGCCAACTGTCGGAACATCAAAAACTGTGCGGACCGAAATCTTTTTGCCATAAATTTTCCCTAACTGGGCGCACAAATTGACCGCCAGAAGCGAATTACCGCCAAGCTCAAAGAAATTATCATTGAGGCAAATTTCCTGATGCCCCAATATCTTCTGCCAGATTTGAATTAACTGCAGGTGTGTGCTGTCAAGAAGAGTATCTTCTACTGTTCCGGTTTTTTCTACCTGAACAGGGATACGGGACAGCGCTTTGCGGTCAATCTTGCCATTGCCAAGCAGGGGCATCTCTTCCAATTCAACAAAACGAGAAGGCACCATATGCGATGGCAAACGCTGACCCAACTGCTGTTGCAGGTTCTGAGAATCCAACATTTTCTGCCCTCCAACCAGAGTGACATAAGCGACCAGCAGAGCTTCCAAGCCCTCGCCCTGCATCAACACAGCAGCCTGGCCGATGCCCCGACATTGACTCAGTGAGGCTTCGATTTCGCCCAACTCAACGCGATGTCCGCGAATCTTGATTTGCTGGTCGACACGACCCAGAAACTCCAACTGAGCTTGAGCATTCCATCTGACACGGTCGCCACTGCGATAGAGTCTGGCTCCTGGACGATTGCTGAAGGGATCGGGGATGAAGCGTTCGGCGGTCAATCTTGCCTGATTGACATAACCCCGACTGACTCCCAATCCGCCAATGTATAACTCACCGGGCAGACCCTCAGGCAATACCTCCCCGCTGCCATCGACAACATATAACTCGACATTGTCCAAGCCGGTTCCCAAAGGGACATTGCCCTGCTCATCTGCTGTTCCGGGTTGCCCGGTCAACTGAGTGCTGACCACACCCACGGTGGTCTCGGTTGGACCATAATGGTTGAAGATCAAACAATCGGGCTGGCGTGCGGCCAACTCACGCAACCACTCCCAGCGACAGGCTTCTCCTCCCAGGACGAGACGCCGCTGAGGCACGAGCCAGGGACTGGATTCACTGTGACCCAAGGCGGCCACATGGGTTGGGGTCATCTTCAACCCATCGATGGAATGTTCGTGGTTGTAATCACTCAAGGCCCTGCCATCACTGATGCGCTCCTGGCTTAGGATGTGCAAGTGTGCACCCAGACACAGGGCTGGATAGAGCATGGTGTGTCCGAGGTCCGTGGCGATGGAACTGGCCAATCCCAACTTCATCGAGGGGTCCAATTGCAGGCGTCGAGAAACGCTGTTGACATAATGGAACATCTGCCGATGTTCGATGCCAACGCCCTTGGGTTTGCCGCTGGACCCCGAAGTGTAGATGACATATAACAAACTGTCAGGGGTGACCTGTGACGATGGATTGTTGGTGCTGCAGTTGGCAATCTCAGACCAGTCGCGGTCGATACAGACGGTCTGCGCCCAGTGAGCAGGGAGTTGTCCGATGAAGGCTTCCTCGGTGAGCACGACGGCCACACCATCTTCGAGCATCTCGCCCAGTCGTTGTGGAGGGAAGGTGATTTCCATGGGCACATAAGCGCCCCCTGCTTTGAGTACACCGAGCAAACCGACCAGCAACTCCAGTCCTCTGCTGAGACACAAAGCCACTCGCACCTCAGGTCCCACTCCCAGGTCTTGGAGGTAATGGGCCACCTGATTGGCGCGCTGATTTAACTCTTGATAAGTCAGGTGTTGACCTTCGAAGCTGATGGCGTGAGCCTGAGGTTGCCTCTTAACCTGTTGTTCGAAGAGGTGATGGATACATTGTGCCTGTCCAAAGTCGAAGCGGGTTTGATTGTGAAGTTGGAGCAAGTGCTGTCGTTGTGAGGTTGTCAACAAAGGCAAGTCTGCCAATGCCAGATCAGGGTTAGCCACGGCGGCCCGCAACAGAACCTCAAGGTGCTGAACCATCGCCTGAGCGGTATCTGGTGTGAACAGATCACTGGCATAGTTGAGCGCACCGAGTAACTGCCCCTCAAACTCTTCCATCATGAGATTGATGTCGAGTTTGATCTGTCTGCTTTCAAGAGGGAAGCTCTCCAGTTGCAGAGCGGCCAATTGCAAAGCCTCCTGTCTGGTGTTGTGGAGGACGAGTTTGACCTGGAACAGAGGAGAGCGGCTCATATCGCGATGCGGAGATAGCTCATCGACCAGTCGCTCAAAAGGCAAAT
>JADMIO010996621.1_pt1 | contig 25457 bp, 14 predicted proteins | sample 8958161 | NCBI WGS metagenome assembly JADMIO01 (sample SAMN16585339, study PRJNA669376) | soil metagenome | isolation source: Crop rotation soil | place: USA: Cullars Rotation, Alabama | collected 2011
GAAGGCCCGCCAATGGATGCTGCGCAACCGGTCGCCCGGGGCGTAGGCCCGCAGGTCGATGAGTTCGCCGCCCTGACCAGGCCGCCGGCTGGCGTGATCTCCCGCCCACCCGGCCGAGATCGGCGCCAGCGCCAGCGGTTTCAGATCCGACACCGGGGGCGGCACGGTCACGACCAGTTCCGACGCCGACCCGGGCGAGAGCCGGAGCAGTCCGTCCGGACCGACCAGCTCGAGGTCCGGCCGGGCCAGCACGATCGGCCCCCACTCGGGCAACACCGTTTCCCGGACGGTGCGGGTCACACGCCCGCTGACGACCGCATTCCACGCTTTCCCCGGACCATGGGGATGTGGGACCGCGATCGTCACCAGTTGCGCGGCCTCCGTCCCCGTGAGATGGACCGCGACCGACGCCGGTTGCCCACCGATCGGCGCACCGAGGAGCCGGGCCCGCGACCCCGGCGCTGCCGTCCGGCTCAGGCCCGGCACCGACAGTCCCATCGCTGCCAGGAACACCAACGGCGCGGCGATCGCGGCCAGATCGGCCCGACCGAGCGCCAGGGACAGCCCGGCCGCACCGATCCCGATCGCCAGCACCCGCTGCAGCGCCCGCGTCGGGCGCCACGGCTGCGGCACCGCAACACCCAGCGGTGCAACTGGTTCCGCCCGGGCGGGCAGCACCCGCGGCGGGGACATCGTCATCGGTGGATCGACCGGGCCGACGGCGGTGCCGGCACCGAGGCCAACAGCTGACGGACAACGTCCTCGTCGGTGGTCACCTGATACGCCTGCAACGTGAGCACCAGACGGTGCGACAACGCCGCCACCGCCACGTCTTTGATGTCCTCCGGGATGACGAACGACCGTCCGTCCAGGGTGGCCCAGGCGCGGGCCAGCAGCAGCAGCGCCTGGGTTCCGCGGGGGGACACCCCGGCCTCCACCGCTTTGTGCCGACGACTGGCGACCGCGAGATTGACGCAGTAGCCCATGATGTCGGCATCGACGGTGACGAATTCGACGCTGCGCTGCAGTTCCAGCAGACCCGCGGCATCGGTGACCGGTTCCACCACCGGATCCGACGCGGCCCGCAACACCCTGCGGCGCAACATCTCCAACTCCGCCTGCGGCGGTGGATAGCCGAGCCGGGTGCGGATCAGGAACCGGTCCAGCTGCGCCTCGGGCAAGGAATAGGTGCCCTCGTACTCGATCTGGTTCGCCGTGGCGATGACGTGGAACGGCCGAGGCAGCGGATGGGTGGTGCCCTCCACGCTGACCTGTCCCTCCTGCATGGCCTCCAGCAGAGCCGACTGGGTCTTCGGCGGGGTCCGGTTGATCTCGTCGGCGAGCAGCAGCCCGGTGAACACCGGTCCCGGCTGGAAGCGGAACTCGGACTTGCCCGGGTGGTAGAGGTAGGACCCCGTGATGTCCGCCGGTAACAGATCAGGGGTGAACTGCAGCCGCCGGAAGTCCAGACCCAACGCACCCGCCAAGCTGCGGGCCAGCAACGTCTTGCCCAGACCGGGGTTGTCCTCGATCAGCACGTGACCGCCGGCCAGGATCGCGGCGAGGGTGAGCCGAAGCGGCACCCCGTGCCCGACCACCGCCGTCCCGACAGCCTCGGCGATCCGCGCAGCTGCCTGGGCGACACCCTCGGCGCGTCGGTTGCCGGACGCCTCGTCAGGGACCGACTGTGGCACCGAGGTCGGCGGCGGAACTGGCGCGGTGCCGGGCTTGCTCAGGTCCGGTCCTGACGGCGCGGGCCCGGTGGAGGCATCGCCGGCCGCTGTGGCGAGACCGTTGGCCTCGGCGATGATCGACGCCGACACCCGGCTCGTCACCTGCCCGTCGATCTCCGGCGCGCCACCCGGAACGTCGTCCCCCACCTGCCGAGCCCAGGGCTGCGGCTCCTCCATCGAGCTCATCGAGCGATTCCTTCCTGTTCCTGCCGGAGATCCTGGTGGTAGGTGCGGGTGGCGAGCCGATCGGCGTTGATCAGGGCGACGACCGATCGCATCAGCTCCTGCGCTTCCTTGGGGGAAGGCGGCTTCGTCGGCCGCCGGAACAGATCGGTGGTAGCCGGGGCGAGGATGTCGAAACTCCGCTCCCCCAGCAGGATCCGGGCCTGCGAGGAGGGGAATTCGATCTCCCGGCGGCGCAGGAGCACGACCACCAGGGCGCGCAACCGGACCCGAGCTCGTTCCCGGTCCGCCTCGGGACCCGCGTGCAGCAAGGCCGCGCTGCCGTCGAACTCCCACCGCCGCGCGGACTCCTGACGACGGGTCGCGAGCGGCGCGGTCGGTCGCCGCTCGAACGCCATGCGTCGACCGGTCCAGGCGATCACCACGGCGATCAGCCCGATGGAGATGCCGAATCCGATCGATCGACCCACCGGCGCCCGCACCGCGTAGAGCAGGAAGCCCGAGCCCGCCGCGACAGCGACACCCAACGTCACCAGATCGCCCCAGCTGTTCCGCGGCGGTGGCGTCGGTGGCAGGAGCGGGCCGGGTGGCAGGAACGGGCCGGTCATCGGGCTCCCTCCGGGCGCACCAGCAGGCCGACGGCGGCGCGGATCTGTCCCGCCGTGAGGTGAGCCCGATCCGCGCTCGACGGGTCGAGTTGCCCGATGTCGAAACGCGCCCGGTGATACAGCCAGAGCAATTCATCGGCGGCGGACCTCGGCACCGAGGCCGCAGCACCGAGCCGGTCGAGGAACTCCGTCGGGGTCTGTTCCGGACCGCGCGGCAGACCGGCGGACCGAGCCCCTGCCTCCACCCACTGCCAACAGGCGATGACATGGTCGGCGGCCGCTCGCGCGTCGAACGGAAGATGAGCGGGAGGTGGTGTCGGGACCCGCATCTCGTCCTCGGGCTCGTCGTCGAGGTGCCTGCCGGAACGTCGCCCCCGCAGCCAGAAGACGACCATGACGGCCAACGCGGCCACCAGCACGACACCCATGGCGATCAGTACCCAGATCAACCACCCTGCGGACACCGGACTCACGTCGACCCTCGGCAGGTCCGGCAGATCAGGGAGCTCCGGTGAGTCGGTGAGGTCCAGGGTCGGCACCGGCATCGTGCGGGTGCCCGGCGTTCGCCCCACCCAGGGGCCGACGCCGACAGCAGCGAAGGCGATGGCGATCAGCACTCCGGCGCAGACAGTCAGCAGGGCGATCCGAAAGCCGGTGCCACCTGAGGCCGGTGCCGTTTCCCGCACTTGTCACCGCCTACCTGTTCCGGTCACGGCCCCCTGCCGATCATGCTGCCGTGAGGCTAGCCGAGAGCCGGCGGCCGCACCGCTCTTTGCCCACAAACGGCAGGCAGGAGACGATCGGCACGCCGGCTCTCGAGACCCAACTCAGGCCACCGGGGAGGCCAGCCCGCCCCGGACCTCCGGAGCCTGGAGCCGGACCTCGTCGGCCGCTTCGTCGTTGGGCATCATCTGGGAGCGGCGCTCCGCGTCCACCCGGGCCAGATAGGTCTCGACCTCACGGTCCTGCTGCTGCTGGGTCCAGCCGAGGACCGGCGCGATGATCTCGGCGACCCGTGCGGCGCACTCCGTCCCGCGGTGGGCGTACTCGATGGAAATCCGGGCCCGTCGGGCCAGGACGTCCTCCAGGTGCAGCGCACCTTCGTGGGTGACCGCGAACAGCATTTCCGCCAACAGGTAGTCGTCGGCGCCCGGAACCGGTTGCAACAGCTCCGGTCGGTCCTTGGCCGCAGCGAGCACCTCGTGGATCTCGGAACCGTAGCGGCCCAACAGGTGTCGGATCCGGTAGGGGTGGACGCCGTACCGCTCACCCAGGCGATCCGCCTGGTTGATCAAGGCTTTGTACCCTTCGGCCCCGACCAACGGAACGTCCTCGGTGCACGACGGATTGATCCGGCCCGGCAGGTCCTCGGCGGCCTGGTCGACCGCGTCGGCACCCATCACCCGGTAGGTCGTGTACTTGCCACCGGCAATCGCGACAAGGCCGGGCGCGACCCGGGCCACCGCGTGCTCGCGGGAGAGCTTCGAGGACTCCTCGCTCTCACCGGCCAGCAGCGGACGGAGCCCGGCGTAGACGCCTTCGATGTCGGCGTGCTCGAGCGGCACCGCCAACACCTTGTTGGCCTGGGTCAGGATGTAGTCGATGTCGGCCTTGGTCGCGGCCGGGTGCGCCAGGTCGAGATTCCAGTCGGTGTCGGTGGTTCCGATGATCCAGTGTGCCTTCCACGGAATCACGAACAGCACCGATTTCTCGGTCTTCAGGATGATGCCGGACTCGGACGCGATCTTGTCCCGGGCCACCACCACGTGCACACCCTTGGAGGCCCGCACCTTGAACCGACCGCGGCCGCCGGACAGGCGCTGCAGTTCATCGGTCCACACGCCGGTCGAGTTGATCACGACCTTCGCCCGGACAGTGGTCTCGGCTCCGGTCTCGACGTCGCGGACCTTCACCCCGGCGACGCGATCCGCTTCCTTGACGAACCCCACGACCTGGGTCGAGGTGCGGACGAGCGCGCCGTAGGCCGCAGCCGTCCGGGCCACGCCCAGGGTGTGACGGGCATCGTCGACCTGGCCGTCGTAATAGCGGATTCCGCCGACGAGAGAATCCCGACGCAGACCCGGCACCAACCGCAAGGCCCCGGCCCGGGTGAGGTGTCGGTGCCGCGGCACCGATCGGGCTCCGCCCATCGAGTCGTACATCATGAGACCCGCGCCGACGTAGGGCCTTTCGACGACGTGCTTGGACAGCGGGTACAGGAACGACACCGGGCTGGCCAGGTGCGGGCAGATGGTGGTGAGCATCAGCTCACGTTCCCGCAGCGCCTCACGCACCAGACCGAACTCGAACATCTCCAGGTACCGCAGCCCGCCGTGGAACAGCTTCGACGAACGGGACGACGTCCCGGAGGCGATGTCGCGGGCGTCCAGGAGCGCCACCGACAACCCACGGGTGACGGCGTCCAACGCGGCCCCGGCACCGACCACGCCGGCACCGATCACCACGACGTCGAACTCCTCAGTCGACAACCGCTCGAAATCGGCAGCTCGTCGCTCCGGACCGAGACGGGCCGACCGCACCGTGTCTCCGCTCATCGTTCTCACCTTTCGCCGGCACCGCCGGTGACATCCATGACCGAATTTCGGTCCGCTCCGCGCACGGGCGGTGGCCCGTCCACGGTACTGCCGATCGGGTGAACCTTTGTCCAACTCGCCTGCCCGTTGCGACGGACGCCACTCCGGCACCCGCGTACCGTGGTGTCGGTGCCTCCTTCCTTCCAGGATCAGCTCGGCCGCGTGGTATTGACCTTGCGAGCAGCCGGTTGCGTCTTCGCCGAAGAAGAAGCGGAGTTGCTCCTGGCCGCTGCCGTCACGCCGGAGGAGCTGACCACGGCGATCTGCCGCCGGGTGGCCGGTGAACCGTTGGAGCTGGTGCTCGGCTGGGCGGAGTTCCACGGTCGCCGGATCGCGGTCACGCCCGGTGTTTTCGTTCCCCGCCGTCGGACCGAACTGCTCGCCGAGGTGGCACTGTCACTGCTCGCGGATCGGACCGATGAGTCGGTTGTCGTCGAGATGTGTTGCGGCGTGGCAGCTGTCGCTTCCGTGGTGGCGCAGGCCGCTGACATCCACGTGTGGGCAGCGGATATCGATCCGGTGGCTGTTGCCTGTGCCCGCGAGAATCTCGGCGATCGCGGCACCGCCGTGCAGGGCGACCTGTTCCAGGCGCTGCCGGACGACCTCCGGGGTCGGATCGATCTGTTGGTCGCCAATGCCCCGTACGTCCCGACCGCCCGAATCGCCGACATGCCCCGGGAAGCCCGGGACCACGAGCCGCTGCACACCCTGGACGGTGGATCGGACGGCCTCGAGGTGCAACGTCGACTGGTCGCCGGCGCTGCGACCTGGCTCGCACCGGGCGGGACCGTCGTCGTCGAATCGAGCCGGTCACAACGCGAGGGCAGCATGGAGCTGTTACGCCGCAGCGGCTTCCGGTCGTCCGCCCGCTATGACTCCGATCGCGACGCGACCGCCGTGATCGGAGTCCTGGGGTAGCTCAGCCGAGGTCGCCGTCGAAATGCATCAGTTGGCGCCCGACCTCGGTGATCGACCCGCTCAGCGACGGATAGACGCTGAGGGTATAGGCGAGATCCTTGGCGGTGAGGCTGTTCTGGACGGCCATCGCGATCGGCAGGATCAACTCGGAAGCCTCCGGCGCCACGACGACACCGCCGATCACAATTCCCGTCGCCGGACGGATCACCAGCTTGATGAAGCCTTCGGCCAGCCCCAGCATCTTCGCCCGCGGGTTCGTGGCCAGCGGCAGCATCAACACCTTGGCCGGCACTTTGCCCGCCTCTACCTCGGCGTGGGAAATACCGACGGTCGCGATCTCCGGGTGGGTGAAAACTGTGGAAGCAACGGTCTTGAGCCGCAGCGACGGCACCCCCTCACCGAGGGCGTGCCACATGGCGATCCGACCCTGCATGGCGGCGACCGAGGCCAGCATGAGCACTCCGGTGCAGTCACCGGCGGCGTAGATCCCGGACACCGACGTCCGCGAGACCCGATCGACCTGGATGAAACCGCCGGACCCCGTCTCGATCCCGACCTTGTCCAAGCCGATGTCGACGGTGTTCGGGATCGATCCGACCGTCATCAGGCAGTGCGACCCGCGGACCTCACGGCCGTCGGTGAGCGTCACGACGACCTCGTCACCGTTCCGGACCACCGTCTCCGCCCGAGCCTGGCGGACCAGGGTGCCGCCGTGCGCGGAGAAGACCTCTTCGATGACGGTGGCGGCGTCGGCGTCCTCCGTCGGCAGCACCCGGTCCCGGCTGGACACCAGGCTCACCTTGACGCCCATCTCGGTGTAGGCCGAAGCGAACTCGGCGCCGGTCACGCCGGAGCCTACGACGATCAGATGCTCCGGCGCCTCGTCGAGCTCGTAGAGATCACGCCACGTCAGGATGCGCTCACCGTCGGGCACTGCCGAGTCGAGCCGACGCGGGGCAGCTCCGGTGGCGATCAGCACCACATCCGCGTCGTAGGTCGTCACGGTGCCGTCAGCGGCCGTGGCCGTGACCCGGTGCATTGCCAGTCCTCGGGCGGAGTCGTCCAATGCGGCGGAGCCGTCGACCAGGGTGACCCCTTCGCGGATCAACCGTTGCCGGATGTCGCTGGACTGCGCCTGGGCCAGCCCCAGGACGCGTTGGTTCACACCGTGGAAGTCGACGGTGATGCCCTCAGGGATCATCACCCCGAGGCCACCGGCCGCGAGAGCGGCGCTGCGACCACCCGCGGAAGCGATGAAGGTCTTCGACGGCACACAGTCGTAGAGGACGCAACCCCCACCGGGGCCATCCTTCTCGATCACCGTGACCTGCGCCCCGTACTGCGCGGCGACGAGCGCTGCCTCGTAGCCGGCGGGGCCGCCGCCCATGATGACGATGCGGGTCATGTCTGTGGTGTCCTCACCCCGGCTTTCGCCGGTTTTCACGACCCGGCCGGCCGGACGGATCTTTCTTGTGCTACCAGGAAACGGCGGCTGGTCCACCGTAATGGCCCCGGACTTCTCTCGCGACGAACGTGGTGACGAACTGCCCAGGTGGATCGAGCGCATCGCACCACGGGGATAGGCTCCCCGTCATGGCTCTCTACGCCGCCTACGGGTCGAACATGGACCCCGCGCAGATGTTGCAGCGCTGCCCGTCATCACCGGTTGCCGGAATGGGCTGGTTGCAGGGCTGGCGGATCACCTTCGGTGGCGAGGATCTCGGCTGGGAGGGTGCGCTGGCGACGGTGGTGCCGGATCCCACGCCGGGCGCTGCGGTGTTCGTGGTGCTCTACGACATGGCCGCGAGCGACGAACGCACCCTGGATTCCTGGGAGGGCGCCGACCTCGGTCTCTACACGAAGCTCCGACTGCGGGTGAACACCCTCGAAGGCGACGTCCTGGCCTGGCTCTACGCCCTCGAAGCCTTCGAAGGCGGCCTCCCCAGCGCCCGCTACCTCGGCGTCATCGCCGATGCGGCCGAGGCCGCCGACGCTCCCGCCGAATACGTCTCCGACCTCCGCCTCCGCCCCTGCCGCTCCCACGGCACCTGACCCTGAAGTTGATCATGCACGGGTGGTGGGTAGGACACGGACAGCCAGCGCAGACCGGGGCACTTCGGGCACCACTACCTCATGATCAACTCCAGGAGACGCGCGACCTGACCGAGAATGGCGACGGCGGCAGCGATGTCGGGCGGGGCGGCGGCGGCGTAGCCGATCACCAGGCCGGGCGGGCCCGGCTGTTGTCGGTGCCATGACAGAGGCTGCACCTTGACGCCGGAGCGGGCCGCTCGCGCGGCGAGGGCATTGTCGTCGATACCGGCGGGGAGAGTCACCGTGAGGTGCAGACCAGCAGCGGCCCCGTGCACCTTCGCCTGCGGCAGGTGCTCAGCGAGCGAAGCGAGCAACACGTCGCGACGACGTCGGTGCCGGCGACGGACCAGCCGCAGGTGCCGTTCGAGTTCGCCGCTGCGCATGAGATCCGCGAGCACCAACTGCGCGATCACGGCATTGCCGAGGTCGGCATGCCGCTTCGCGTCGACGAGCGCGTCTCGATAGCGATCGGGCGCCACCAACCACCCGATCCGCAGCCCCGGCGCGAGCAACTTCGAGACACTCCCCGCGTAGCAGACCTGTTGCGGCAGTGTGGCTCTCAGCGCCGGAACCGGCGGCCGGTCGTACCGATGCTCGGCGTCGTAGTCGTCCTCGATGATCACTCCCCCATCCGCCGACCACCGCGCAAGCTCCGCCCGTCGGGCACCGTCGAGCACCACGCCGGTCGGGAACTGATGCGCGGGCGTCAGCAGTATCGCCGGCGCCCCGGTCCGCTTCAGATCCTTGACGAGGACGCCTTTCTCATCCACCGGCACGGGTGGCGTCGCCAGACCCGAGCGGCGCAGCTGCTCCCTGGCGCCCAGCGAACACGGATCCTCCACCGCCACCGTCGAAATCCCGTCGGCCATCAGCACCTCGGCGGTCAGGGCGAGGGCCTGGGCCACCCCGGCCACGATCAGCACCTGGTTCGGATCAACCGAGATCCCGCGATTCCGCGCCAGCCAGTGCGCAACCTGAACCCGCAGCGCCGCACTTCCACGGGCATCGCCATAGCCGAAATCGGCCGGGCTGAGCTCGGCGAGTACCCGTCGTTCCGCTCGTAACCAGGCCACCCGCGGGAATGCCGCAAGATCCGGCAGGCCGGGCACCAGGTCGTAACGCGCCGGCAGCGAACGCAACTCGTCGATGGTCCCGCTGCCGGGCGGAGACCCGAACGGGTCGGCGGGCGCGACATCCACTCGCACCTCCGGCGAACCGGCGATCGTCCCCGGCCCGGACAGCACCACGGTGCCCGCCCGGCCGGCACCCCTGACATGACCGTCCTCGGCGAGCCGCCGATAGACCTCGGTGATCATGCCGCGGGAAACCCCGAGGTCCTCGGCCAACAGCCGGGACGGAGGCAGCGTGGCGCCCGCCTGCAGCCGTCCGTCGGAAATGGCGGCGCGCACCTGATCGGCCAGCCAGGCCGCCAGCCCGCCGGCCGGAGCGTCGTCGCGACGGAGCTGCAGGAAGTCCGCCGACCCTTTGGACCACACATCTGACGCCGAATTGGCCCTGTTCATTGGTCCATGATGCCGTCAAGCTGACCCGGTGACCAGTACTGCAACTCCGCCCGACACCGTCCGAGCGCGCGGAGTCGTTCTCGGCGCCGCCGGCATGGTGATGGTCGGCACCAGCGTCGCCGTCTCCACCCTGATCGGCGACTCCCCCTTGTTCGCGGTGCAGGCGGTGCGGTATCTGCTCGCGGCCGGCCTGTTGCTGGCGCTGGCCAGGCTGACCGGCGCCCGGCTGCATCGACCCCACGGCCGAGAATGGTGGTGGCTCACCGGGGTCGCCGCCACCGGGTTGGTGCTGTTCAACGTGGCGCTCGTGCGCGGGGTGGAACATGCTGAACCGGCCGTCATCGCCGTGGCGGTCGCCTGCGTACCGGTGGTACTCGGCATCGCCGGGCCGTTGCTGGCCGGTGGCCGCCCGACTGCCCGGGTGCTGCTCGCCGGCGCGGTGGTCACTGCAGGCTGCATCCTGGTGGAGGGCTCGGGCCGCGCCGACGGCGTCGGAATCGCTTGGGCCGCAGTGGCTCTGGCGTGCGAAGCCGGTTTCACCCTCCTGGCGATGCCGGTGCTGGCACGACACGGCGCTTGGGGCGTGTCGCTGCATTCGGTGTGGATCGGGGCAGCATTGTTCACGCTGCTGTCGATCGTCACCGAGGGTCCGACGGCGGTGAGCGCCCTCACGGGCACCGACCTCTTCGCGATCGGCTATCTGGCAGTCGTGGTGACCGCAGCCGCCTTCCTCTGCTGGTACTCAGCGGTCGAGATTCTCGGTGCCGGTCGGGCCGGTTTGCTGACCGGGATCGCACCGATCTCGGCGGCATTCACCGGTGTACTCGTCGGCGCCGCTCTACCCGGACCGCTGGTCTGGGTCGGGATCGGCGTCGTGCTCGCCGGCCTGGCCGTCGGACTTGCCCGAGGCCGGTCGACCGCGGAGCCCATCGTCGGAGCGACCGAGCCCACTCCGGCGGTCTGAGCGCCGCGCCTTCAGCTGCGACGATCTTCTTGGCCCTCGTGGGACCACTGGGACTGGAGTCGCCCAGTTCGTCCTCGCCAGGGGAAGAAGATCCTCGCAGCGGGGGTCTGGGGCAGCGCGGGTGCCAGGTGAATGGCAGTGCGGGGAGCGGGATGTCAGAGTGGCTGTTGTGGGCCGGTGTCGACGGCGTCGAGGGCCCCGAGCGCGGCGTGCACCATCAGGCGCACTCCGACAGCGATGGCGCGTTCATCGGCGTGGAACGTCGGCGAATGCAGATCGACCTGGGGCGAGAGTCCGTCCCACACACCGAGTCTGACCAGCGCGCCGGGAGCGTGCTCGAGCAGGATGGCGAAATCCTCGGCCCCGGTGGACTGCTCGGTGGGACCCACCGCACCGACGCCCGCCGCCTGTTCCCCGGCCACACGGAGCAGCCCGGTCGAGACAGGGTCGTTCTCGACCGGCGGCACCCCCTTGACGTAGTTCAACTGGTATTCGACCCGGGTCGGTGCCAACAGATCAGCGACCAGTTCTTCGACCAGTGGTCCCGCTGCATCCCAACCCGCTCGGCTCATCAACCGGAGGGTGCCGCGCAACGACCCGTTCTGCGGGATCGCGTTCGCGGCCTCACCGGCTTTGACGGCACCCCAGACCAGCACGGGCACGGCGCGGGGATCAAGGCGTCGGGTCAACAGCCCGGGCAGCCCGGTGATCACCTGGCCGAGGGCGTACACCACGTCGGCGGTGAGGTGCGGTCGGGCGGTGTGCCCACCGGGTCCGGTCACCTGCAACTCGATCAGATCCGAGGTGGAGGTGATGGCACCGACCTTCAGCCCGACCTTGCCGACCTGCAACCGAGGATCGCAGTGCAGCGCGAAAATCCTTTCCACACCCGCCATCTCGCCCGCAGCGACGACGTCGTGCGAGCCGCCCGGAAAGACTTCCTCCGCCGGTTGGAAAATGACCCGCACCCGGCCGGGAAGTTGGTCGGCGATCGCGGCCAACGCGCCGGCGGCGCCGAGCACGGTGGTCAGGTGGATGTCGTGACCGCAGGCATGGCTGACTCCCGGCACGGTGGAGGCAAACGGCAGCCCGGACATTTCCGGCAACGGCAGGGCGTCGATATCGGCGCGCAGGGCAACCACGCGGTCCCCGCTGCCGATGTCCGCGACCACTCCGGTGCCGCTCGGCAGCAGCCGACCGGTCACCCCGAAACCGGCCAGTTGCCGCAGGATCAGAGCCGAGGTCGCCGATTCGGTGCGGGCCAGCTCCGGATGCGCGTGCAACTCCCGTCGGGTGGTGACCAACCCGGTCAGCGTGTCGGCGAGATACGCCTCCAGCCAGGCGGGGCCGAGGCCGCGCCCGAAATCGTCGATCTCCGCCGGCTCCGGCGCCGGGACCACCCGCCCGTTCGTCGTCTGATCCACCCCCGCCGGTTGGTGCCGACCATCCTGAGTCGTGCTGCTGCTCACCTGATCACTCCTGTTCACCAGGGAGCACCCTAGAGGATCGAGCCCGTGCAGGCGCGGTGCGGACCGCTCTTCCGCGCTCGATCGACGACGAAGGTCACAGCGCGCCGAATTGCCCCCATCACCCGAATCGCCCACCTTGCCGATCATGTGAGCGCTGCTCTGGCGCACCTGGCGCCGGCATATGCCTGCGCGAAGTAGGCACAACATGCGCGGAGATGCCTGGGTCCGTGCTCGCACGCGCCGAAGCGCAGCGTGCCGAGGTCAGTGCTGCCTGCCGAGCCCACAGCGCCGTCGTAGCCCGAGCACCAGGACCGAGCCGGCCAACAGCAGCGCCAGCCCCCAACCCAGGAACTCGGACGGCGCGAACCCGGTGTGCGCCAACGGCATCTGCGGTGCAGGCGGTAGCGGCGCAGGCGGTATCGGGTCGGTCGTGGATGTCGACGTGGTGGTCGGCAGCGGCGACGCCGAGGTCGACGTGCGCGACGTGGGCAACACCTCGATGGTGGTCGGCGGATCGGTGGTCACCGTTGCTCCGGTCCGGGGCGGGGTCCGCAGGATCGGGTTGGTCACCGTCACGGTCGGCTCCGCATGCTGATCCTCACCTCGCGCCGGCAGGCTGAAGGTGACACCGCGGTCCGCGGCGACGGCCTCAGCGCGGGCCACGGCGAAGGTCGGCGGTTGCCACCTCCACTCCGCATCTTTGAGCGCGGGGAGGCCGTCGGCAGGCTCGGTGACGGTGCAGGCGCTGCCGACCGGGATCGACGCAGAGCGGGAGTCGGTGCCGACGACGAGCACCAAGGTGCCGACGATCGGGTCACCGATGGCCGGGACGCAGCGGTAGGTCACCGGGTACCGCGCCGCAGCCGGATCGGCGATGCCGTCGACCGCCCCGGTGACCGTCTTGGCGACCAGGAAGGTCGCGAGCATGCGGCTGGTCGGATTGGTGACGGTCAACGACACATCCGTGCCCACGACAGCCGGGCCGGACACCGTCGCCGCGTTCCAGACGAACGACGGATCGGCGACCGCCGGGCCGGTGGTCGGCACCGTCTCGGTGGCTGAACAGTGGGACCCGATCAGGATGCCGGGCAGCGAATCCGGCGCCCCGGTGCTCGCCAGCCATCCGAAGGTGACCGGCTCGTCGTCGCGATAGCGACAGGTGACAGAGCCGTCGAACAGTCGGTCGGAGTCGACGAACGGAGCGGCCGGGCCGGTGATCTCCTTGCGCACCTCGATGCTGCCGTACACCCGCACGACCGGATTGGTCAGGACGATCTCCGCGACGTCGGCGACCGGGAGCGGGAGGTCGTCCGCGGAGACGGTCCACGGGTCGTAGGCGTAGGACCCGTCCACGAGCCCGGTCGGATCCGGGGTGTCCTCCACGAAAGAGCATCGCGCGGTGGCGGGCACTCGCTCGTCGGCGGCGGAGAACAGGGTGTTCACGCCGATGGCGAGCGTGAACCGCCCGGAGAAGGTCTCGCCACCCAGGGCGCAGGTCCAGGTGCCGTCGAAGGTGGCCTCGGCCGGCACCCCTTCGACAGCGCCGGTCAGCGCCTTCGTCACCTGCAGTGCTCCCCAGCTCCGCCGGACGGTGTTGGTGACGGTGGCAACGACGGCGGTGTTCGGCGCGATCCGCACCGCCGGCACGGCCGGGACGTCCGCCCAGGCGTAGGAACCGTCGGCGAGTCCGCCGGTCGGGGTTCGCTCGGTCACCGAGCACACCGATCCGACCAAGAACTGCGCGTCCGCGCCACCGGTCTGCGCGGTGACCGTACCGCCCGCCGGGCCGGTGACGGTCCAGGATCCGGCGACGGGGTCGGAGCCCGGGTACGTACAGGTCCAGGCCCCGGTGAAGCCGGCGTCGGGGAGCACGGCACCGAACGGGTCGTCGACGATCTTGCTGATCTGCAAGGTGCCGCGCACCCGTTCGATCGGGTTGGTCACCGTTGCCTTCGGGTGCGGCTCGGCGTCGGTCAGGGTCACCGTGGCGCTGCTGAACTCCGGGGGCCCCCAGCGGTACGAGGCGTCGGCGAGCCCGGCGTGGGGCGAGGATTCACCGATGGTGCAGGTCACGCCGATCGGGAGATCCGTGATCGTCCCGGATTCGCCGACTGCCACTTCGATCTGTCGTTCGATGACGCCGAACCCGGCCAGCGGGCAGCGCAGAGTGAGGGTGAAGGGTTCCTCGCCGGTCCAGCCCTCGACCGCGCCGGACAGCTCCTTGGCCAGAGTCACTGCGCCGAGCGCCCGATCCACGGTGTTGGTCACCGTGACGGTATTCGTCCCGTCGCCCGTCACAGTCGTCCCGGTGATCTCGGGATCCCGCCAGCGGTAGGAGGCGTCGACGGAAGCCGCAGCCGGCACGTCCTCGCTCGCCGCGCACTCCGCGGTCAGCGGAACAGCGGCCGCCAGTTCGACGGTCTGGCCGGCGGTGGCGGACCAGTCGCCCGCCGCCACGGTGCCACGCTCGTAGGTGCAGGCCCAGGTGCCGGTGAACCTCCGGCCGGTCGCGACGGGATGACTGTCGTTGCGCGCCTTGGTGAGTCGGACCGGGCGGGTCACCCGGGTCACGGTGTTGGTGACCGTGCTGTGTTGCTCCGCCCCCGCGACCGTCACGGTCTGCGGGTCGTAGGCAACCTCGCCCCAGGCGTACGACGCGTCCCTGAGTCCGTCGACAGGCAACGACTCGGCGAGCGTGCAGGTACTGCCGATCGCGATGCCGTCCACCGTGGCGGAGGCGCCGGCCGCGGGCGTGAGGGCGAAGGTGCCGGCCGGACCGCAGTCGAGCGAGATAGGGAAGGTGGTCCCCGGTGACAGCCCGGCAGTCTCCCCCTCGATCAGTTTGGTGACGATCACCGCGCCGGTGACCCGGGAGATCGAATTGGTGAAGGCCACGGTGGCAATGCCGGTCGCCGGTTGGCGGAAGGCGGCCGTCGTCCCGTCAGCAGCGGGACCGGCCACCGCATGGGTGGTGCTACCCCAGGCGAAACCGGCTGCCGCAGCCGGGATGTCGTTCTCCCGGACAGAACAGGACGCGCCGGACGGCACCCCGGACGGCGAGGACCAGGCCGCCCCGGCAGCCAGGGTGAAGGCGCCACCGTCGGTGTAGCCCGGGGCGGTGCAGGCCCAGGTGAACCCGAAGGTCCCGGAGTATCCGTCGACGGCCCCGTCTCCGGTCACCGACTTCGTGACGGCGAAGCTGCCCGTGACGCGGCTGACGGTGTTCGTCAGGCTCACCTCGGGCGACGGCTCGGCGGCGGACAGGGTCACCGTCACCGGCGCCGGAATGCCGCCCCAGCGGTAGGACGGGTCCGCCGTGGCCGGCGCGGCGGACAGCGTGTCCGGGTCCTCGGAGACGGTGCAGACGGATCCGATCAGCAGCGTGGCCGGCGGCGTCGACCCCACCGCGCCGGCAGCCAGGTCGAAGGTTCCGCTGATCGGTTCGTCGTTGCCGTAGCGGCAGGTCCAGGTCAGGGCAAAGGTGCGGCCGGGCGTGACCTGACCGGCCGGATCCGACAGTTCCTTGCGGACCTGCAGTCCGCCGTACACCCGGTTCACCGAGTTGGTGACGGTCACCGCGGCCACCTCACCGGGGCTCTGCACGGTGACGGTCTGCGCGGGTGGGGTGGCACCCCAGGCGTACGAGTCGTCGACCAGTCCGCCGGTCGGTGCGGTCTCGGTGACAGTGCAGCTGGTGCCGACCGGCAGCTCTGGGGTCAGGAAGCCGGCGCCGACGGTGATCGTTGTGTCGGACGGGCTGGTGTATCCGTCGGTGCAGGCGAGCGTGACACCGAACGATGTGCCGGCTGCGACGCCGCCGGTGGCACCGGTGATCGCCTTGCTGACGGAGACCCTGCCGAAGACTTCGACGGTCGGGTTGGTCACCGTCCGCACCACGCTCTCATCGGCGACGATCACCGTCGTCGTCTCGGACCACGTCGGGCTGCCCCAGACATGGGACGGTGCGAGCAGTTCCGCTGCCGGCGCCCGCTCTTGCAGTTGACAGCTGGTACCGGCTGGGATCCCGGTGATCGTCTTGGTGCTCCCGGAGGCCAGGGAGATCGAGCCGGTGAGGGTGCCGCAGGTGTAGTCGACGGCGAAGTTCTCCGCCGCGCCCCCGAGGTAGCCGCCGCCGACGACGGTCTTGCCGATCGTCAGGTTGCCGAGCCGCTGGACATGGTTGTTGGTCACGGTGGCCAGGGCCGTGGTTCCGACGCCGACCGTCACCTTCGATGGCGAGACGGTGTAGCCGGACCATTCGAACGACGCACCACCGAAGTCACCGGGCTGCCGGACGAGGGCCTCGGACAGGGCACAGGTGGCGGTGCTGGGGACGTCCGGGATCACCGTCGGAGCCCCGGTCGTGATGGCCCAGGTGCCCTGCAGCACCGTCGTGGTGCCGATCGTGCACACCACCTGCACCGGGAATTCCCGCGCCGGTCCACCGGTGTAGCCGCCGGGCCCGGTCGGGACGACCTTGCTGATCGACAGGTTGCCGGTGTTGCGGCCGATCGAGTTGGTGACGGTGACGGCCGCGGTCCCGCCGTCGGCGATCACCACCGGCAGGGTGGAGTAGGTGGGCGCTGCCCAGAAGTACGAGCCGTCCCGCAGGTTGCCGGTCGGCTGCAGCTCGGTCACCGAGCAGGACCGACCGACCGGGATCCCGGTGATGGTCACGGGGGCTGCCGACCGGAGGATCCCGGTGCCGGTCGAGCCGGGCCCGCAGTCGTAGCTGTACGGGAACGGGGTGGTGTTGTTGCCGGTGAAACCGGCTACCTCGCCGGTGATCACCTTGCTGATCTGCACGGACCCGGTGGCGTACCGATTGCTGACGGTGCAGGTCACTGCGGCATCGGAGGCCGGTCGATCGGCGAGGATCACGGTGCTGCCGGACACGGTCCCACCGGCGGAACAGGACCAGGCGCCCACCTGCACATAGCCGGATCCGGCGCTCCCGGTTCCGGTCTCGGTCAACGCGTACGTGCCGGCCGGCACCCGGACGTCGGTCACTGTGGCAGATCCCGACTGTCCCGACACGGTGCTGCCGCCGACCGCGGTGAGCGTCCAGTTCGCCGGGGTCGCCGGCCCGGTCGGGGTCCCGGTGAGCTGTTTGACCAGGGTCAGGGTGGATCGGGGTGTGTAGGTGTTGGTGACGGTGCAGGTGATGTCCGGGAAATGGCTGTTCGGCGACGCCGGCACGTTGGTCAGGGTGAGTCGGCCCGCGGCGAGGTTCGCCGACGCCTGCGGCAACGGTTCGGAACCGACTCCGCTCGCCGGGACCTGGGTGCAGCCCAGGGCGGTGATGGCCCAACGGTCGTCGCCGGTCGGCAACTCGGTGATGGTCGCGGTGTCGCCGCGGAGGATCTCTCGTTTCATCACCTGCTTCGGCGTGTTCGGTGCCACCGCGGCGACGGTGGTGTTCGCGGCCGTCCACTGCGATCCGGCAAGGGTGCCGGCGGTGCTGAATCCGAAGTCCCTGGTCGGCACGACGCCACTGCCGTTCGTCACCTTGTTGACGGTGACGCTGCGGACCTGGACCAGGGCGGCGTAGATGCAGGCGAAGGTGCTGCCGCCCTCGTTCGTCCAGAAGGTGTCCTTGAGGTTCGCACCGGAGGTGGACGGGCAGGCGCCGCTGCCGTCGGCGATCTCCTCGAAGCCCCCGATCACCACCCGGTAGGTCACCCCCGCCTGTGTCAGCGTGGTGCTGGAGATCTGGTTGGTGAACTTGATCTCGTCCCGACAGTTGGTGCCGCCGCCGGATGGGACGCCAGGCTCACAGGTCGTCCCGTTCGTCGTTTCCCACATCGACCAGTCGAAGACGATCTCGTTGGGACTGTTGAACGACGGCATGCGCAGGGCGAGTTTGCCGGTGTAGCGGGACGCCGCGCCGTTGACCGGGCGGTTGCTGTGTTCGATCTTCGCCAAGGGGAATCGCACGCCATCGGTGGCGGTCGTCGTCGAGGTCGGGGTCACCCCGATCGCGCTCTGCCTCGTGGTGCTGAGGGAGTTCGGACATGAGGTGTTCGAGCCGTGGGCGGTCCAGGCGGTGGCGGGCGGTTGCACCCACGACGAGGATCCGGCCGGCGCGCCGGCGACCGGGTCGTAGGTGATGCAGTTCTCGGCCGAGGTGCCGGTGGTTCCGACATGGTCGAAGACGCGGGCGTCAATGGTGCCCAGCCCCACTGCGGCGGCCCGGGTGACCGGACCGACCACGCTCCAGCTGACCACCAGAGCGGCGAGGAGAACCACCACCACCGCCATCACGGTGGTTCGGGTTCCGAGGAAATGACTGCGGTGCTGTGCCATGAAAAATGCCCTCCCGTTTCGGCGCGCCCACCCCCGGAATCTCGGGTTACTCACACTGAGTGATCGACTACTCTGCGTGGACATTTCTGACGCTATGTCAACGGCCAATCCGGGCATAAGCCCTATTTGGCTCGCAATTGGTCACGGCAGTGGAGTTGGCAGCAGGACCGACGAGGGTGCAGCCATCACCACAGCGTCACGAACAAGCGCCATTCGACGTCCTCTAGTGGGGGTCACCGATTCGGGAACGCTCGTCATCCCTTCGGTGGCTCGACACCGTGGTCACCCGAAATCCGTCCCAGACGATCGACTACGGAGAGTCCGTCGTCGGATCCGAACGTCTCCCGGATCCCCTCTCGTGATGGGCCGGATCGTGGTTCGCCGCCGCGACCGTGACGGCGGCTCGAACAACCTCCCGGCCGCCTGCCCACCGGCCGGGCTCATGTGGTTGGCTGTCGTCGTCCGCGGCATGCGGGGAGGTCGCGTCGCTGCCGGTCGGCGACGCCGGAGGTGAGGTCACCTACGTGGGCGACGACATCGCGAGCGGCACTTACACCAGGGAACAGCGGCTGCGGTATCGGCAGAAGGTACGGCGCTGTCTGGATGTGTTCGAGCGGATGCTCGCGGAACACGCCTTCGACGTCGACACCCCGCTGACCGGCCTGGAGATCGAGCTCAACCTGGTCGACGGCGAGTGGAAGCCCGACATGGCGAACTCGCGGGTGCTGGACGCCATCGCGGATCCGAATTATCAGACCGAGCTCGGGCAGTACAACATCGAGTTGAACGTGCCACCGCGGGTGCTCGCCGGGCAGTCGCTCGCCGAGCTCGAGACCATGCTGCGAGCCTCGCTCACCCATGCCGAGGCAAGGGCGAACGAAGCAGGCTCCGAGATCATCATGATCGGCATCCTGCCCACCCTGATGCCGGAGCACTTCGACGCCGGGTGGATGAGCCACAACCCGCGCTACGAAGCGCTGCAGGACGCGATCTTCGCGCACCGTCGGGAAGACCTGGAGCTGGACATCAGCGGAGTCGAATCGCTGCAGATGTACACCGACACGATCGCCCCGGAATCGGCGTGCACCTCCGTGCAGCTGCACCTGCAGGTCCGGCCGGCCGACTTCGCCGCCACCTGGAACGCCGCCCAGACCCTGGCCGGCCCGCAGCTGGCCCTGGGCGCCAACTCGCCGTTCCTCTTCGGCAAACGACTCTGGGCGGAGACCCGCACGGAGCTCTTCCTGCAGGCCACCGACACCCGGTCTCCCGAGCTGCGAAATCAGGGCGTGCGGCCGCCGGTCTTCTTCGGCGAACGTTGGATCACCTCGATCTTCGACCTCTTCGAGGAGAACGTCCGCTACTTCCCGGCTCTCCTACCGGAGACCACCGAGGAGAACCCGGAGGACGAGTTCGCGGCCGGTCGCGCGCCGCGGCTGCAGGAGCTGCGGCTGCACAACGGCACCGTCTACCGCTGGAATCGTCCGGTCTACGACGTCGTCAACGGCACCCCGCATCTGCGGGTGGAGAACCGGGTGCTGCCGGCCGGCCCGACGGTTGTCGATGTGTTGGCCAACGCGGCCTTCTACTACGGCGCCGTCCACATGTTGGCATCAGAGGACCGCCCGGTCTGGACCAAGATGTCCTTCGCCGCCGCCGAGTCGAACTTCGACTCCGGCGCCCGGCTCGGAGTTGACGCGACCTTCTACTGGCCCGGCTACGGCGAGGTGCCGTGGGACGAGCTGATGTTGCGTCATCTGCTGCCGCTCGCCGAAGAGGGCCTCGCCCGCCAGGGCATGGCCACCGACGTGCGGGATCGGCTGATGGGCATCGTGGAGGACCGGTGCAAGTTGCGCCGCAACGGATCCTGGTGGCAGACCGAGACGGTCTCCCGGTTGGAGGGTCGCGGGCTGTCCCGGCAGGCCGCCCTCACCGAGATGCTGCGTCGCTACTCCACCGGCATGCACTCCAACGAACCGGTGCACACCTGGGAACTTCCCTGACCGGTGGCCCGGCGTGACCGAGTTCATTGCAGTGACGGTTCACTTTCCGTCCTAGAGTCGGTGCCATGTCCGCTTTCAGCGCCGAGAGCGCCCTTCCGCAGACGCGGCAGGTCCGCCGATGACCGCCCAACTCGACCCGACTTCGTCGGCGACCCTCGAGCAGTGGCAGTCCGACGCGGCCTCCGTGCTGCGCAAGGCCGGCCGTGAGGTCGAACCCGACGCGGTGGCCGCTGCGCTGTCGCGGTGCACCATCGAGGGGCTCACCGTCCCGGCGCTGGCGATCGGTGATGCGCCGGACCACGGTATGCCCGGGGCCGCGCCGTTCGTCCGCGGGTCGGCACTGCTGACCGATGGTTGGGACATCCGGGCGGCGGTCCACGAGACCGAACCCACCCGTGCCGCCGCCGTTGCGCTGGAGGAGTTGTCGGGTGGCGCGACGTCGCTGTGGCTCACCGTCGGCGCCGCCGGGATCTCGGTCGATGCCCTGCCGGATGTGCTCGCCGGGGTCTACCTGGACCTGGCCCCAGTGGTCTTCACGACGAGCCCTGGGACTGCACTCGAGACAGCACGGGCCCTGGCGACGATCGCCCGCGACCGCGGCGTCACCCTGCACCCGGGTACGAACCTCGGCGTCGACGGTCTCGCCCTGGCACCGAACGACATTCGCGAGATCGTCCGGATCGCACGGGATCTCGGAATTCGAGCCTTCACCGTAGATGCCAACCTCGCGCACGAGGGCGGAGCCGGCGACGCGGCCGAGCTCGGTTGGTCCCTGGCCGCGGGGGTTGCCGTGTTGCGCGCTCTGGAACAGGCCGGGATCGACGTCCGAGAGGCCTTGCCCCTGTTGGAGTTCCGGTTCGCCGCGACCGACGACCAGTTCCCGACGATCGCGAAATTCCGGGCCGCTCGGTTGCTCTGGGATCGGGTGGCCGAGGTCTCCGGCGGCGGTGACGACCGCGGCGGCCAACACCAGCACGCCGTCACGTCGTGGCCGATGACGAGCCGCTACGACTCGTACACCAATCTGCTGCGCACCACTGTTGCTGCTTTCGCCGCCGGGGTCGGCGGAGCGAACGCGGTGACGGTGCGGCCGTTCGACCAAGCGTTGGGCATCCCCGAAATGTTGGGACGACGGATGGCGCGCAACATCTCGCATCTCCTGCTCGGCGAGTCCCACGTCGCAGCGACGGCCGACCCGGCGGGCGGCTCCTGCGCCGTCGAGCAGTTGACCCGGGACCTGGCCACCGCGGGTTGGGCGGAGTTCCAGGTGATCGAGGCCGCCGGTGGCGCCTCGGCGGCACTGGCCGACGGCTCCGTGCAGGCACGGTGGCAGGCAACTGCCGTAGCCCGGTCCGCGCACATCAATTCGCGACAACAGCCACTCACCGGGGTCTCCGAGTTCCCGCAGCTCGCCGAGATCCTGCCGCTGCGACGACCGTCCGCGAGTACCGGGCCCCGCTGGGCGGATCGCTACGAAGAATTGCGCGACGATCCCACGCCGACGCCGGTGTTCCTGGCGACGCTCGGTCCGGTGGCCGCCCATACGGCCCGAGCCACCTTTGCTGTCAACGCCTTTGCCGCCGGCGGGGTGACGACCGAGTCCTCCGGCCCGACAGCGGATGTCACCGCGGTGCTGGCCGCCTACGACGGGCAACCGGTCGTGGCCCTGGCGGGCTCCGACGGGAGCTATGCCGATTGGGCTGCCGAGCTGGTGCCCGCTCTCCGCGCCGCGGGAGCCAGGCGGATCTTGCTGGCCGGCCGGCCTGCACCCGAAATCGCCGATCTGGTCGACGATTTCGTCGCAATGGGTGTCGACCTCGCGGCGTTCCTGGACCGCACCCGCGCAGCGCTCGCCGCCGCCCCGACGGCCGGAGCCGAGAAATGATCCCTACCTCCTTCGCCGACATCCCACTGCTGACCGCAGCGGCAGCCGACGCCACCCCTGGTGTTGCCGCGCCGTGGCCCGCGCCCGAGGGCATCGACATCCAGCGGCTCTACACCGCCCGGGATCTGCGCGGCCTCGACGGCCTGCACACCTTCCCCGGGCAGGCGCCGTTCCTCCGCGGCCCCTACCCGACGATGTACACCACGCAGCCGTGGACCATCCGTCAGTACGCGGGGTTCTCCACCGCCGCGGAATCGAACGCCTTCTACCGGCGCAATCTCACGGCCGGGCAGAAAGGTCTGTCGGTGGCCTTCGACCTGGCCACCCACCGCGGCTACGACTCCGACCACCCCCGGGTGGCCGGTGATGTCGGGATGGCCGGCGTGGCGATCGACTCGATCTTGGACATGCGGCAGCTGTTCCACGCGATCCCGCTGGACCAGATGAGCGTGTCCATGACGATGAACGGCGCGGTGTTGCCGATCCTGGCGCTGTTCATCGTCGCGGCGGAAGAACAGGGCGTGCCGCCGGAGAAGCTGGCGGGGACCATCCAGAACGACATCCTCAAGGAGTTCATGGTCCGCAACACCTACATCTATCCGCCGCGTCCGTCGATGCGGATCATCTCCGACATCTTCTCCTTCACCGCGGCGAGAATGCCGAAGTTCAACTCGATCTCGATCTCCGGCTACCACATCCAGGAGGCCGGCGCGACGAATGACCTGGAGCTGGCCTACACCCTCGCCGACGGTCTGGAATATCTGAAGGCCGGTGTCGACGTCGGTCTCGACATCGACGCTTTCGCCCCGCGGCTGTCGTTCTTCTGGGCGATCGGCATGAACTTCTTCATGGAGATCGCGAAAATGCGCGCGGCCCGGGCGATCTGGTCCCAGCTCGTCGCGAAGTTCAACCCGAAGAATCCGAAATCGCTGTCGCTGCGCACTCATTCGCAGACGTCCGGCTGGTCCCTCACCGCCCAGGATCCGTTCAACAATGTCGCCCGCACCTGCATCGAGGCCATGGCCGCCACCCAGGGGCACACGCAGTCGCTGCACACGAATGCCCTGGACGAGGCCATCGCGCTGCCCACCGACTTCTCCGCCCGCATTGCCCGCAACACCCAGCTGTTGCTGCAACAGGAGTCCGGCACCACGTCGATCATCGACCCGTGGGGTGGCTCCTATTTCGTGGAGAAGCTGACCCACGATCTGGCTGCGCGCGCGCTGGAACACATGGCGGAGGTGGAGCGGGCCGGCGGTATGGCCGCGGCCATCGACGCCGGCATTCCGAAGCTGCGGATCGAGGAGGCCGCGGCCCGCACCCAGGCCCGGATCGACTCCGGCGCCCAGATGGTGGTCGGGGTCAACAATTTCCTGGTGCCACCGGAGCACGCCGACGAGATCGAGGTGCTCTCCGTCGACAACCACTCCGTGCGCGAGCAACAGATCGAGAAGCTGCGGCAGCTCCGGGAACAGCGCGACCCGGCCGAGGTGGAATCCGCGCTCGCTGCCCTCACCGAAGGGGCCGGCCGGACCGGCGGCGGAATGGAGAACAACCTGCTCGCCCTCGCGGTCGACGCCGCCCGGGCGAAGGCCACCGTCGGGGAGATCTCGATGGCGTTGGAGAAGGTGTTCGGTCGCCACACCGCGGTGATCCGTACCATTTCCGGCGTGTACCGATCAGAGGCGCAGGCCAGTGGCGGCACCGCTGTTGTCGACGAGGTGCTCGCCGCCACCGCAGCCTTCGAGGAAGCGGAGGGGCGCCGACCGCGGATCCTGGTCGCGAAGATGGGTCAGGACGGTCACGACCGCGGGCAGAAAGTGATCGTGTCCGCGTTCGCCGATCTGGGATTCGACGTCGACGTCGGCCCGCTCTTCTCCACGCCGGAGGAGGTAGCCCGGCAGGCTGTCGATGCCGACGTGCATGTGGTCGGGGTGTCGTCCCTGGCCGCCGGTCATCTGACGCTGGTGCCGCAGCTGCGGGAGGCGCTGACCGCGGCCGGACGCGGCGACATCATGGTCGTTGTCGGCGGTGTCATCCCACCGGACGATGTCGCGAAGCTTCTCGAGATGGGGGCGGCCGCGGTGTTCCCGCCGGGCACCGTGATCGCGAACAGCGCGCTGGATCTGTTGGCGAAGTTGTCGACCACCCTCGGCCACCGATGACCGCGGCGGCCGCACCATGACGGTGCCCGGCCGCGGCGACCCGCAGGGCCTCGCCGACGCCATCGCCGCCGGTTCCCGCGCGGCATTGTCCAGGGGCATCACCGTGGTGGAATCCACCCGCCCCGACGACCGGGCGGTGGCACGGGAATTGCTGCGCCTCGTCCCGGCTCCGTCGAGACCTGCGGTGCGGGTGGGCATCTCGGGCGTGCCCGGCGCGGGGAAGTCGACCTTGGTCGAGACCCTCGGTATCCGTCTCATCGAGGCCGGCCACCGGATCGGGGTGCTGGCGGTCGATCCGTCGTCCACCCGCACCGGCGGCTCGGTGCTCGGCGACAAGACTCGGATGCCGACGCTGGCCGCCGCCACGTCCGCGTATGTCCGACCCTCCCCTTCTGCTGGTTCGTTGGGCGGGGTCGCCCGGGCGACGGCGCAGGCGATCCCGCTGTTGGAAGCGGCCGGTTTCGACGTCGTCCTGGTGGAGACGGTGGGCGTCGGCCAGTCGGAGACGACGGTGGCCGGCATGGTCGACACCTTCCTGTTGCTGGCCCTGGCCCGGGCCGGGGATCAACTGCAGGGCATCAAGAAAGGCGTGCTCGAACTCGCCGATCTGGTGGCCGTCAACAAGGCCGACGGGGATCACGAGGTCGAGGCGAAGGCGGCCGCCCGGGAACTGACCGGGGCGCTGCGGCTGGTCCGGGGGCACGGCGTCGTCCCGGAGGTGCTCACCTGTTCCGGCCTCACCGGCACCGGGATCGATCGGCTCTGGCAGCGCGTCCTCAAGCACCGGGATTCCTTGGGGACCGGCCCGCTGGCCGAGAAACGCGCGGAGCAACAGGTCACCCTCGCCTGGGCCCTGGTCCGCGACGAACTCGACCAACGGCTGCGCCGCTCCCCTGGCGTCCGCGATGTCCGCACGGAGGTCGAGAAGCGGGTGCGGACCGGCGATCTCGCCGCAGCCGGCTTTCCAGCACATTGGGATCCTAAGCTTAGAATTCCACGTGGACAAGTTGTCGCG
>JADMIO011419546.1_pt1 | contig 25455 bp, 21 predicted proteins | sample 8958161 | NCBI WGS metagenome assembly JADMIO01 (sample SAMN16585339, study PRJNA669376) | soil metagenome | isolation source: Crop rotation soil | place: USA: Cullars Rotation, Alabama | collected 2011
GGGCGAGGTCGTGATCGCGGACATCGGCATTCCTGCCGGGCTGATCGACCAGCTCGAAGGTCCGCGCATCGAGCTGCTGACGCGCGAGCAGATGCGGGCGCTGATTCAGCCGCGCGCGCCCGATGCGCACAAGGGCGATTTCGGCCGCGTGTTGGTCGTCGCCGGGTCGATGGGGAAAGCCGGCGCCGCCGTGTTGTGCGCGCACGGCGCGCTGCGTGCCGGTGCCGGACTCGTGACCGTTGCGGCGCCACGATCCTGCCAGTCAACAATTGCCGCGCACGGTGCGGAATACATGACCGAAGGTCTCGACGAGACGCCTGAGGGTACGGTGCATTATTCGGCGGCGACGGCCGTGCTCGAAAGCGATGCCGACGTCATCGTCGCGGGTCCTGGTCTTGGCCGCGGTGAGGGCGTGACGACGTTCGTGCGCGAGCTGCTCGAGAATTCCGAAGGTCCGCTCGTGCTCGATGCGGATGCGCTCAACGCGTTTGCCGATGAACCGGCGCTGCTGGTCGGCCGCGAGGGCCGCGACGTGATCATCACGCCGCATCCAGGAGAGATGGCGCGGCTGGTGGGCTGCACCGTCGAGGATCTGCAGGCGGATCGCATGGGCATCGCGACAGACTTCGCCAAGCGCCACAAGCTCTACGTCGTCTTGAAGGGTTACCGCACCCTCGTCGTCACACCGGACGAAAAGGTGTTCGTCAATCCAACTGGATGCCCGGGGATGGCGACCGGCGGGACCGGTGATGTCCTCGCGGGCATGCTCGGTGCGTGGCTGGCGCAATTGCTCGATGCCGAAGCCGCGTGCAAGCTTGCGGTTTACCTCCACGGCTCCGCCGGCGAGCTGGCCGACGCCGATAACGGCGAAGTCTCGATGACGGCCGGCGATCTGATCGATCACATCGGCGACGCGATCCTCGAAGTCACGGCACGCCGCCGCGTGGCCGCCAGCAAGACCGAGTGATCCACACGTCCAATTCGGAAGAGGAGACGCGCGCGATCGCGTCTGCATTTGCCAGGCAACTGCAGGCGGGCACGGTCGTCCTCCTCTCCGGTGATCTCGGTGCGGGGAAGACGGCGTTCGTGCGCGGGCTTGCCGATGGGCTGCTGATTGACATGGATGAAGTGACGAGCCCGACCTTTACGCTCGTCCACGAATATCGCGGCGGCCGGCTGCCGTTGATTCATGTCGATCTATATCGCCTCGACCGCGCCGATCTCGACGAGATCGGGCTCGATGAGGATCTCGCGGCGACCGGCGTCACGGCGGTGGAATGGGCGGAGCGCATGTCGCGCGCGATTCCGGGCGCGACGACCGTGACGATCACCGATCTCGGCGGCGATCGCCGCCAAATCGTCATTAATCGCTAACACTCGGCCAAAATTGCCACCTCGATGTTGGATTTGGGGGCAGCCCCCACATGCAACATCATTCGCCGCGAAGCGCGATAGCGGGATCGACGCTGGCGGCGCGGCGTGCCGGCGCGATGCCGGCGACGACGCCCATCAGCACGATTGCGGCGGCGACGAGCGCGAACGTCGTCGGATCGGTTTCCGAGATTCCGAACATCAACGATCGCAGCGATCGCACGGTCAGCGCCGCGATCGGCACTCCGATCCCGACGCCCATCGCGCACACGAGGATGCTCTCGCGCAACACTGACCGCGCGGCCACCGTGGGGGCGGCGCCGAGCGCCAACCGCACGCCGATTTCGCGCGTCCGCCGGGACACCGAATACGCGAGCGCGCCATGCACTCCAATCAGCGCCAGCAGCACCGCGATCCCGCTCACCGCTCCGGCGACCGTCGTGCTCATTCGCTCGGACGCTGGTGCGCGCGCCAGCAAGTCGTTCAATGAGATCACCTCCATTGCGTAGTCGCGGCCGAATTCCTGCAGAATCTGCCGCACCCCCGATGCCACGCTCTGCGGATCGGTGGTCTCGATCACTAAGTTCGGATTCAAGGAATTGGCAGGCGGCGTCTGCAGGATCGGTTCGTAAATCACGCGCGGATGCGCCTGCCGCGGATCGCCCATTGAAGCATCGGAGACTACGCCGACCACGACGTAGTCATGGTCGTTTGGCATCGTCCTCATCTGGATGGCGCGTCCGACGACGTTGCCGTCGGGGGCCAAGGCGTGGGCGAGGCTCTCACTGATGACCGCGACGTTGCCGGTCTTCAGCGTGTCCTGCCACGTCACGTCACGGCCGGCGACAATGTGCATCCCCATCGTCGAGAAATAGCCGGGAGACACTGCGTCGCTTAGCGTGGTCAGGTCGCCATATGCCTCGCCGCGCCACGACACCGGCGAACCAAGGCGCGGACCGCTCGGGACCCTTGGCGACACTTGCGCGAGCCCCACCGCCGTCACGCCCGGAAGGGCATGCACCTTCTCGAGCAGCGGCGGGTAGTAACTCTCACGCTGCGACCGGTTGTAGGGAGCATTGGGCAGCGTCCACATCTTGACGGTCAGGATGTTCTCGGTACGCAGGCCGAGATCGCCGCTGCCGAGGAGATAGAGCGAACGCGTCAGCAAAGTGGCGTCGATTAACAACACCACCGCGAGCGCCAACTGCGCGACCAGCAGTACGCGCCCCCACATGCTGATCGAGCCGACGATCGTGCGATCCCAGCGAATCTGTGAGGCGGCTCGCCGCCGCGATGCGAACCAGACAGGCAGCGCGCTCATCACGATGCCGACGACCACCGCGATGATCGCGGTGGCTGCGAACACTCGAAGATCGGGCGCAAAAGAGATTGCGTAGGGGATGTTGACCGGAGGCAGGAAGGACGCGAGCGTCACTGCAGTTAGATAGGCGATCGGCATCGCCAGCGCCGCGCCACTGAGCGACAGCAGCAGGCTTTCGACAAGCATCTGTTGCGCGATGCGCCAACGAGTGCCGCCGAGAACAAGCCGGACAGCCAGTTCAGATGTCCGGGCGTTGAGACGCGCCAGTATCCACCCTCCAAGGTTGACGCACGTCAGGACCAGCAATGACGCCGTCAGGGCAAACACCAACATCAGCGGCTGAAGGTACAGGCCGCGGATGCGCGACGTGCCTGTCCCCATCGTCACCAGCTGCGGCTTCGAATCGAGTAACTGCGTCCGCTCGGTCGGCGCCATGTTCGCGGGCAGAATCGCCTCGAGAGTGGCGGGCCACCTCGCCTCGATCTGTGCCGATGCGCCCTCGATGGTCACCCCGGGCTTCAGGCGCCCCAGCAAGTAGCTCGCGAGCTGCCGGCGGCCGCGGCCGGCCGCGAGGACCGCATCCCACGGCGTGAAGATGTCCACACCGTGATCGACGTCGAGGCCGGCGAACCCCTTCGGCATGACCCCGATGATCGAGACGGTGACGTTGTTGACGAGCAGCGGCTTGCCCAGAATTGCCGGATCGCTGTTGTACGCGGTGGACCAGAGCCGATGGCTGATCACCGCGACGTGCTCGCCGGGACCCTGGATTGGAGAATCTGCATCGGCAACGGCGCGCCCCAGGATGGGCGCGACACCAAGCGCGTTGAAGCACTGACCGCTCACAAATGTTGTCGAGGTCTGCACCGGCGTGTGGTTGGCGAGCACCGGAAAAATGACCGCACCCAGATATGCACACAGATAGTCGAGCGGCCCGTCCTGCAACTCGCCGACGGCCGACATCGGCATGCTGCGCGGCAAGCCGCGCGAATTGATCGGCGAGATCGCGATCAACTCGTCCGGGCGCGCGATCGGCAGCCGCTTCAGAACGATCGCATTGAGCATCGTGAACATCGCCGTGTTGGCGCCGATGCCCACGGCCAGGGTGAGGATCGCGGCCGCTGAAAAGGCGGGAGCCCGCTGAATGTGACGGCATGCGTACTTGAGGTCCTGCAGCAGGGCGTCGACCAGGACGCCCGTGCGGATGTCGCGGACGTGTTCCTTGACTGGCTCGATCCCGCCGAGCTCGAACATCGCGCGCCGGCGCGCTTCGCGCCGGTCGATCCCCGCCGCGACCTTTTCGTCGATCAACAACTGCAGCGTCGCATTGAGTTCCTCGTCGAGGTCGCGTTCGACGCGATCGCGATGCCGAATGTTCCGCCACAGGCTTCGCAACCGTGACAGCGCCATGTTCAGGACTCGAGGGCGTAGGCGATGGCCAGGGCGACGCGGTTCCACTGTGCCGTCTCGTCGCCGAGCCGCTTGCGGCCGGCCTTGGTGAGGGCATAGAACTTGGCGCGGCGGTTGTTCTCCGACGGCTGCCAGTCCGAGCTGAGTGCGCCGGACTCCTCGAGACGATGCAGGGCGGGGAAGAGCGATCCCGGCTGCACCGAGAAGGTGCCGCGCGTGATCTGCTCGATGCGTCGCGACACCCCGAGGCCGTGCAGCTCTCCGGCGCTGAGCGCCTTCAGGATGAGCAGGTCGAGGGTGCCTTGCAGGACGTTCGCGCGCGCTTCGGCCATGTCACTCCTATCGCTAACCGATAGGAGTGTGCCTCCGCTCCTATCGGATGTCAATAGGACACCGGGCTTGACAGGCGCTCCGTTATTTTTATAACGTCTATTGCTGTTAGGAAAATAACGGACATGACGAACGCGCTCCACGCCGTGCTGTCTCGCCGAGAACGCCAGATCATGGACATCCTCTACCAGCTCGGCCGCGCCACCGCCGCCGACCTGATGAAGGCGCTGCCGGGTGAGCCCAGCGATTCGACCGTGCGGACCCAGCTGCGCGTGCTCGAGGCCAAGGGCCACGTGCGTCACGAGGAAGACGGCACCAAGTACGTCTACTTCCCGGTGGTGCCGCGGCGCATCGTCCGCAAGTCCGCGCTGAAACACGTCGTCAATACGTTCTTCGACGGATCGGTTGAGAAGGTCGTGGCGGCGCTACTGGGTCCCGATGGTGGACGGCTTGACGAGGACGAGCTCGACCGCATCGCCGAGATCGTGGCGCGCGCACGCGCGGAGGAATCGAAATGACATTCGCCGCCGTCATGATCCTGCGTTCGTCGCTGGTGCTGGTGATCGGGTTGGTCGCGTGGCGGGCGTTGCGGAAACAGCCTGCCGCCCTCCGGCATTCGATCCTGGTCGCCGCGCTCGCGCTCGCGTCCGCACAGCCGCTGATGAACCGATTGATTCCCGCGTGGCGGGTTGCGCGCCTGCCCGCAGCAGCGGTGCAGACCCAGACGGGCAGCGCGGCGGTCACTACCGAAATGTCGTTCGCGCTCGACATCGTCCGGCCTGTCTCACGGACGGCCGCGCGATCGCCGCGATCCATCAACTGGCCGCAGCTCGCGTATCGCGCGTGGCTTGGCGGCGTGGCGGTCAGCTTCGCCATCCTGATCGCTGCCGCGGGGTGGCTGTTCTCGCTGGGCGCGCGCGCGACCGAAGCGGGCGAGGCGTGGCAGCGAGCGGCCGGCGTTTTACGGAGCAGGCTCGGCATCCACTATCCAATCCGCATCGCCATTACGACGCATCCGGCTTTGCTGGTGACATGGGGCACGATCCGGCCCGTGATCCTCCTGCCCGCCGATGCTGCAACGTGGGCGCCCGAAAGGATCGAGCTGGTGCTGGCGCACGAGATGGCGCACCTGATTCGCCGCGACTGGCTGATTCAGTTCGTGGCCGAATGCGTACGCGCGCTCAACTGGTTCAACCCGCTGTTCTGGATCGCCTGCTCGCACCTGCGTCGCGAGAGCGAGTACGCCTGCGACGACATCGTGCTCAGTACCGGAATCGGCGGGTCGTCCTACGCGTCGCATCTCGTCGATCTGGCGCGCACGTTCAGCGTGCACGGCCGCACCTGGCTGCCGGCGCCGTCAATTGCAAGACCGTCAACGCTTGAGAGGAGAGTTCGAGCCATGTTGAACCCACAGGTGAATCGCCGTCCGGTGTCGCGCTCGTATCGCTGGGTGCTCGCGCTGTTGTTGTTTGGGATCGCGCTGCCGATCGCCGCCGCCGCGGCCCGCAGCGCGCCGTCAGGGGTTCTGCGCGATCCGTCCGGCCGCGTGCTGCCGGGTGCGACCGTCCGTCTCAGCGCGATCGGACGCGACGCCATCCAGGAAACGCAGAGCGATGCGACAGGCACGTTCCAGTTTCCGGACGTGCCCGACGGCGAATACATGTTGTCGGCGCGGCTGCTCGGTTTCCAGTCGGCGCGGCAGCGCATCGCGATCTCGGGCAATACACCGCCGCTCGACATGACGATGCAGGTCGGAACGCTGCAGGAATCGATCACGGTGACGGGCCGGCCGGGTGAGGCAACGGAAACGATCGCGCCGAGCGCCGCGTTGAAGACGCCGGCCGCGCCAAAGTGCGGCAACACGGAGCTTGGCGGAAACCTGAAGCCGCCGGTGAAGCTGAAGGACGTGCGTCCGCGCTACAAGCAGCAGTGGATCGACGGCGGCGCCGAAGGCACGGTGGTGTTGCAGGCGATGATCGGCGTCGATGGAAAAGTGAAGAGTGCGGAGGTCGTGTCGGCGGTGAATCCCGACATCGAAGAGGAAGCGATTGCGGCGGTCAGCCAGTGGGAGTTCTCGCCCACCTACCTGAATTGCGCACCGGTCGAAGTGCGGATGTTCGTCACCGTGTCGTTCAAGATCGAACGGTAACGCGTCTTCGCGCTTCGGCGCGGCAGGCTCAGAGCGCCTATGGCGTGCCGTGGTTGATGGCTGCGGCCGCCTGCGTGATAGTCGTCGACTCCGGCTGCAGCTGCTGCGTCGAATCGTCCTGATACAGGACAAGCAGTAACAGCGTTAGTACTAACGAAATCCCGATGACGGCGCCGAGCCTTCCGAGAAGCTCCATGCCGGACTGTAGTGCATATCAAATGCCAGCACGGCCGAGTCGCAGATCAGGGAGATCCCGGCCTGAATCGTTGAGTTCGTTTCGCGCGGTGTGAGTGATGTAGGAAAAGATTTACACAGCGCTTTTCGCGCTGTTGATGCGGCGGGGGAGCCACCGGTCGGCGACCAACAGTGCGACTCCGGCCATAATCGCCACATCCGCCACGTTGAAGATGCCCGTGCGGACCGGGCCGATGCCGATGTTCATGAAATCGATCACGGTGCCCATCGCGACGCGATCGATCCAGTTAGACACGCCTCCGGCAACGAACAGCATCAAACCAGCCGCGGCCAACCTCGACCATTGATACTTGAAGGCCATCAATAACGTGCCCAACAGGAAAAATCCGTTAGCGAGTTGAAAGACGACGGCGCGGGTTTGCGGACGCCACGTGGCGCCGGCGCTGAGAAAACCGCCGGGGTTCTCGTGGTAATCCAGCCGGACCGTATCGCCGAGATACGAATGTCCGGCCGTGCCGGCGAGCGTGGTGACGGCCAGGTGCTTCGTCACCCGATCGCAGCCCGCAGTCGCAGCGAGCAGGAGGCAGAGGAATACACCTCTCCTGAAAGTCTTCATCGATAGACGCTTTCGGTTGTACGGGACCGAAAGATTGTAACACGCGCGTTCAGCGCGGCAGCGGCCGCAGGATCGGGATGCCGGTGGTGTCGCCGGCTGGAGTGCGCGCCGTATTCATCACCATGCCGAGCAGCGAGTAATAGCCGCTGATGCCGACCGTATCCATCACGCCTTGTTCGCCAAACGCTTTCAACGCGCGCGCGTAGGTCGCGTCGCTGATCGACTTGGTGCGATGCAGTTCCTGGCAGAAGTCGAAGAGGATCGCTTCTTCGTCCGACATGGATTCGGGGCGCCTGCCTTCGGCGATCGCGTTGGCGACGTCAGTTTTTACCCCAGCCTTGATCGCGATCGGATAGTGCGCGTTCCACTCATACTGCTGCGTCCACTCGCGAGCGGTGATCAGGATGACGAACTCACTCAAGCGCGGAGGCAGCGCGCTCTTGTAGCGCAGGTAATCGCCCATCGCGCGCGTGCGCGTCATCAGCTCGGGACTGCGCAGCAGCGGATGGAACGGGCCGCTGACCTCGGCACCGCGCGCGCTCTTGAACGCATCGACGGCGGCGCGCTGCGCGGACGTCAGTTGATCGGCGGGGATCGGCGGCAATCGATCGGTCATGGGCTCCATGCCAACTTTCTTGATGGTTGCGGCGGCCTGCTCGTTCGTCAGCAAGGCGATGAACTGCGCGGCAGCCACGGGCGCGTTCGGCCGCGCCGCGACGCCGAACGCAGTGTACGTCTGCACGTCCGCAGGGAGCGGCCCCGCGAACACGGCGCCGTGGACGTCCAGGATCTCGCTGATCTGCGTGAATCCGACTTCCGCCTTGCCTTGCGCGACGGCCTCCGCGGCATTGTCCGAGTAGATCGTCTTTGCGCGCATCGCCTCGGCGATGCCGAGCCGCGTGAAGATCGACTGCAACAGCGGAGCAGTGGCGCCTTGCTCGACGTAGGTGATCGATCTCGCCGCGATCATCGCGGCCTTGAGTCCTTCGAGTGTGTTGATGTTCGGTTTCATCGCATTCGGGCGAATGGCCATGCCGATGCCCGCGCGCGCGACGTCACGCACCGAGGATGCGGCGAGCCTGTTCCCCGCGGTCAGCGCGGCGATCGCTGGCGTCGACAGCACGGCGACATCAAACGCCTCGCCCTTCTCGATGCGAGCGCGCAACGCCGTCGAGTTGTCGAAGACGACGTGCAGCTTGTAGCCACTGAGGGATTCGAATTGAGGATGCAGCTCGTGAATCAACGCGCGCGTGGCGTTGGAGCTGAGGACGGTCAGCGTGGACTGCGCGCGAGCGGCAGGTGCTGCCAACGCGAGGCAGAGCAGGGCGACGAACACGCGCATGAAGCCTCCTCAGGCGGGCATGATGACCCGCCTCTTCGGCGGCTATTCTACGCGGTAGTTCGGTGCTTCCTTCGTAATCGTGACGTCGTGGACGTGACTTTCGCGGAAGCCGGCGTTCGTGATGCGGATGATCTCCGCATCGCGCTGCAGGTCGGGGATCGTCGGCGCACCGCAATAACCCATGCCGGCGCGCAGGCCGCCCATCAGTTGATGGACCACCATCGACATGCTGCCCTTGTGCTGCACGCGGCCTTCAATGCCCTCGGGCACCAGCTTCTCCATGCTCGGCTTGCCGGCGGGGCTGGTGCCGCTTTCGAGCTCGAAGTCGTCCTGGAAGTAGCGATCGCGCGAGCCGCGGCGCATCGCGCCGATCGATCCCATGCCGCGATATTCCTTGAAGGTGCGGCCCTGATACAGGATCAACTCACCGGGACTCTCGTCCGTGCCCGCAAACAGGTTGCCCGCCATCACGCAGCTGGCGCCGACGGCCAGCGCCTTCACCACGTCACCCGAGGTGCGGATGCCGCCGTCAGCGATCACGGGGATGCCGCGCTTCGCCGCGGCGGCCGCGCATTCGGCGATCGATGAAATCATCGGCACGCCGATGCCGGCGACGATGCGCGTCGTGCAGATCGATCCGGCGCCGATGCCGACCTTCACCGCGTTGACGCCGATCGCGATCAGCGCTTCGGTCGCCTCGGCCGTTGCCACGTTGCCGGCGATCAAGTCGAGATCCGGGAACGCCTTGCGAATCTGCTTGACGATGTCCATCACGCCTTGCGAGTGGCCGTGCGCGGTATCGACGACGAGCACATCGACGTGCGCGTTGACGAGCGCGGTGGCGCGCTCGAGCGTATCGCGCGCGATGCCGACGGCCGCGCCGCAGCGCAGGCGGCCGAGCGAATCCTTGCAGGCGTTCGGATACTTGATTGCCTTCTGGATGTCCTTGACGGTGATCAGCCCTTTGAGGCGGTGTTCCTTGTCGACGACCAGCAGCTTTTCGACCTTCGCGCGATGCAGGATCTCGCGCGCTTCGTCGAGCGTCGTGCCGACCGGCACCGTGATCAGCTTCTCCTTGGTCATCACCTCCGACACCGCGCGCGCCGTGTTGGTCTCGAACCGCAGATCGCGATTGGTGAGGATGCCGACCAGGCGGCCGTCCTTGCTGCCGTCCTCGGTAATCGGCACGCCCGAGATGCGGTACTTCTGCATCAGGTCGAGCGCTTCACGAATCAACGCGTTCGGTGCGACCGTGATCGGATTGACGATCATGCCGCTCTCCGACCGCTTGACGCGATCGACCTCGAGCGCCTGATCCTCGATCGGCAGGTTCTTGTGGATGATGCCCATCCCGCCCTGCTGCGCCATCGCGATCGCCATCTCGGACTCGGTGACCGTGTCCATGGCGGCGCTCAGCAGCGGCACGTTGAGGCGGATGTTTTTCGTGAGGCGGGTGCTGACGTCGACTTGCGCAGGGAGGACCGTGGAGTGCCGTGGCACGAGGAGAATGTCGTCGAAGGTGAGCGCCGTTCTCAGGTCGGCGCCGATGGCTCTCTCGCGTAGCTCTTTGATCTGTGTCATCTCCGCCTTCTGTCGCTCAAAGTATCTGCGCCTTCTGCGGCCCTGGACGTCCGCGCCTTCACTGGCCGTGGCATTTCTTGAACTTTTTCCCGCTGCCGCACCAGCACGGATCGTTGCGGCCGACCTTCGGCTCGTCGCGCTTCACCGTCTTGATGACGTCGTCGCCGCCGGCGCGAGCAGGCGCACGGTCTTCCATCAGGTCGTCCATGCCCACTGCCGGGGCCGCGGGCTGCGCCGCAAATACGGACTTCGGTTGCGCTTCCTGCGGGTTGTTGTAAGTGAGCGGCGTCGGCTTTTTCTGCGCGGGCCGCACCGGCGTCGCGATCTTGGGCTCGGCGCCCTCGCGCTCGACGACCGGCTTCAGCCACCACAAGTAGCGCACGATCTCTTCCTCGATGCGGTTGCGCATGTCCTGGAAGAGCGTGAAGCTTTCTTTCTTGTACTCGACCAGCGGATCGCGCTGGCCGTAGCCGCGCAGGCCGATGCCTTCCTTCAGGTGGTCGAGCGAGTAGAGGTGATCCTTCCACTGCTGGTCGACGATCTGCAGCATGATGTCGCGCTCGACGCGCGTCAGGATGTCGCGAGGAACGATCTTTTCTTTCTCCTCGTACTTGCTCAGCACCTTCGCCCACAGGTGGTCGCGGATTTCGTCGGGGCCCAGCTGGTCGATGCCCGCGAAGTCCTCTTCGTCGAGCGCATAGACTTGCGCCAGGTCGCGCGTCAGGGCGGGGATGTCCCACTCGTCCTCGCTCACGTCCTTGCCGAGATATTGATCGATCTTGTCGTCGAACAATTCTTCGGCGGTCGCGAGCACGTAGCCGCGTTCGTCCGAGATTTCTTCTTCGCTGAGGTGAATCTTGCCTTCGAGGATCTCGCGGCGCAGCGTGTAGACGCTCTCGCGCTGCTTGTTCATCACGTCGTCGTATTCGAGCAGGTGTTTGCGGACCGCGAAGTTCTGCGCTTCGACCTGCTTCTGCGCGCGCTCGATCGCGCGCGTGACCATGCCGTGCTCGATCGGCACGCCCTCTTCCATGCCGAGGCGCTGCATCAGCCCGGAGATACGATCCGATCCGAAGATGCGCATCAGGTCGTCTTCAAGCGACAGGAAGAATCGTGACGAGCCCGGGTCGCCCTGGCGGCCGGCGCGGCCGCGCAACTGGTTGTCGATGCGCCGCGCTTCGTGACGCTCGGTGCCGACGATGTGCAGGCCGCCGAGGTTGACGACTTCCTTGTGCTCTTCGTCCGTCAGGTTCTTGAAGTGACTGTAGATGCGATCCCAGTCGGCCCGCTTGACGCGATAGAAGCTGTCGATGTGGAAGAAGTTCACGTACTCGTCGTCGTCGACGTACTTCTCTTCGCCCTTGGCGACCTTCTCGGCGACTTCTTCGTTGAGACTCTGCTGGCGCGCCATGTACTCGGCGTTGCCGCCGAGCAGGATGTCGGTGCCGCGGCCCGCCATGTTGGTGGCGATCGTGACGGCGCCCTTGCGGCCGGCCTGCGCGACGATTTCGGCTTCCTGCGCGTGGTACTTCGCGTTGAGCACGATGTGCTTGGTGCCCTTGCGCTTCAGCATGTTGCTGACGCGCTCTGACTTCTCGATCGAGACCGTGCCGACCAGCACCGGGCGACCCTGTTCCGTCGTCTTGATGATGTCGTCGACGATCGCATTCCACTTTTCAGCTTCGGTGCGATAGACGAGGTCGGGCTCCTCGATGCGGACCAGCGGCCGGTTGGTCGGGATGGCGATGACGTCGAGGTTGTAGATCTTCGCGAATTCGTCGGCTTCGGTGACCGCGGTACCGGTCATGCCCGACAACTTCTTGTACTTGCGGAAATAATTCTGGAAAGTGATCGTGGCGAGGGTCTGGTTCTCGCGCTCGATCTTGACGCCTTCCTTGGCCTCGACGGCTTGGTGCAGGCCGTCGCTCCAGCGCCGTCCGGGCATCAGGCGGCCCGTGAACTCGTCGACGATGACGACGCCGCCATCCTTGATCATGTACTGCACGTCGAGGTGATAGTGGACGTGCGCGCGCAACGCCTGCTGCACGTGGTGGAGCAGCGGCATGTTGGCGGGATCGTAGAGGCCGCCGGGCTGCAGGCGGTGGGCGAGCATCTGCTCGGCCTTCGCCATGCCGGACTCGGTCAGCGTAACCGTCTTGTTCTTTTCGTCGACGACGAAATCACCGGAGGCCTCGAGGCGGTCGCGATCCTCGCCCTTGACCTGGCCCTGGTGCACCTCGCCGCGCTTCAACTTCGGGATGATGCGGTCGACTTCGTAATAGAGGTCGGTCGATTCTTCCGCCGGTCCCGAGATGATCAGCGGCGTGCGCGCTTCGTCGATCAGGATGCTGTCGACTTCGTCGACGATCGCGAAGTTGTGGCCGCGCTGGACCATCGCGCTGACGTCGAACTTCATGTTGTCGCGCAGATAGTCGAAGCCGAATTCGTTGTTGGTGCCGTAGGTGATGTCCGCGGCGTAGGCGACCTGGCGCTGCTGATCGTTCAGATCGTGCTGGATGACGCCGACCGACATGCCGAGGAAGCGGAAGACGCGGCCCATCCACTCCGAGTCGCGGCGGGCGAGGTAATCGTTCACGGTGACGACGTGGACGCCCTTGCCTTCGAGCGCGTTGAGATACGCGGGCAGGGTCGCGACCAGCGTCTTGCCTTCGCCGGTCTTCATCTCGGCGAGCGTGCCGTTGTGCAGCACCATGCCGCCGATCATCTGCACGTCGTAATGACGCATCTGCAGCACGCGGCGTCCGGCCTCGCGGACGACAGCAAACGCCTCCGGCAGCAGGTCGTCGAGCGTTTCGCCGTTGGCGAGGCGCGTCTTGAACTCGGCGGTCTTGGCCTTCAGCTGGTCGTCGCTGAGCGCCTTGATAGCGGGTTCGAACGCGTTGATTTCAGCGACGCGCGGGCGCAGCCGTTTCAGCTCGCGGTCGTTCTGCGTGCCGACGATCTTTGTGAGGAGTTGGCCAAGCATTAGATGAGGACGTCAGTCACGGACTGACTATCTCCTCATTATACAGACTTGCGCGTGAGAACTTTAGTTCCCGGCCGGCTAATTCCCCGCGGGGCGCCGCGGATTGAGGAGGAGCTGTAACGGATTGAGGATCCGGCCGTTGGCGCGCACCTCGTAATGCAGATGCGGGCCGGTGGCCCGTCCGGTCGCGCCCACGAGGCCGAGCAAATCGCCGCGTTTGACGGCCTGACCGAGCTTCACCTTGAACGCCGAGAGGTGGCCGTAGCGCGTCTCGATGCCGTAGCCGTGATCGAGGATCACCAGGTTGCCGTAGTTGCCGGCGGCCGACGCGTTCATCACCTTGCCGTCAGCGGTTGCGTAAACGGGATCGCCCTTGTCGGCGGAGATATCGAGGCCGGGATGGAAATCCTTGCCGCCCGTGAACGGATCCTCGCGGCGTCCCATGCTGGAGGAGAGCCATCCGTGCGTCGGCCAAATCGACGGCGTCGCCGCCGCGAGCTGATTGCGCTTGTCGACGTCGGTGCGCACCGACTGCAGGCGATCTTCGAGGCCCGCGAGCAGATCCTTCAGCAGGCCAAAAGTGTTTTCCGGCGAGCTGAGGCCGGGGGTGACGAGGGCGATCGCGGTATCGGCCGTGGGGCCGCCCATCGCGCGGTTCTTGACCACCGCGGGCAGCTTATCCATCGAGTTCTGCACCGACGGGTCGAGGGCCGCCTTCGCCCCGAGATCCGACATCGTCGTCTGCAGCGCCATGATCTGGCCGGCGAGCTGTTCGGTTGCGGCGCGATAGTTGGCGTTTTCGAGCTCGAGCGCCTCGTGCGACGCGAACATTTGCGCCACGTCGTACCTGGCTTTGAGCGCCGCGCCGGTGCCGATCAGAATCGGCAGGGTCACGATGGTCACGACCGTGAGGAGGACCGGCTTCACGCTGATCGTGAAGCGACGGACCACGCCAGTGGTGCGGTCGGCCAGAACGAGGGTGTAGCGCTTTGAAAGCATTAACTAACTACCTGAACTATTTGGGTTTCGCCCCCACGGCGAGCTTCAAAGGCTAGCACGGGCGCCGGACGATCCCGAAATGAAAAGTCGGTGGCAGCCGCCATTTTCGCCGTGTGATCGCTTTGTATTACAGAAGAATTACATAGATTTCGCGCTGGCCGAGTCTTTCGGCGAGCATATAGCCATGGTTGTCATTCTGTTTCGCTCGAAGCTGACCGACGTCGCCGGCGACGACTACGGCGCGATGGCCGCGCAGATGGACGCGCACGCGCGGACGTTTCCCGGCTTCATCGACGTCAAGGCGTTCAAGGCCGAGGACGGCGAACGCTTAACGCTGGTGTGGTGGCAGGACGAGGACACGCTGCGGGTATGGGCGAAGGACGTGCGCCACCGCGAAGCGCAGAAGCTGGGCCGCGAGAAGTGGTACCAGTACTACAAGATCGACGTCGCGCAGGTCATCCGGTCCAACCACTTCGACCGTGACCGGGTGTCAGCCGGCGCTCACCACAGCGATCGCACGTGAGGGTAGTCGCGGATGCGAGCGTCACGAGTGATCAGCGTCGCTGACAACGATCGCGTGGTCGCGACGACGATTTGATCGGCGGGATCCTCGTGGAACGGCTGCGGCAGGCGGCAGCTGTCGAGCAGAATCCGCTGAGTCAGCTCGGCGACCTGAATCGCGCCGCTCGCCAGGACCGCATCGAGCCACGCATCCAGCGGCTGATTGAACGCGAGCTTGCCGTGTTCGACGAGCTTGGCGATCTCCCATAGCGAAATCATCGAGACGAACAGGTCGCCGCGGGCCGCCGCGCGATCGGCGGCCTTTCTGGCGCGGGCCGACAACCGGCGATCCTCGGTGACCCACCAGATCAGCGCGTGGGTATCAAGGACGGCTGGCATCCCACACCACGCCGGTCGAGTACAGATCGCCGGACTCGTGGATGACGCTGCCCTTGAGCGACCGCGTCTTGCCCGGCGATGAAACCGGCACGAGCTTGGCGACCGGCTTGCCCCGCTTGGTGATGACCAGCGGCCGCTTCGTGGCGGCCACGTCATCGAGCGCCTGGAGGCACACAGCCTTGAACTTGCCGGCGGCGATAGTCTTCATGAAATCATATGACCATGGACATATGACCATGTCAATAAACCGTCGCGCTGAATGACGACGCCACGGTTTAAGGAGGAAGCTTCTCTTGACCCGCCGCTGGCGGGCCCGTCATGTCTTCTCGACAAAGCGATATTGCAAGGCTTCCGCCAGGTGTTCCGTCGTGACGTCGCCGGCCGCGGCCAGGTCGGCGATCGTCCGCGCGACGCGAATGACGCGATGAAACGCGCGCGCCGAGAGGTGCAGTCGATCGGCGGATCGCTCGAGCAGCCGTCGTCCGGTGGCGTCGAGCGGCGCGACCTTCTTCAATTCCGGGCCGGTCAACGTCGCGTTGACGCGCGAGCGAATCGATCGCGCGAGTTGCCGCTGGCGAGCCGCCAGCACGCGCTCGCGTACCGCTGCTGACGATTCGCCGGCCGGGCCCTCGGTCATCTCGGTGATTGGCACTGCATCGACTTCCACGATCAGGTCGAGGCGATCGCGCAGCGGGCCCGAGAGGCGATTGTGATAACGCGCGGTTTGCTGCGGCGTGCAACGGCACGCGCGTTTCGGATCGCCGTGATAGCCGCAGGGACAGGGGTTCATCGCCGCGACGAGGACGAATCGCGCCGGGAACACCACCGATCGCAAGGCGCGCGACACGGTGATGCGGCCTTCTTCGATCGGCTGGCGGAGAGCTTCGAGCACGCGGCGGTCGAATTCCGGCATCTCGTCCAGAAACAGCACGCCGTGATGGGCGAGGCTGACTTCGCCGGGCCGGGGCGTGCTGCCGCCGCCGACGAGGGCGACGTCTGAGATGGTGTGATGCGGCGCGCGGAACGGCCGCTCGGTCAGGAGTCCGACGCCGGGCCGCAGCTGACCGGCGACCGAGTGGATCGTCGTCGCTTCGATCGATTCGTCGAACGACAGCGGCGGCAGGATCCCGGCCAGCCGGCGGGCGAGCATCGTCTTGCCGGCGCCCGGCGGCCCAATCATCAACAGGTTGTGGCCGCCGGCCGCGGCGACTTCGAGGGCCCGCCGCGCGAAGGCCTGGCCGTGAAGCTCGCTCAGATCCAGCGCTTGTGCAACAGGTGCTACGGGTGCAGCAGGTGCAATGGGTGCAATCGGCCATTCATCGTCTGCTTGATTCAACCGCTCGACCGCTTCGCTCAGAGTGCGCACCGGCAACAGGCGCAGGCCCTCGACCACCGCGGCTTCGGCGAGGTTGTCGTGCGGCAACAACAACGCGCGGGCGCCGTTGCGGCGAGCTTCGGCGGCGATCGGCAGGACGCCGCGGGCCGGTTGAATCGATCCATCGAGCGACAACTCGCCGACGTGCACCAGGCCGGTGAGATCTTTTCGCCGCACCACGCCCGTCGCCGACAGAATCCCGATCGCGATGGGCAAGTCGAACGCAGGTCCCGCCTTGCGAACATCTCCGGGGGCGAGATTGATCGTGATCCGCGAGATGGGAAAGTCGTAGTCGCAGTTGCGCATCGCCGCGCGCACGCGATCGCGGCTTTCGCGGATGCTGGCGTCCGGCAATCCGACAAGTTGGAACGTAGGGAAACCTCGGCTCACGTCGATCTCGACGTGCACGCGGCAGGCATCAACGCCGATGACCGTTGCGCTTTCGATGGTGGCAAGCATGCGCAACACGGTGCAATCCCATTGCCTCGCGCGCATGCGCGGAATCAGGCCTGAACGCCAGCCCAGCCGCAAACGAGGCGGCTCACGGTCGCAGAATTTGATCACCGCGCCTTCGGTAACACGCGTAAATTCTGCAACTTGGGGGCTGACGAATGGCTGGGCCGGCGCTATAATTCGCGCACCATGCTTGACGCTCTTTTTGGCAACGCCGGCAACAAGAAACAGCAAGTCGATGAACTCCAGGCCCTGGTGACCCAGGCGCGCGATGAGCGCGCCGCGTTGAGCGCGATGCTCACGCAAATGGCCGGCGGCACGTCGAAGCTCGCGCAGACGAGCAAGTCGCTCGAGCAGGTCGGTCAAAAAGCCGACATCGCGCTCAAGAAGCTCGACGAGCTGGGCCAGAAGGTCGGCGGCTACGAGGATCGCGCCAAGGGGCTCGAGCAAATCGAGAAGCGCATTGCCGCGATGCTCGAGCAGGTCAACGAGGCGCAGCGCATCTCCGAAAAGATCACCGCGCCGGACGGCGAGCTGCAGAAGCATCGCCTGGCCGTCAACCAACTCGCCTCGCAGGCGCTCGAGAACCAGGCGACCATCGAAACGCTCCGCAAGGAAAAGAGCGCCTTCGAAGATCTGCGCGTGCAGCTCAAGGCATCAACTGCGGAAGTCGTGAAGTCGGTCGAAAACGTCGGCACCATCCGCGGTGAGCTCGACGCGATTCGCTCGGTCGGCGCGCAGCTGACCACGGAGTTCCAGCGGCTGCGAGAGACGTCGCGCGAAGCCAAGGACGACTCGGCCGCGGCGACGGAAGCCGTCAAGGAAATCGAGAAGAAGCTCGGCCCGCTGGTGCAGCTCCAGGAGCTCAGCAAGAACACCGAAGAACGCCTGGCGTCATTGAATGCGCTGGCGGAACACGTTTCGCAAAAAGCCAAGGCGCTCGAAGCGCAGAAGCACGCCGTCGAACGCGCTGTCGTCGAGGCCAACCGCCTCAACGAGATGGTGTGGGCGATGGACGTGCAGATCTCGAAGCTCAACGAAGGCAGCAAACAGGTGGCGCGCGCGGAAGACACCGTCGCCCGCATGGAGAAACTGGCGCAGGAAACCTCGGCGCAGCTCTCCGCCGCGACCACGGCCCGCGAGGAATTCGCACGCGACTTCGCGCGGCTCGACAAGGAAAGCCGCACGCTCTCGGATTACCTGAAGACCACGGTCGAGCGGCTCTCCGTCGACAAAAAGGAATTCGATCAGTTCGACCACCGGCTGCGCGCGCTTTCAGGCGCCCTCGCCGAATCCGAAGCGCGCATGGACGGCGTGCTCGCGAAGGACAAGTCGCTGTCGGCGATGAACCAGCGCGCCGACGAGCTGAGCAAGTCATTCCAGACGTTGATGGCGCAAGCCGACGAGATGGCGCGCAAACAGGGCGCCCTCGAGGCGCTCGGCGAGCGGTTGGCGCAGGTCGACGAGCTGGGACGGCGGACGCAGGCGCAACATGACGCGCTCAAGCAGTCGCGCCAGGATCTCGAACAGCTGCGCAGCGACATCGGCGAGTTCCACAAGTCACACGCCGAGGCCGCGCAGCTGCGCGACAAGCTGTCGGCCGATCGCGCGGCGCTCGAAGCGTTCGGCGAGCGCGCCACCGGCATGTTGAGCCGCACGCCCGAGCTCGAATCCAAGATGGACGCGGTCCTCAGCAAGATGGCCACCGTCGAGGAAGGCACCAAGGCGGCGACACGCCTGGGCGAGCTCGCGGCCGAGCTCGATGCGCAGCTGACACGCGTCGGCACGCGCCTCCAGTTCATCGAAAAGCTCGAAAGCCGCGTCAACAACCTCCACGTGCTGACGTCGGACAACGATCGCAAGCTCACCGAGCAGCTCGCGCGCCGCAACGAAGTGGAAGGCCTGAAGAGCCTGTGCGACACGCTCGGCACCCAGGTCGTGGACGTGCAGCAGAAGCTCGACGGCGTCGCCGCCATGCAGACGCGGCTCGTGCCGATGACGACGCAGATCGCCGCGTTGGCGCAGTCGGTCGAGAAGTCACAACAGCTCGCGGAATCGGTGAAACAGGAAGAGGCGGTCATTCACGATCAGACCGCGCGGCTCACCGAGCTCGTCGAACAGGGCAAGAGCCTCGCATCCGAAACGGCAGAGCGCCTCAAGCAGGTGCAGACGGTCAGCGACGACCTTGGCCGCGCCGCCAGCATCAAGGAAGAGCTCCTCACCGAGCTGGCCCGCGTCCAGGCGCGCCAGCGCGACGCCATCACGCAGACGGAGGCCGCCGAAGATCAACTGAAGCGCGCCGAAACGATGGTCAAGCAGCTCGAGCAGCGCCGCACGCAACTGGCGTTCTCGGAGAAGAAGATCGCCACCTTCGAGCAGCGGCTCACCGACCTGGCCCGCGCCACCGAAGGCGTCGAGCAGAAGCTCAAGGCGATCGCCGAGCGCGAGTCGCTCGTGCAGGCGGTCAAGGCGGAAGTCGAAAGCGTGCACAAGATCAGCGCACGCAGCAAGGCCGACCTCCAGTTCGTCACCGATCACCGCTCGGAGGTCACCGACCTGCGCGCCAAGGTCGAAGACCTGCTCGGCCGCGTCAACGACACCGACACCAAGATCCTCGCGATCGAGTCGCGCCGCAAGATGGTCGAAGAGGTCCAGACCCGCGCCAACGCCATCACCAACCTGCTCGACGACATCAACGTGAACCTCGAGATGCTCGGCGAGCAGCGCGCGGTGATCGATCACGTCGGCGAGAAGATCGCCCGCCTCGACTTCATGGTGCAGGAAGCGCAGAACACGCTGCGCGCCTTGCAGCGCGAGCGCGAGGTGGCCGAGCGCATCGAGCAGGGCATCAAGTCCCTGCGCGCCTCGTCTATGCCCGGCAAGATCGCCAGCGCGTAGCGGGAGCCGGTCGGAAAGAACGAATTATCGAGGGGAAGCGGCGCGCGGCGACTGAACCAGGAGCCGCGTGCCGACCTTGAGGTTGGTCGTCCGCAGCTTGTTCCAGTTCTTCAGCTGTTCGATCGTGGTGTGGGTCTTGCGCGCAATCAACGACAACGTATCGCCGCGCTTGACCTCGTAGGTCTTGGCGCGGCGCGGCGTCACGGTCGCCGCCAGCGGCGACGTTTCCTTCAGCACATCGGCGACGATCGTCTCGGCGGCATTTTCGAGCTCGCCGGCGGAGGCGCGCGCGAGCAGCGCCGCTGACGGCATCCGCGGGATGATCAGCTTCGAACCGACCGTCGGACGCGACGTCACCTTCAGGTAATTCGCTTCGGCAAGATCGGCGCGGCTGACCTGCAGTTTCTTCGCGATGGTTGCCAGCGTCTCACCGCGCTTGACGGTGTGCATCTGCATCGCGTTCAACTGCCCGGGCGCCGCGGACTTGAGCGCCTCGCGGACTTTTTCAGCGGTGCCTTCCGGAACCTTGATCGCGTACTCGCCCTTCTTCACGGGCGTGGTCCAGCGGCGGAATTCAGGATTCAGCGCCTGGATGTCATCCATCGGCACGCCGGCCCATTCCGCGACGCGGCGCAAGTCGAGCGCGGGAGGCACGATCACCGTTTCGGTGACGGTCGGCGCCACCGGCACGATCTCGAAGCCGTACTGCGCCGGGTTCTTGGCGATGATCATCGCCGCGAGAATCATCGGCACGTAGTCGCGCGTCTCGCGCGGCAGGTAGCGCGTCGAGGCGCTGAGCTGCCAGAAATCGATCTTGCGGCTGCGCTCGAGCGCGCGCTTCACGCGGCCGGGGCCGCCGTTGTACGACGCCATGGCGAGGTGCCAGTCCTCGAACATGTTGTACAGCGTCTTCAGATATTTCGCGGCGGCTTGGGTCGCCTTCATCGGATCGGCGCGCTCGTCGAGATACCAGTCCGAGCGCAATCCGTTCTCGAGCGCGGTGCCGCGCATGAACTGCCACACGCCACGGGCCTTGGCCTTTGACAGCGCGGACGGCTTGAACGCGCTTTCAATCAACGGGATGTAGGCGAGATCGAGCGGCAGACCTTCCGCGCGGAAGGTCGACTGGATCATCGGCAAGTACTGCACGCCCCGCGACAGGCCTTCCGTGAGGAATTCGCGCAGGCGCCCCTGGAAGAGCTCGACGTAGCGCAGCACGCGGTCGTTGGTCGGGATCGGAATGTCGTGCGATGTCGATTGAAGGTCCGCCTCGACCGTTTCCGCCGTCGACGGCTTCGGCGCCGAGGACTCAAACGTTTCAATCGCGAGCAGCGCGTCAATGGCCGCCGGTTCGGACTTGGTCTCGGCGAAGCCGTCGCCGGTGGCGAGGGCCGCCTGCTCGAGCACGCTGATGCGATCGACGAGCCGGTCGAAGTGCTCGCGCAGCCGCGCGTTGCCGCGCGCGCCGTCGGGCGATTCGAGCAGGGCATCGAGTGCCTTGTCGAACTCAGCCTTCGCGCGATCGAGATGGCCGAGCGCAAGTTCCTTCTGGCCTGAGTCGAAATGGGAGTCTGACGCGGCGATCAGCACTGCCACCGGGTCTGGCGCCGGCGCCGGAGGAGGCGCGACGACCACCGGTGCGGGCGCTTGCGGAACGACCTTAACCACCTGGGGAGCCGAGCTGGAAACGCAGCCTGCAATCAGGACGGCGCTAATCGTCGGCACGAGGGGGAGGTGTCGTTTTGAAAGCATCAGGTTATTAGTGAACCGCAGGCAGGGTAACACGCGGCCACTTTGATGGTCAACCTGTTATGGCTCAGGTGTTTACGGCTAAGGCCAGCCCGCGTGTAGAAAGACCTTTGCCGCCTCACCGGCATCCCGTGCAGCCGGGGTAACAATTGTCCGCTCGCCAATCAGGATCTTCCTGCCCTCGCGGACGGCTCGCCGCACATCGTCCTCGCAGACAAACTGCTCGGGCGCGCTCGCTTTGGCAGGTTCCAAACGTTCCACACGTTCCATGGGTTCCAGGGGTTTGGTTCCCAGGCGTGAGGACAGGAACTTATCGATACGATTCGTGAGGCTATCGGTGGCGATCGCTTCCGGGCTGGGCTTCGCGGGTGCTTTGGGCAGTGCGGGAGAACTTGGCACCACACTTTCGAACGACGCCTTTGGAACCTCTGGCACCCTTGGAACCATTGGAACCGAGCGAAGCTCATACGCCACCCGCTTCACATTAATAAGGTGCCGCGGCGTGATGTTGTCCGACGTGATGTTGCCGCCGAAGCCGCCGCATCCGAGCGTCATCGCCGGATCGAGCCCGGTGGTGAAGCCGATCGCGCCGAGCGTGCTCGGCGTGTTCACGCAAATCCGGTAGGCCGGCTTGTGCAGGCCAAACTCCAGGATGACGGCGTCGTTCTGGGAATGGATCGACATGGTGTGGCCCATGCCGCCGTAGCGCAGGATCTGCTTGCAGCGCTCGCAGCCTTCGCGCCAGTCCTTGACGACGTAGTACGAGAGGACGGGGCAGAGCTTTTCGATCGACAGCGGGAATTCGCGGCCGACGCCATTCAGCTCGGCAATCAGCGCGCGCGTGTTCGGCGGCACCGTGATGCCGATTTTCTGCGCGATATGAATCGCCGATTTGCCGACAAAGGCCGGATTCGGCAGCCGCTGCGGCGTGATCAGCTGTTTGGTCAGCGCGTCGGTTTCGGCGGCGGAAAGGAAATAGCCGCCTTGATCGATGAACTGGCGGCGCGCTTCGGCCTCGATCGCCTGATCGACCACGACCGAGTTCGGCGACGAGCACAGCACGCCGTTGTCGAAGGACTTCCCGGTCAGGATGTCGTTCGCCGCCTTACGCACGTCGGCGCTCGATTCGATGTAGCACGGCGCGTTACCGGGGCCGACGCCGTAAGCGGGCTTGCCCGCGCTGTAGGCGGCGCGCACGAGTCCCATGCCGCCGGTGGCGAGGATCACGGAAATCTCGCGCGCTTTCATCAGCTCTTGCGTGCCTTCGAGCGTCACCGTCTTCATCCACCCGATCGCGCCATCCGGCAACCCGGCCCGTCGTCCGGCCTCGTTCATGATGTCGGCCGTGCAGGTGATGCATCGCGCGGCGGAAGGATGCGGCGTCAGGACGATCGCGCAGCGCGCCTTGATCGCGATCAGGATCTTGTAGATCGCCGTCGACGTGGGATTGGTCGAGGGAATGATCGCGGCGACCACGCCGAACGGCTCGGCGATCTCGATGATCTTCTTGTCTTCGATGCGATTGATGACGCCGACGGTCTTCATCGGCTTGATGAATTCGTAAACCTGTTTCGAGCCGAACAGGTTCTTCTGGATCTTGTCGGCGACGTTACCGAAGCCCGTCTCCTCGACGGCGAGGCGGGCGAGCGACTCGGCCTGCGGCGTCACGGCGGCGGCCATCGCATCGACGATCGCATCGACTTGCGCTTGTGAAAATTCCGCGAGCACCGCTTGCGCCTCTTTGGCGCGACGGGCGAGTGCGCGCGCCTCGGCGACCGACGCGAGGTCTTTATCGGTTTGTTGCGCTGGAGCTGCCGTCGCCACTCAAGACCTACGGCTTGGGGAGGATGCGCTCGACGTCGGCGTGGGGTCTTGGAATCACGTGCACGGACACGAGCTCACCAACGCGGCGCGCGGCAGCGGCGCCGGCGTCGGTCGACGCCTTGACGGCGCCGACATCGCCACGCACGAGCACCGTGACCAGGCCCGCGCCGACGTATTCGGTGCCGACGAGCGACACGTTCGCGGCTTTGACCATCGCGTCGGCCGCCTCGACCGATCCGATAAAGCCTTTCGTTTCAACCATCCCGAGTGCGTCGCGCATGGTGTCCATTGGATGGAGTGCATGATATTCTTGTTCACCACCCTATGCAACGGAGAGTCAGTGTGAGAGGACGTGTATCGGCCTGTGTACTTGTGGCGATTGCCGCGGTCATGGCCGGTTGCAGCAAGGCGCAAGATACGACGCCGGCGGTTGCCACCATGCAGGTCACGCTGTCGCGGCCGAAGGTCGCGCTCGGCAGCCCCGTCGAGGTCACCTACAAGTTCACGGTCGCGCAGAACGCGCCGAATCTCGGCCAGCGCCGGGTGTTCGTCCACTTCCTCGATGCGGATGAAGAGTTGATGTGGACCGACGATCACGATCCGCCGACACCGACGTCGGAGTGGAAGCCCGGTCAAACGATCGAGTACACCCGCACGATGTTCATTCCCAGCTATCCCTACGTGGGCGCGGCCAAGATCGCGGCGGGCATGTACACGCCGGGCAACAACGAGCGCCTCAAGCTTGCAAACGAGGACCGCGGTGACCGCTCGTACAAGGTCGCGGATTTCGAGCTGCTGCCGCAGACCGAAAACATCTTCGTCATTTTCAAGGACGGCTGGCATCCGGCCGAAGTGATCACCGAAGGGTCAGGCCGCACGGAGTGGCAGTGGACCAAGAAGGAAGCCGTGATCGCCTTCCGGAATCCCAAGCGCGACGTGACGCTCGTGCTGCAGGCCGACAATCCGGCATCCGGCGCCAACGCCGCGCAGCAAGTGACCGTCTCAGTTAGTGATCAAACGGTGGCAACCGTGCCGCTCAGCGCGACCAACGCGCCGGTTTTGAAGTTCCCGATTACGGCCGCGCAGCTGGGCTCGGGCGATATGGTCGAGATGAAATTCACGGCCGACAAGACGTTCGTGCCCGCGCTCGACGCGGCGATGAAGAGCAGCGACCCGCGCGAGCTGGGCGCGCGCTTCTTTCACGTGTTCATTCAGTAACGGATGAAAAAGGTTCTTGCCCTCACGACGGTCGCCCTGGCGTTTTGCGCCAGCGAAGCGAGAGCGGACATCGTGGTGCTCAAGAACGGGCGCTCGATGTCGGTCAAGTCGTGCCGCATCGACGGCGACACCGCGACGATGATCCTGCGTGAAGGCGGGGAAGTGATGTTCCCCGCGTCCGTCATCGCACGCGTCGATCCGGATGAAGTGCCCTATCCGGAGGCCGGGAATGGGGAACCGGGAGCCGGAAGGACGGACGCGACCGACGTCACAGCGGCTTCGACAAACTTGCTGCGGTTCCCGGTTCCCGCCTCCCGGGTCCCGGATGAAGTCCTTGCGACGCGCCCGTATGCGAACCTGATTTCTACTGTCGCGGCGGCGAACCACGTCGACGCGCGCCTGGTTCACGCCGTCATCGAGCAGGAATCGAACTACGAACCGCGCGCCCGATCGAAGAAAGGCGCCAAGGGCCTGATGCAGCTGATGCCGGAGACGGCACGGCAGTACGGCGTGCGCAATTCGTACGATCCGAAAGCCAATCTCGAGGCCGGCGTTCGCCACCTCAAGGATCTGTTGAGCCGCCTCGACCTGCCGACGGCGCTCGCGGCCTACAACGCTGGTGAAGGCACCATCAAGCGCTACGGCGGTCTGCCGCCGTTCCCCGAGACGCAGACCTACGTCCGTTTTCCAGCACAGTGGGATCCGAAGCTTGGAATTCACGTGACTTGAAGTCGCGGC
>JADMIO010826431.1_pt1 | contig 25454 bp, 14 predicted proteins | sample 8958161 | NCBI WGS metagenome assembly JADMIO01 (sample SAMN16585339, study PRJNA669376) | soil metagenome | isolation source: Crop rotation soil | place: USA: Cullars Rotation, Alabama | collected 2011
CTTTCCCCGATCGTCTCGTTGCCTTCGTAGAGCGTGTCCTGGACGGCCGTCAGGGTGATCGAGCCGGTGAGCTGGCCGGCGGGGATCACGATTTGAGTGGCCGAGCGCGTATAGTCGCTGACGTTCGTCGCCGTCCCCGAGAATCCGAGGAGGATCGTCGTGTCGAACGCCGACGCGCCGGACAGCGTGGCGGTGACGGTGCTTTGGCCGGCGGCTTCGGCCACATTGGACGGACTGACGGAGAGCGCGACCGTGGGGGCTGCATCGTCGTCGGCGATCGTGGCGGTCACCTGCTGCACGCCGTTCTCGGTGACGTTCGTCGTTACCGCGGTAATGTCGACGACGATCGTCTCGTCCCCTTCGTAGAGCGTATCCTGGACAGCAGTCAGGGAGATCGAGCCGCTGAGCTGGCCGGCGGGGATCACGATCTGCGTGGCCGAGCGCGTGTAGTCGCTGGCGTTCGTGGCTGTCCCCGAGAAGCCCAGGGTGACGGTCGTCACCTGAGCCGAAACGGCCGACAGCGTGGCCGTGACGGTGCTGACGCCCCCTGCTTCGCCCGAACTCGCCGGGTTGATGCCGAGCGTAACGGTCGGGTGTGGTGCGACGTCCTGGATCTTGGCCGTCACTCGTTGAACACCGTTCTCGGTGCCGTTCGTGACACCTGTAATATCGACGATGACCGTTTCGGTCGCCTCGACCTGGGAATCCTGAAGGGACGTGAGCGTGACCGAGCCGGTGAGCTGGCCGGCGGGGATCACGATCTGCGTGGCCGACGCCGTAAAGTCGCTGCCGGACGTGGCCGTCCCCGAGTACCCCAAAGTGACGGTCGTGTCGAAGCTCGAGATGGCCGAAAGCGTGGCGGTGACGGAGCTCTGAGCCCCTTCGTTGAATTTCTGCGGATTGACGGTCAGCGAAACCGTGGGAAATGCGGGTGAATCGTCATCCGCGATCGTGGCGGTCACCTGCTGCACGCCGTTCTCGGTGGCGTTGGTCACCCCCGTGATGTCGACGACGATCGTTTCGTTGCCCTCGTACGTTCCATCCTGAACGGCGGTCAGTGCGATCGTGCCGGAGAGCTGGCCGGCAGGGATCACGATCTGCGTGGCCGAGCGCGTATAGTCGCTGACGTTCGTCGCCGTCCCCGAGAAGCCCAGGGTGATCGTCGTGTCGAACGCCGACGCGGCCGACAGGGTGGCGGTCACGGTGCTCTGGCCGGCCGCTTCGGCCAAACTGGCCGGACTGACCGAGAGGGCGACCGTGGGAGCGGCATCGTCGTCGGCGATCGTGGCCGTCACCTGCTGGACGCCGTTCTCGGTGCCGTTCGTCACCCCCGTGATGTCGACGATGACCGTCTCGTTTCCTTCGTAGAGCGTGTCCTGGACGGCCGTCAGGGTGATCGAGCCGCTGAGCTGGCCGGCGGGAATCACGATTTGCGTGGCCGAGCGCGTATAGTCGCTGACGTTCGTCGCCGTCCCCGAGAAGCCCAGGGTGATCGTCGTGTCGAACGCCGACGCGGCCGACAGGGTGGCGGTCACGGTGCTCTGGCCGGCCGCTTCGGCCAAACTGGCCGGACTGACCGAGAGGGCGACCGTGGGAGCGGCATCGTCGTCGGCGATCGTGGCCGTCACCTGTTGGACGCCGTTCTCGGTGCCGTTCGTCACCCCCGTGATGTCGACGACGATCGTCTCGTTTCCTTCATAGAGCGTGTCCTGAACGGCGGTCAGGGTAATCGAGCCGGTGAGCTGGCCGGCGGGAATCACGATCTGGGTGGCGGAACGCGTGTAGTCGCTGACGTTCGCCGCCGTCCCCGAAAATCCCAGGGTGATCGTCGTGTCGAACGCCGACGCGGCCGACAGCGTGGCGGTGACGTTGCTTTGGCCGGCGGCTTCGGCCACACCGGCCGGACTGACGGAGAGGGCGACCGTGGGGGCGGCATCGTCGTCGGCGATCGTGGCGGTCACCTGCTGCACGCCGTTTTCGGTGGCGTTCGTCACCCCCGTAATGTCGACGACGATCGTCTCGTCGCCTTCGTAGAGCGCATCCTGAGCGGCGGTCAGCGTGATCGAACCGCTGAGCTGGCCGGCGGGGATCACGATCTGCCCGGCCGAAACCGTGTAGTCGCTGACGTCGTCGGCCGTCCCCGAGAATCCCAGGGTCACGGTCGTATCGAAGGCCGACGCCGCTGAAAGCGTAGCCGTGACGGTTCCCTGATCACCCGCTTCGGCCAGATTCGCAGGGCTGACCGATAGCGCCACGGTCGGCACGGGATCATCGTCGACGACCGTCGCCGTCACCTGCTGGACGCCGTTCTCGGTGGCATTGGTCACCGCCGTGATGTCGACGACGATCGTCTCGTTTCCTTCGTAGAGCGTGTCCTGGACGGCCGTCAGGGTGATCGAGCCGCTGAGCTGGCCGGCGGGAATCACGATCTGCCATCCGGAACGCGTGTAGTCGCTGACGTTGGCGGCGGTTCCCGAGAATCCCAGGGTCACGGTCGTCGTGAAGGCCGATGCGGCCGAAAGTGTGGCGGTCACGCTTCCCTGGTTACCCGCTTCGGCCAGATTCGCCGGGCTGACCGACAGCGCGACCGTCGGCACGGGATCATCGTCGACGACCGTCGCCGTCACCTGCTGCACGCCGTTCTCGGTGGCATTGGTCGTCACTACCGTGATGTCGACGACGATCGTCTCGTTCCCTTCGTACGTGGCATCCTGAACGGCAGTGAGCGTGATCGAACCGGAGAGCTGGCCGGCGGGAATCACGATCTGGGTAGCCGACCGCGTGTAGTCGTTGACGTTGGTGGCCGTCCCCGTGAATCCCAAAGTGACGGTGGTACTCTGGCTCGACACGGCCGAGAGCGTCGCGGTGACGGTGCTCACCCCCCCCGTTTCGGCCATATTCGCCGAACCGATGGAGAGGGAGACGGTCGGCGGGGAACCGGTGACGAGTTCGAAGGCGCCCATGTCGACGGTTCCGCCCACAACACGCGCGAAGCCGCTCCCGCGCTGGTCGAACGGCAGTTGCGTCGTTCCTCCGTGATTGAGAGCCGGGCTGTTCGAGAGCAGGGCCATCGTCTGGGTCGGCCCGCCGTTGTTCGCCAGGGGCCCTAGCTTCGGATCGATCGGGCTGGCATTCGTTCCCACGAGATTGCCGTTGGCATCCGGAAAACCGACAGGCGCCGGCCCCAGAAGCGTGCCTTGTCGATTTCCGATCAACGAATGGTCGGCAACGACAAGGGCCCCCAGCGAAAAGTTCGAAAAGATGTCGGGATAACCACCGCTTCTGACGGTGTTCTGCGCCAGAATACTGTTCGTAAGCGTGACGATGCCGACCCGGGAATACATCCCGCCGCCGCCGGCATAGGTTCCGGTCGTCGAATTCTTCGCCAGCGTGGTGCTCTCGAGCGTGATGTTGGAGAACATCGCCGTCACACCGCCGCCGAAGGAATAGGCGCCGGCCGTGGAATTACCCGTCAAGGTACTGTCTTTGATCGTGAGGGCGCCCTGAATGGAGTAGATGGCCCCCCCCGGGGCCTGGTCGCCGGTCGTCTTGTTTCCCGACAGGGTGGTGTTCGTCAGCGTGATCGTACCCAGCCCGGTATAGATTGCGCCGCCGCTTGCTGCGCTGCCCGCAGTGCTGTTTCCGGTGATGGCGCTGTTCAGGACCGTCAGTGAACCGGCGGAAAAGAAGTTGATGCCGCCGCCGGTTTGCGAGGCCGCGGTCGTCTTTCCGCCAGTCACGGTCAACCCGTCGAAGGTCACATTGACGATTCCGCCCGAGACGCTGAAGACGCGAGAGAGTCCCTGGGCATCGACGATCGTGCTTGTGGCGCCGTTCCCTTGAATGGTCAAGGCATCGGTGATGTTCAGCTGTCCCTGAGTCAGCTTGATCGACGTTCCGTTGAGCGACGAACTGAATACGATCGTGTCGGCGCCGCTGGCCAGATTCGCCTGGGCGATCGCATCGCGGAGCGTCACGCCGGTGTGCGTCCCGCTCACGTCGGTGCCGTTGGTGACGGTGATCGTCGACAGGAGCACCCGATCTTCGAGAGCCAGCACGGCGCCGGCGGCGGAGAGATATCGATTTCCCGCAGGCCGTACACTGCCGCCATTGCGGGACGCCCTTCGGTTGCGAATCGAGCTCTTCCACCAACTCCGCCAGATCGATCGAACGCTGGATAACATGGCTACTCCGAAGGGATGCGTCTGAAACGTCTCAAATCGCGGCCCGGAAATAGCCGGAACGGGACATGCCACAAATGGCGGCATATCGATCAGTCCGGCAGCCCGACGAGCAAGACATCCCTGTCCTGGAGGCCCAATTTTTCGATATTTCGGCCCGAATTGCAGCCGCGAAATCAAATCGATCGCGGCGGCGCGAGAATTGCTTTTTCGGAATTCGAGAGAAGATATGGAGTCGACAGCGGCATCTGGCCCGCAGCGGCATCAGGCCCGCTCCACATAGGGCTGCGATCGCAGTCTATGAACTGATTGGAGTGGGCCGAAGATTGCGAAAATGTTTCTACAAATCCGGGTTGGCGTTCGCCATAAAAAACCGGGGAATTTTCCCCGGAAATTGGAAATCGGCCCGACATCTGGACTTGCGCCAGAATAAGCCTGGTCGAATTCTGATCAATGTGATTTGTGATCGACCCGATTGATCGACTTCCGATCAGGCGGAGCGCGGTCATTTCGCTGCGAGTGCTGCTGCACGGGGGGAGCGCGATTACGTTTCGAGCAAATACTCGCGACGCGCGCCGCCGGTTTCGAGGGGCAGTTCGAATCCCCGATTGTGTGGTGCGTTAGCGGACCTGATCGCAAGATCCGCTCGAAAATCGCCTGCTTCTGTTGCAGACCCAAGTCTTGCGGATCGCATCGACTTCGGGCCGATCGAGTGATCGAAACCCATCTTGCGGCGAAACGGCGGGGACGGCTATAGTCCCGAACCTTCCCCTCTCTCGAACCGTTCGCTCGTTCCTTTCGTCCGCAGGACTCCTGCCATGTCGCAGCGCCTTCGGGGCTCGCGTCGCCTCTCGGCTTTGGCGATTTTCGCCCTTTTTTCGAGCGGTTGCGCCAACAGCCAGTTTTCGATGCCCCCCGGAATGCAGGCGCTCAGGCAACCCCCGACGCCGCAGACTGCGCAGCTTCGTGAGCTCAATGCCCGCGCGGGAAGTCTCGATGCCACCAATCAGCATCTGCACGCCGAGCTGGCCCAACAGCAGCAGCACACGCTTCAGCTCCAGAAGGCCTTGCAGAAGTCGCAACAGGAGCTGGCCGAAGTGCGGCGGCGAAATGATGGTGGCGGTGGATCTTCCGACGTCGCCGGGCGGGGAACCTCGGCCAGAAACGCCTCGTACGGCGGGGCCCTGCCGCTCGTAAAGATCCCGGGAGCCGAGGTTCTCCCGGATGGCGACCTCGTGCGGATCCGCCTCGAGAGTTCGCAGTTGTTTGCTCCCGGCAAGGCCGAGTTGAAACCCGAGGTCGCCGCGACCGTCGACCGATTGGCGCAGGTGCTGCGCGGCGAGTATGCCGGCCGACTGGTCGAGATCGAAGGCCACACCGACAGCGATCCGATCACCAGGAGCAAATGGAAGAACAACCACGAACTGGCGGTGGCGCGCTCTCTGGCCCTGTTCGCGGCCCTCAAGAGCCGCGGCGTCTCCGAATCGCAACTGGTGGTTGCGGGCTACGGCCCGAACCGCCCGCTCGCCGGCGACAAGTCGAAGCAGGGCAAATCGCAGAACCGCCGCGTCGAGCTGGTGATTCACCCGGAACGGGCGGGTGCCTAGCGTCGATTCCCGGCTGCGCAATGGGCAGTCGAGGGAGACGAGCGAGGAGGCGGAACAGGTGGAAAATGAAAGCGTGGACACAGTTCCACGCCACCCCCCCTGCCCCCCCTTGCTAAGGGGGGGAAGTCGGAGCGACTCCGCGCCACCAGTCCACCAGTCACCCCCCTCCTCCGCGAACCAGTCGCTCCCCGGCTGTGTCCCGGTGCGATACAATCGCACCATGATCACGATCGTCGACTACGGGATGGGGAACCTGCGCAGCGTCCAGAAGGCGTGCGAAAAGCTCGGCGTCGCTGCGCGGATCGCGACGCGGGCGGAAGAGCTGGTCGAATGCGAACGGATGATTCTTCCTGGCGTGGGGGCCTTCCGCGACGCGATCGCCGAGTTGCGCCGGCAGAAATTCGTCCAGCCGATTCTCGATCACATCGCCGCCGAGCGTCCCTTTCTGGGGATCTGCCTGGGGCTGCAACTGCTGTTCGACGTGAGTTACGAAGAAGGAACGTGGGAGGGGCTAGGCGTGTTGCGCGGGGAGGTCGTACGCTTCCAGGAGCAGCCGGGCCTCAAGATTCCGCACATGGGATGGAACCGCGTCGAGCCGGTGGCGGCGAATTGTCCGCTGTTCCGCGGCATCGGCGATGAGGCGAATTTCTACTTCGTCCACAGCTACTACGTGGTGCCTGCCGATCCGTCGGTGGTGGCGGCACGAACCGACTACGGCGGTCCGTTCACGTCGGTCGTCCAGCGCGGACGGATGTTCGCCACGCAGTTCCATCCCGAGAAGAGCCAGCAGTTCGGGTTGCGGCTGCTCAAGAATTTCTCGGAAACGTAGCTATGCTCGAAATCATTCCGGCCATCGACCTGCGCGGAGGGAAATGCGTCCGCCTGCGCCAGGGGGATTATGCGCGGGAGACGGTCTTCGGCGACGATCCGGCCGAGATGGCCCGCCGCTGGGAGTCGCTCGGCGCGCGGCGGCTGCATCTGGTCGATCTCGACGGCGCCAAGGCCGGGCGGCCGACGAATCTCGAGGCCATCCGCGCGATCGTGAACGGGGTGCAGGTACCATGTCAACTGGGGGGCGGTATTCGCGACGAGGCGGCAATTCGGCTGATGCTCGACGAAGTCGGCGTCGGGCGGGTCATCGTGGGAACGCAGGCGCTCAAGCAGCCGGCCTGGTTCCGTGAGATGGCGGAAAAGTTTCCGGGCCGGCTCGTTCTGGGAATCGACGCTCATCGCGGAATGGTCGCGACCGAAGGGTGGCTCGATGTGTCGCAGACCGCGGCCTTCGACCTGGCTCAGGAATATGCCGGGCTGCCGCTTGGGGCGATCATCTACACCAATATCGCCAATGACGGCATGATGTCGGGGGTTGATCGCCCGACGCTCGACGACCTGTCGCGGCTGGCCGGGCTGGGACTGCCTGTGATCGCCTCGGGGGGAGTCACGACTGATACCGACGTGCGGAACCTGGTCGAGATTCACCGGAAAGAGCCGCGGGTGGCCGGGGCCATCGTCGGCCGTGCCTTATACGAGGAAACGCTCGACCTCGCCGCGGCGCTGAAGATCGCTGCCCAGGGATGAGCGAGAGTGAATCAATGGAGTGAGCACTATCCGCCGGCGGTGATGTCGCCGGCCGGTTCTTCGGAAGACGCGGTCGCCTGGGACTCGCGTTTCGATGACGGAACCCGAAAGTTGGCTTTGCACTTCGGGCAACGCCGCGATTTTCCGGCGGCAATCGGATGGAACTGCAGTTGACTTCTGCAGGCGGGGCATCGAACCCGCAGTAGGAAATGAGGGCCGCCGATTTCGGGCATAAAGACCTCCGCCGGTGTGTGTTACCGGACGCTCCTTGGTCGCAGGGCCCGCGCTGGGAATCATCCGCCGCAGCCGCCCGTGGGGGGGGTACGGTCCATCGCCTCCTTCAATCGATGTGTCTCAAGGATGAAACTCTTGGCCCAGCCGACTTGCGACCCCTGCCAGGCCGAGAGGAAAATGTCTCGCCTCGTGCTTGGTCACCCGTCGGGGAAATCCTTCTGGCCCTGTCCCCGACTGTTGAAGCCGTTGGCCGAAAATCGTCGCAGCACTTCTTCAGCATCACGAATGATGTCTTTTCAATATGTTCGCGCATCAAACAAAGAGACGCCGATGAACGCAATAGCTGGATTCAGCCGTTTGACGTTTCTTTGCTCATTAGGGGCGAATCCCCCGCGACTCGCGCTTGACGCGGTTTCGTGCTCGCGCAAAACCCGATCCCGAATCTCATCGGCGCGTCGATGAATCGGCGTTCGTCGAAAGCGATATGTCGGTTGTTGAATCACGCTGGGTAGACACGCTTTCGAAGGACCTGCGGGTCGATCGACGTTCCTGCGCATCTCGAAGTGCGAATCAGGCACCGCGATTCCGAATCCCGACGGTTTACATGGAGGGATACACCTCATGATCACGCGATCGAATAGCGCACTTACGTTACGTAAGCAAAGCTTTCTGCAGAATTGCCCCCGGGGCGATGATGAAGACTCTCGAAGATTAAGGGAGCGTAAGCCGAAAGCCCTGTCCGACGAGGATTGTGTCGGCATCGCGGTGTAGCCAGAATGGTTATCGCGTCTCGGTCTCTTCGAAAACTTAGCTGAAGGTGATCCCGTCGCCATGCTCCCCCTCGAACGAATCTCGATGATCCGCATGACCCGCCGCGCCCTTCTGACCGCCGGGGGTGTCACCGCGGCCGGATTGCTGTCGAGCCGTTTGGCGCCGACCCTCGCCGCGAATCAGAACGCGGCCGCCCCCCGCGGCAAGCCGACCGAATTCCAGATCGCCTGCATGACGCTCCCCTACTCGCAATTTCCGCTGGCGCGGGCGCTGGAGGGGATCAAAGCGGCCGGTTACCGCTACGTGGCCTGGGGGACGACGCATCGCGAAGAAGGGCGACGGGATACTCCCGTCCTTGCCGCCGATGCGCCGCTCGAAGCGGCCAAAGACCTGGCGAAGCGCTGTCGCGACATGGGGCTGGAACCGCTCATGATGTTCTCGACGATCTATCCCGAGCACGACGACGCCGAAAGAGTTCTGACGCAACGTCTCCGGCAGGCGGCCGCCGCGAAGATTCCCCAGGTGCTGACGTTCGGTCACACCGAAGGAGGCAAGCACGCGGTGTGGGTCGAGCGATTCCGCAAGCTGGGGCCGATCGCCAAAGACGAAGGGGTGCTGCTCGTCGTCAAACAGCACGGCGGGACGACCGGCACCGGCGAAGCGTGTGCGAAGATCGTTCGCGAAGTCGCGCACGAATCCGTCCGCGTCAACTACGACGCCGGGAACGTCATGGACTATCTCAACGTCGACCCGATCCCCGACCTGAAGCTCTGTGCCGATGTCGTGCACAGCTTCTGCATCAAGGACCACCGCAACTGGCCGAAGGATCAGGACTGCGGCCCGGGCTATGGCGAAATCGACCACTACCGCCTGCTCGACCCTGTCGCCTTCACCGGGCGCAAGTTGCCCCTCTGCTGCGAAAACATCTCCGCCCCGCTCCTGCCGCGTCCGACCGACCCGGCCGGCATCGACGCGCTCGCCCGTCGCGCGCGGGAGTTTCTCGAGACGGTGATTGCCGGGTTGCAGGTGTAGTGCAGGCAGGTCTCACCGAATCCCGCGGACGAATCATCGATCGATTGCGCCGAGCAAAAGACCCCACGCGGACTGCGGTTCGTCGCGAAATGGCCGACTTGCGATCATTTTTCCTGAAGTCGCGGCGCGACCCATTCCGCCACGAACTTGCGACCCGTCGGGCCCATATGGCCGCCCAGGTTCAACGACCAGAGCATCTCGGGGCGGTACCCCTCCTGATGAAGCTTCAGTTCGTATCGCACCCGCTCATCGGAGGTCAGATTGTCCGGCGTGTGAAATCCGATCGCGCCGGCCGAGACCGAATGTTGCCGATCGAGCGTTCCCAGCGCCAGCGTCCCGGCCATCAGGTAGAGCACGTCACCGGCCGAGTAGAAATTCGTGATCCCGCGTTCCGTGCGAGCCAGGGGCGTGGAGAGGTCGTAATCGGGAGAGAGGGCGGCGGCCAGCAGGACCGCCTGCGTGATTTTCCTGTCGTCGGGGAGTGCTTCGAGCACGAGAACGGCCATCGCCGCGCCCCCCGAATGGCCGATTAGCGTCACCGGCCGGTCGGGGTAATGGTCCTGATACTGAACGATCTTGTCGGCGATGATTTGAGCCTGCGCCTTGTTCCGTTCGAGGGCCATCAGATGATAGACGAACATCGGCCAACGGCCGGTCGTCCAGTCGTGGATTTCGATCGCCGCCTCGTGCCCCCCTTTGACCAGCCCGTGCGCGACGCTGATGTTGTACCAGCTCGTCCCTTCGACGCCCGGCAGGATGATCGTATAGCCGCGGGCGGCCCGCTCCGGCGACAGCCACTCGTCGAACTGCCCGCACCACCACCCCTGCATGGGAAACGATCGACGTTCGGGGATCAGCGCCGGCGGCTCTTCGGTGGATTCTTCGAGCGACGCCGGAACGATCTTCGATCGCTCGGGGTTCTCGATGGGCTTGCGGGCGAACGCCGCTCGCGCCCCATTCGACGTGGTAACGCATCCCCCCAACAGCGAGGTCAGTGCGGCCAAGCAGGCGAGCATGAGTGTTCGAGAAGCCAAGAGATGTTGGAGGGTTGGAGGGTGGGAGGGTAGGTAGGGTTAATTCTCTCCGTGGCGAGCCGGGAGCGTAAGCGACCGGAGCACGCCGAATCGTGACGAATCGACGCAACTCGAGGAAATCAGCGGGCGGACGATATCCCTGCCGCAAAACCGCGTCAATAGGCGACCGGAACCGTCCGCAGGCCTGGACCCGAGCCTTCATCGCTCAACATGGTCGCTGGACGAGCATGCGTCCGTCACGTGACCAGCACAGGATTGCGAGTGAGGCGCGGAGGCAGATGGCGAATCATAACCCATTGCTGATCAAGTGCTTACGTATTTCCAGCGGGCCTGCGGCACGGGTTGGCGACGAGGATCCGGTACGAAGCTTGCAACAATGGACTCCCGTCTGGTCGGATCGACTGCGCCCGATTCGGTGTTGCGAGACGACGACCGGCGCCTCTTTCACGATGGAGTCAGCCATGTCCACTCGATTCGCCTCGGCAACCGCAGCGTCTTTCCTCGCAGGATTCCTGATCTGGGCTGTGCAGGTTGCGCCGGCGAAGGCTGCGGACTTCGAAGTTCTCGACGATCCGGCCCAGGTGGACGAGCTGGCGGGTGTCGTACAGCGAACGTCGAACTCGCTCTGCTGGGAACTGCATCGCTTTCATCGCGACAAACCCGACTTCAACGAGGCCTACAAGCAGGCGCGGGAGGTTTGGGGAATGTCGGGTATGCTGCGCGATGCGCTCCGCGCCGGCAACGTCGATCCGGCGACGCTCAACGATCAGGTCCTCAGGATGAACGACGCCTTGACGCGCTTCGAGAAGGGGACGGCGAACTGGGGAGATGGCGTACGGCCGGGGATTTCGACTCCCGACGAACCGAAAACCGTCGTCGTTGCGCCGAGCCCGGTGAACGTTGAGGTTCCCCTGCTGTTCGGCGGAAGCATCAGCGTCGGGGGAGGATCGCGAATGGTCGTGGCGGACCCTGCGCCGTCCAATTTGCCGCGCAAGCGGTTCCATCCGAATGCGCACGGCAGCCGCCGCGCGTTGGATCGCGAGCTGGCGACCGTTCGCTTCGCGATGAACAATCTGCTCGAAGACACCGGAGCGGTCCCGACCGCCGGCGCGGTTCCGTCGGATTCCGCTGCCCCGGCCGGGGCAAAACCGACCCCGACTCCGCCGGCGCCGAATCCTCCCGACGCGAGCACTGGTCCGGTGTTGAAGATCTCGCCGCCGAGCGCGAAGAAGACGGAGCCGGTGAAGAAGTAAGCGGCGGCGGAGCGCGGCCGTCAGAAAATAGACGCACCCGCCGGGCGGTTCGGAAGCGCGGGGACGGCGATCGTCGTGCGGGCCTGCTTCGCGGCCGGGATGACGATCACGTCATAGAGGAGTTTGACGATCTCCCGGTGAACGGCGCGCGTCTGGCGGATGACGAGCGCCGAAGGCTGCACGTTCAACGTTCCCTTTCCGCCGGCCCCTTTCCAGCTTTCGGGCGCGATCACGTCGGGAATCAGCTTTTCGAGGTCGCCTGGGCGATAGTCCTCGATTTCGTAGATGACGAGCGTGAGCTCGTCGGGGTTTTCGGGCCTGGGGGGAGCCTTCTGCGGATCGAGTTGCCGGCGGCGGGCGTGCATGCGGATTTCGTGGAGGACGTCTTCGATTCGCGCTTGCACCGCGTCCGTTTGCCGGACGACGAGCAGTCCGCGGAACCATCGAATCGAGCCCGGTCCGCCGGCTTCGTCCCACGATTCCGGCTCGATATCGGCGGTGATCAGATCGGCGAGCTCTGATGAAGTCGGTATCGCGAACGGAGGTTTCGGCGGCGTCAGCGGGATCGGGAAGGGCGAGTTCTCATCCCGCGTCGGCGGCACGAGGTCGGCGGCTTTCCGCGGCAGGAAACGCCTGTCGATCGCCTTGCCGTCTTCCGCCGGATCAGGCTCCTCGACTGGCTCCGCCTTGGGGAGATCGTCGACCTCATCGAGAGGGATCGCCGCCAGTTCGAAGAATCCGTTGCCTCCCCGGCGCGCGGCCCCGCCGATGGCTGTACCGGGTTGAATGGCATGCCGTCCCCTGCCGCCATTCTCATCGCCCGCCGGCAGTCGGCGGGGCGGCCAGGGGAGCTCGCTCTTCGACGATTCGAGATCGCGAATATCGTAGACGCGCGTCACGAGCATCGTCGCCGCTTTGTCTTTGGTTGTGATCTTCAGGACCTCGTCGTCGATGACCCATCGGAGGTCGCACATTTCGAGAAACGTGTTGAGCACCGATTCGAGTCGAACGTTTCCGATGTCGAGCGTGATCGGGGATTCAAGCGAGATCCCTTCATCCAAAAGATTCGCCCGGTCGATCCAGAGCGGAAGCGAATGTTCGCGGGCGATTCGCGTCAGGAGGTCTTCGAGCGTTTCTTCTTCGCACTTTAGGCTGCATTTCGCCGCCAGCTTCGCGCGAATCGCCTGCTCGGCTTCGCCGGCCGCATCGAGGGGCCTCGCGATCGGCGGCTGGCCCGCCGGGATGGACAATTCTCCTTCCAGCTCGGCAAGTAGCGCTGCGATTTCTGCGTGGACTTTCTGCGTCTGACGAATCGACAGCGCCTTGGCGACGCGGACTTCTCGGACCGAACCGTAACCGGCAGCGGGCTCCGAGCTCGTCGTCAGCCCGAAGCACGCGGAGAGGAGATCGATCACCTCCGCAGAATCATCCCGTTCGAGCAGGCGATGCACCTCATACAGCCGCGACTCCAGAAGGGCGGAGGCTTTCACATGTGTCGTCACCGTCAACATCTCGTTGCGGATGACGGTCGTCATCTGCTGCGGCTCGAGAACGAGGTGCAGCACCGATCGCAGCGTGACGTCGGTCACAGAGAGCGTGATCGGCGTTTCGAGGGAAATCCCCTCGTCCTGGACCGTCGCCTTCTCGATCTGAATCTGCAGGCGGTTCTCTTTCGAGAGTTTTTCGAGTACGTCCCCGAGCGTCATTTCCTCCACGTCCAAAGAGATCTTCGTTCGCAGCGCGCTGTGGATCTCAGCTTCGCTGCGTTTCCGAATCGCCCATTCGGCCATCAACGTCTGCCGATCGGCCGAACCGGCCGCCGTGTCACTCGGTTTCGAACCCGCCGGCGCCGCGGCCGGAGCCTGAGCGCCGGCCGCCTTCTTTGCCCCCGGCCGCTCATTCTGTCCGGCGCAATGCGGGGCGCCCTGCACCCCAAAGATGACGATTGCCAGCGATGCACTAAGCCAGCGCGAATGCGACATGACGGAGGCCTTCGAAGAATTGGTCGAAGCGTGACCGCAGTCCGTCACCAGAGACGCGAACGAAGAGCCGTTCGTTCCCGGATTTCCCTACGCCCTAGGACTTTTCGCGGTTTTCCTTTCCGACTCGGTGAGTCGGACCCGCTACTGCGGCGACTTGGCGACGACGGCGTAGAGCAACTTCACGATTTCGTCGTGGACGGCGCGTGTCTGGCGAATCACGAGCGATCTGGGCTGAACGTGAATCGTTCCCTTTCCTCCCGCCGCTTTCCAGGTTTGCGGCGCGACGACCTCGGCGATCAGCTTATCGAGATCGTTCGGAGGATAGTCCTCGAGCTGGTAGACGACGAGCGTCACCTCTTCGGCGTCTTCCGGCTTCGCCTTGGGCATTTCGAGCTGCTTGCGAATCACGAACATCCGCAGTTCCTGCAGATAGCTTTCGATTCCGGAGTGCACTTCGGCCGTCTGCCGCACGACGAGCAATCCGCGGTACTGTTTGATTGAGCCGGGCCCGCCGACGTCGTCCCAGGATTCCGGTTGCAGATTGGAGGTCAACAGGTCGATGAGCGTTGCGAACCGCGGCAACTGCATCGGAGGAGAAGATCCCGAGCCGCCGCCAGGCCCGAAGAAGCCCTGCTTCAAGATCGTGACGGGAACGTCGAACAGCCCTCCACCGCCAGCGGCGCCGCTCGTCGATCCGCTTCCGCCTCCCCCGCCCCCCATTCCTCCACCACCGGGCCGCGAAGGAGGCCAGGCGCGTTCGTTTTTCGGGTCTTCGAGATCGCGCACGTCGTACACGCGCGTCGACAGCCGTTCGGACGCTCTTGTCGAGGTGGTGATCTTGAGCACTTCGTCCTCGATGACCCATTTCAACTGGAGCGGCTCGATGAGCAGTTCGAGCGCCGATTCGAGCCGCACATCACGCACGTCCAGCGCGACCGGCGTCTCGGTAGAGATCCCTTCGTCCTGCAATGTCGCTCTGTCGATCCAAAGCGGCAACCGGTGTTCGCCCGCGATGCGGCGCAATGCCGATTCGAGCGTTTCATCGCGGCATTTCAGATTGCCTTTCGCGGCCAGCTTTGCGCGAATCGACTGTTCGGCTTCACGGTTCGCATCGAGCAGAGGCGCGGCCGGAGGCGTTCCCGTGGGAACGGACAGCTGCCGCTCCACCTCGGCAAGGATCGAGGCGATCTCGTCGTGGACTGCCTGTGTTTGCCGAATCGAGAGGGCCTGCGCGATGTGCACCGGCTTGATCGAACCGGGGCCGCCGACCTCGTCCCAGGTCTCGGGCTGGATGCACGAGGTGATCATGTCGATCAAGGACGCGTACCTGTCTCCTTCGAGCACGGGGCGGATGTCATAAATGCGCGTTACCAGTTGGTCGGAGGCTTTCGTCTCCGTCGTCACCATCAGCACCTCGTTGCGGATGACGTACGCCAACTGCTGCGGTTCGAGAACCAGCTTCAGCACCGAGCGGAGCGTGATGTCGGCGACGGCGAGCGTGACGGGAAGTTCGAGCGAGATCCCCTCGTCCTGCAGCGTCGGCTTGTCGATGAGGATCTGGAGGTCGTGATCCTTGGCGAGCTTCTCGATGGCCGCTTCGAGCGTAACTTCCTTGACGGCGAATTTCGTCTTCGTCCGCAGCGCGCGGTGAATGCCCGCCGCGTTCGATGCTTCTTCGCGTTTCCGCACGCCCCATTCGGCCAGCAGCGCCTGTCGTTTGACCGTCTCATTCCGGTCATCGGCGGGCTTCGCGGCGGGTGCGGGGACCTGAGCCGCCGGGGTGGGGCCGCCCGGGGCCTTCTTCGCGGGAGCGGCCTCCTTCTGCCAGGCGAAAACCAGCACGCAAGACGAACAACAGGCCGCCGCAGCCAGCGACGCACGGAACCAGGGGAAGCGGGACATCGCAAGTTCCTCCGAGACAGGGGACGCTGCGCCGAACGAATTTCGCCAGAGACGGGAGAACGTTTCCGCCGGCGGGAAATCGGCCGAACGTCTCCCCTGGAAATGCCGAAGTTCATGATACCCTTACGGCGATCTCGTTCACAAGCAGTGCGCTTGCAGTCCTCCCATCGGACTCGTCTTGTGGCGTTTTCGCGAATCGGCGTATCATCCGCCGACCATGAAATTTTCGGCTGCTCCGTTGAGTACGATCGAGGCCCGGCGGATCTGCATCATCAAGCCCAGCGCGCTGGGAGATGTGGTGCAGTCGCTGGCGCTGCTTCCGGCGTTGCGGCGTCGCTTCCCCGAGGCGACCATCGACTGGGTCGTCAATCGAAGCTTCGCGGAACTGCTCCAGGGGCATCCGCTGCTGTCGGAAGTCATTCCGTTCGACCGGCGCGGCACCTGGCGCGATTTCGCGAAACTGCTGCTCGACTTGCGACGGAAGAACTTCGACCTGGTGTTCGATCTGCAAGGCTTGTTGCGGTCGGCGGCGATGACGCTGGCGAGCGGGGCTGGAGTGCGCCTGGGAATGCAAACGGCTCGCGAGGGGTCGGGATGGGCCTGTCATCATCTGTTGCCCGGCACCGATCGGAGCGTGCCGGCTCACCAGCGTTGCCGCAACATCGCCGCTGCATTCGGTTCGATCGACGGTCCTGCCGAATCGGGGCTGCATATTCCGATCGAAGCGCGACGCTGGGCGAAGGAACGATTGCAGTCGCTCCGCCGGCCGATCCTGGCGATCCATGCCGGCGCGGGCTGGGAGACCAAGCGCTGGCCGGTGGAGAAGTTCGCCGCCGTCGCATCCCGGTTCGACGGGTCGGTGGTCGCGGTCGGCAGCGCCGGGGAGCAGCCGCTTGCCGCGCAGATCGTCGAAGCGACGACAACGGCAGGCGGACAGGGGTTGAATCTCGCGGGGGGCACGAGATTGCCGCAGCTGGCGGCCGTTCTCGAACAAGCCGACCTGGTGCTCTCCAACGACTCGGGGCCGATGCATCTGGCCGCGGCGGCAGGGACGGCGGTCGTGGGGATCTTCACCTGCACGAGCCCGGTGATTTCGGGGCCGGCGGGAGCACAGCACGAGCTGGTCGCCACGTGCGTGTCCTGCGCGGCGAGCTATCGCAAACAGTGTCCGCAAACCGGCCGATCGTATCTGGGATGTCTCGAAGAGATCGATGTCGATCGAGTGGAGCGGGCTCTGGCCCGTGCCCGTGAGCGGCAGGAGCTCCGGCGACGCTCGGCCTGACGACCACGGGCCCAAGATTCGCCGGACGGACTGACTCGGGCACGCCGATTGCGGTAGAATCGAGTGATGTCGTCGTCACCGCGGGTGTGGCGCAATTCAGCGGCCCTCGTCGCTTCCCCGACAAACCTCGAATCCTCATCCGTCGAATCGGAATGCGAGAGCACGCGTTGACCCTTTCCCCCATCAAGTTCCTCCGCAATCTCGGGCGGACGCGTGAAATCGTCACCGTGCTGCTGAATCACGGGTTCGGCGACGTGGTCTCGCGATTGGGGCTGGTGAAATATCTTCGCTGGTGGCGGCGGGTCGTCTTGCGCCGGCCCGAGGTCGTCCCCGCTCTGACCGTCGCGCAGCGGATTCGAATGGCGCTCGAAGAACTGGGGCCGGCATTCATCAAGTTCGGGCAAGTGATGAGCACGCGTCCCGATCTCGTCCCCGCGGCGCTCATTGCCGAGCTCGAAAAGCTGCAGGAACACGTTCCGCCGTTTTCGGATGCCGAGGCCCGAAGGATCCTCGAAGCCCAGTTCGGCCGGCCGCTCGAACAGCTGTTCGCGCGATTCGAATCGCGGCCCCTGGCCGCCGGGTCGCTCGGGCAGGTGCACCGGGCCTGGCATCACAACGGCACGCCCCTGGCGATCAAGATCCGCCGTCCCAACGTCGTTCGCGATGTCGAGCGCGATCTGTCGTTGATGGGCGAATTGGCGCTGTTGCTCGAGCGCCACCTGCCGGAAGCCGAAATCTTCGATCCCGTCGGGCTGGTCGCCCAGTTCGCGCGCACGATCCGCCGCGAGCTCGATTTCGAGCGCGAGGGGCGAACGATGGACGAGTTTCGCCGATTATTCCGCAACGATGCGACCCTAGAAATCCCGATCGTCTGCCACGACCTGACGACGCCGGCGGTCCTGACGATGGAATACTTCGACGGCCTCAAGGTCGGCGACCGCGACGCCCTGATCGCCGCCGGAGTCGCGCCGGCCGAAATCGCCGCCAACGGCGCGCGGATTTTCATGAAGATGTCTTTCGAGCACGGCCTGATCCACGGCGATCCGCATCCCGGCAATCTGCGGATCCTCGGGAACGGCGTCATCGGTCTGCTCGATTTCGGAATGGTCGGCAGTCTCGAAGACGACAAGCGCGAACAGCTGATCGATCTGTTCGCGAGCGTGACGCGCGGCGACGTGCGCGGCTGCGTCGACCAGGTGCTGCTGATCGGCAAGCCGTTTCGGCCCATCGATCGGCCGCTGCTTCAGAGCGACGTCAAGGATTTCGTCGACGGGTTTTTCGGCGTGCCGCTCGAAAAGATCGACGTCAGTCGCCTCTTGTCGGAGTTCGTCGCCATTCTCTCCGGCCACGGAATCCGTTATCCGGCCGACTTGATGCTGCTGATTCGGGCGATCATCACGCTGGACGGCGTCGGGCGTGAACTCGACCCGAATTTCGAGCTGGCCGCTCACATGGCCCCGCTCATCGAACAACTGGTTCGCGAGCGCTACGATCCCAGGCGGATGGCCTCGCGGCTGATCGCCGACGCGAAATCGATGGCGCATGTGATGCACGACCTGCCGATTCACTTCGGGCAGACGCTGGCGAAGCTCGCCCGCAACGACCTGCGGATCGAACTCGAGCATCGGCACCTCGAGCACTTGATCACCGAAGTCGATCGTTCGAGCAATCGCGTCGTGATCGGTCTGGTCATGTCGTCGCTGATCGTGGCCTCGGCCCTCGTGATCCGCTCGGCCGGCGATGCCGCCTGGTGGATCAGCGTTCCCACGTTCGTGCTGTCGAGCTTCCTGGGGATCTGGCTGATCTACGGCGTCTTCCGCAGCGGGCGCTTGTGAGACGCGCCTTCGAAGCAAATGCGCCGACCTGTCGCCAACGCCCCGTTTAGCCGCGACTCGTCCGAGGAGCGCTTACGATCCCGCACCACAAACACAAACACCCCGGTTGCATGACAACCGGGGTGCCGGATCAAATCCCGCTCGGATCGAGTTGGACGCGAATGAAGAATTTGACGAGGAAAAATTCGCCCCGAGCGAGCAAACTCCCGAATCCTTCAGGTCAATCAACGGTAATCTATGCGAACCGTCGCCGTTACGCAATCGCTTCCGGCTCAGGCACCGCAACGGGCGATGTGCGAACCGTCGCGCGGCACGTCGACGGCTTTCGGCTCGGTGGAATGACACTCGGCCCGCATGATCCGGCACTGCATCGGCGCGGCAATTCCCAGCCGAACACGATTGCCCGACACGGCAACGACCATCAGCTCGATGCCGTCACCGATGATGATCTTTTCGCCCAACTTGCGGCTCAAGACAAGCATTGACGATCCTCCTTGAATCAAATGGCCTGCACGATCTTTCCACGTCGCGTTTGTTGCCCGACATTTCATAGGAAACCTTGGGCCAAAGCGGAAAAATCAGTGGGGTCTCCACCGTAAGGCATTCAATTGCATGAAGTTGTGATGTGGCTCGAAAGGGGAATTCATGAAGGCTTCCAGGTGCCGTCGCTCGCCAATCGAACGAATTTGACCGTTGCAATTCGAAACGATCCGCGGATTTGGTACAGCCGTCAGCCGGGTCGTTCGGCGTCGATCGGCGAGCCATCCAGCCGACCGTAGCGGCGCATTTCAGGCCAGATCGCTGCCACCGAAGCGACGACGACGAGCGTGCCGATCCCGCCGCTGACGACCGAAACGATCGGTCCGAAAGCCCGATCGGCTTCGCCGCGGTCGAACAGCGAAGCGACGAATCCCGACTCGGCTTCTCCCAGTTCGTTCGAGATTCCGATGAACATGCTGGTGACGGCCGAGACCCGACCGCGCATCGAGTCGGGGGTCAGAAGTTGCACGAGCGTATGGCGGATCACGACGCTGATCATATCGAGCGTTCCCAGCGCGAACAAAAGCAACAGCGACAGGCCGAACGACCGCGACAGGCCGAAGACGATCGTCACCGCGCCGAATCCGGCGACCGACCACAGCAGCGTGATGCCGGCGCGCCGCAGCGGCGGCCGATGCGCGAGAATCCACGACATGACGAGGGCCCCGCATCCCGGCGCGCCGCGCATCCAGCTCAGACGCACCGGGTCGACATGTAGAATTTCCTTGGCATAAGCCGGCAGCAGGGCCACCGACCCTCCCAGCAGAACGGCGAACATGTCCAGCGTGATCGCACCCAGAATCATTTTCGTCCGCCAGACGAACGACATCCCGGCCGTCAGTGACCGGAGCGAAGGGGGGTCGGTCGAGGCGATGAAGGGTCGCGTGCGGACGGTTGCCAATAGCGCGAAGTTGACGATCGCCAGAACGGCGCAGGCCGCGGAGACGCCCGCAGCACTCTTTTGCCAGGCGATGATCGGCCCCCCCAGCGACGGTCCGGCGATCATCGCCAGCTGAAAACCGCTGCTCTGCCAGGTGACGGCGTTGCTGAAGGTTTCTCGCGGAACGACCTGCGGTAGAAGAGCCTGTCGCCCCGGCTGCAGAAACGACCGCGCGGTGCCGACGAAGAAGAGACACAGATACGTCCAGCGAATGTCGCTGCGAAGGTGCGAATTGGCGGCCAGCCCCGTCGTCGCCGTGACCAGCAAAGCAATCCCGCACAGGACGACGCGGCGGCGGTCGAAGCGGTCGATGATGTGCCCGGCCGGGATGAAGAAGAAGATCACCGGCAGAACCTGAATCAGCCCGACCCACATCAGTGCCCGATAGTCGCGCGTCCGTTCGTAGACTTCCCAGCTGACGGCGAACGTCTGCATCTGCACGCCGATCGTCGCGAGCATGTTGCCCCCGAGATACCGGCGGAAGTTTCCGTCGCGAAGTGCCGCATACGGGTCGTGCTCGGGCGTCAGTGCCGTTGGCTCGAGACTGTCGTGCTCCTCGACTGACATGACGACGCGGGTCAATTGCGGGCGAATGATCGGGTTCAGGGGACCGGGATCATACTCACCGGGGCGATCGGCGGGAATCGAGCGAGGAACCAGACCCGCTCCAGCGTCGATTGTCGAGTTCATGTCAAGATTTTCGTCAATTCGATCCCACGGCCGACGGTAGCAAGATTCGTCGAATGACCCATCGCGCCGGGAAATATGCGACCGACAGGACAAATACGTCCAATCAGTCCCATAGATTCCCATTCAGCAGAACGATCGCGCGCGTGTCGACACACGCCTTCCGCCCCTATAATGCCCGTCACGGGCGAATCATCATCGAACAGCCGGAGGCTCATCGCTTGAACCCGACGACGAATCCTTCGCGCGATCGAAACGCCGAGGTTCATGCCGAAGCGGACGAACCACCTCCGCACACGCTATCGGTCGACGAAGTCTCGGCCGGTCTGCACGCCGATCTCGAGCGCGGTCTCGGTGGCGCCGAAGCGACCCGGCGGCAGGAACAGTTCGGCTTCAACGAGTTGGCGGCCGAGGCGCCTCCTTCGCGCTGGAAGCGCTTCGCGGCGCAGTTTCGCGAGCTGGTCGTCTGGATCCTGATTCTGGCCGCCGTGATTTCCGGAATCGCCGGCGACTGGCCCGATACGCTGGCGATTCTGGCGATCGTGCTCCTCAACGGCGCCATCGGATTCTTCCAGGAGGAAAAGGCCGAGCGGGCGCTGGCGGCCTTGCAGAAGCTCTCGGCCCCGGCGGCCAAGGTCATCCGGAACGGGGCGCTGCAGTCGCTGCCGGCCCGGGAACTGGTGCCCGGCGATCGCATCGAACTCGAAGCGGGTGATACGGTGCCGGCTGATGCGCGGCTGATCGAGGGGTTCGCGTTTCGTGTTCAGGAAGCGGCGCTCACCGGCGAATCGGAAGCCGTCGAGAAACGCGCCGAGGGCGGATTGCCCCGCGACGCTTCCCTCGGCGACCGCAGCAACATGCTCTACATGAGCACGATCGTCGCCACCGGCAAAGCGCGAGCCCTGGTGACGGCCACCGGCATGCGAACCGAGCTGGGACGGATCGCGGGCCTGCTGCAGCGCGACGAGCGCGAGCCGACGCCGCTCCAGCGGCGGCTGGCGGAGCTCGGCCGTATTCTCGTCGTCATCTGTCTGGCGATCGTCGCGGTGATCTTCGTGATGGATCTCTACCGCGGCCGGCCGGTGATGGGCGTTTTGATCCGCGCCATCAGCCTGGCGGTGGCCGCCGTCCCGGAAGGACTGCCCGCGGTCGTCACGCTGGCGCTGGCCCTCGGGCTGCAGCGGATGGTGGCTCGCAACGTGCTGATCCGGCGCCTGCCGAGCGTCGAAACGCTCGGCTCGGTGACGGTGATCTGTTCCGACAAGACGGGAACTCTGACCCGCAACGAGATGACCGTCCGCGTGCTCGTCGCGGGAGGGGCATGGTACCGCGTGACCGGCACCGGCTATCGACCCGAGGGCCAATTCGTGAACGGGCTGCCGGGCGGCGGAAAGGCCGACGACGAATCGGTCGTCGAGCCCGATTCTCTTCCCGATCTGCGCCGCCTGCTCGAAGTCGGGTTGCATTGCAACAACTCGAAGCTTGCCGCTGTCGAGAATTCCGAAGGCCAATGGCGAATCGTCGGCGATCCGACGGAAGGGGCGCTCGTGGTTGCGGCGCACAAAGCGCAAATGAAGCACGCGACCGACGATCGAAAGGTGCTGCACGAAATTCCGTTCGATTCCGAGCGGAAGGCGATGTCGGTCGTGCATCGTGCCGAGAACGGCGGCGCCGTGATCTATACCAAGGGCGCTCCCGAAGTCGTCCTCGGCTTCTGCGAACTCGAACAGGTGGAAGGCGAATTGAAACCGCTGACCGACGAGCGGCGAAAGCAGATCACGCTCGCCAATTCGCAATTGGCCGGTCAGGCCCTGCGCGTGCTGGGCTTTTCCTATCGCGAGCAAAGCGATCCCGAAAACTTCTTGGAATCGGGGATGGTGTTCGCCGGCCTGGCGGGTCTTATCGACCCGCCGCGCGACGAAGTCAAAATCGCCGTGGAACGCTGCCGCACCGCGGGGATCCGGCCCGTGATGATCACAGGCGACCATCCCGAGACCGCCACGGCCATCGCCCGCGAGATGCGCCTGGCGGAGGGGGAGCCGCGCACGATCACCGGGAACGATCTCGATCGACTGACCGACGACGAGCTCGCGCGCGACGTCGAAGGCATCTCGGTCTATGCTCGCGTCTCGCCCGAGCACAAGCTGCGCGTGGTTCGTGCCTGGAAATCTCGCGGCGAAGTGGTCGCGATGACGGGCGACGGCGTCAACGACGCCCCCGCGGTCCAGGCGGCCGACGTCGGGATCGCCATGGGCGTCACCGGTACCGATGTCACTCGCGAGGCTTCGGACCTGGTGCTGACCGACGACAATTTCGCTTCGATCGTCAGCGCCGTCGAAGAGGGACGCGGGATCTTCGACAACATTCAGAAATTCGTCCACTACCTTCTGGCGTGCAACGCCGGCGAGGTGCTGCTGATGTTCCTGGCGGGAGTCGCCGGGTGGGCCGCGCCGCTCGAAGCCATTCAGATCCTGTGGATCAACCTCGTCACCGACGGTTTGCCCGCGCTGGCCCTGGCGATGGAGCCGCCCGAAGTCGACATCATGCGCCGTCCGCCGCGGCCGCCGCGCGAGTCGGTCATCACGGTCTCCCGCGGATTCCTGATCGGGACGCATGGGGTCCTGATCGCGTCAGCGGCCGCGGTCGGGTTCGCTTATTTTTCGTCGGGCGGGGCTGATCACGACTTGCCACGGGCTCGCACGGTCGCGTTCTGCGTCATGTCGTACTCGCAGTTGTTCTTCGCGATCGCTTGCCGCAGCCACACGCGGACTCTACCCGAGCTCGGAATCTTCACGAACCGGTACCTGTGGGGCGCGATCCTGCTTTCGGGACTGCTGCAGCTGGGGACCGTGCTGCTCCCCTTCGCGCGCCGCGTCTTCGACGTCGAGAGCCTGTCAGGACACGACTGGCTGATCGTCGCCGGCCTGTCGCTGGCCCCGGTGACGCTCATCGAGGTGAGCAAGCTCGTGCAGACCGCTGTGCGAGGCGAACGAGCGAAGTGAAGAGCTACGTGCCCGAGTCTTCGGGCTCGTTGATCGGCTCTGCGGGTTCCGCGCTGCGTTCTGGTGCTCGTTTCTCGTCCGATCGTTCCACCGCTGCTGCTGTCGCACTCGGCACGGCGGGCGACGAAGGAGGTGCGCTGGCGTCGACGATCGCTTTCGGCGCCGAATCTTCCATCGGAGTCGGAATACCCGTCGGAGACGGAACCGGAAAGTAGGCGGGCTGAGGATTGCCGACGGTCGGGTAACCCCCGAACGGGCTGCGCTCGGAAGCGGTATTCGGCGACTCCGGGCCGTTGTTGTAGGCGTAAGGTCCGGAGTCGGGCCCCGGTGCGGGACTCGGGAGTGGGCCCGGCAGGCCTTCCGCGTCGGCGGGCGCGGGTTCGGAGCACATATTGACGGAGGAGAACTGCATCGACCCGAGCATTTGAAGTCCGATCACCAGCGTCAGAACGCTGGCGGCGGCGAATGGGATCGGGGCGGTGCACAGTCCCGTAATCGCCCAACCGGTGCCGACGATCGCCGGCTGCCGCCGGCGAATTCTCCACAGCGCGACGAGCCCGGCGACGATTCCTGCGCCTCCGCACAACAGCGTCAGACCCAGATACGTGGCTCCGACGATCATGGCACCGGTTTCATCGACCATCTCGGCGAATGAAGCGAGTCCGAAATAAGCCACCGGCGTTCCCAGCAGCAGCCCGCCGGCGCCGATCCCGAGAATCGCCGAGACGACGGCCAGCTTCGAGCGTCGCCGCTTCGGGACGCGCGGCGCGGCGGACCGTCGCCAGCCGACGGCCAGCTCTTCGCTCGCGGTGGCGGCGGCCAGTGCCGCCAGCGGATCTCGTGCCGGCAGGCCCAACGCGGCGGACCGCTGGCCGGCCGAGGCGACCTGGGTCAGCGGCCGGGCGACAGGTGCGTTCGCCGCGATGCTGCGCAACCGGTCTTCGAGCGATCGCATGATCGCCACCCGTTCGTGGCGGGGGATGAACCCCAACAGGAGCCGATCGACGGCGTCCAACCGCGCCTCGATATCCGCCCGAACCGCATCATCGGCCGCACTTGTTTCAGTCGACATCGCCAGACTCCATTCCGACGGGGATACCGGATCGAGGCGGCAAGCTATCGCGAATGGGGGATTTGGGTCAAGGGCAAGTCGGGCGGCGCGAAAAGCCCGAGCCGCAACGAGCGCTTTCGAAACCCGAGAGCGATTGCCGTTCGTCATTCGCCGCGGATTTGGCTCTTCGCGACGTTGCCGGACTCGACGGCGTCAGATATCCAGGTCTTCGACCAGGTTCGCCTCGGCCATGATGATCTCGTAGCGCTGCGAGGCGTCTTTGCCCAAAAGTTGCTGGAAGGTCTTGTCGGCTTCGAGCTGGGCCTCGATGTCGACGCGCAGCAGAATGCGGCCTTTGGGATCGAGTGTCGTTTCCTTGAGATACTGGGCCGGCATTTCGCCCAGACCTTTGAAGCGGCTGACTTCGTACTTTCGGTTGGCCGGCAGCGCCGCCAGGATGTTTTCCTTGTCGGCATCGGTCAGGGCGTAATGGATCTCCTTGCCGACGGCGATGCGATACAGCGGCGGTTGAGCCAGGGAAAG
>JADMIO011575631.1_pt1 | contig 25451 bp, 21 predicted proteins | sample 8958161 | NCBI WGS metagenome assembly JADMIO01 (sample SAMN16585339, study PRJNA669376) | soil metagenome | isolation source: Crop rotation soil | place: USA: Cullars Rotation, Alabama | collected 2011
CGCGACAACTTGTCCACGTGGAATTCTAAGCTTAGGATCCCAATGTGCTGGAAAGGGCCAAGGAGTTCGTGGCGTCGGTGCGTCCCAAGGATTCACTGGGCGTGCTGATGTTCGCCGACCGCGCCACGCTGATGCAGGATCTGTCGACGGACCGCCAGCCGCTGATCGACGCGATCGGCCAGTACAAGGCGATTGGCGGCACGGCGCTGTACGACGCGCTGGGCGACTCGTTCGAACGCCTGAAAACGGTCGAAGGACGGCGCGCCGTGGTCGTCGTCACCGACGGACGCGACGAAGACAATCCCGGCACGGGCCCCGGCAGCAAGCGCACGTTCGCTGACGTCCTGAAGCTGCAGAAGGAAAGCGGCGCCATTGTCTACGGCGTCGGCGTTGGCGCGAAGGTCGATCGGACGACGCTGGAGAAACTGGCGGAAGTGTCGGGCGGACAGGCGTTTTTTCCGAGCGACGCGTCGGGACTGAAAGAGCAGTATCAGCTGATTGTCGAAGCGCTCCGGCGGCGGTTCGCCGTGTCCTATCTGTCGACGAACGAGAAACGCGACGGCGCCTGGCGCAACGTGGAAATCCGGGTCAAGTCCTCCAACCTGATCGTGTCCAGCGCGGGCGGCTATTTCGCGCCGGCGAAATAGAGCCCGACGTTGCGCCGCGCCGGCACCGCGACGCTCATCGCCTGCGTCCTGTGGGTCGGCTGCGGCGTATATGCGTCACGGTTCATCGACCGCGGCTGGATCGCGCACGATGAGGGCACGATCGGCCAGAGCGCCGATCGCATTCTGAACGGCGAGTTGCCGCATCGGGATTTCGACGATCCCTACACCGGCGGGCTCAGCTACCTGCACGCCGCCGGCATGCGGGTGCTCGGCGTCAACCTCCGCACGCCGCGCCTGATCCTTTTCGCCTTTTTCATGGCCTTCCTCGCGGCGGTGTATGCGATTGCGCGCCGGCTCGCGACACCCGTCGCGGCGTACGCGGCGATGGCGCTCGCGACGGTGTGGAGCGTGCCGAGCTATTTCGTCAGCCTGCCGTCCTGGTACAACCTGTTCTTCGCGACGTTCGGCGCGCTTGCCTTTCTGCGCTATATGGAGACGTCACGCCGCCGATGGCTCATCGCGGCCGGCGCGTGCGGCGGGCTCTCGCTGCTCATGAAACTGCCGGGGCTCTATTACCTCGCGGCCGGCGCGATTTTTCTTGTCTATCTCGAGCAGACCAGCGCGCCATTGACCAGCGGGCCTCGCCGGCGATCCGGATTCTGGCCGGCTGCCGTCCCGGCGGCGGTGGCTGTTGCCGTTGCTGTCGCGCTGCTGAAATCCAGCGCACCGCGGTTGATTCAAGTGCTCGCGCCCACACTCGTCATCACGCTGTTCGTGGCGTGGCGCGAATGGACGAGCGGACATGGCGCGTTTGCCGGCCGCGCGGCCCGACTGATTCGTCTCGTCTGGCCGTTCGCGGCCGGCGCGGCCATTCCGCTCGGGGTCTATGCACTGCTGTTCTGGCAGCAGCATGGCCTCGCGGATCTCATGCGCGGCGTGTTCGTGCTGCCGCAGCGCAGGGTTGCGGAAGCGAGCGCGCAGCCGCCGCCGATCGCCGCGCTCGGATTGGCGGCGCCGTACGTCGCCCTCCTGCTGGTGCGGCGCCGTCCGTCAACCGCGGCGAAGGAATGGATGTTTGTGCTGATCGTCGCGGCCGTGTGCGCCGCCGTGCTCGGGCTCGCCGTCTACCCACGCGTATACCAGGGCGTCTGGGACGTGGCGCGGGCGATGCCGCTGGCTGTCGCGGTGGCGGGAGTGGGAATGCTGGCGGGTACGACAGGTACGACAGGTACGACGGGTACGACGGGTCCGTCTGCTGTCTTCCTGCTGATGACGATGGCGGCGTTCGTGGCGCTCGTACAGGTGCCGTATGCGACGCCGACGTATTTCTGCTACGCCGCGCCGATGGCGATGCTGGCGGTGCTGGGGCTGGTGTACATGCGGCCGGCGTCACCGGCACGCGTGCATGCGGCCGTCGCGGCGTTCTTCTTTGTCTTTGCGGTCGTCTTCATCGATCGGTCGTACGGCTGGAATCTCGGCGTGAAATACCTGCCGTACAGCCCGGCCACCCTGCTCGATGTTCCGCGCGGGCAGGTGCTGGTGCCCGAGGACGACAAGCTCACCTACGAGTCCATCGTCCATCTCACGCAGGAACATGCAGCGGGTGGAACGATTTACGCCGGTCCCGATTGTCCCGAGGTGTATTTCCTGTCGGGCTTCCGTAATCCGTCGCGGGCGTTCTTCGAATTCCTGTCACCCGTCCGCCATGACGAACAGTGGATGCGTGATCTGTTCGGGCGCGTGCCTGTTCGCGGCGCGGTCGTCAACACGGCGCCGCTGTTCTCGCCGCCGCTCGACGCTGCCACGCTGGCACTGATCGAACAGCGTTTTCCGAACGCCGTGCGCGCAGGCAGATTCATCGTGCGGTGGTGACGCGCCGCACGAAGATCGCCGCGCTGTCGCAGGCGCCCTCCATCGTCGGCCCTGGCTCGTAGGCGGACGCGAGCGTATCGCGCAGCCGGGCCAGCGCCGTGTTGCGCTGATAGTCGAAGTTGCGCTGAATGATGCCCTTGCCCGGACACGGTTCCTTCTTCACGTTGTAGACGACGATGACTTTCGGCGGGTCGTGAGTGACGAACGTCTCGAACTCGTCGACCAGCTGCGGCACGAGTGCCTGATCGCCGGCGGCGCTCGACGCGAAGTTCGCGCCCGCGATCGAGAGCAGTCCCTCGTCCCTGAACGTGTGAAAGCGATCGGCGAGCACGTAGATGCCGGGCGAGTAGCCCCACACGAGCACTTTGTCCTCGCGCGTCGTGTTGGCGCGCAGATAGGCGGCCGCGGCTTCGATCGTCGCTTCGTTCGGCGTGAGAAAGATCGATCCTGTGCTTTGCCATAGCAGCAGCGGCCGCAGGCCACAGAACACACCGAGCGCGACCAGGGCAGCGGCAAGTACCCGCGCGAGATCAGGCCGAGCGCGGCCGGCCAGCTCGGGCAGCTGTGCGATCAGGATGAGCAGGATTGGAGCGAACACCATGAAGTAGTTCGGATATGGACGCCCGCCCGCGATGGCGTAGACCAGCGCGCTGCCGATGGCGATCACGCACACGGCTTTCAGCCACGCACGCGCGTCCACGCGCAGAACCGCGGCAAGCCCGGCCACCATCAAGGGCACGGCGAGTAACTCGCCGCCGAGCCAGGTGCCCAACCACGTACGCACGAACGCCGCAACGTCAAACGTCACTCCGTGATTGCGATACGCCAGGGGATAGACGAACGTCTGTTCGACGAAGTCGCGCCACGCCCCAGCGCGCAGCAGGTACGCCGCCGCGCAGAACGGCGGCAGGAGCAGCGTGGACGCGGCGAGCGCGATCGCGCGCCAACGACGCCATGCCGGCACCACCATCGCGGGAATCACGAGCAGTGGGAGAAAGGCGAGTGTCCGGGGATCCCACGTCAGCAGAATGCCTGACGACAGCGCAGCCATCGACAGTGCCGTCGCCGACGCGCGAGCGCATGCACGGATGACGAAGAAGATCAGCGACGCAATGACCGGCGCCAGCAACGACTGCACGTTGAAGCCGAATCCCTGCCAGCTCCAGAACCAGCCCAGCGTGACCGCGAGAAATGCGCCCAGCCAGGCGGTCCGCGGCCCGCGCACTTCGCGCAGCGCCAGCCACACGAACACAGCCGTCAGGAAATGGAAGAAGACGGCAGCGCTCTTGAGCAGCCAGGGCGTCCAGTCCACCAGAGAGCCCAGTGCGACGAACGGCACCACGTAGCCGAGATAGTGGTGGGTGACCGTGTCGCGATAGGGCACGAAGCCGAGCTCGATGCGCCGGATTTCGTAGACCATCTCCGCGAAGTCCGAGACCGGGAAGCGAATGCGTCCCCAAGGCAGCAGGCCGACGACGTCGATCGACAGCAGGGCGAGCCACGCCGTGCCTGCCCGAACGATCCGCCGGACGCGGCCTTCGTCCGTCGTCATGCGCTGCGACTTTCAGTGTGTCGTCGAGTCGCCGATTCGGCCGCGGCGCGTCGCGCGAACGCGGCGAGGATCGCCACCAGCAGCAGCGCCCGGATCAGCAAGACGAGATTGAGCGGCCACATCGGCAGGCCGCCCACGCCGGTGAGATGTTGCTGCCACCCAAACGTCGCGATGTAGACCGCGATATCAAGCGCTTCGTAGGCGAGGAACCATCCGAGGTTCGGGAGCACGAGCGCGAACCAGGGAAGAATCCACAGGCTGTACTGCGGTGAAAACACTTTGCTGGTGAGGAAAAACACGACGAGCAGGGGGAAGGCGAGCTCCCAGCGAGGGATGTCGGGCGCCACGCGCGTGATCAGCCGCAGGGCGGCAATCGCGCAGATCGCAAACAGCAGCAACGACAGCACGTTCACGAGCGGAATATTGCCGCAGAGGCTCGTGCCAAACGTCGTGCAGCCCGCACTCCAGAGCGATCCCCAGTCCACGACACGCGCCGCATTGAAACGAAAGAAATACGTCCAGTTGTCGAACGAGACCCAGGCGGCCGGTGCGTTGATCGCGAGGACGGGAACCGCCGCGCCGATCGCCAGCCACGCCGCCTGCCGGTTCTCGCCGGCGCGCAGCTGCTGGATCACCATCGGGATCAACACGAAGAGCGGAAACATCTTGATGGCCGTGCCGAGTCCCAGGCAAATGCCGGCAGCCACGTCCTTCCGGTGTGCGAATGCGACGACGGCGGCAATGGCCCAGACAAGTGCGAGCAGATCCCAGTTCAGAAATGCGTAGAGAACGAGCGTCGGCGCGGCGGCAAAAAACAACGCGCGCTGACCCGTCTGTTGCCAGAGCAGCCACACAATTGCGAGCGCGGCCACTGCCGAGAGCGCCATGCTGACGTACGCGAAACCCTGCACGGATCCGCCCGCCGCCGCGGCGAGCCACAGAATGGCGCCGAGCCCGATCGGATATTCGAGGCCCGGCATCCCGAGCGGCGTGCCGGTCGTCAGCGCGCGATCGAGATAGATCGGACCGTAGTCGGAGTAGCAGTAGAACGACGCGCCAGGACCGAAGCCTGAGCAGGCCTGCCGGCTGATGTACGCGGCGCCGAGCGTCACGATCGTGACGAGCAGCACCGGCACGACACTCGAGGGCGTGGAGGTTCGATCCATAATTGCCCGTCGCATGACGTCAGCCAGGACCTCCGACATGCACGGATCGTCGAGGGCTGCCGGCGCCGAATTATTCCTCATCAGCCTCCTCTTGCTCTACCTGGAACTGGCGTGCATCCGCTGGTTCCCGGCGCACGTGCTGTACCTGACCTTCTTCTCCAACGCGGTGCTGCTGGCCTCGTTCCTCGGCATGTCGCTCGGCTGCCTGCTGGCGGATCGCGCGCGCAACTACCTGGCGCTCACCGCGCCGCTCTTGTTCCTGGCGATGCTCGCGGCGCAGCTCGTCGGCGCGCACCGCGATGCGCTGCAGACCGTGCTGCGCGTGGGCGATCCGCTTGCGCCGCAGTTCGTGTTCTTCGGCACGGAGTATTCCGCCGACGATCCCACGCGCATCGTGATTCCCATCGAAGTGCTGGCGGGATTCTTTTTCGTCGCGGTGGCGCTGGTGATGATCGGGCCAGGGCAGGAGCTCGGCCGCGCGTTCAATCGTCAGGCCGACCGCCTGCGCGCCTACAGCCTCAACATTGCCGGGAGCCTCGCCGGGATCGCGCTGTTCGCCGCGTGCGCGTGGCTGGAGTTCCCGCCGCTCGTCTGGTTCGTGCCGGTCGTCCTGACGATTGCGTATTTCGTGTTTGCGGCGGCGCCCGTTCGCACGCGGCCCGACCGCTGGCGGCTGCTGCCGTGGGTCCTGCCGGCGCTGGTGGGCGTGCTGATCATGGCCGCGAAGACATCCGGCGGTCCGATGGGCGGCGACACGCCGGAATCGCGCCATGCATGGTCGCCGTACTACCGCGTGGACTACGACACGACGCGCCGGCAGATCAGCGTCAACCTGATCGGCCATCAGGCGATGGTGTCGCGCGACGATCGCGCGAATCCGTCGTATGCCTACGCGCTCCCGTATCTCCTCCAGCGTGATTCAGGAGGGCCGCCGTTCGGTGACGTCCTGGTGATTGGCGCAGGGTCCGGCAACGACGTGAGCCGCGCGCTCGCCTGGGGCGCGCGCTCGGTCGACGCGGTCGAGATCGATCCCGTGATTCAGCGCATCGGCGCCGCCGATCATCCCGACCGGCCGTACCAGGACCCGCGCGTGCGCGTCCACATCGGCGACGGCCGCAACTTCCTGCGCCTGTCGCCGCAGCGCTACGACCTGATCGTGTTCGCGCTGGTCGATTCGCTCGTGCTGCATAGTGGCTACAGCAACATCCGGCTCGAGAGCTTCATGTTCACGCGCGAAGCCTTTGCCGACGCGCGCGCGCGCCTGAAGCCGGGCGGCATGCTCGTCATCTACAACTATTTCCGGCAGGGCTGGATCGTCGATCGGCTCAGCCACGGCTTGCGCGAGACGTTTGGCGCGGATCCGCTGGTGCTGACGCTGCCGTTTCAGGACGAAATCCGGGACGACACGCGCGGCGGCTTCACGATCCTCATGTCCGGCGGAACGGATCGTCTGCGAAACGCGTTTGCGCACGGCCCGTACTGGCTCGCCGCCGGCGATCCTCCTTCTCCTGCATCCCCCAACGGCTTCGAGACGGCCGTGCCCGAGGCGGACGGCGGGCGATGGGTGCGGTTCGGGCCGGCCCGGCTCGCGCCTTCGGGCGAGGTGCGCGATGCCACCGACGACTGGCCGTTCCTGTACCTTCGCGCGCCGATGATTCCCGCTGTCAGTGCGCGCGGCATGGCGGTGATGGGCGGGCTCGCGCTCGTGCTCTTCGCCGTGTTTGCCCGGCAGAGCAGCGGCCGCGGCCCGTTCTGGCGCCTCAACCCGCGCATGTTCTTTCTCGGCGGCGCGTTCATGCTGGTGGAAACCCGCGCAGTCGTCCACATGGCGCTCCTGTTCGGGAGCACGTGGATGGTCAACACGGTGGTGTTCGTTGGCGTGCTCGTGATGATTCTCGCGGCCAACCTGTTTGTAGCCAAGATCAGGCCGTCCACACTCGTGCCCTACTACCTCGGACTGATGGTGGCGCTTGCCTGCGACGGATTGATCCCGCTCGATTTGCTGCTCGGCCTGCCGCGCGTCTGGCAGATTGTGGCGTCGGGCTTGCTGGCGTTCGCGCCGATTGCCTTTGCGGGGGTGATTTTCGCGGTGCTGTTCGCGAGGAGCACGCAGCCCGATCGTGATTTCAGCGCGAATGTCGCGGGCGCCATGGCCGGGGGACTGGCGGAAAACGCGTCGATGCTGCTCGGCTTTCAGTACCTCACCATCGTCATCGCGGCGTGGTACCTGCTGTCGGCGGTGCCGTTCCGGACGCGGACTACCTGAAGACTTTCATCTTCGCGGTGCTGCTCAGCGTCAGCGTCGTGTTCGGGATGAGGTTCGTCAGCGGCGAGAACGAGCTGTCGACCTGCACCGAAACCGTGCTGCCTGGCGTGAGGGCTGAGGGGCCGGCGGCCGGGAGGACTGTAACGGTCACGTTGAACCCCGGCGCCCGGCTCTGCACGTAGCTCTGCAGCTGTGCGGTGGTGGCCGGGCTGCTGCTGCTCGCGCCGTGCACGGACGCCCATCGCGCGCCTTCCTGCGCGAGGTCCGCGGTCATGTTGTACTGCCACACCGCGAGGCCGAACTCGATCGTGCCAAAAACGATCGTGAAGAAGATCACCGACGCGGCGGCGAACTCCAGCAGCTCCGATCCCCGGTCCTCGCGTAGAAACCGGCGCCGCATCACTGATGCACCCGCAGCGTCGCCGTGCGCGTGAGGTTCACGGAGCCAGGGATCGACGGAAATCCCGTCATGATCGTCGTGAACGTCTTCGACGTGGTTACCGTGACGGTCACGACCATGTGCTTCGGACTGGTGCAGGTGCTCGTGCACAGGACCGGCGTGGAATCAAAGACGCCGGCGTCGGTCGCACACACGCAGGTTTGCGTCGCGACGGCCGTAATGCCGGTGATATTCGTCGCGTTCGTCGCGACCGTCTGCATGCCTGCTGTATCGTTGCTGTTTGCCGAATTGAACGCGCCGTATTGAACCCCCGCGCGCGCGGCGTCGGTCAGGGCCATTGCGGTGTTGAAGACGCGCGCGAAATCAATCGTCGCCGCAAACACGACGACCACGACCGGCAGCGCCACGGCAAGCTCGACCAGCGCGCCTCCGGACTCGGACCGCCACCGCCTGAGCACATTTCTCATTGGACGATGGTCACCGTGAGAAACGCGGCGCCGCCGTACAGCGACGAGCATCCGCTGTTCGTGAACGTGCCCGTGCCATTGCCAAGATTCAGAGACTTGGAGAGGAACAGGTTGCACTGCGTCGACACGAAGTTCGGGTTGTTGTTGAAAATGACATCCGTCCCCGGCATGTAGATGACGCCGGTGATGTTCAGCGTGAAGCTGTTGCCGGCGACCCAATTGTTCGTATCGGTCACGTCCTGAAAAATCGCAATGCCCTTGTAGGTCCCGCTCGTCGGCGCCGTGAGCGTGAGGTTCGCGTTATTGCCGGTGACGTTGATTCTGCCGGCGCCGGTCAAAAAGATCATGACGTGGTCGCCGGCCAGCGTGCTGTTGTTGCCGATGGTCACGTCCCCGGTCACGTAGTAATTGCCGGCCTGCAGCGTATGAACGTTGCTCGTGATTTGGGAGTAGCACCCCGGAGTAATGCTGGACGTGTTCCCGATCTGGCAACCATTGGGATTCGGATACGGCGCTAGGCCGGCCAGTGGATCCGTCGGAGGCGGGGTGCCGGTGGTCAACGTTCCCGCATGACCGACGCCACACTGGCCCGAACAGGTGCCCGTGACGGCAACCGGTGGCGAAGGCGTGCCGGAGATGCCCGTTGAAGCGCCGTTTCCGACTGAGAGGTTGCCGCCGACGCCCGCACCGCAGCCGTTCAACGTGATCTGCGTGTTCCCGCCGCCAATCGTCAGGTTCTGATTGGTGATCAGACAGTTCGACGGGTTGCCCGATCCCGCGACCGCCGAAGCGCCAGGCGTCATGCTGGCGCGCCCGATGATTTTGGCAAAGAACGTTGACGTGTCTTCCGACACCAGGACTTCAACGAACTGGTCGTTGAAACCGGTCGCGACGATTGGGGGGTGATTCACCGTGACCGTCGTGGTGCCGCCGAGCCGCGTCGGGCTGAAGCCGTGTGCCGCCACTTCCCGGTCGGCAAACGCTTCCATGTCGGCCTGCAGGATGCTGCTGTTCCGAAACATCTCGATGGCAACACTCTTCGCCGCCGCATCGGCCGCCGAGTGCAGGCGGTTGCGCTTGTCGTACATGTAGGACACGTCGAGCGAGAGCGCCGCAATGGCGAGCAGCGCGACCATCGCGACGGCCGTCATGACGAGAATCTGGCCTGATTCCTGCGCAAAACCCGGCGCGCGGGTGTCGGTCTTTGCCATATCCGGAATGCTAATTATAAGCCCCCGTCGGCCATAATGTCTGACGCGAATCCTGGGGCCCATCGCGGTTTCAGGGAGTTACAAGATTCGTACCATGGCCGTCAGAGAGCCTTCCACCGCACGATCTGCACGGTTTTTCCTGTCGCCGCGCTTGAGCGCGCCGGCCAGCCCCGGCGAGTCGATCCGCATCGAGCGCGTGATCTCGCTGGCGCGGCTGTTCCTGACGATCATCGCGCTCATCGCCCTCGACCTCGACCCGATTGAACCGGCCTCCTACGCGCCCATCGCGCGGTCGATGCTGACGCTGTTCGCCGCCCACAGCATCGCGGCCGTCCTTGTGTTGCGCACGCGCCCGCGCCGTGCCAAGGCCTTCGCGCTGATCACGCACACGATCGACCTGCTGGCGGCGGCGTTCACGCTGCCGCTCGCGGCGACCACCAATCCGTTCTTCGCCTTCTTCCTGTTCGTGCTCGCGTCCGCCGCGTTCCGCTGGGGCTTCCGCGAAACGGTGGCGACAACCGCCGCGGCGCTCTTCCTCGTGCTCGTGCATCAACAGCTCGCGGCGCACATCCCGGCGCTGGCCGTCAGCGGCTACGACAATCCCAGCCGCCTGCTCATCCGCACCGCGTATCTCGTGATGATGGGCTTGCTCCTGGGCTACCTGGCCGAAGCGGGCCGCCTGCTCCGCGCGGAGAGCGCGGCCGTCGTGCACCTCCTCGGCAAGATTCGCGCGGACGTCAACGTCACGCGGTCGCTGAAAACCGTAGCCGACGAGGCGCTGCGCATCATGGATGGCTCGCAGCTCCTGCTGGTGGTCGAAGAAACCGAGAGCCGCCGCATCTTCCGGTGGGACACGCGCGCCGGATGGAGCATGGCGTCGACGACGGTGCGGGGCGAGTCGTCCGCCGTCGATCGGCCGATCTTCTTCTTCGGCTCGATGGATCACAGCATGGCCATCACGCGCCAGCGCTGGCTGTGGTCGCGCGACGCGTTCGAGACGACGGCCATCGACAGCGGCGGCCGTTTCGTCAGCGCGCACGGCTCCGTGCCGGAAGAATTTCTGGAAGCGTATCCCTTCCATCGGCTCATCCTCGCGCCCGTGCGACTGGGGGACGAATGGGCGGGGCGCATTTTCATTTTCGAGCCGCGGCTGAACGTGCCGCTCGTCGAGCTCACGGAATTCCTGCAAACCGTGATTCGGCAGGTCAGTCCGGCGGTATTCAGCGTGTATCTCCAGAATCGTCTGCAGGCGCGCGCCGGCGCGCTCGAGCGAGCGCGCGTGGCGCGCGAGCTGCACGACGGCGTCATCCAGTCGCTGATCGGCGTCGAAATGCAGATCGAAGTGCTGCGCGGCCAGAGTCCGATCCGGGACACACCCGCCGGCGGCGAGCTCCTGCGCCTCCAGAACGTCGTCCGTAACGAAGTCCTGAACCTGCGCGACCTCATGCAGCAGATGCGGCCGGCCGAATTCGATCCGGACGCGCTGCTCGATCACTTTGCCGACATGGTGCAGCGGTTTGGCCGGGATACGGGAATCTCGGCGCGCTTTGTCACCGAGCTCAAGAACGTCCCGCTCGAACGCCACGTCTGCTTCGAGCTGGTCCGCATCGTGCAGGAAGGGCTCGCCAATATCCGCAAGCACAGCGCGGCAACGCACGTCATCGTTCGATTTGGCATCCGCGACGGGGGCTGGTGCCTCGAGATCGACGATGATGGCCGGGGGTTCCCGTTCGATGGACGGCTGTCGCACGTCGAGCTGGATGCCCGCAGCGGCGGGCCTCAAATGATCAAGGATCGTGTACGCGCGATTGGCGGGCATCTCGCCATCGAGTCCAGGCCCGGCAGCGGCAGCCGGCTGGAAGTGCTCGTGCCGCAGGAGCGGATGTGACGAAGCCCCAGACCCAGGCCGGTGTGCGGATACTGATCGCGGATGACCATCCAATCTTTCGCGACGGGCTCCGGCGTCTGCTGGAATCCGAGCCCGGCCTCACGGTGGTCGGCGAGGCGCACGACGGAGAGGAAGCCGTCAAGCTGACGCGCGAAATCCAGCCGGATGTGCTGTTGCTCGACCTGGCGATGCCTCGCGTCACGGGGCTCGGCGCGCTGCGGGAGTTGGCGGACACCGGCACGAAAGCGCGCGCGATTCTGCTCACCGCGCAGATCGAACGGGACGAGATTGTCACCGCGCTCAACCTCGGCGCACGCGGCGTCGTGATGAAGGAAGCCGCGACGCAGACGCTCCTGAAGGCCATTCGCACCGTGATGGACGGGCAGTACTGGCTCGGCCGCGAAAGCGTCAACGACCTGGTCGAAACGCTGCGGCAGATGATGACGGCGGAAGAGCAGCGCCGAAAGCCGCAATACGGCCTGACGAAGCGCGAGCTCGAGGTCGTCGGCGCGATTGTCGCCGGGCTGTCCAACAAGGACATCGCGCGGCGGTTTTCCATCAGCGAAGACACCGTCAAACACCACCTGACGAACATCTTCGACAAGACCGGCGTCTCCACGCGTCTCGAGCTCGCGTTGTTTGCCGTGCATCACAAGCTCATCGGGCCTGAGCTCGGGTCGCGCGATACACTGGCCTGAATCCACCATCGTGTCGCTGCACTTCGACTCACCGAACGGCGCGCCTTCTGTCCGCGGCGGATCGGTGCTGCTGGGCCGCACGTATACGCCGGGCTTTTCGGACGAGCTGGGCGTGCGCCGCATTGCGCACGGCGCGCCCGGCGAGGCCCCGCTCGAAGTGCTCGAGTTCATTCCGTGGCTCGCCGATGCGCCGGGGTTCGAGCGCGCGTTGCGCGCGCGTGTCGATGCGCTGCGAGACGTCAATCCCGTGTCGCTCGCCCCGGCCTATGCGGTCGAGCGGCCGGAAGGCTCCGGGCTGTGTCTGGTGTCCGCGCACGTCGCGGGCCGCCGCTTGTCTGAAATCGGCACGGATGAGTGGGGCGGTCCGCTCGCGCTGGATGTGATCCACACCGTCACGCCCGTGCTCGAGGCATTGAATCATTCCGGTGTCGGCGTGGCTCACGGCGCCATCTCCGCCAACCGCCTCGTCGTCGCAACCGACAGTCGCCTGGTGGTGGTCGAGCAGGTGCTCGGCTGGGCGATCGAGTCGCTGCGGTTTCCGCGCGCGCGTCTCAACGAGCTGGGCATCGTGGTGCCGGGCGGATTCGATCCCGTGCGGTTCGACAGCCGGACGGACATGGTGCAGCTCGGATTCATGGCGCTGTCGCTCTGGCTGCGCCGCCCGCTGGAGGCGGCGGACTGTCCTTCAAAGCTGGTCGAGCTCCTCGACGAGGCCGTGCTGCGTGATGATCCGCCGCAGTTTGCGGGGCGGCTGCGCGCCTGGCTCGAGCGATCGCTGCAGATCGGCCCGCGCCCGTTCACGTTCCCGCAGGCCGCCATCGAGGCGTTCCACGAGCTTCCGGGCGAAGTGACCGGACACCTGTCGGAATTTGCCGATGAGGACGTCGCGCCCGTCACTGTTCGCGAAGAACCGGTGGCTGCCCACGATGCCGATGATCTTCGTGACGAGGCCGATCCGGCCTTCAACGTGGCGCAGCTGCGCGCGGCCATTGAACAGCGGCAGGCGACATCGGAGTCGTCTCCCGCACCGCCCCGCCGTTTTGGTCGTGCAGCGGCGTGGATTCTCGGCGTGCTGGCGGTCGTTGCCGCGGCCGAAGCGGTGGCGGTTGGATGGATGGCTTACCGCCGTGGGCAGATCCCAGGGGCGCCAATCGCCCCGCCGGAAGTTCAGGCGCCACCCGCGACAACGCCGGAGCCGCAGTCCACTCCCGTCACCACTCCCGCGACGACGCCGAACGTGGCCGCGCGGACAGAAACAACGCCGCCCGTGACGCCCGCAAGCACGCGGGTGGGGCAGCTGACGATTGCGGCGCCCATCGAGCTGCGGGTTTTCGAGGACGGCGCGCCGATTGGATCGACGGCCGGGCCGATTGCCTTGCGCGAGGGCACGCACAGCATCGTCCTCGTGAACGAGTCGATCGGATTCCGCCAGACGCAAGACGTGAACATCCGCAATGCGCAGCGGGACACGATCCGCGTGACGTTGCCGCCCGCGCGGATCAGCTTGAACGCCACGCCCTGGGCGGAGGTCACGATTGACGGGGAAGCCGTCGGCGAAACACCGATTGCCAATCGCCAGATTCCAGCCGGATCGCACGAAATCGTGTTCCGGCATCCCGAGCTCGGTGAGCGCCGCCAGACCGTCGTGATAAAAGTGGGCGCACACATGCACGTGACGCAGACGTTCGACCGCGGCCCGGTTGGGAGCGTGCGATGACGCGCAGGTCCTGTTGCACGGTCCTCGTGCTGGCCTCGGCGCTCATCGCGGGGCAGCCGATGCTGTTCGCGCACGGATCCGCGCAGTCCGGCGCGCAGCTGTCACTGCCGCCGGTCGATCAGGACGCCCTCGCGCGCGCGAAGGCCCTCTACGCGTCCGCGGAATTCGAAGCGGCGCTCCAGATGTTTCAGAATCTGCGGGGCGCGGCCACCAGCCCCGAAGCCGAGGCGTATCAGGCGTACTGCCTGGTCGCACTCGGCCGCCGCAACGAGGCCAAGCAGGTCATCGAACAGCTGGTGCAGATGGATCCCATGTTTCATCCGCAGGAGGGCCAGCTGTCGCCGCACCTGCGGACGTTCTTCGACGAGACGCGGAAGCCGCTGCTGATGAAGGCGGCGCGCCAGGCGTTCACCACCGCGAAGTCGGTGTTCGACGGGCACGACATGCCGCGCGCGCTGGCCGCGTTCGATCGCGTCATCGCCATTCTCGATGAAGTGGGGCCGAACGATCAGGACGCCGCCGACCTGCGCGCCGTGTCGGTGGCGTTCCGCGACATTGCGCGGGCCGCGCGGCCCGAGCTCGCCAATCCCAATCCCGCCGCGCCGCCGGCGGCCGCGGCCTCGTCTGCGTCGTCTTCCTCAACGTCCGTGATCGCGCCGCCTGTGTCGTTGATCTACGACGCGCAGAATGTGGGTGTCGTCGCGCCCATCCCGCTCTCGACACCGCTGCCGGACTGGCGCCCGACGTTTTTCGAATTGAACCGCACGTTCACGGGCGACGTGGAGCTCGTCATTGCCGAGAACGGCAGCGTGATATCGGCGTCGATCACGCGGAGCGTCCACGAACGCTACGACGGCCCGCTCATCGAGGCGGCGAAGACCTGGACGTTCAAGCCCGCCATGAAGGGCGGCACGCCGGTCAGGTATCGCTACGTGATGACCGTGCGCGTGCTGAAGTAGGCCGCGCGGCGTCCATCATCGCCCGCACATCCTGCAGTTCCGTCAGGCCGGTCACCGCGCCCACGCGCGTCACCGACTTCGCGCCCATGCGATGCCCGGCTTCGAGCGCGCGTGTCCACAGTCGCGCTTCCCGCCACGAAGGTTGGCCGGGCCGCGCGCCGGCCGACACGAGGACGCCAAGAACGCCCGCGACGAACGCGTCGCCGGCGCCGGTCGCATCGACAGCCGGAACCGCGGCCGCCGGCGCCTCCACTTCGCCATGCGCGCCGAGCGCGGCCGCGCCACTGGCGCCGCGCGTGAGAATCCAGGTCGCATCGCCGCGATGTTCATCGACCCACCGGCGGCCATTCGCGCCTGCGAGCGCGTGTAGATCGGGCTCGGACGCTTTCACGACCGCGGCCTGTTTCAACAGGCTCTCGATGGCCGCGCGCATCTGCTCGCGATCGGGCCAGAGGTGCGGGCGGACGTTGAGGTCCACGAAGACCAGTCCATCGTGTGCGCGGACGACTTCGAGGAATCTCTGTGTGGCGGCCGCGAGTGCCGGCGTAACGAGCGTGCTCGTGCCGGTGAGCGCCCAGGCGGTGCGGCCCATTTCGGGCGTCACGTGCTCGGCGGTCATCGCCAGATCGGCGCTCTGGTGACGATAAAACAGGAATTCCGGCTCGCCGGCGGCGTCGCGAATCACGAACGTCAGGCCGGTGCGGTTCGGCACCTCGACGATGAAATCCGTGCTGACCCGATCGGCAGCCAGCAGGCGCTTGAGGCCGAGTCCCATGCGGTCCCGCCCAACGGCGCCCGCCACAGCCGCGCGCAATCCCAGCCGCGCGAGGCCGGCCGCGACGTTGGCCGGCGATCCGCCCAGCTCGCTGCGGAAGGTGCGGCCGATCGGCTCGGCGCCGCGAGGCTCGAGCTCGAAAATGTCCCAGAGGATTTCGCCGAAACAGACGACGTCGTGGCGCAGGGACATTCGGGAATAGAGTATCGATCTAACGATCGATCGATCTATCGATCTATTTTGAAGGATTGAAGGGTGGCATGAGTCGACGAGTGTCCTGGATGTGGCTGCTGGTCGTATTCGTGCCCGCCGTCCCGTGGGCGCAGCCGGCGCCGATTGCGTATCAGGTCACCTTTCCCGAGCCGCAGCATCATTGGATGCAAATCGAGATGACGGTAACCGGGCTGGGCGGCGCGCCGCTGCGCGCCCGCATGAGCCGGTCCTCGCCGGGCCGCTACGCCGTGCACGAGTTCGCCAAGAACATCTTTGCGCTCGATGCGTTCGACGGCGCGGGCAAGAAGCTTCCGTACACGCACACCGACGTTGACGAGTGGCAGGTCGGCGGGCACGATGGCACCGTCAAGGTCGTCTACCGCATCTTTGGCGATCTCGCCGACGGCACCTACTTCGGCGTCGATACGACGCACGCGCACATGAACATGCCCGCGGCGTTCATGTGGGTCTCGGGCCTGGAGAACCGCGCGATTCGTGTGACGTTCGTGCCGCCCGACGGCACGAGCTGGGAAGTGGGCACGCAGCTCTTCCCGACCGCGGATCCGTACACGTTCACCGCCCCCAATCTGCAGTACTTCATGGACAGTCCGACGGAAGTCTCTGCGTTCATCCAGAGCGCCTTTTCCGTCACCGGTCCGGACGGCGTGCCCGCGCAGTTCCGGCTGGTCGTGCACGCCGACGTCTCGCAGGGCGATGTCGACGAGCTCGCGAAACTGGTGCAGCGGCTCGTGCGTGAGGAAGCCGCCGTGTACGGCGAGTTTCCGAAATTCGAGCCCGGCTACTACACGTTCCTGCTCGATTACTCGGCCTGGACGGCGGGCGATGGCATGGAGCACCGGAACAGCACGCTCATCACCGATCCGGACATCCGGCTGCGCACAACCGAAGGCCGCCGGGCCGCGCTCGACACGATCGCCCATGAGTTCTTCCATGCGTGGAACGTCGAGCGCATTCGTCCGGTCGGCCTCGAGCCGTTCGATCTGACGAAAGAAAACATCACCTGCTGCCTGTGGCTCGCCGAGGGCTTCACGCAGTACTACGGCGTGCTGTTGCAGGACCGCGCGGGTTTCGGGCAGATGGGGCCCGTCGCCGGGCTCGGCGGCTATGCGACCGCCGTCATGCGCGGCAGCGCGCGCCGGCTGCGCTCGGCCGTCCAGATGAGCGAGTACGCGCCGTTCGCCGACGCCGCTACGTCGATCGATCCCACCGACAGCAACCGGACGTTCATCTCGTACTACACGTATGGCGCGGCGATCGCGCTCGGGCTCGATCTGTCCATTCGCGACAAGACCGCCGGCGCCGCGAGCCTCGACGACTACATGCGCCTGCTGTGGCAGCGCTTCGGCAAGTCGGCGGAAATGCGGGCCGGGTACGTGGGCCGGCCGTACTCCCTGAAAGACCTGCGCGACACGCTCGCTGAGGTCGTGAAGGACAAGGCGTTTGCGGACGACTTCTTCGACAGGTTCATCGAAGGACACGACGTCGCGGACTATGCGCGGCTGCTCGAACGCGCGGGCTACACGGTCCATCCGCGCAACCCGGACGTTGGCTGGGCCGGCTCGGTGCAGCTGCGCACGGACTCCGGCGGCCTGCAGATCATGGCGCCCGTGCCGTTCGACACACCCGCCTACGACGCCGGTCTCGATCTGGACGACGTGATTGCGACGATTGACGGCCAGCCGGCGACCGAAGCCGCCTGGGCCGCGCTCAGCAGGCGCAAGCCCGGCGACGCGGTCCCGCTCACGATCCGCCGGCGCGACGGGAAAGTCGTACAGCGGACACTGACACTCAAGAGCGATCCCGCGATGACGATTGACGATCTGGCTGGCGCGATGTCGGCGGAGCAGAAGGCGTTCAGAGACGCGTGGCTGGGATCGAGGGCACGGTAGATCGATCTAACGATCGATCGATCTATCGATCTATTTGGGTTCGGCGGATTCGGCAGCTCCTTTCCGTAAATAAATCGATAGATCGTTCAATCGATAGATCGATCTATTTGATCCGTGCATTTACCTCGAATCTCCGATAGTTCGAGTACGTCGCTTCGCACAGGACGAGCTCCTGCGTCGGGCTGGTCTCGTAGCGCTCGGTGAAGGTGGACGGCAGCCACAATCCGAGCTTCTCGTCGCGCGCGTAGCTTGTAGTCAGCCGCACTTTCACGCCAGCGCGCTCGAGCTCGAACCGCGTGCGGCGGACGACGCCGGTGCCGGCTTCCACGACGATTTCACCGGACGCGGGCATCGAGCCTTCGGGACCGCGGACGAGCGTCGGGCGTCCGCGCTCTGAGAAGAGCAGCGTGACGAGCGTCGCGTGGGCCTCCTTGACGACGGGGCCGCGCTCGAATTTGACGTCGCGCACGCGCTTGTCGTCCATCAGCAGCAGCGGCAGTGTCGGCTCGTTGAAGTTCCGGCGAATGCCGATGTTGTAGCGCGCGTTGCGATCGACGATTTGCGCGATCAGGCCGCGGAACTCCGCCTTGCTTCCCAGCAGCGTGCGCAGATCCTCCCGCGCCGGCACTGGCTCGCCGTCCACTTTCAGCACGTCCCGTACCGCCACCCACTCATCGTCGGCCGGAAGGAACGTCAGGAACATCTCGCTCTCGAGGGCGCGGCTCTCGACGAGCGCGGTCGCGCGCAGGCGTTGCTGGTTGTAGGTCTCGTTGGCGAGCAGAAACGCGAACTCCCGCTCGTAGGCCGCGACGTATTTCGTCGAGGCCGCTACGAGGGATTTCACGGACAGATCGGGGGAATCCGCGGGGCCGGATCCGGCCTCACCGCGGGCCGTGATCGCGGCTGCGACAAGGACGGCAAGGACCAGCCGGCGCATGGGTCGATCATATGCCGGTGCCGCTACGCAGGCGTACCGAGAGACATCGGGCACACAAAGGCGCACACTAATAGGCCGCGATTGTCCAGGACGCGAGTCGCGAAGGCGTCATGTGCGATTGCTAACGTCGAGACTGTCTCTACCGGGAGGTCTCCGTGCGAATGTTTCTGCGCTACGCCATTCCCTTCGCGTTCATCGCGCTCTCGTTCTGGTTGTCCGCGCACTGACGCGGGACACCGCGGTTCACGTTCCACGCTACTGGCGCTCGCCATTTGGAGCACGCTACTGGCGCACGTCATTTAAGCCACGCTACTGTCGCTCGTCATTTAGAGCACGCACGCTACTAGCGCTCGTCATTTAGAGCACGCTACTGGCGCTCGTCCTTAAAAACACGGAGGACGCGGAGGACACGGGGAACACGGAGAAAATCATGGAAGGAACTGAGCCCATGGGACCGGTTGGGCCTGGTGGCCCGGCATTACCGGGCCCAGCGATCTGAGAGCCCGAACGGGACTGAAAGCAGTTCTTGGCGAGAGTCTCCCTGCGTTGCAACTGCTTTCAGTCCCGTTCGTGCTCTCAGATCGCCGGCCGCCTCCGGCGGCCGCCAGGCCCAACCGCGATCCAAAAGCATTTCGACAAGAGTTTCCCTCCGCGTCTCCGAGTTCTCCGTGTTCTCCGTGTTAACTAAGATCGCAAATGCTGCGTGCATCCGGCCGCGAATGCTGCGTGCACTGCGACGAATGCAGCGTGCACCCGCGTGCAGTCCTCAGTCCGCGACACGCATGCGCGACACGCGTGCCGTCGCCAGGCGCGCGAGCATCGAGCAGAGCAACACGAGCGCGACCAGCACGAACGCGCCGGCCCAGGCCTGGCGGTGCCAGTCTCCGTGTTAACTAAGATCGCAAATGCTGCGTGCATCCGGCCGCGAATGCTGCGTGCACTGCGACGAATGCAGCGTGCACCCGCGTGCAGTCCTCAGTCCGCGACACGCATGCGCGACACGCGTGCCGTCGCCAGGCGCGCGAGCATCGAGCAGAGCAACACGAGCGCGACCAGCACGAACGCGCCGGCCCAGGCCTGGCGGTGCCAGTCTTCGTAGGGCGAGGCGGCGTAGTTGTAGATCACGACCGTCATCGACGAGATGGGCTCGGTGAGCGTCGTGGACCAGTACGGACTTCCGAGTGCCGTGAATAACAGCGGCGCGGTCTCTCCCGCGATGCGCGCCAGAGCCAGGACGATGCCGGTCACAATTCCGGGCAGCGCGGCCGGCACGACCACAGTAAAGACCGCCCGGCTTCGCGTCGCGCCCAGTGCCAGCGCCCCTTCGCGGAGGTTGGCAGGCACGAGCCGCAGCATTTCCTCGGTTGTGCGCGTGATGAGCGGAATCATCATCACGCCGAGCGCCAGGCCGCCCGCGAGCGCGCTGAACTGTTTGAACGGCACCACCGCGACGACGTAGATGAAGAGTCCGACGACGATTGACGGCACGCCATTCAGCGCGTCGGCCGCAAAGCGCACGATCGGCGCCAGCCGCGATCTCGATTCGACGATATAGATGCCGCTGAGCACGCCCACCGGAATGGCAAAGAGCGCCCCCAGCCCGCACATGATGAGCGTGCCGGCAATCGCGTTGCGCATCCCGCCGCCGGCCTCGCCGACGGGCTTTGGCAGCTCCGTGAAGAACGCCCAGTTCAGCGACCCGGCTCCCTTGGCGACGACGAAGAACAGGATCATCCCGAGCGGCACGAGCGCGATCAGCACGGACCCGGCGCAGAACGCCGTCATGAGATTGGAGAGGAGGCGGCGGCGCGTGTTGCGGGCGCTCATACGGCCTCGGGCGCCGGCGCCGCGGCAGCGGGGCGGATCACCCGGCTTCGCTGTCTCGTCATGTTCCAGATCAGCAGGCGGGAGCCGATGTTGACGAGGAGCGTGATCGCGAACAGCACGAGCCCAATCTCGACCAGCGCATCCTGATGCAGCTGTTCGGACGCCTCGGTGAATTCATTGGCGATCACGGCCGCCATCGTGTGCTGCGGCGCAAAGATCGAAGCGAGCGCCTTGGGCGTATTGCCAATGACCATTGTCACGGCCATCGTTTCGCCGAGCGCGCGGCCGAAACCGAGCATGATCGCGCCGATAATGCCCGCCCGGCCGTAGAACAGCGCGGCCCGCGTGGCCTCCCAGCGCGTGGAACCGAGCGCATAGGCCGCCTCACGTTGCGACGCGGGCACGGCCTTCAGCACCTCGCGCGCAACAGCCGACGTGAACGGGACGATCATGATGGCGAGCACCAGCGCGGCGGTGAACAGGCTGACGCCGACCGGCGGGCCAGAAAACACAGGCAGCGCTCTGATCCAATCGGGCAGCGACAGTTGCAGGGCGCGCACGGCCGGAATCAGGACGAACACGCCCCAGAGTCCGTAGACGATTGACGGGATCGCGGCGAGCAGCTCGGTGAGAAACACCAGCGGCGTTCGCAACCGCTGTGGACAGAGTTCGGAGAGGAAGATCGCGATGCCGATGGCGATCGGGCCCGCGATGAGCAGCGCCAGGATCGACGAGTAGAGGGTGCCCCAGATGAACGGGAACGCGCCGAATTCGCCCATGACCGGGTTCCAGACCGAGCTGCGCCAGAACCCGAAGCCGAACTTCTCAATTGCCAGGTGGGATTCCTGCCACAGGACGATACCGATACCGGACACGATCAGCACGAGGACCAGTGCAAAGGCACCGGTCCCCGTGCGGAAGGTGAGATCTGAGAGCCTGAGCCTGGTTCGCGCCACGACCTACTGAATCTTGATCTTCGCCAGCGCGGCCATTTCCATCTTGACGACTTCGGCCGGCAGCGGCGCGTAGCCGAGCTGCGGCGCGAACTTCTGCCCGTCGGTCAGCATCCACTTCATGAAATCCACGAATACTTTGGCCGTCGCCTTGTCTTTCGGATTCTCGTAGAGGAGCAGCCAGGTGAACGAGGAGATCGGATAGGCGCCCTTGCCTTCGGCGTTCGTAATCGACACGCGGAAGTCGGCGGGCATCTTGCCGGCTGCCGACGCGGCCGCCGCGGTCACCGATTCCAGTGAGGCCGTGACGAACTCGCCCGCCAGGTTCTGGACGGAGCCGAAACTGATGTTGTTCTGCATCGCATAGATCAGCTCCACGTACCCGATGGCGCCCGGCGTCTGCTTCACCATGCCGGCGACGCCTTCGTTCTTTGGCGCACCGAGACCGACCGGCCAGCTCACAGAGTTGGCGACGCCGACCTTCTGTTTCCACTCCGCCGACACCTTGGACAGAAAGTCCACCCAGATGTATGTCGTGCCGCTGCCGTCCGACCGGTGCACGACGGTGATGTCCAGGTTCGGGAGATTCACGGCGGCGTTGGTGGACACGATCTTCGGGTCGTTCCACTTGGTGATCTTGCCGAGGAAAATATCCGCCAGCACGGGGCCGGTGAATTTCAGCGACGCGGTGACCCCCGGGATGTTGTACGCCGGCACATCACTGCCGAGCACGGTCGGGAAGTGCAGGATGGAGCCGGGCGCCGCGAGGAGCTGGTCCTTCGTCATCGGCCCGTCTGTGGCGCCGAAGAATACGGTCTGTTTCTGGATCTGCTGGATGCCGAAGCCCGATCCCTGCGACTGGTAGTTGATCTGCACCTCGGGGTGCAGCTTGTTGTACTCGCTGAACCACTTCGAGTAGATGACGAACGGAAACGTGGCGCCCGCGCCGTTGATGGCGACCTTCTGCGCGAGGACGGCGGCGCCCATCGCGACGGCCAGAGCCGCCACGGTCGCCACGCGTCCTGCGCGTCCATTCAGTGCTTTCATCATGATTGAGTCTCCTGTGCTTCCTGGTCGCGCTTAGAAGTTGATCAGGCCGTGCAGGAACACCCGGCGCTGCGTCGCCGTGGCCGCCGTCGGCGTGAAGTGCTCGAACTTCACCTGCTCGAAGTCCAGCATCAGCGCGGCCGTTCCCGCCCCGCCTGGATGCGGGAACCAGTAGGCGAGCCCCGCGATCGTCCGATTGCGTGTCGCCACCGATCCGTCGAACGTGTTGTCCGCCTTGTTCGGCACGTACGAGTCGTAGCGGAGCAGCGCTTCGAGGCCGTTGCCCTTCTCATGGAAGAACGGCGTGGCGAAGACCGACCAGCCGTTCTGGTTGATCCTGGCCACAGTGGGCAGCGCCTGATCGGCCGCCGAGATGTAGTCGAAGCCCGCGTTGAACCAGCGGTGCTCGTACCAGATGCTGCCAATCGCGCGCGATCGCTCGGCGTTCTTCACGCCGTGGTCCGCGAGGTAGAAGCCGGTGATCCGCAGGCCCTTGGCGGCGAGCGAGCCGCCGGGCATCGGGCGCACCGTCGCGCGAATCTGCACGCTCTTCTGGTCGTTCACCTCGACGCGGTTGTAGCCCTCGCCGTTGAACACGCCGACGTGCACGTCGCCGTAATTGTTGGGAATGTTCGTGTGGAACGAGGCGCCGGCGTCGGCCGAGCTCAGGCCGCCGTCGCGCTCCGCGAACACCGTGCCCTGGAAACGGTAGCGGTACACGCCCTCCTGCGCATCGATGAACAGCGTCTGCTGCTGTCCGAGGCGCACGAACGTCTGCTTCCAGTCCCTGGTCCAATCGTCGAGGTTGAACTGCGCGTAACCGTACTTCAGACGGAACACCAGGCTGCCGCTCGTGGCCGGCCCTGCGAACGTTTCGCGCGTGATGTCCGGCGTGATGCGGAACGCGATGCGGTGGGAAATGTTGCCCGTGACGTTGATGTACGTCCGGCTGACGTTGAACGAGTTCAGCGAAATCGTGTTGCCGGCCGCGTCCGTCTGGGTCGGCGCCAGCGTTCGCGTCCAGTCATAGAAAATGACGGCGCCGACGCGGATGGCCTGCGTGTCATCGGGGGGCACGGAGCCGGCGGCCGGCGTCACCTGGGCACTCGCCGGGCGGGCGGCCGCGGTCGCGGCCAGAAGTGCGAGTGCAATCAATCGAATTCTCATCACGAAGGTCTCCTCTCAGGCATCGAATGAATTCGGGGAGGAGCATGTCAGCCATGTGTATCCGAGCCATTACCGCGCTGTTACAGCGGCGTTAACTATTGGGCGCGTCTTTAACACAGCCGTAACACGACGGAAACGCGGCGATCACGCGCGGCAACGTACACTCGCCGCGATCATGCCCGTCACGGTGCCCGCACTACGCGTCCAGGCCGGCCGGCAGGAGCCGCCGACCGCGACGATCACGCCCGTCAAGATCTCGGCGAGCGGCGTCAACGTGTTTTACGGACCCAAACAGGCGCTGCAGGACGTGTCGCTGGACATGGGCGCCAATCAGGTGACCGCGCTGATCGGCCCGTCCGGGTGCGGCAAATCCACGTTTCTCAAGACGCTCAACCGGATGAACGATCTCGTGCCGAAAGCGCGCGTCACCGGGACGGTCAAGCTGGACGGTCGCGACCTCTACGGCTCGGGTGTCGACGTCGTGGCATTGCGCCGCCGCGTCGGCATGGTCTTCCAGCGCTCGAACCCGTTTCCGAAATCCATTTTCGACAACGTTGCCTACGGCATCCGCATCAACGGCCTCGCGTCCTCGCGGGCGGACTTGCGCGATCGCGTGGAACAGAGCCTGAATCGCGCGGCCCTCTGGACGGAAGTCAAGGATCGCCTGCACGATTCCGCGCTGGCGCTCTCCGGCGGCCAGCAGCAGCGGCTGTGCATCGCGCGCGCGCTCGCGGTCGAGCCCGACGTGCTGCTGATGGACGAGCCGGCCTCCGCGCTCGACCCCATCGCGACGCAGCGCATCGAAGAGCTCATTTACGAGCTGAAGCAGACCTATACGATCGTGATCGTGACGCACAACATGCAGCAGGCCGCGCGCGTCTCGGACGTGACCGCGTTCTTCTGGCTGGGCCGGCTGGTCGAGGTCGGCCGCACCGACGTGCTGTTCACGAATCCGCGCGAAAAACTCACCGACGACTACGTGACGGGACGGTTCGGATAAACCTCATGCCACAGGATGCGGCCGCCAAGCAGCGCCACTTTACCGAAGAGCTCGAAGAGCTGAAGCACCGCCTGCTCGCGATGGGCGGTCTCGCCGAGGAGCGCGTGCGACAGTCCGTGCGCGGCCTGGTCGAGCGGCAGCCGTCGATTCTCGCCGACGTGATCGCCGGCGACGACGACCTGAACAAGTTTCATGTCGAAATCGACGACCGGTGCTTCAAGCTGCTCGCGCTGCATCAGCCGATGGCCGGCGACCTCCGCACGATTGTCGCGGTCGTCAAGATCAACAGCGATTTGGAGCGCGTCGGCGATCTGGCGGTGAACATCGCCGAGGCCGGCCAGCGCTATCTGACCCATCCGCCCGTCAAGCGCCTGGTCGACATTCCGCGCATGGCCGCGCACGCGCAGACGATGCTCCACGATGCCCTCGACGCCTTCGTCGCCGGCGATACGGACATGGCCCGCAAAGTGCTCGATCGAGACGACGTGCTCGACGATCTGAAGAGCCAGGTGTTCCGCGAGCTGCTGACCTACATGCTCGGCGACCCGCGCACGATCGAACCGGGCATCGACCTGATCCTGGTTTCACGCCACCTCGAACGCATCGGCGATCACGCCACCAATCTCGCCGAGGACGTCATCTTCATCGTCGCGGCCAAAGACGTTCGACACCATTCAACGAACAACTAAACAACACAACAACAAAACAATTAACAACTTCGGACACTCGACAGGCTGATCCGCGTGCCACGCCGTGAGTTGTTAGTTGTTGAGTTGTTGAGTTGTTGAGTTGTTGAGTTGTTGAGTTGTTGAGTTGTT
>JADMIO011609072.1_pt1 | contig 25451 bp, 21 predicted proteins | sample 8958161 | NCBI WGS metagenome assembly JADMIO01 (sample SAMN16585339, study PRJNA669376) | soil metagenome | isolation source: Crop rotation soil | place: USA: Cullars Rotation, Alabama | collected 2011
GCCGCGACTTCAAGTCACGTGAATTCCAAGCTTCGGATCCCACTGTGCTGGAAAGGCTGCGCTCGCGAACGACGCGTCGCGCGTCGGGCGACCCAACGTCGCGCGCTTCGGCCGACTCCTCGCTCGCTCGGGAGAAGACGGGCGGCGCGATCCCGCGGAATCGCCGCGGCGGCGGCTTCTCGCTGCTCGACTTCAAGCTCGGCTTCCGGATGTTGATCAAGTATCCGGTGCTGACGCTCGTCGGCGGGCTCGCGATGGCGTTCGCCATTTGGACGGGCGCGTCCTTCTTCGAGATCGTCAAGCAGGCGATCGCGCCGGATCTCGGGCTGCCGCACGACGAGCGCATCGTGGGCGTGCAGCTGTGGGACGCGGCGGAGAGCCGTCCGGAGACGCAGGCGATGCAGGACTTCCTCGCCTGGCGGGGGGAGCTCCGAACGATCGAGGACCTGGCCGCGTTCCACGGCGCGCAGATGAACCTCGTCACGCCCGAGGGCGACGGCGCCCCCGCGATGGTGGCGCAGATCACCGCGTCCGGCTTCCGCGTGGCGGGGGTCTCCCCGCTGCTCGGCCGCTACCTGATCGACGCGGACGAGCTGCCGACCGCCGATCCCGTCATCGTCCTCGGCTTCGAGGTCTGGCGAGACCGCTTCGAGTCGGACCCCCGCGTGCTCGGCAGGACCGTTCGCATCGGGGGCACGGCCGCGACCGTGGTGGGCGTGATGCCCGAGGAATTCGAGTTCCCGATCTACCATCAGGTGTGGACCCCGCTCCGCTCGAGCGGAATCCAAGGCGGCACGGGCACCCGCGACGCCACCGTGGTGGGACGCATCGCGCTCGGCCCGCGCAGCGGACCCGCGATCCAGATCCTCGGTCGACTCGCGGACGGCTTCTCGCTCGAGGACGCGCGCACAGAGCTGACGCAGCTCGGGCAGCGGGCCGCGGCGGCATCCCCTGAAGCAGCCGCTCACGTCGTGCCGCGCGTGATGCGGTACCCGCGCTCCGTCTTCGACATCCCCGCCCTCTACCTGGCGGGCTTCGCGTCGAGCAACCTCATCCTCGTGCTGCTGCTCGTGCTCGTGTGCGGCAACGTCGCTCTCCTGATGTTCGCGCGCGCGGCCGCGCGGGAGAGCGAGATCGTCGTGCGCAGCGCGCTGGGCGCGAGCCGGCGCAGGATCATCCTCCAGCTCTTCAGCGAGGCCCTGGTTCTAGCGGGCGTCGCAGCGATCGTGGGCTTGGGGTGCGCGCACTATGGCCTCCGCTGGATGCTGAGCATCCTCGAAGGTCAGGCGGGCCAGGACGGCGGACGCCTCCCGTTCTGGTTCGCCGATCACCTCTCCTTCTCGACGATCGTGTACTCGTGCGGGCTCACCATTCTCGCGGCCGTCATCGCGGGCGTCGGACCCGCGCTGCGGATCACAGGAAGGGACATCGCGGATCGGCTGCGGAAGACCGGGGGCGGCGGCAGGCAGCTCGGCTTCGGGGGCGTGTGGACGTTCGTCATCGTCTCGCAGGTGGCGATCACGGTCGCCTTCCCCGCGACCTCCTTCTTCGTGCGCCAGGACATGAGGAAGGTCGACGACTTCCACTTCGGCTATCCGGCGGGCGAGTACCTGACGGCGCGCCTCGAGATCGACGCGAAGGCCTCCGAGGACGGCGTGGAGGAGTCGGCCGCGCAGCGCATCCCGCGCTACCGGGCCTCGGTCGCGGAGCTCCAGCGCCGGCTCGCAGCCGAACCCGGTGTGGTCGCGGTCGCGCTTTCCGACCAGCTGCCGCTCAAGTACCACCCGTGGAATCAGATCGAGGTGGACGACGGCGCGATCGCGCCGCCCGACGAGCGTGGACACCGCGTCGGCTCCGAGAGCGTCGACGTCGACTACTTCGCCGCGCTCGGCGCGCAGGTGACGCAGGGCCGCGGCTTCAACGCGTCGGACGTGGGCAGCGGCAGCCCGGTGGTGATCGTCAACGAGTGGTTCGTCGCCGACGTGCTCGGAGGCGCGAATCCGATCGGCCGCAGGCTCCGCTACGTCGAAGGGGAGGTGGGCTTCCCCGCTCCCGTGACCATGGGAGATCGGCAGCCGGACGGCAGCCTGGCACCCTCCCAGTGGTTCGAGATCGTGGGCGTCGTGCGCGACCTCGGCGTCACGAACGGCTACGGAAGGAAGGGCGTGTATCACCCGGTCGCGCCGGGTAGCACACCGCGCAGCTACCTGATCGCGCACGTGGGGCCCCATCCGATGGACTTCACCGCGAGGCTGCGCCAGATCGCGTCCGCGGTCGACCCCACGCTGCGGCTGCACGAAACCACACCGCTCAGCGACGTGCCCCGCGCCGAGGTCGAGTTCTACCGGTTCTGGTTCAACCTGAGCGTGATGGTCGGCGGCGTCGCGCTGCTCCTCGCGCTCGCTGGGATCTACGCCGTGACCGCGTTCACGGTCTCGAGGCGCACGCGCGAGATCGGCATTCGCGTGGCCCTCGGATCGGACGGGCGACACGTGGCGCTGGCGATCTTCAAGCGGCCGCTGATCCAGGTCGTCACCGGTGTGCTGCTCGGAGCTTCATGGGCCGCGCTGCTCACCGCGAGCTGGCAGGGGTCCTCGGGAGTCTCGTGGAAGGAGGGCCTCGCGGTGGCCGGCTACGCGCTTTTCATGACGAGCGTGTGCATGCTCGCGTGTCTGGTGCCAACGAGGAGAGCGCTCGCCGTCCAACCGACGGATGCGTTGAGGACGGAGTAGGGCGTCCGACGAGGGTGCAGGGCCTCCGCGGCGCTGGAGTGGAGAGACCGTCGGTGTGGGTGTGCCGAAGGACGCGAAGCTCAGCTCCCGTCGGCACCGACGCGCAGGATCCCCATCTCTTGCGGCATGCCGATCCCGCGCACGAGGCACTCCACCTCCTCCATGCGCCACGTGTTCGGGAGCTGGAAGAGGATGCCGTTCCGCGACTCGTCGACTCCAGCGCGGGAGAGGCCTCGAATCCTGAACACGCCCGCCTCGTTCAGATCGTCGACCAACCGAGGAGCTCCGAGTAGGAGAACGCGCTCTTCACCACCACCGGCGTCCTTCCCCAGATCTGCTGAACGGCTGCCACGGCCGCGTCGCTCTGCGAGAGATCCCTCAGGTGGACCTTGAAGATGCTGTTCGCGACGTCGACGCCGCCGAAGCCGGGGAAGCGGTTCTCGAGCTCGAGGAACTGCCTCGCGTACGGGTTCTTCTCCAGCCCCGCCGCCGCGGCCTCGAGGCGATCGCGCGCGATCTGCGCGGCCTCGAGGGCGCGGTCTTGCGTAGGACAGATGAAGCGCGGTGAATCCGGGAGCGGGACGAAGGAGAAGTCCGCCGCGCTCTCGATCTCGTCCGTGGGGGAGCCGCCCTCGACCACAAAGCCGGCTTGCACCCGATACAAACCCGCTGGAAGGTCTCCCACGTCGACCCAGAACGTGTACTCGCCGCGCGGCTCGATGACCGGGTAGTCCGGATTCCCGGCGTAGACGCAAATGCGCTCCGGCGGCAGCCGGTCCCACTGGCCGTTCCACAGGTGTTGGAGCGGCCGGGGGCAGAAGTCGAAGCGCAGGGGTTGCTCGCCCGTGTTGTGAATCGTGGCGAGGACTCGCTCCTCGACCACACAGGGGATCGGCGTCGCGCTCAGGCAGCCGATCTGATCCATGCGCAGCGAGGTGGGCTCGCGCTCGGAGGCACTTCCGTCCGGCTGCCACGTGCGAATGGTGCGAACGACCGTCGGATCGACCGTCACGCGAGCCGCGAGCGCGGGGACGCCGGTCGGCTCACAGGCGGAGAGCACGATCCAGGCGACCGTCGCCGTAGAGAGAGCCGCGCCGCTTCGGTGCAAGGAAGCGAGGACCAGCCCGGCTCGCTTCACGACTCGGTCGGAGAGCCCACTTGCCACTATAATCATTCCAACTATAGTTCGGACACGAACCCATCTTGTTCCCACCCAGAAGACACCCGGCACCCATGAGCCCCTCGCCTCGCGCCCCGTCCCCCCAGGACCTCCTGCCCCTCAAGCACTCCACCTACCAGGTGCTGCTCGCGCTCGCCGCGGGGGAGAGCCACGGCTACGGCATCATGCAATCGCTCTCCGAGATGACCGCCGGGCAGGAGAAGATCCTCCCGGGGACGCTCTACGCGACGCTGGCGCGCATGGTCGCGGAGGGCTTGGTCGAGGAGCTGGATCCGCCGACGGACGATTCGAGCGGCGGCCCCAAGCGGCGCTACTACCGCTGCACCAAGCTCGGGCGGGCCGTCGCGGCCGCGGAGTCGGAGCGGCTGCAGGGACTCCTTCGGATCGCGCGTGAGCACAAGCTGATCCCGCAGGGAGGACGCTGATGGTTCGCAGGGGATTCGCGGCGCGGCTGTACGCGCTGCTGCTCGGGGCGTTCTCGCGGGGACACCGCGAGCGCTACGCGGCCGAGATGGTCGACGCGTTCGAGGGCGAGCGGCTGCGTCGGGCGCACCAAGCGGGCGCGTTGCCAGCGATGCGCTTCGTGCTCGCTGCGTACTTGGACGTCGTACGGGCGGGCATCAACGAGCGTCGGACCAGAATGGTCAGGGGTACGCCGAAAGGGCTCTTCGGCGGCTCGGTTTCTGGGCGCAGCAGCCAGTGGGGCGGACGGTTTCTACCCCACGGGTCGCTCCTCGACGTGAAGCTCGGCCTCCGCCTCCTCGTGAAGAATCCGGCGCTCACGCTGGTCGCGTGCTTCGCGCTCGCGATCGGAATTCCCATCGGGCTCGCGCCGCTGCAGCTGCTCGGTGCGCTCGACCAGGCTCCGCCCTTCGACGAGGGAGACCGCATCGTCGGGGTGCGCGAGTTCGATCAGTCGATCGGCAACGAGGAGATGCGCTCGCTGCACGCGTTCGAGACCTGGCAGCGTGACGTCCAGTCGTTCGAGACGATGGCCGCGCTGACGATGATCGAGCGGAACCTCGTGGCCGACGACGGCCGGGTCGAGCCGATCCGAGGCTCGGCCGTGACGGCGACCGCGTTCGACATCCTCCGCGTACCCCCACAGCTCGGGCGGACCCTGGTGGCCGCGGATGAGCTGCCGGCCGCAGCGCCCGTGGTGGTGTTGACCGATCAGCTGTGGAAGACCCGCTTCGGCGGCGACCCGAGCGTCGTGGGTCGGCAGGTCCGCCTCGGAGGCGTGGACCACGAGGTCGTCGGCGTCATGCCGGCGGGCTTCGACTTTCCGCGCCGCGCGGACCGCTTCTGGATCCCACTCAAGGCGCGGGCGCGCGACTTCGAGCCGCGCACGGGTCCGCAGCTCGTGATGTTCGGCCGCCTGCGCGACGGCGCGTCCGAGCACGACGCGGCGAGCGAGCTCGCGCGCGTCGGCCAGCGGATGGCGGCGGACTTCCCGGTCACGCACGCGCACATGGCCCCGCAGCTGCTCTCGTTCACGGAGGCCGTGACGGGTCTCAACGCCGCGCCGGGGGTGGTCCTCAGGGTGGAGACGATCGCGCTGTTCATTCTCGCGCTCGTCTGCGGAACGGTCGGGACGCTGATGCTCGCGCGCTCGATGAGACGCTCCAGCGAGATCGCGGTGCGCACGGCGCTCGGAGCCAGCCGCGGCCGCATCGTCCTGCAGCTGTCGATCGAATCGCTCGTGCTCGCCTGCGTTTCCGCGGCGATCGGCTTGGGTCTCGCCGAGATCTTCCTGAAGCAGATCGAGTTCATGTGGACCAGCATGCCCAGCTGGTTCGACCTCGGCCTTTCGCCGAAGACGGTGCTCCGGGCCGGAGCGCTCGCCGTCTTCAGCGCGCTGATCGCGGGAGTCATCCCCGCCATCAAGGCCACGCGGCGCGACGTGCAGAAGACGCTGCAGGGGGGCGCAAACGCGAAATCCGGGATCCGCTTCGGCTACGCTTCGACCGCGCTGATCGTCGCGCAGGTCGCGATGGGAGTCGCCTGCCTCTCGGTCGTGGGCGTCACCGCGCGCAACGCGATCCGCAACCCGGCGAGCGAGCTCGGCGTGCCCGGGAACGAGTACCTCGGCACGGAGCTCTCGCTCGCGCTGGACCCGTCGATGGACGCGAACGTCGGCTCAGGCTGGCTCGACTCGGAGGGCCGCGCCGCGGCGGTCCAGGAGGAGGTCGCGCGGCGTCTCCGCGCCGAGCCGGGCGTGCGCGGCGTCGCGTTCGGAACCGCGCTGCCGGGCACCGATCACTCCAAGTGGTGGGTGGAGGTCGAGGATCCCACGGCGGCGGACTCCAGCCTGTTTCGCGTGAGAGGCGCCGTCGTCTCGCCGGGCTTCTTCGAGGGGCTCGGCAAGACGGCGGTGAGCGGGCGCACGTTCGACGACCGCGACTCGGAGACGCCTCGCCACACCGTGGTCGTGAACCGCTCGTTCGTGGACGACGTGCTGCGCGGCGAGAACCCCCTCGGGCGGCGAGTGCGCTGGGCGGTGTACGCCGCCGACGTCCCCGAGCAGCCGTGGCTCGAGATCGTCGGCGTCGTCGACGACCTGGGAATGAACTCTGCCGATCCCAGCTCCCAAGCGGGTCTCTATCAGCCCTCCGCGCCGGGGCAATTCCAGCCGGCGTACCTCGCAGTCCACCTCTCCACGGATGCGCAGGCCTTCGCGCCCCGGCTACGGGAGATCGTCGCGCAGGTCGATCCGACGGTGATCGTGGACGACCCTAAGACGCTCGACAGGATCCTCTCGGACGGCGTGTTCGAGGTTCGCCTGTCGAGCTTCGCGTTCAGCGCCCTCGCAGCGGTTGCGATCGTGCTCGCGCTCGCGGGTCTCTACGCCCTCATGTCCTTCACCGTCTCCGAGCGTACCTACGAGATCGCGGTGCGCGCGGCGCTGGGAGCGGGACCTCAGCGCGTCGTCACCAAGGTGCTGCGCAAAGTCGTGCTGCAGCTGTTGGCCGGCGTTGCACTCGGCTCGCTGATCGGTGCCTTGCTGCTCACGCAAGTCGTGGAGGTGAGCGTGACGCAGCGCTGGCCGCTGGTCGTGAGCGCGATGGCCGCGCTGATGACCCTGATCGGCGTGATGGCGTGCGGGGCGCCCACGCTCAGGGCGCTCCGCATCCAGCCCATCGAGGCGCTGAGGGAGAGAGCGTAGAGACGGACTCGGCGCGGGGCTGAGCGAGCTGGACGTCGTCACGCCCCTTCGGCGACACCCTTGGACACTTCTGATCGCATAGCGGTCAAAATCGTCCAAGGGACAGCGAGCAGTTCGACCCCCGGACACTTCTGATCGCATAGCGGTCACAACTGTCCAACGGTCAACGAAGCGGCTCGATCCACTCGGCAATTGGAGGGTTTCGGGGATCGACCGAGAGGCCGTGAGCGAGCAGGGCTCGACCCTCCGCCGCCACTCGATCGCGGCAACGAGGCCGACGAGCGCGAGCCAGGCGAGCCCGTTGGGTGCGTCCCGAAGGGGTGGGGCCGCGGGGGTTGATCCCCTAAGATCCCTCCATGACGACCACCACCGCCGACCTCGCCCGAGCGCTGAGCGCGCTCAGCCCCGAGCGCATCGAAGCCCACCTCCGCTTCCTCTCCCACCCGCTGCTCGAGGGGCGCGCCGCGGGGAGCCGCGGAGGTCGCTTGGCGGAGGAGTACATCCGCTCGGTGTTCGCGGCCGCGGGCATCGGACCCGCGCCCGGGCACGACTACCTGCAGAAGGTGCCGTTCGTCGGCATGGACCCTTCGCCCGAGCTGCGCTTCACGCGGGGCGGCTCCACGGAGCGGAACGCGGAACGAGGCGCACCACCCGCCTCGAACGAGGCGACCCGGCCGCGCTTCAAGGACGACTACGTGCTGAAGGCGGGCGTGCCCGAGGAAACCGTCGACGTGGAGTCCGAGCTCGTGTTCGCCGGCTACGGAATCACCGCACCCGAGTTCGGTTGGGACGACTACGCGAGTGCGGACGTGCGCGGGAAGATCCTCCTCGTCCGCGTGAACGATCCGGGCACGCCCGACCGTCCCGACTTCTTCGGCGGGCGCGCGCTCACCTACTACGGGCGCTGGACGTACAAGCTCGAGGAGGCCGCGCGGCGCGGAGCGGCGGGCGTCCTCCTCATGCACACGGACGCCTCGGCCGGCTACGGCTGGAACGTCGTGCGCTCCTCGAACACGGGGCCGCAGTACCAGCTCGCCCTGTCCGACGACCCGAAGCTGCCCATCAAGGGGTGGGTCACCGAGAGGCTCGCCCGCACACTGCTGAACTCCGCCCCGCAGGCCACGCCCGGCGGCGAAGACGCCGGCGCGGGCGGAACGGCCGATCGTCTGCTCGCCGCCTCCTCACAGCCGGGCTTCGTGCCCGTGCCGCTGGGGATCACCGTGCGAGCGTCCGTGAAGAGCACGATCCAGCACGTGGAAGGCTCGAACGTGATCGGCGTGATCCCCGGGAGCGATCCGGCGCACGCGGACGAAGCGATCGTGATGATGTCGCACCACGACCACCTCGGTCTCAAGACCGGGGACGACGGCCGGACCCTCGTGTACGCGGGGGCGCACGACAACGCGAGCGGAGTCGCGCTGATGCTGTCCATCGCCGAAGCGTTCGCCCTGACGGGAACGCCCCGCGCGCGCCCGCTCGTCTTCCTCGCATCGACCGCGGAGGAGTCGGGTCTGCTCGGCTCCGAGTGGTACGTGCGCCACCCGGTCTATCCGCTGGAGAAGACCGCCGCGGTGCTCAACGTGGACGGCGCGAACCTGCACGGCCTCACGAACGACATCGCGCCCCTTGGCGTCGACCGCTCGCACCTCGGCGCGTACGTGAAGCGCGCCGCCGGTGAGGAGGGGCTCATCGTGACGCCGGAGCAGCACCCCGAGCAGGGGATGTTCTTCCGGCAGGATCACTTCCCGTTCGTGCGCGCGGGGGTGGCGGGCATCGCCTTCGATCACGGGCTCAGCTTCAAGGATCGCCCGGAGGGGTGGGGCGAGGCGTGGTATCAGGACTTCAACTCGAACCACTACCACCAGCCGAGCGACTGCTTCAGCGAGGACTTCGACTATCGGGGTGCGCTGCAGCAGGGAAGGGTGATGATGCGCGTCGCGGCGGAGCTCGCGGGCTGATGGACCCCCGCATCGCATCCCTCAAGTCGATCCTCGCCGTGCACCGCGACGACCTCGCGGACGCGTTCGCCGAAGCGCCCGCGGACATGCGCGAAGTCGCGCCGGACGCGAACACCTGGTCGGTCGCGCGCGTCCTCGAGCACCTCACGCTCACCGAGCGCTCGATCACCAAGCTGCTGGCGGGCTACGCGTCCGGAGCGCCTCGCCGCGCACCCAACGCCACGTTCTCCGAGGAGGCCTTCGCGCGCGATCTGGACCTCGCTTTCGCGACCGATCGCACGCGCCGTGTGAAGGGCTCGCAGCCGCCCGGGGAGATGACTGCGGAGCAGGCCTGGAGCGCCCTCGCGGAGTCGCGTCGTGCGCTCCTGAACCAGCTCGATCAGGCTGCCGGCCTCGAGCTGGAGGGCTTCTCCCGCCCGCATCCCGCCACCCAGCAGGCGCTCGATGCCTATCAGTGGATCGCCTTCCTGGCGCTGCACGAGGCGCGGCACGCGGCGCAGATCCGCGAGATCGTCGCCCGACTGGGCGGGACCTAGGCGCCGCGGGGGCTTGGAGCGGCCGTGCCGAAGAAATGGCGCGTGACGAGGGTCGGGGATTCCGAAGGGTGAGTCGAGTCGGACCCCGAAAAGCGACGGATCGACTCGGGTCAGCCCCGGGTGGCACCGGTCGTGCGTGCGGCCGTGTCGCCATGGTCTTGCTCGCAACGCTCCTCTTCGCCGTCGCCTCCACACCTGCGCTCGCGCAGATTCCACCCGCGGGAGCTCCTCCTCGCGACACCGTGATCTTCCGCGCTCCCACCGCTCCGCCGCCCGCGATCGACACGTCGGTGTACGCGACCCCCGCGCTCGCCCAGCTCGTCGCAAACGTCTCGGCTGCCAACCGCGCGCTCCCGCAGGACCTGTCCGGCTACTCCGCGCGCGTCGAGTCCGAGATGTCGTTCGTGCGCGTGGAGCCCGACGGCCGCGAGACCGTGCTGCAGCTCGAGCAGATCGCGAGCGACGTGTTCTGGAAGGCGGACGGATCGCTGTCGCTCGACCTCGTGGGGTACCGCGCCCAGACGCTCGGCCCGACCTTCTCGGCGCTCAGCATGTTCGAGGTGCCGTGGGTGGTGCCCACGCTCTACGGCGAGCGATTGGACCTCGCGCGCACGAGCGGAACGGCGTACTCGAACAACGGCACCCTGCTGGTCCGCCGCACGCTGCACCCCTTCTCGGCGGGCCGCGACAGCGTGTACCGCTTCAGCGGCGGCGACACGGCGGTCGTGATCAACGTGCGCGCGCGGCGCGTGCCGATCGTGCGCATCCACGTCGAGCCCGCGCGCCTGCCCTCTCGTCCGACGCTGCTCTTCCAGGGCGACGTCGACGTGGACGTCACGCGCATGCAGATCGTGGCGATGAGGGGGCGGCTCTTTGACTCCGACCGGAGCCCCTCGTTCCTGGATCTCATCGCGCGCGGCGCGCTCTACGTCGACTTCCAGAGCTCCGAGTACGACGAGCTCTACTGGCTTCCCTACACGCAGCGCTTCGAGGTGCAGGTATTCTCCCGCCTCGAGGAGGGGCGCGTGCTCTTCCGCGTGCTCTCCCGCTTCGTGCGGATGGACCCGAACGACCCCGCAGCCATGGCCCGCACCGCACCCGTGGACTCCTTCCCGTCAGGAAAGCTCGCGGGCGGCCGGGACGTGGGAGCTCTGTCGTCCTTCGGCGATTGGCGCCTGCCGATCGGCGAGCTGGGCGAGAACGCCGACGCCCGCGACTTCGACGCCTACGCTCCCTCGGGCTACCTGCCGACGGGGGCGCCGCGCGTCTTCTTCGGCGCACGAACGCTGTCGAACCTCTTCCGCATGAACGAGGTCGAGGGGGTCTACACGGGCGCAGGCGTGACTTTCGACGCCGGCGACGCGGCGCCGGGCCTTCGGCTGCGCGGCCACGTGGGTTGGGCGTGGGACGAGGGCACCGCGCGTGGAGGCGTCGAGCTCGAGAAGCGCTGGAGCCCGTGGTCGGTTGCCGCGCGCGCGGAGCGCACGCTCACCCCCACGCAGGACTTCCTCTACCCGTTCCAGTCCGAGCCCGACGCCGCGCCGATGTTCGGGGCGAGCGACTTCCACTATGTGGACCGCCGCCAGGCGGGGGTGGTCGCGCAGCACATCTCCCTGGGGACGGGGATCGGCGTGCGCGCCGAAGGCTTCCAGGTGTGGGACCGGGAGGCGGGAGCTCCGCCGCCGGCGCCCCTCCAGACGAGCACCGGATCTTCCGCGATCGCCTCGTCGACGGGGATCTCGGGGACCACAACCGCTCTCCTGCCGCCCGTGGCCGAAGGATCCTATTGGCGCACGCGCCTCGAGCTTCGCCGGCACGCGTCGGCGGGCGGGGTGTCGCTCGAGCAGGGGCTCATGCTGCGGATCGCGTACGAGGGCGCGCAGGGCGAGCTCGAGTGGCAGCGCGTCGAGGCGGGCGCAACGCTGCGGCGCTCCTTGGGGCGCTGGACGTTCTGGCTCGCGGGAGACGCGGGCGCGCTGCTCACGGACGGCGCGCCTCCACAGGCGCTGTACGAGCTCGGCGCGACCGCGAACGTGCCCGGAGCGGCCGACAGCGTGTTCGCGGGCGACCGGGCGGCGCTCGGGCGCGCGACGATTCTGTTCGAGCTGCCCTTCCTCGGGGGGCCGATCCACCTCGGGTCGTTCTATCTCCCGGCGCTGGCTCCCTCGCCCTCGGTGGGCGTGCGGCTCGGGTGGACCGACGCGAAGCCCGAAACGCTCCAGCAGATGAAAGCCCTCGGTTGGGAAACCTCCGCCGGCATCCGCTCGACGTTCGACGTGAGGCTCCGCTTCTTCGGCGGCAACGTGAGCGTGGGTGCGGCGCGACCGCTGGAAAAAGGCGGGCGCTGGCGCTTCGTCTGGAGCTTGTTCGGCGAGCTCTGAATTCCGGGCCGGATAGATCCGAGGGCCGTGGCGGAGTCAGATCGGTTCTCTTCGCGCGCATCTGCTACGCGGCGACTTCGGCATACCCTTTGCTGGCCGGGAACCGTTGCACGGCGAGCACCCGAGGACTGCAGGAGCGTTTCCGGTGCTGCCCACTCCGAGAGGTCCCTCATGAAAAACCCCAGCACCGTCACCCTCTGCGGCCACCAGCTCCATCAGCCGGGTCACATCTGCGCCTTCTTCGATTCCCGCGACGAGCAGTACGACATTCTCGCGCCGTATTACCAGGAGGGCATCGATCAAGGGGAGCAGGTCATCAACATCGTGGACCGCACCCACGTCGACGATCACAATCAACGGCTGTCGTCGCACGGGATTCCGGTTGAGGCCGCGTCGGAGTGCGGGAGCCTCCGGGTTCTCGCGTCCGAGGACACGTACACGTTCGGCGGGAGGTTCGCCGCCCAGCGGATGTACGACACGCTGCAGGGGGCCCTCGCGGACGCGAATCGAGAGGGACGACGAGTCCGCACCTCCGGGGTCATGGACTGGGCCTACCGCGGGCACGCGGGCACCGAGGAGCTCATGGCCTACGAGTCGCGCGTGAACGTGCTGGTGCCGCTCTACGACTGCACGCTCCTCTGCGTCTACGACCTGAACGAGCTCACCGGCCGCATGATGATGGACATCCTCGAGACCCACCCGCTGATCGTCCATCGGCGCGAGATCCGCGAGAACCCCTACTATCGTCCGCCGATCGAGATGCTCCGCGATATCCTGAACCCCGATCAGGCCACCACGCAGGAGATGAGGCAGGCGTAGACGCGCTGCCTGGCGTCGCGGCCGACTGGATGGATGTGAAGAGGGGCGGGCCCGAAGGCCCGCCCCTCGTGCGTTCGGGGACTCGCCACGACCGCGACGAGCGAACGAACCCGCTTACGGCTGAGGCGGAACCAGCGCCTTGATCGCCGGCGGCAGCGTGAAGGCCGAGTCCTCGACCTTGTTGAACTCCACCGTGGTGATCGTGATCTGCTGCCCGTTGCCGGCCACGACCTGCAGGACCTTCGTGGGGAACTTCACGTCCCCGAACTGCTTGTAGTCGGACATCGTGACGTCGACCTGGACCTGTCCGGTGGGCAGATCCTGCGTCGCGATGCTGCCGATGCGGAGCCCGCTCTCGACCGCGAAGAAGTCGTACGTCACGCGCCCCGACTTCCACACGAGCTTCACCTTGTAGGCGTCCTGACCGTCCCAGGTGGTCTTCTCGACGGTCTCCTGCGACGTGAACAGCTCGGGCGCGCCGATGCTCGCCTTGAACTGGCCATCCTCGGCGCGGGCGGCGAGCTCGCTGCCCGTCACCAGCGTGTTGCCGGTCACGGGGTTCATCGTGAAGCCGACCTTTCCGTCGAATCCTTGCACCACTTCCCCGAGCCCGGGGAGCGTGATGTGCACCATGTTGCGGTTGGGCTGCGCGCGCACGATGTCGAGCGTGCCCTCGAGTCCCACCGCGGGCAGCGTGAAGGTGCCGGTCTGATGCACGGACTGCAGCTTGGCGATCGCCTCGCCGTTCACGAGCGCGTTGTGCTTGGCGAAGAGGCTCTTCGCGTCGGGGAGCTGCTGGGCGTTGGCGGCGCCTGCAAGGCCGACGGCGAGGGTGAGCGCGATCGTGGATCGTGCGGTCAGGCTCGACAAGCGCGAGGTCACCCGCGGAAACGAATTCTTCATGATTCGGGTCCTGCTTCAGGAAGTTGAAAGAGAGATTCTACGGTGGTGTCGAGCGCGCGTGCGAGTCGGAGGGCCAGCACCGTCGAGGGGATGAAAACTCCGTTTTCCACGGTGTTGATGGTCTTGCGTGAGACCCCCACCAGCTCGGCGAGGTCCGCTTGCGTGAGGTCGCGGCGCGCACGCTCCTCACGCAGTCGGTTGGCGAGCTCCTTATGCATCAGCGTGAGCACGGAACTCGAGCCAGGAGAACGCGAGCAGCGCGGACGAGCTGCTCAGGGTGATGACCAGCCAGGCGACCTGGTGTCCGTTGAACGCCCGGAACGTGGGGATCGCGTAGAGCGCCAGGCTCACGATCGCAGCGACCCAGAAGCCGAACGTGCAGGCGCTGCGGTTGTTCGTGCGGGCGACGTCGTCCTGAATGAGCTCTCGGAGCTCGCGCCGGTTCATGATTCCGCCGCCGCCACCCAGGCACGCCAGGAGCAGCGCGACGTTGAAGGCCCACGCGTACATGCGCCAGCCGTGGTCGTAAGCCTCGCCCGCGAACGGGGGGTGGGTGAGGATCTGCACGCCGAGAAAGACGAGGGTCGCCGCCGCGAAGAGCGTGGCGCGGAGGCGGGATTTGCGGTCGGCCAGCTCGACCAGGGAGGTGGGGGACATCGGACAGCTCCAGCAGTTGAATCATCGAGAGGTCATGTAACCTTTGGGTGATAAATAGTAACCCAGGGGTTACACGCACGTCAACAGGAGACGCAGGCGGATGTTCACAGAATCGGCCGAGCTGTACGACGCGCTCTACTTCACGTGGAAGGACTACGCGGCCGAAGCCGCGGACATCGCGCATAGGGTGCGCGCGGCGGCGCCGGACGCGCGAACCGTCCTCGACGTCGCGTGCGGCACGGGCGAGCACGCCCGGCTCCTCGCCCGCGACCACGGCTTCGCCGTCGACGGCATCGACCTCAACCCCGACTTCGTGCGCCTGGCCGGCGCGAAGAATCCGAGCGGGGCGTTCACGGTCGCGGACATGATGGACTTCGACCTCGGCCGCACGTACGACGCTGTGATCTGCATGTTCAGCTCGATCGGCTACGTGCTCACGCTGCCGAATCTGGAGCGCGCTCTCGCCTGCTTCGCGCGGCACACGTCACCCGACGGCGTGATCGTCGTCGAGCCGTGGTTCCCTCCCGAGAAGATGACCGACGGACACCACGGAAGGCTCGAGGCGGACATCGGCGACCAGCACGTCGTGCGGATCTCGACGAACCGCGTGAACCACGCCGCGCGCACGTGCAGCTTGTTGTTCGAGTACACGCTCGAGGAGAACGGACGGAAGCGGCACCTGACCGAGACCCACGACCTCGGACTCTTCACCGAGGCGGAGACGCTGGCGGCGTTCGGGAACGTGGGGCTGGAGGCCGTGCACGAGGCCGCGTCGGCGTCGAACCGAGGGCTCTACGTCGCGCACCACCCCACTCGTCGAGTCCCACCGTCCCAAAGTCTCCCTTGGAGAGACCCGCCGGCGCTCGCAGCTTTCCCCGGAAGCGATCGATCCTTTGACCGAGAGGGGTGGAGCATGGCGGACGCGGGAAGCGCGGGGCGCGAGATCGTGGCATCCATCGAGGCGGAGTACAAGCGCTACAAGGCGCTCGGAGAGATGGCGTTCGCGCAGCTCGAGGACGCGCAGCTCGGGCGCACGCTGGGCGAGGAGGACAACTCGATCGCCACGATCGTGTGGCACGTGTCGGGGAACCTCGCCTCGCGCTTCACGGACTTCCTCACCTCCGACGGCGAGAAGCCGTGGCGCGACCGCGAGTCCGAGTTCGACGCGCGCACGGTCGGCCACGCCGAAGTGACGAAGAAGTGGGAGGAGGGGTGGCGTGTGCTCTTCGGCGCGCTCGGGCCGCTCACCGACGCCGACCTGTCTCGCAGCGTGGCCATCCGCGGTCAGCCGCTGACGGTGAACGACGCGCTGCACCGATCGCTCGCGCACGCGAGCTATCACGTGGGCCAGATCGTCTTCCTCGCCAAGTCCTTCAGGGGACGCGAGTGGAAGTCGCTCAGCATCCCCCGCGGCGGGACCGCGTCCTACAACCAGAATCCGACGAAGGAAAAGGCGCCCGGTCGGTGAGGTACGACGTTCTCCTGTTCGATCTGGACGGCACGCTCACGGATCCGTTGAAGGGCATCCACCGCTCGTTCAACTACGCGCTCTCGGAGACCGGTCGGGCGGAGGTGAGCGCGGCGACCGTCGCGCGCGTCATCGGTCCGCCCCTCGACGAGGGCTTTCGCGTGATCACCGGCGTCCACGACCTGGTCGAGATCCAGCGGCTGGTCGTGAAGTACCGCGAGGTCTACTCGGAGATCGGCTTCGCGGAGACCACACCCTATCCGGGTATTCCCGAAGCGCTACGCGAGCTCCGTGACGCGGGCTGCCGCATGGGCGTCTGCACCTCGAAGCGGCTGGACTTCGCCGAGCGCATCGTCCGCCACCTCGGCTTTCAGGAGATGTTCGACTTCGTGGACGGGCCGCCCGACGTGGGCATCCCCAAATGGAAGCACATGGAGGAGCTCGTCGCGCGCGGGCTCGTGACGGACCGGTCGGTGATGGTCGGCGACCGCGCCGTCGACCTCGCGGCCGCGCACCGCAGCGGACTCTCGAGCGCAGGCGTTCTGTGGGGGTACGGGTCGCGCGAGGAGGTCGAGGCGGAGGGTCCGGAGCACGTGTACGAGGAGCCGGAGCAGCTGCCGCAGCTGATCGAGTGATCTCGAGCGCAGCGGCGAGGTCGCATCGCGTGTCAGAGGTGACATGAAGACTCGCACGCTCGTGCTGCTCGCCGCCCTCACCTCCGTGACCGCCTGCGAGGGCGAGCGCGCGGGGAACAGCCTCAGCGCCAGCGGTCCGGTCGAAGTTCCGGTCGCCCTGAGCCGCGTCGCGGGCTTCGACGACGAGGGCGCGCCGATCCTCCGTGCCATCTCCGACTCGGTGGGTTCGGGACCCGTCGCCTTCCTGCGCGGCGACTCTCTCTTCGCGGACGTGCGCCCGCTCCTCGCGGCCCTCGACTCCGCCGCGCGCGTCGAACAAGGGAATGGGCGGCTGCTGCTGAATGGGGCCGACACCGGGCTTCCGTGGGAGCCGCGTGACCGAAGGGGTTACGCACCCGTCCTACCTCTGGCAGCGCGACTCCACGCGTACGTCCGGCTGGACCGGACTGCGCGCATGGCGACCGTATGGGCCGCGCCGCTACTCTGCCGTTACGCCAGGAACGCCAACTACGCCGCCCCAGTTTTCATCGAGGCCGCGGAGCAGGGTCTGCTCCAGCGCTGTGATCCTCCCGTCGAGTCGGAGGTTCGTCGCATCAACACCGCTCGAGACGACGAGATGTGGGCCGCGGCGGCGACGCTGACGTATCCCATGACCGCCGCTGGCGCCGCCGCGCTGCTCGAGGCGTTCGGTGTGGACGCATATGCGGTCTACGGCGGAATCGCCGGATACCCGATCCTCGTGCGGGAGCCGGATTACCGGACTTCACCGACGCTCCTGGAGCGCTTCGAGTCGGAGACCGTCGCGACGTTGGAGCGGATGATCTGCGAGCTGCCGACGGCCGTGGAGCGGACCGCCAGGCGCGCGGCGCCGCGGACGAGCTCGGAGCCGGGGCGACCCACCGTGATCGTGGAGGGCTTCGAGGGGATGGACTCCGTGGCCGACGCGTTCCGAAAGAAGCGGCTGCTCGCTTCGGCGGTCACCGCGAGGGCCGCTCTCGCCGCGGTGAGGGCGGGCGCGCCGACGGTCTACGGAATCGAGGTGCTCGCGCCCGCGAAGGATGTGAAGCGCCTCGACTCGAGCACCCGCGTGCGGCTCGAGCCCGGCATCAGAGTCGGAAACGACTGGGTGACGAACACGCCGGCCGTCACGCTCAGCAGCGGCGGAGTTCCGCAGGACATCGAGAGGTTGGAGGGGGCGGCGTTGGATACCCGCCTGCAACAGGAGGTGGATCGATCGAGCAGCGAATGCAGAAAGCCCCGGTGAGCTCCCACCTCCCGCACCTCCCCCAGCTCCCGCAGCTGCCCGGGCCCACGCGCATCCAGCTCGTGGTCCTCGCGACGTCGCTGTGCGCGCTGGCGGGCCTCGTGAAGGAGGTCGTCCGCCCGTGGATGTTCCTGCACGGTCCGGGGTGGGTGACCCCCGCGTTGGGCGTTGCTCCGAGCCTCCTCGCCGGGCTGTCGCTGCCGCTGTGGTTCCTCGCGGTGCCACCGCGGCCGCACGCGCACGATCTTCAGCGCGCCTGCCTGTTCGCGGCCATCACGATGTTCGCCGCCGAGTTCATCGAGCGTCGCCTGCCCGGCTCCACGTTCGACTGGATGGATCTGATCGCGTCGCTTCTCGGCGTCGCGACCATCGCGGCGATCGGAATGCGGTTCAGGCCCCGCTCACAGGAGGTGGAGATGGCATGAAGGAGCTGCCCCCCGCGCTCGCCGACGTCCGCGACGTCATCGTGAAGAACCTCCCGCAGGGCTACGAGGAGGCGGTCGTCAAAGGGATGCTCGTCTATCAGGTGCCGTTCGACGTCTACTCCGACACCTACAACGGGCACCCGCTCTGGTACGTCGCGCTCGCGGCGCAGAAGAACTACAACTCGCTCTACTTGATGAGCGCGTACGGGTACGAGGCGCACGCCAAGCGCCTGGCCGAAGGTTTCGCCGCCGCGGGCAAGAAGCTCGACATGGGCAAGTCGTGCATCCACTTCAAGAAGTCGAGCGATCTCGCGCTCGACGTGATCGGCGAGCTGATCGCCAGCGTGCCGATGGAGCGGTGGGTCGAAACCGCGAAGGCGGCCCGCACCCGGAAGAAGTAGCGGAGCCGCTGTCTCCGCTCGACATTCGCTGGCATGATCGCCGGCACCGTCGTCGCGGAGCGCTACGAGATCGAGCGAGCCCTCGGGCAGGGCTCGTTCGGGCGCACGTTCCTCGCGCGCGACCGCGAGACCTCGACGCCGGTCGCGATCAAGCTGCTCGACCGCCGCGCCGCGACCGACTGGAAGGCGTACGAGCTCTTCGAGCGCGAGGCGGCGGTGCTGCGCGCGCTGCGGCATCAGGGGATCCCCGCCGTGCACGCCCTCGTGCGAGGGGAGTGGGAGGGGGCGGAAGCGGCGTTCTTGGTGATGGAGCTCGTCGACGGGGACTCGCTCGCGCACTGGATCGAGAAGCAGCATCCCCTCGACCCCGCCGACGTGCAACACCTCTTCCTGGAGATGCTCGGCATCCTCGACTACCTGCACTCGCGCGTGCCGCCGATCCTCCACCGCGACATCAAGCCCGCGAACGTCATCGTTCGCAGAGACGGGCTGCCCACCCTCGTCGACTTCGGCTCCGTGGGCCGCGCGGTGTTCGAGAACGACGACGCGGGCTCGACCATCGCGGGCACGTACGGCTACATGCCCTACGAGCAGTACATGGGTCAGGCGACGCCGTCGAGCGACCTCTACGCGCTGGCCGCGACGTTCCTGCACTTGGTAACGGGTCGCTCCCCGCGCGCGTTCATGACCGAGGAGGGGAGGATCCAGGTTCCCGCCGCGCTTCCGGGAGATCCGCGGCTCCGGCAGCTGCTCGCGAAGATGCTGAGCCCCTCTCCGACCGAGCGCTACGCGTCCGCTCGGGACGTACGCCGTGCGCTGCTCTCGTTGGATGCATGGGCGGGTGGCGCGTCGGAGATCCGAGCGAGGGCCGACTCGGACGATCGGCACCCATCCGCGCGTTCCGACGCTGGGCATGCGGCGGCGTTCTCGGTCGATGCGCGCGCCGGGCACCGCTTCGGAATGCTCTCGACTGCGCCGGGCATGGATCCGGCCGAGTCGGCGGCTCTCCTTCCGACCGCGCCCGCTCAGCGATCGGCCGAGCTCCAGAGCGCGCGCGCCGCCGGCCTGGACCTGTCGACGCTGCCGCCCACCCCGAGACAGCTCGAAGGTCCAGTGCGGGAGATGCTCGACAGGGCGGGTTACAGCGCGCGTGAGCTGATGGACAGCTCGGCCAAGCGGGGCGACAAGCCGAGCCCCTTGGGCTGGGCGCTTTTCGGGTTCATATCGATCGCCTCGCTCGGTCTGGTGCCGCTGGTCTACTTCGGCATCGCGAGCGCCCGCAGGCGGCGGCTCAAACGATTCTTCGAGCGAGGTCTCCCCGGCGTAGCCGAGGTCATGTCGATCGACATGTCCCCCACCGCCTCGGGGGAGAACATCGCCCGGGTCGCGTACCGCTTTCAGGTCGAGGGCGTGCTGCACCGCGACGTGGACCGCGTCCTCCCGCGCATCGCGCTGCGGTGGACCGCCGGCGACCTCGTGCAGATCCTCTACCTGCCGGAAGAGGGGTTCGACAGCGTGATCGTCGCGGCGGGGTGAGCGGCGCCTCGGGGCGCTCCCGAGACCGGCCCACCCTTGACGCGCGATGACTGCGCGGCGCATAGTATGCGGCATGCATATAAGCACCACGCATACATGAGGGCCAGATGACGCCTACCACGCCGCCCATCGAAAGCTTCCTCCCGCTTCGACCCGTCGAGCTGCACGTGCTGCTGTCGCTCGCGGACGGTCCCCGCCACGGCTACGGGATCATGCAGGATGCCTCCGAGCGCACCGGCGAGGAAGTGATCCCCGACGTCGGCACGCTCTACCGCGCGCTGCGGCGCATGGTGGACGCCGGGTTGATCGTCCCCTCCGACAGCGAGGACGAGCGCCGGAACGATTACCGCATTACGCCGCTCGGACGTCGGGTGGCCGAGGCCGAGTCGAGGCGGCTGGCGAGCCTCGTGCGGGCGGCGAGGGCCAGCGGCTTCCTGCGGCAGGAGGGGTGAGCATGGGCGAGTGGCTCTTCCGGGCGCTTCTGCGCCTGCATCCGCGGCGGGTTCGCGAGCGCTACGGCGAGGAGATGCTGGGCGTCTACCGCGAGCACCGGCAGGCGACTCGGGGAAGGGCGTGGGGAGCGCACGCCCTGCTCGAAATGCGAACGACCCTCGGGATGATCCGCAGCGCGGCGGATGCATGGATGGACCAGGACCACGACGCCGCCCGCGCGCTAACCGCCGGGATCGGCCGTCGGCCCCTCGACGCCACGGGCAGACTCGCGTCCGCGAGGCGCGGCCCCGCCGGCCGCCCGCGGCTGATCGGCGACTCCCTAAGGGACGTGCGCATGGCGCTCCGCCGCATGCGCCGCGAGTGGGTTCTCACCCTGTCTGCCCTGCTCATGCTCGGCGTTGGCCTGGGCGCAGCCGCGGCCGTCTTCACGGTCGCGCAGGCCGCGCTTCTGCGGCCCCCGCCGTTCACCGCGCCGGAGCGCTTGGTGCAAGCGTGGGAGTCCAGCCCATTGAGTGGAGGGCACTCGCTCACCTCTTACGCGACGCTCACCGACTGGCGCCACGACGCGAAGAGCTTCTCCTCGCTCGAGGGCTACAACGGAAGCAACGTCACGGTGATCGAGCGCTCGCCCACATTCGGGGAAGGCAGCATGCTCCGGGGCGCGCAGGTGACCAAGGGGTTCTTCCGTGCGCTCGGCGTGCAGATGCAGTGGGGACGCGACTTCGCTGACGAGGACGGAGCGGGACCCGAGGCAGTCGCGATCGTCAGCGAGCGCCTGGCGCTGAGAAACGGCATGCTGACGGACGAGCCGGTCGACGACTACACAACGCCGCGGCTGCTTCGCGTCTGGGACTCGCTCGACTCGCGCTTCATGGCGGGCCAGCGGCCGATCCCCGGAATCATCCGGGTAAACGGCACGTTCTACCGCATTGTCGGCGTTCTCCCGAATGGCTTCGCGTTCCCGCAGCTGCAGGACGCGGACGTCTTCCTCCCGATCGTCAACGAGCCGGCGAGCGCCGCTTCGACGGATCACTCGAGCCGAACGCTCAGCGTCATCGGGCGCCTGCGGGACGGCGCGAGCATCGACGCGGGGCGCACGGAGCTATCCGCCATAACGAACGGGATCGCTGCGGCGCATCCCGGCGTGATGCTCGCACGGAGCGCGGCGGTGGAGCCCCTCACCAAGGCGATGCTCGGCAGCGTGCGCCCGATGCTGGGCGGCCTCTCCGCCGCCGTCGCCCTGCTTTTCCTCGCGATGTGCACGAACCTCGCGCTGCTGATGTTCACGCGGCACGTGGACCGCATGCAGGAGCTGTCGATGCGGAACGCGCTGGGCGCGTCGCGTGGGCGAATTCTCCGCCAGCTGCTCGCGGAGAACGTGGTGCTTGCGGCGGTCGGGGCCGGGGGCGCGCTCCTCATCGCCCGCGTGGGCGTGACGCGCCTCCTGCGGATGATTCCCGACGCCGTGAGGGTCGGCATGCCCTACCTCGAGGGCGTGGCCGTGAGCCGATCGACCGCGCTCTTCGTCGGGGGTGCCGCCCTGATCGCGACCTTGGCGTTCGGGCTCGGACCCGCATCCCTGGCCGTTCGACGGGCGCCGCGGCTGACGACCTCGCGCGCAAGCCTCGGCCGGGGCGATCGCCGCCTGACTCGCGCGCTCGTCGGCGGGCAGGTCGCGCTCAGCGTCGTGCTGTTGATCGGAGCGGGCCTGCTGATGGGAAGCCTCCGCAACCTGCTCTCCCTCGACGTCGGCTGGAACGATCCGAGCACGCTCGTCGTGGTGCGCATGTCGCTCTCGGGTCCGCGCTATCAATCGAGCACGGAGCAGACGGCCTTCTACGACGAGATGATCGCGAAGGCCGCCGCGATTCCCGGTGTCGAAGCCGCCGCGGCGGTGGATCAGCTGCCGCTCGGCGGAGGGGGCCTGACCAGCGTGGAAGCGGTCGGCGCGGAGGCTCGACCGGCGACAACGGAGGTCGCGTTCCGCATGGTCGCGGGCGACTACTTCGGCGTGATGGGAATCCCCGTGGAGGCGGCGCGCTACTTCGGCACGCGCGGGGCCGCGGGGAGCGGACCGCTGCCGTTCGGCCGGCCCGTCCCCGAGGGACTCGGAATCAACCCGTTCGAGAACGGCCTCGAGCTCCGGGATTCGCAGGGGCTGATCGTCGTGAGCCACCGGATGGCCGAGCTGCTCGGACACGGCGAGTCGGTGATCGGGCGGAGGATTCGCTTGGCAATCTCGGGCGATCGCGAGTGGGAGATCATCGCGGTCGTCGGCGACGTGCAGACGGCCTCGCTCGACGAAGAGAGCCCGCCCGCCGTCTACCTGTCGCACCTGCAGCGGCCCGAGAATCGGATGTCGATCGTGGTCCGCACCACGGACGCGCCGGAGACTGTGGCGGCCGGACTCCGGAAAGCCCTGCAGCGGCGAGATCCGGAAGTTCCGGTCTACAGCGTCGGCACGCTCCAGCAGGGGATGACCGACTCCCGCGCCGTCTTCATGCGCCGCTTCCCGTCGACCCTCGCGAGCGTCTTCGCAGCGGCGACGTTCCTCCTCGCGCTGATCGCGCTGGCGGGCGTCTCCGCGCACGGCGTGCAGTCGAGGCGGCGCGAGCTCGCGATCCGAGCGGTGCTGGGTGCGACCGCGCAGGATGTTCGCGCCGGTGTGCTCCGGGACAGCGCGCTGCTCGCAGCCAGCGGAGTGGCGGCGGGGCTCTTGGGCGCGCTCGCCACCACGCGGCTCATCCGCACGCTGCTGTTCGGCGTGTCGCCCCTCGATTGGCGGGTCTACGCGGGCGTGGCCGGGCTCGTCCTGGTGTGCGCGACGCTCGCGGCGCTCGCGCCGGCGCTGAGCGCCGCGAAGGTCGAGCCGTCCATGGCCATGAGAGGCGAGTAGCGATCAGCCGAGGACGCGCCAGGTGGCCGCGTTCTCGGCTAAGACCACCTCGCTGATCGAGCAGTGCGGAAAGGCGAGCGAGGCGTACGTCGCGATGGGCCGCCCCTCGAAATGTGCCGCGAGCAGCCGAAGAACGTTGAGGTGCGTCACGATCAGCACCGGCGACTCGGATCCGCCCTGGCAAATCCGCCTTACCGCGCCCACCGCCCGCGCCTGCACATCCACGAGCCGCTCGTAGCGCTCCATGACGAGCGCCTCGGGGTTGGCCTCCCAGATGCGGAGCTCGTCCGGGAAGCGCTCCCGGATCTCCTCCTTGGTGAGGCCCTCCCAAGCCCCCATCGACATCTCGCGCAGGTCGGAATCGATCTGCACGGGCAGCTCCAGCGCGCGAGCCAGGATTTCCGCGGCCTCCTTCGCGCGGGCGAGCGGGCTCGACCACACGGCGCCGATCCCGAGCCCGCGGACCCGCTCCCCCGCGGCGATCGCCTGGTCGCGCCCCAAGGGCGCCAGCGGCGCGTCGATGGATCCCATCCGCCGTCGCTCGAGGTTCATGTGCGTCGAGCCGTGACGGACGAGGTAAAGCGTTGCCTTTCTTGGGCTTCGCGCATCCGCGGTGGACCCGTTGGTGGACATCGTTTATGCTCTGCGTATGAACGGGTTCATTCGTTGGATGAGGAGCTCGCGGACCCGCTCCGGGGGACTCGTCGCCTGCTTCACGATCGCGGCGGCGCTGACCGGCGCACGTTACGCGAACGGAGAGAGCGTTCAAGGCGCATCCACCACCGCTCCCGTCGACCCTGCTCCCGTGCAGGCCGTGGCGCCGGTCCCGTTCGGGGTCGGCGAGGCGATGCTCTACAAGCTGTCGGTGAAGTGCTGCCTGTGGCCGATACCCTTGAGCGGAGGCGGCGACGCGTCGCTCGAGGTCGAGGCGATCGACACGATCCGCGGGTTCCCGACCTACCGGCTCGCGCTGCGGATGAAGGGCAGCATCGTAAAGGTCTTCGGGGTCGATAACGTGGACCGCTCCTGGCTGGACGTGGACGGCCTGTTCTCGCGCCGCTTCGAGCAGAAGCACAACGAGACCGGTCACACGCGCGATCGCACCTACGACTTCGTCCCCACGACCATGCGCTACGAGCGTCTCGGGGATCCCTCGGACTTCGGCCCCCTGGCGACGCCCATCCCGCTGGATGACATCTCCTTCGTCTACTTCCTGCGCACGGTGCCGCTCACGGCCACGAGTCCGGACATGACCCTCTCGCGCTACTACAAGGCGGAGGGGAATCCTGCGACGCTCCAGGTGCTGCGGGCCGAAAGAGTGAAGGTGCCGGCAGGCGAGTTCGACGCGATCGTGGTCCGTCCGATCATCCGGACGGATGGCTTCTTCGGCGAAGAGGGGGAGGCCCAGGTCTGGCTCTCCAACGACGCGCGCCGGATCGTCCTCAAGATGACGGCCAAGGCGAAGCTCCGGACGACGTTCACGATGGAGCTGCAGTCCTACACCCCTGGAACGCCGCTCGCGGGCACTTCGGGCCACTGAGCCGACGTCGACGCGTCCGGTCCGCCGGAGCGCGGACTTGGCCGCGCCAAAACGCCCGGTTATCCTCCCTTTCTCGGAGCGTCGTAAAAGAAATCGGAGGGGTGTTTCGATGGGCTTCCGCACCAACACGGACCGTATCCTCGAGAGCATCGACCGCTCGCGGAATCGCGACGACGACGCGCGTAATTTCGGGCAGCGCCAGGCCGTCGGCCGCGAGCTCGACACGGACGCTCCCACCCCCGACACGACGAACCCCGAGCGCATCAAGCGGATCTTCCGCGCGGTCGAGCGCGCGTACACGCGCGCCGCGCAGAGCACCGAGCTCGGACCGCTCGCGCAGCGCTTCCAGGCCGTGGGCGACATCCAGAGCCATCACGCGCGCGGCGACGTCAGCGTGTCGATCGCCTACCTCGACTCCGAGCGCGCCGACGACATCGGCATGAGCCCTTTCCAGCACATTGGGATCCTAAGCTTAGAATTCCACGTGGACAAGTTGTCGCG